>Ga0247727_10014932_pt1 | contig 12821 bp, 15 predicted proteins | sample WisWelCaveWW1625_FD_202498 | JGI IMG/M metagenome (GOLD analysis project Ga0247727, IMG submission 202498) | Biofilm microbial communities from Wishing Well Cave, Virginia, United States - WW16-25 | ecosystem: Environmental > Aquatic > Deep subsurface > Groundwater > Cave microbial mat | place...
GCTGGGAGCACTCGTGCTCATAGCCGGCATACAAGCAGTGCAGCTTTTCAGCTTGAAAGGCAGGCTTGCATCAGGCAGCATAAGCACAGGCACAGCACCAGCAGCAGGCGGCGGAAATAGCCCACAGTTGCCAAGCAACCTGCAAGAACTGCCAAACATGGTAGGCGGCTGTTAGAATTTTTTTAATTAATTTTTTTTGACACCAAACTGGGATAAATATTAGCAAAAAAAAATGGCAAAAGCATAAATATAACCAGTTCTCCGCACGAGTAAAGGGGGATTACTATGAAAACAACAACAGTCACAGACATTAGCACATATCTGGTTGTCGCATTATTGATAGTAGTGGGGATTGGTCTTTACTTCACACTTTCAGTACCGACCCCAAAGCCGTATGTTCCTCCTCCATTGCCTGAAGTTCAAATAATGCTTCTTGGAAAAGACTGCGAAGACTGCTTCAACGGAAGCGCCGCCTTAGACTTCCTAAAAGCACAAAAAAATCTCAACATCACAGACGTCAAAGAATTTACACTTGAAGAAAGCCAGCAACATGTAACGCAATACGGCATTGAAAGATTGCCAGCTGTTGTTGTAACAGGAAATATTACAGGCATAACATTGCAAAACTTTGAAGCAAAAAATGACGCTCTTGTCTTTGCAAAAGTACCACCACCATATTATGACGTAGCTTCGAAGAGTATCAAAGGAAAAGTAACAGTTATAGTACTGCAGGATAATACCTGCGACAAGTGCTTTAACATAAGTCAAATATCAAGCCAACTGGCGCAGCTAGGTATTAAGATAGCAAGCGAGAGAACAGTTGAAGCCAAGAGCAGCGAAGGAAAAGAACTCATAAGCAAGTACAAAATAGGAAAAGTACCAACATTAATCTTCAACAAAGAGGCACTTGAATATGACGTTATCAAACAAGTGTGGACACAAGTAGGCAGCGAGGAAAGCGACAGCAACCTTGTATTAAGAATCATCAGCCCGCCATACCTGAATGTAAGCACAGGCAAAGTTGACGGCTTAGTAGACATAACTTACCTATCAGACCAAACATGTTCTGAATGTTACAATGCAACCATGGTAAAGGACCTGCTAAAGCAGAGCTTCAACATGGAATTCGGCGCAGAAAAGGAAGTTGATGTTACCAGTACAAAAGGAAAATCCCTTATGAAAAAATACAGCATTGAGCTTGTTCCAACAGTAATTTTGTCAGCAGATGCAGCAGCTTATCCAACACTAGGCCAAGCATGGCCGCAGGCAGGAACAATAGAAGATGACGGCGTATTCGTATTCAGAAGCCTACAGCTGCTGGAAGAACAAATCTACAAGAACATTACATCAGGTGAAGTTTTAGGAAAGCAAGAAGAGGCAGAGATAACTGCACCTGAAGCAGAACAATAAATTATTTTTTTATTCCAATTCTCTTAACAACTGGTCAGCTGCCTGCGTAGCATCAATCTGCACACTTGCCTTGCCGCAATACGGGCACAATTGAGGCGAATAGTTGCGCGTAAATTTCCAATTGCATGCCCCGCATCTGTACTTTATTTTTTCAATCATACCCAACATCACCACTTTCAAATGCTTTATTGAAATTTGCCTATATAAACTTTTCCAACAAGATTTATCAAACAAGGCAATTTTCCCAGAATTATGAAAGGGCTGATAGCATTCGTGATTCTTATATTAGTAATTGTGCTGATAACTTACGCAGATAGATTCTTTGGAACAAACTGCCCGAAAGAAACAATGGGAAATCAAAGTGCTACTATAACAATCAAATACTTCTCATCACCGTTCTGCATAGCATGCTGGAGACAAAAACCAATCCTGACAGAATTTTTTGCAGAAAACGGAGACAAATTTTATCTTGAAGAATATGATGTAGACTTTTGCAGAGAAGCAGCACAACCACATTATATTCGAGGCATACCAGCGTTCATAATCGGAGACAACTTAATTTACGGCTTGCAAAGCAAGGAACAACTCGAGCACAATATTTGCGGAGGAGAATGTGCATGAAAGCGAGAATATTTCTTGTAATATTTCTGATAGGAGTCCTTGTAGGAGTCACGGTATTCAGCCAGCCGTCAATAAAAGAAGCTATTACAGGCAAAGCAATAGATGATTGTTATGTTGAAAATCAGCTTTGTGACTGCAATAAAGAAGAATGTGTTTGTGGAAATCAAACTGTAGCAATTGACTATTGTGCCTGAGTAGTTAACCTTGCAAGAAGGTTCTTTGATTCTGGGTCTCCAGTACGATAGGTCAACAACGTTTTTGGCGCATAAGGCACTCCATGCTCATCAACTATCTTGCTGAAGTAATCCACCCTGTGAATTGCGCACTGAGCAACGCCTGAAGGAGACGGAATAGCTTCAAAGTTCCGGATGATATCAGAAAGAGTGCAGCCAAGATCATGCATGTCATCGCTTGCACAAATAAAACTCTCAGCACCTTTTACCAAGAGACGCAGCTGGCCAAGTTGTTGGTCAGGAAGCACAAGAGTCTTGTCAACACAATATTGCTGAGAAAATTTCAAAGAAAGAACATCACAAGCAGCTTTGCTGCTGTGCAACCGGTTTGCAATAATCAGCTCAAAACTTGCCAAGGCAATGCGCGGAAGCTCTAAGAGCTTTTGATTGGCCTTGCCAGGAAGGTCCTGCATTCCCCGATACAGTAACGAATCCCCCTCGTCCATAGTATCACCATTAAGTGACTACTATTTATAAAGGTTTCTGTGTTTATGCAGCTAATTTCTTGCTCAAATTCCTATACAATGGCGTTCTGACAAGCTCAGGAATTTGTGCAGCAATATCGCCCAACATTCTTTCAACAGTGACTTTCCAGGATGTGACAAGTTCAACTGCATTCAAAATACGCCCGGAAGCTAATTCTTTCATGAATTCTTCCAACCGCGTGGCGATATCACCAAGAGTAGAACGTGCTTTCTTTTCAGTTGATTCAAGAGCACCTATATTCGTTGTAATTCCTTTAATCGCCTCATTTATAGCCCTCTGAACAGGATTTGTTGCTGCTGCACCACGCAGACTTGGTTCCCTAGCCCACAAATCTGAAACATCAGAAACTACCGTCCAAACATTGTTAAGCGCATCAAGAGCAAATTGGTATGCACGCAACTTTGTTACCATATTATCAACCTCCTTTCGTATGCAAAGCCTTTGTATTGGTTCTTATATTTTTCTGTATTACAGTACATACGAAAGGTTTTTAATAGCCTGTGAATGAACAGGGTGTAATGAAAACAGAGTATATTTTCTACACTGTCGGAATAATATTCATGATTGCAGCAGTGCTATACTTCACCTGGGACTTTTTGTTCCAACTTGCACGCAGCCTAAAAGTCGTTGTCCTGTTATTGCTGACATTGTTCTTTTACTTTATGGCAAACTTCCTAAGGAGGACTGATTTATAATGCCATCAACCTGGGCGCCAATTGTTTTTTGGATTTTACTAGTTCCGTTGCTTATAATCATGCTAGTTGTTTATCTTAGAAGCAAAAAATTCTCAAGATTAGTATTCATACTTAGCGTATTTACTTATGCGATGACAATAATGTACTGGATTGATGCGTATCAACTTGGAAGAAACGCAATCGTGTCATTACTTGTGTTGTCATCAATTCTGATGATGTTTGTAGGCTGGTTAATACATAGAGAGAAGAAACAAAAGCCATGGGGCGGATGGAGAATTGCAACAGCGTGCATGGTCATTATAGCAATTATTGTCTCATTAAGCGCATCCCCAATAGGGTGGAAAGTAACAACTTCTGCGGTTCCATCAATAAGGCTCAGTGATCTGCAACCAATACTTCAAGAAGGGCAGCCAAGTTATGCAGCATCTTTTCCAATTTATTCAGTAACTGTTACAAACTCTTTCATTCCAAGACAGTATGAGCTTCCACAAGCGTCTGTATGCATGTACAATATTGAAAAGAAAGCAGCAGCAAATGCAAACGTATTCTGGGGTGAACAGACTCAGCCATCTGATTTTGGATTACCTGGAAATACTATTGAAGTAGGCAGAGGAAGCAAAACTGCCGTACTTAAAATCAGCCAGAATCCATACTACAAGCCGATGCCACGAGAAGCACAACCAGTTGCATTTGAACCGCCAATATGGGATGAAGCTTATCTCTTTCTGAGTACAGGCAGAACTTATCAGTATGTTGACTGTTACAACTTTGAGAACGTTGATAAAAGCAATGCAATAAAGATATTAATCACGAAGAACTAAACGCGCATCAACAGCCTTGCCGTCTTTCTCATTAACAAAAAAAGGATTAACATCAAGCTCTTCCATTTTTGGCAATTTTCTTGGCAGTTCTGACAACTTGACCATTGCGTCAATCAAAGCTTTCCTGTTAACAGGCTTCTGTCCTCTAACGCCACGCAAAACAGCTTTGCCATGCAGTTCATCAAGCATATGCTCAGCATCCTTCTTTGTTATTGGACAAACCCTGAAGCTGATGTCCTTGTAAACCTCAACAAAAATGCCACCAAGGCCAGCAAGTAAAACATGACCAAATGTTGGGTCTTTCTTGATGCCAAGAAACATTTCAACACCAGAACAATGCTCCTGAACAAGGATTTTGCCTTTTTTCAGAAAGTCAGAAGCTGTTGCAAATAATTCGTCGCGGTGATGAACTATTTTCACACCGCCAGCTTCAGTTTTGTGAATAATTTTTGGAGAAACAACCTTTAGCACCAAAGGATAACCATACTTCTTAGCCAAACGCTCCAAATCTTTCATAGAAGCAGCCAAATGGTGCTGGGCAACAGGAATATTCAACTTCTTCAAGCTTTCATCAACGGTCAGAAGCATTTATGACCCTCCCAGGCACTTTGTGCAGGAAAAACAAGCCAAGCGCGAAAAACACCATGACTGAAATCAAGGCAGCCTGATAGCTGACAAAACGAGCAAGAGCTCCAAAGATGATAGGACCCAGAACACCTGAAAACTTGTCAGCCAGTTCAAGGAAACCAAAGAACTGGCCTACTTTGGCGTGCTCAACCATTTCAATGAGCTTGGGCCTTTGAGCAGTCCAGACTGTTCCCAAAGCAGCACCGCCAAGAACACCTGCAATAATGAACATAGTCAAATTGTTTACAAAATAAAGCACGCCAATAACAACTAACCATGCAACACCAGCCCACTGCAAAACCCTCTTAGGACCATGCCTGTCAACAAGCTTTCCAGCAATAAAACTGCCAGCAACGGCACCCATAGACTGAATAGCATAAACAACCATGAAAGCTTGGACGCTAAGATGAATCTGCTGCCTGGCAAACAAGAAAAGGAAAACAATTACTGCATGAATGGCATCAGCAAAACAGAACATTGCCAAAAGGAAGAAGAGAAATGAACGATGACGAGACAAATGAGTCAACGTGTGGCTAACAGCTTTGAATGAAGATCTGATATGAGAAATAACGCCTCTGAAATGAATTGGCGCGGCCTTTTCACGAATGCCGAAAAAGGTGAAAAGAGAAAAAACGAAAAACATAATCGCGGTAGCTGAAAAAATAGCCCTTGCGCCCTCAGAAGTCTCCCAGCCAAGGCGTGAAAGCAGGATAGCGGCAATCGCCAACGAAATCAGAGTGCCAATATAACCCATGCCCGTGCCTATACCTGAAACATTACCAATATCGCGCTTATTGGCAATCTTTGGCAGCAAAGCATTGTAAGTAGTCAGCGCAGCGTGATACGAAAAGTTAGCGAGAAAACCAGCCGACAAAGCCCATTTCAAAGAAACACCAGCAACAAGCCAAGTGAAAAGACAACAAATTATTGTAAAGAAAATAATGAAAGGCATTCTCCTGCCAGCAGCATCGCTCCAAGCACCAATCAAAGGCACTAGAATTGCGACAGCAAGCATGCTCAATCCAAAAACAAGCCCAATCTGGAACTCATTGCCGCCCAAAAACTGCTTTATGTAAAAAGGAAAGAAAAATGTGACAAATAACGCTGAGAAAATCGTGTTTGCCAGGTCATACATGCCCCAGGCAAAAACCTCTTTTTTGTTCATAATAGCAATATTAACGAAGCACGTTTTTAAATGTTGCTTCAATCAGAATATCTGTACAAAATCTTCTGCCAGTCAACAGTGAAATTCTTGGCGTCAAGACAATCAACTACAAGGTCATTAACCAATACAGACACAGTCTCGGATGCTAATCTGTCTTTCGAAAGATACAACAAGTAGACAATCCATCCCTTGAACAATTTTCCGCCAAGATACTCAAAACTCATCTCCTTCCTTATTTCCAAAGGCCAACGGGTATGCTGAGCTTCAATACCCTCCCAGGTTAAATCATAGCAATAAGAATTTTTCACAGCATTTTCAAGCAAAGGAATCATCTTGCCCTGCTGGCCGATAGTCAACTCAACAACGTCTGTCACATTTTCAACAGGAGGCTCAGTTACAGAAATGTTTACTTCAACCATTCGAGCTGGAATAGGCGTTGATACTGCCTTAGTAACATTTTCAACGGTCTTATTCGTCTTGACAGTAACAGGAGCAATTGTATAAACAGTTTCGTTCTCAGTCTCATTAACCTGCTCAACAACCGGCATGCATGCAGCAAGAAGCAACAGTAAAACAATAGCCACCCTCATGCTTGCAAAACGGAAGTCTCGAATATAAAATACTTTTGATTAGAAAAGTTAAATATCTGTAGCAGCGCCTTGAGGCAACTTTTTAGTGCTGGCCGCTCTGCCTCAGCTCTGCTGAGGTAATTTTCTTCTCCCCACAAATGTAAGGGGAGAAGAAAATTAGTCAAAAACCAGAGCGGCACCCTTAAGTTGAAAATATCCCCGATTCGAAAAGTATATTAACAGGAATGAATGGAAAACGCGCATGAATCATGAGCGCGCACTTCTGATAACGGCTGTTTTCAGCCTCATCGTATTAATGGTATTTGGCACATTCTTATTTCAAATCCTCGAAGGCTGGCATGCAATTGACGCTTTCTACTTTACAGGCATGACAATGCTGACAGTCGGATACGGAGACATAACTCCCCATACCAATGCCGGCAAAATCGCGGCAGTTTTGTTTGCCCTCGTATCAGTTGGCATAGCGCTTTACTCGCTAAACCTGATTGCGAGACTTGCATTCAGACACAAGCTTGAAAACATGCAATGGATGCTCAAGAAGCGCAGGTAGTTCTACCAAAACTTTTTATATAGTGCAGAGTACAAAATCAATAAAAAGAGGAATACATGGTATATGCGATAACAAAGCTAGTTTTATGGCCTTTCTTTAGGTTGTTCATCAGGCAAATTGATGGAGTTGAAAACCTGCCAAACAAACCATTCATACTCGTGGCAAACCATGAAAGCTACATTGATGGAGCAATACTTATGACGCTTGTTGCATGGTACAAGAATAAACAGGTATGCTACTTTGCAACAAATAAAACATTTCTGGGAACATTCTGGAACATGATATTCAACCATTTTGGAGCGATAAGAGTAAATGGAAGCCTGGAAAAAGGGCTGAATGCACTAAAACAAGGCAAATGCATGGGTATATTTCCAGAAGGGCAAAGAACATACACCTGCAAAATAGGAAAAATCGAGCACAAAGGACTTGGAGTGCTGGCAATTTTGAGCAAAGCTCCAGTTGTTCCAGTAGGAATGTTCACCTACAAATTCTGGAACAGATTCCAAAAATGGCCAACATTCAACAAAAATATCAAGATAACAATAGGAAAGCCAATGGCGTTTAAAGGAAAAGTCACAACAAAATCAGCATGGAAAACAGTAAGAACAATAATGAAAGAGGTGGCAAAACTTGCGCGAATATCTCACGCTTGAACAACTAAAAAAGTTCAGCAAAGAGAAAATGGAAAGACTGCAGAATCTACGGTTTAAGGCAACAGTACACTACATGCTACCCATGGTTCCATTCTATGCCAATTTGTTCATGCAATACGGAGTAGACCCATTCAGCATATCAACCGTAGAAGACTGGCAAGCAAAAGGGCTGCCGTTAATAAGAAAGGCAACATACATGAAAAATCCGCTTGACTTCGTAGTTACTCCAGACAAAAGCAAAATATTCTCAACACACATGGCTTATCTAAAAAACCAGCACAAGCTTGGCACAATGGCTAGCTTACTTGCAGCGCACAATAAAAAAGAACAAATAATGCACTATTATTCTCCAAAAATGCTGATATTCTCCGGCGGCACAGAAAGCGGAAATCCAACACCAATGCTGCTCACGGCAGCACAAAAATTTGACACGCTAATGAGCGTTCTCAAACTAATAGGAGACCTAATTCTCAAAGAAAAACCAGAAAGAACTGTTGGAATGAACTTGTTCCCATATGCACCGCATCTAGGGTGGCATGCAGTACACCATGCACTTGACATAAATGCAGATTTGAACTTATGCACAGCAGCAGGAGGAGCAGTGCCAACAGAAAGACTTGTTGCGCTGGCAGACAAAGCAAAACCAAATATAATATGCGGAATGAACGAATATTTACGCAACAGATTTCTGCCAATGATGATTGAAAAGAAGTTGAAATTGCCAGAGAAAGTCATATTTGTCAACGGAGCACAAAAAATGCTTGAAAACGAAAGAGAAAAATTGGCAGAGCTGGCAAGAAAAGTTGGAGTGCAGGAATGTATTGTACTTGATTTGTACGGAGCAAGCGAGTTCAAGGAAGCATTAATGCCAGAATGCAAGCCAGGAAGCGGATTTCACCATGTGGCACCATTAAGCACGATTGTAAGAACTGTGAGTGTAGGTGATGTAACAAAAGATGTTATAGATGACTGGAGATTTGCAGACAACGGGTATGCAGTAAGCTGGAATACAGACGGAGCAGGAACACTGCTGCATGGATATGTAGTTGGCGATAAATTTGATGAAGTAAGCAATGGATGTTCGCATTGCGGATTAAATGTACAAATAATCAAAGGAGTCAACAGAATAAGAGAAGTAGAAGCACAACTAAAGTTAACTGGAATGGTGGAAGAGAAAGTCAAAGGAACAAGAGTCAACTTGGTAGCCATACGCGACAAAGCAATGTCGTTCAAAGAAGTAAAAGAAGCACAAGTTGTGCTGAAAAGAAAACAGAATGTTATAGAATTGCGAGTTGTGGCAGACAAAAAAGTGCTTGCAAAACTCAAAGAAGCATTTGCCGGAGCAGAAATACAGCCAAAAATCATCTTGACAAGCCTAGATAAATTAATTGGAGACAAGCTCAAATTAGAGCAAATAAAACTAGAATGAAAGACTTAGCACCGTTCTTCCACGCAACCAAAATAGCCATCATAGGAGCAAGCAGAGAGCCAGGCAAAATAGGGTACACTATATTGCAACAGCTAATTGGCAGACATTTTGAATTATATCCTGTTAATCCAAATGCTGACCAAATTCTTGGAATAAAATGTTATCCAAGCATACTTGATGTTGACGCAAAAATAGAGCTGGCGGTCATAGCAACACCAGCACCAACAGTCGCAGGAATACTGGATGAATGCGGCAAAAAAGGAATAAGGCACGTAATAGTCGTCAGCGCAGGATTCAAAGAAGTAGGAAATTTGGAGCTGGAAGAAGAACTTCATGCAGCGCTGGAAAGAAACAAAATACTGTGCATGGGGCCAAACTGCCTTGGTGTATACGATGCGCACACGAAACTTGATACACTATTTTTGCCAAAAGAAAGATTGAAAAGACCACATACAGGCAAAATATCATTCATCAGCCAAAGCGGAGCACTCGGCTCTGCTGTCCTTGATTTGGCAGCGTATGAAGGATATGGTTTTGCAAAGTTTATCAGCTATGGAAACGCTGCAAATGTAGATGAAAGTGATTTGCTTGCTTATCTTGCAAAAGATCCAGACACGCGAATAATCTGCGTGTATATCGAGGCAGTGCAAGATGGCCACAAATTCCTTGAAGTTGCAAAATCGTGCAAAAAGCCGATTATTATAATCAAAGGTGGAGTGACAGAAGCAGGAAGCAAGGCAGCAATGAGTCATACAGGAAGCCTTGCAGGCAGTGCTGATGTTTATTACGGGGCGTTCAAACAAGCAAACCTAATTATTGCGCATACACTGGAAGAATTGTTTGAATTTGCCAAACTGTTTGAAAAAATACGCGTTAGAGCCCTTGGAAAAAGAGTTCTTGTAATAACAAACGGCGGCGGATACGGAATAACAGCTGCAGATGCAGTAATGAAACACGAATTAACATTAGCAGAGCCCGGAAAACAAATACAAGCGTTGCGAAAAGTTTTCCCAGAAACAGTAATTTTGCACAACCCAGTGGATTTAATCGGCGATGCAACAGTGGAACGATACAAACTGGCGTTGGACGCAGCAATCAAAGACATAAACAATGACAGCATAGTATTGATAGCATTAACACAAACTCCAAGACTGGATGAAACTTTGGTAAACGTTGCGAGAGAAGCGTATCAAAAGTCACATAAGCCAATAATCTTAGTCACAACAGGCAGCGAGTACTCATTAAAACTGAAAAAACAATTCGAGGCAGCAGGGCTGCCGTGCTTTACATTCCCAGAGAATGCGGTGAGGGCATTGGCGGCGTATACGAATTATTGCCTTGGTTCTTAATGTTCTTTACAGCATTTATACTATTATTTGTTTAGACGGTATGAAAAGGTGGAGGCATAAAGTTTTTATAGAATGCACGGGCTTTCAGTATTATGCATGAGAGTTTGCACGTTCTGTGGGAGTCGATGTTGATTGTGGGTTCAGTCCTGATTTTCAGGAGTACTTGGTTGCTGCTTGACACCCATTTTGGCAATCGTGCGTTATGGTTGCTGCTGGTGCTTGGCATTGTTCTGGCTATTCCTGCACTGTATGTTTTGAACAGCCACCTGGAAGAATACTATAAAAAGAAGACCCGTTGAGCGCTTCGTTCATAACACACAAGTCATAAACCATTCAACAAAGTCTGACTTCCAGGAGGGTTTATCTAATAAACTTCTCAATCCTATCCAAAGCTTTCTCGATTATTGGCAACTTTGTGGCAAAACTACAGCGGATAAAGCCTTCGCCCTCGCTGCCAAAGTCGCTTCCAGGCACAACAGCAACCTTCTGTTTTTTCAGCAGGTTGAATGCAAATTTCATGCTGTTGTTGGAAATATGCTTAATGTTTGAGAAAGTGTAAAATGCGCCTTTAGGGTTTGGCGTTGAAAGGCCTATGCTGTTCAAACGCTTTACAATAACTTTTCGCCTTCTATCATATTCCTTTACCATGGCATTCGTATATTTAGCAGGCAAGGTCAATGCTTTCAAACCAAGTTTTTGGGAAATTGTTGGAGCACAAATAGAGGTGTAAATATGAGTCTTCTTTATTGCCTCTGCAGCCTTTTCCGGACAAACAACATAACCCAAACGAAAGCCACACATGGCATAAGTTTTCGAGAAAGACTGGAAAGTAAAAACCCTGTCAGACATGCCATTCAAGCTGCCAATGCTAACGTGCTTTGCATCATCATAGATGATCTTTTCATACGCTTCATCAGAAAAAATTGCCAAATCATGCTCAACAGCAAGGTCTGCAATCTCTTCCAAGACTTTTTTGCTGATGACATTTCCAGTGGGATTAGCTGGAGAGTTAAGTAAGATAACTCGTGTCTTTTTGTCAATCAACTTCTTCATATCATCAGGATTAGGCTCAAAACCATTATCTTCAGACAAACTATAGCTGTCAATTGCTGCATTAATCAATTCAAAGCTAGGAAGAAAACCCATGAAGCCAGGGTTAGGAACAAGAATCTCTTCTGAAACGTCAAGAAGACAGCCAGCAGCCAAAAATAAAGCTTCCTGAGAACCGCAGGTTACAACAACATTTTCAGGCTGTGCTTTGATGCGGTTGTCACGCAAGACTTTTTTACAAATTGCCTTGCGCAAATCATGCAATCCACCAGCAGGAGAATAATGATTCACCGCATTCGCCAAGCGCTTAACTTCAGCAACTAAAGGCTTTGGTAAAGGAAAATCAGGTTCGCCAGGGCCGAGGGAAAGCACATCAGGATGCTCAACCATTATCTCAATAAGCTTCTCAATAGCCTGATCAGGCAATTGCTCTTCACGTTCAGACAAGTGCACCATCTTTTTAACAAACAATGCCTTAAAGTGTATTTAAAACTTCTTGTACATAAAGCTTATAAATGCAGATATTTGCGAAACAAATATGGAAAAGGGGGATTGGCTGTTAATTGTCATCATCATTATCATTCTAATAATTATTGCATTCATTACAGCGAACATTGGAAATATTTTCCCAACACCAACGCCGCAACAAGTAGTGCAGGCGGTAAATGCAACATGAACCTCTCACAAACATTAGTTGTAAAGGAATTAATAACATCATTAAAACTTCTAAAGCAAAACGCGCTGTTCTTCATCATAGCAGCATTTATTGATGCAGCATTCTTCTTTTTCTGGGGTTTCATAACCTCGCCAGTAAACAATGCAATAATAGCACATGTAGTGCTGATAAGCAATAAGATATCAGAACTTTTGGCGAAAGGTGTACAAAAAGGACTGCTGTATCAACTTTTCACACCAGAAGTAAGTCCATTAACATACAAATTTCTGTTGCTGATACTTTTGCTATTTGTCCTGATTTACATTTTATACGTAATCTTTCACGGAACAAGCTGGTGGCTCGCGCGCAACATAGCAGGACAAAAAGAAACTTATAGAAAATACTTCTTCGGATTTGCAAAAATTAATCTGCTGTGGATAGGATTGTATGCACTTTACAAATGCATAGATGCCCTGGTAGGAGTGCG
>Ga0247727_10014933_pt1 | contig 12821 bp, 12 predicted proteins | sample WisWelCaveWW1625_FD_202498 | JGI IMG/M metagenome (GOLD analysis project Ga0247727, IMG submission 202498) | Biofilm microbial communities from Wishing Well Cave, Virginia, United States - WW16-25 | ecosystem: Environmental > Aquatic > Deep subsurface > Groundwater > Cave microbial mat | place...
CAACTCGATGGTGACCTACACGGTCACGGCGCGCGATCGGGGCGGCAACGCCAGGTCCGGCGTCGTCATTGACTGGACGATCCCGCCGCCCGGCGGCGGCTCGATCAGCCCGGCGCAGAACACCACGGGGGCGACCGGGCAGGCGAGCGCGACACGCACGCTGAGCGCCACGGCGGGGCCCCACACCGCGAGGGCCACCGCCAGCAGCATCCCCGGCGGACCGTCGGTCACCTTCACCACCAACGCCACCACGGCGCCGCTGGCTGCGAACGTGTCGGTGGTGAATGACAACTTCGTTCCCCCGGCGGTCACCATCGCGGTGACGGGATCGGTGACGTGGACCTGGAACTCAATGGGGCTGAACCACAACGTCACCTTCGCGGCGATGGCCGGCCGTCCCGCCGACATCCCGGACCGCGGGACGGGCTCGATCGCCCGCACGTTCAACACCATGGGCACCTTCAATTACCAGTGCACCCTTCACGCAGGAATGAACGGGTCGGTCACGGTGCAGTAACCGGCCTAGCGTCGCGGCGCTGGCCCCGCGATCCGAGCCTCGACCGGCCTCGTGAGCGAGATCTGGGCGGCATAGATCACCCAAGCGCCGCCTTCCTTCTGCCACAGCATCATCCCCTGCCCCGGTCCGATCTGGCGGGTCCCCCCGGCCAGCATGTCCAGGGTGAAGGCGAAGGTGATGAGCGCGAGGTTGCGGCGCACCAGCACGACCGTGGGCCGCTGCGCGTCGAGGTTCATCGCGGTGACGGTGGGCAGGGTGCGCCGCTGCACGACGGCCTCCTCGTCCCACCCCCGGGTCCGCTCGCCGTTGGGCCAGGCGACGGAGAGGTGGCTCTTATGCAGGTAGAACGGGTCGAGGCCTTCGGGCCGCGCGGCGTTCCACGCCCGGACCCACGCCTGGAAGCGCGCCTGGACCTCGGCCGCCGCGGGGGGGTCGGTTGCCGGGTCGGTGCCCCCGCAGGCCGCGAGGGTCACCGCCACGGTCGCGCCAAGCACGAAGCGCCGCATGTTGGTCTCCCGAGTCGCGAGTCATCCTAAGAGGCAGGCGGACTCTTGATTAATCAAGGGTCCGCCCATACCGTGAGGTCCATGACCACCCCTCAGTCCATGCCGCCGCGCCCCAGCGTCGGGCGCTCGTCTTTCGCGATCGCCATGAAGGACTACACGTTCATCCGACCGGGCGTCGCGGTCTCGATCAGCGCGGTCACGCTCGTCGCCGCGCTGATCATCGGCACCATGCTCATCGCGTCCCTGGCGCGCACCGCCCAGCAGATCACCCTGGGCGCCCAGATGGTCCGCACGCTGCACGGGTACAGCGCCGCGTTCACGGTATGGCGCGGCATGGCGGCGGGCGAACTAGCGGTGCGGACACCCGAGGCCCGCAAGATGCGGGACAGCCTGCGCGCGGCGCTCACCGCCGAGCTCCAGATGGTGCGCCCGGAGCTGGCAGACCCGCTGGACCAGCTCCTGGTGACGAGAGTGGTGGAGGGGTTGCGCGCCGGTGTCGTGCGGCTGGGTGAGCCCGCGGAACAGGCCATGGCGACGCTCCTGGTGCGCCACGACACCGCACTGTTCGAGGCGGCTGCGGCCGCGCAGCGCGCGGTGCTGTACGCCGCGATCCTCCTCGCGCTCACCGTCCTGGCGGCCGGCATGCTGGTCGTGCCGATGGCCTGGCTCTACATCCGCTACAAGCGTGCGGGCGGGGCGATGATCGAGGTGAAACTCTAGGGAGCACGGCCGATGGCGCTCTCCCGCCGCGAGTTCTTCCTGCGAGTGTCCGCGGGCGCGGGAACCGGGACGGCCCTCGGCTCCCTGATCGGCGTCGGCGCCAGTCTCGCGCCGGCCGCCGCCCGGGCCCAGACGCTCCGCATCCGCGACGCGAAGGCGACCCCCAGCGTCTGCCCCTATTGCTCCGTCGGCTGCGCAACGATCGTGCACACGATCGACGGCGAGATCGTGAACATCGAGGGCGACCCGCGCAGTCCCCACAACGAGGGGACCCTCTGCCCCAAGGGCGCCGCGACCTACCAGCTCCATAAGAACCCCAACCGCGCGACCAAGGTGCTGCACCGCAAGCCCGGCGCACGTGAGTGGGAGGAGGTCGATCTCGAAAGCGCGATGGACCGGGTGGCCGAGCTCGTCAAGCGCACCCGCGACGAGACCTTCGTGGAGCGACTCCAGGACGGCAGCCTGGTCAATTCGACCACGGGGATCTTCGCCCTCGGCGGCGCCACGCTCGACAACGAGTGGAATCATCTGCAGCAGAAGTTGATGCGCGGTCTGGGCATCGTCGCGATCGAGAATCAGGCCCGCATATGACACAGCTCTAGCGTCCCCGGTCTGGGGACCCGGTTCGGGCGCGGCGCCGCAACCCTCTACCCGCGCAACATGGAGCTCTCCGACTGCATCGTCATCGAGGGCTCCAACATGGCCGAGTGCCACCCGGTGGCGTTCCGCTGGCCGATGAAGGCCAAGGTCGAGCACGGCGCCAAGATCATCCACGTCGATCCCCGCTTCACCCGGACCAGCGCGATGGCAGACCTCTACGCCCCCATCCGCGCCGGCACCGACATCGCGTTCCTCGGCGGCCTGATCCATTACGTGCTGTCGAGCGAGCGGTGGAACGACGACCCGTTCTTCCGCGAGTACGTGGTCGCCTACACCAACGCCGCCACGATCGTGAGCGACGACTTCCAGGACACCGAGGATCTGGACGGGGTGTTCTCGGGTCTGATGGAGTACAAGGGCAACACGAAGGGGTGGCCGTTCGACGGGTTCGTGGGCCAGTACGACCCCACGAGCTGGCAGTACAAGCGACGGCGGACCGCTGGACGGTCGGACCGCCGGATCGCCGTGATCGATGAGACGACGCCGTTCGATACGCTGATCCGGTCGCTGCGCAGGCCGCCCGCCGCGCGGGACGAGACCCTGCGGCACCCCCGCACCGTCCTCCAGATCGTGAGGCGGCACTTCAGCCGCTACACCCCGGAGATGGTCGAGCAGGTCACGGGCTGTCCCCGGGCGACGTTCGTGCAGGTCGCCGAAACCATCCTGCAGAACTCCGGCCGCGATCGCACGACGGCCTTCACCTACGCGGTGGGATGGACCCAGCACACCTACGGGCCGCAGATGATCGGCTGCTGCGCGCTGCTCCAGCTGCTGCTCGGCAACGTCGGCCGGCCGGGGGGCGGCATCATGGCCCTCCGGGGCCACGCATCGATCCAGGGCTCGACCGACGTCCCGACCCTGTACCACAGCATCCACGGCTACATGCCCGCCCCGTCGGCGCTCAAGAAGCACGGCACCGTGCGCGAGTACCTGGCGACCGAGGCGACCGCGACGGGCTATTGGGCCAACATGCCGAAGTTCCTGGTGTCGTACCTCAAGTCGATGTACGGCGAGGCGGCCACACGCGAGAACGACTTCGGCTACAACTGGCACCCCAAGATCACCGGTGACCACTCGCATCTCCCGATGTTCGTCGCGATGGCCGAGGGCCGGGTCAAGGGCATGGTGTGCGTGGGGCAGAACCCCGCCACGTCCCTCAACGCGAGCCTCGAGCGCAAGGGCATGCGCAACCTCGAGTGGCTCGTAGTGAAGGACAACTTCCTCACCGAGTCGGCGACCTTCTGGTACCACGCGCCGGAGGTAGTGAACGGGGAGATCAAGCTGGAGGAGATTCAAACCGAGGTGTTCTTCTTCCCCTCGGCGCAGGTCGCCGAGACCGAAGGCAGCTTCACGAATACGCAGCGGATGCTCCAGTGGCATCACAAGGCCGCCGACCCGCCCGGCCAATGCCGCTCGGATCCGTGGTTCACTTATCAGCTGGGCAAGCGCCTTAAGCGCCTGTACGCCGACAGCACCGCTCCGCGCGACCAGGGGTTCAAGAGCCTCGTCTGGGACTACGAGCCAGACGAGCCGCACGGCATTCCCGGAGAGCCCGATGTCCTCAAGGTGCTGCGGGAGATCAACGGCTATCACACCGGACATCCCGAACGGCACCTCGGCGGCTTCGCCGACCTGAAGGATGACGGGTCGACCACCTGCGCCTCGTGGATCTACTGCGGCGTCTATCCCGCGCCCGGCACCAACCTGGCGGCGCGCAAGGAGCCCGATGCGCCGGGCGTGATCGGCGCCCACCTGACCTGGGGCTGGGCCTGGCCCGCCAACCGCCGGGTGATGTACAACCGCGCCTCGGCCGACCCGAGCGGGCGCCCGTGGAGCGACCGGAAGAAGTGGGTGTGGTGGGACGGCGAACGGTGGACGGGCTACGACACCCCCGACTTCCCGCTGACCAAACCCCCGACTGCGCCCGCCAAGCCCGACGGTATCGGCCTGGATGCGCACTCGGGGGCGAGCCCATTCCTCATGAAGCCGGACGGCGTCGGCTGGCTGTTCAACCCCACGGGCTTGCTCGACGGCCCGCTGCCGACGCACTACGAGCCGGCGGAGTCGCCGGTCCACAACCCGCTCTACCGCCGGCAGACGAGTCCGGTCCTGAAGTACTGGAAGCGGGACGACAACCGCCTGGCCGAGGTGGGCGACCCGGCCTATCCCTACGTCATCACGACCTACCGGCTGACGGAGCACTATCTCGCCGGGGCCATGAGCCGGTGGAACCCGTGGCTCGCCGAGCTGATGCCGGAGCTGTTCATCGAGCTGTCGCCCGAGCTGGCGGCGGAGAAGGGGATCCGCAACACCGACTGGGTGCGCATCCGTACGCCGCGCGCCGAGATCCGGGCCAAGGCACTGGTGACGCGGCGCATCCGGCCGCTGCGGATCGGCGGCAGGGTGATCCACCAGGTCGGCATGCCGTGGCACTGGGGCTGGGAGGGCGTCGTCACGGGCGCCGTGGTGAACCAGCTGACGGCGCTCGTCGGAGACCCGAACGTGAGCATCCACGAGGGCAAGGCGTTCGTGTGCGACGTGGAGAAGGCCTGATGCCGGAGCCCATGGGGTTCTACACCGACACCACGGTGTGCATCGGCTGCAAGGCCTGCGAGGTCGCCTGCAAGGAGTGGAACCAGCTGCCGGCGCGCGAGGGCGGCCGGGTCGAGATGAGCGGCGACTCCTACGACAACACCTGCACGCTGTCGGGCACGAACTGGCGCCACGTCAAGTTCATCGAGCAGTTCAGCGAGGACCGCAGCCAGGGTCGCTGGCTGATGATGAGCGACGTCTGCAAGCACTGCGTGCGGGCGCCCTGCCTCGAGGTCTGCCCGACCAACGCCATCATCCGCACCGAGTTCGACACCGTCCTCATCCAGTCGGACGTGTGCAACGGATGCCGCCTGTGCATCGCGGCCTGTCCGTTCGGCGTGATCGATATCAATCCCGCGTCGAACACGGCGCAGAAGTGCACGCTGTGCTACGACCGGCTGCAGGCCGGGATGAAGCCGGCGTGCGCCCAGGCATGCCCGACGGACTCCATCCGGTTCGGCCCGATCCGCGAGCTGCGGGTTCTGGCCCAGCAACGCGTCCAGCAGCTCCACGCGCTGGGCGAGACGCGCGCCCGACTGTACGGGGCGGACGAGGACATCCTCGGCGGCCTGAACGCCTTCTATCTGCTGGTGGACGAGCCGGAGACGTACGGCCTGCCGCGCAAGCCGCGGCTCCCCACCCGGAACCTGTTCGCGAGCGCCGCCCTCTCGACCGCCGGCGCGGCGCTGCTCGGGCTCCTGGGACTGGTGAGCCTGCGGCGGCGGCGCGTGGGCGAGGTCGCGCAGGCCGAAGCCCGCGCCCCGGAGCGGTTCGGTGTCTGACACGTTCTTCACCTCGTCGCCACACTGGGTGTGGTACATCGTCTGGTACTTCTTCGTCGGCGGCATCGCGGGCTGCGGGTTCTTCATAGCGGCGCTGCTCCACTTCTTTGGCCGGCCGGAGGATCGGCGCGTGGTGCAGCTGGGCTACTACGTGGCCTGCGTGGGGGCCTTGGTGAGCGGCGCGCTGCTCACGCTCGACCTGAACCGGCCGGAGCGATTCTGGCACATGCTCGTCCAATCGCACACCGGCACCCCGATGCTCAAATCCTGGTCGCCGATGTCGGTGGGGGCGTGGGGCCTGATGTTGTTCGGCGCGTTCGCCACCATGGCGGCGTTGGGCGCCGCCGCCGAGGAAGGACGGTGGCGCCTCAAGCCGCTCGGCTGGCGGCCGGTGGGTGCGCTGGGACGCGGCATCCCCGCGGCCGTGATCGCAGGCGCGGGGAGCCTGTGCGGGCTCTTCCTCGCGGGCTACACCGGCGTCCTCCTGGCCGTGACCAACCGGCCCCTGTGGGCCGACTCGCAGCTGCTCGGCGCGCTGTTTCTCTTTTCCGGCGCCTCGACGGCCGCCGCCACGCTGATCCTGCTGGCGCGGTGGCGGGGCGAGAGCCACCCCGCGTCGCTCCAATGGCTCGCGCGCTTCGACCGCGGGGCCCTCGGCCTCGAGCTCGTGACCCTCGTGGCGTTCGTCGTGTCGCTCGGTCCGGTGGCGCGGGTCCTCGTCGGGTGGTGGGGCCTGGTGCTGCTCGTCGGCGTGGTGGGCGCCGGGATCGTCGCGCCGCTCGTGCTCGAACGCCGGCCGCACGCGTCCGGACACGGTCACCTGGCGCAGGCGGCCGCGCTCGTGCTCGTCGGCGGATTCCTGCTGCGTGTGGCGCTCATTCTCTCGTCCAATGAGATCCACGCCGTCGGCTCGGGCGTGACGCGGCCGTGATACTCCGCGGAAGGGGGAAGCGGGAAGGGGGAAGGGTACTCTTGGCCCTGGCCCTGCTCGCCCTCGCCGCCTGTCGCAGCCCCGAGGCCGTCCGCGCGCGCGGCGGCGGCCCCGGCGCCGATGTCGGCAACCGCGGCGCGACCGTCGAGTTCCACGCCGGCGCCGAGCCGTACCACCAGACCCCATGCGTGACCGCACCGGTGCGATGCAGCGGGCCCAGCCCCGTGTTCGCCAGAACCTCCGCGCCCGAGTAGCCGACCTCGAGGGCCGTAACCCCGAGTGGCGTCCGTGGCTGGCGCTGCTCGGGGAGCTGGAGCGCGCCCTCGCGGAGCCGGCCCGGGACGGCGACACGGACCTCATTCGACCCACCGCCGCACGGCCCGACGGCGCGCCGCTGCTCCAGGGCGCCGAGGTGGCGGTCGACGCCGGCCGCTTGATTCGCTGGCTCGGCCGCCTGACGGCGGCGGTCGCGGCCTGCGATCGATCGGCCCCCCTGGCGCAGTATCGGCCCGCGCCCGACGCGGCCGTCGGCCTCGTGGGCGCGACCCTGCGCCACGACTCGCGCGCGATCGAGCGGCTGGCGGGCGACGCGGGGCTCGCGCCGGCGGCTCTCGCGACGCTGGCCCACGTCGCGGTCGTCCCGCTGCTCCTGGCCGCCGCGCGGTCTCCGGCCGGTTCCCCACCGCCGCACTGGCTCCACGGCTACTGCCCGATCTGCGCGGCCTGGCCGATCCTCGCCGAGATGCGCGGGCTCGACCGCTCGCGCCGGCTGCGCTGCGGCCGCTGCGCCACGGAGTGGACCGTGCCCTGGCTCCGCTGCGCCTACTGCGGCGAGGCGCGGCACGAACGCCTCGGCTCGCTCGTGCCCGAGGCGGAGATGGAAACACGCAAGGTGGAGACCTGCGAAACGTGCCACGGCTACCTCAAGGCCGTGACGACGCTAGAGGCGTTCTCACCGGTCGAGCTCTTCGTGCGCGACCTCGAGACCGTGGAGCTCGACCTCATCGCCGTGGATCGCGGCTTCGCCCGGCCCGACGGCCCGGGGTACGCGCTCGACTTGCGCATCACGGTGGTGGGGCCTTGATGAATCAAGGCCCCACCCGGGCGGACTCGGGCTCCGTGCCACCACTCCGCCCCGCCGAGGTGTGCCGCCAGCTCCTGGCAGCGCTCGACGCCGCGGAAGGCCGGCGGCGGAAGCGCAAGCGCAACACGACCCCCGACGCCCTGGGACTCGAGATCAAGCGCCAGCTGCTCGAGGACGCCGCCCGCGAGGATCCCGATCCCGCGGCGTTCGAGGGGTGGCTGCTCGAGCGCAGCCTCGCCGAGCCGGCGAGCGGGCCCACGCGGGCCATGGCGATGGCGATTCTCGAGGAGTGGCGTCTGGCGCGCGCGTCGCCGGCGTTCGCCGACTGGCTACGGGAGGGCGCACCGTCGGACGATAGACGCACAGACGGACCAGACACCACAGGCAGACGCACAGACGCGTAGACGCGAAAGAGCTAGACGCACAGACCAGCAGACGCACAGCGGTGAACAGATGCCCGTGAGCAGGTCTACCTGAGCCCCGGCACCTGCTCCCGTCTGTGCGTCTGGTGCGTCTGTGCGTCGCGTGTTGGCGCTTCTCTGATGACTGATCGCTGAGAACCGGCAACTATCCGCCGCCGCATGATCAGCCGTACCGCCAGCAACCCGATCAGCACCAGCCCGTAGATCGTCGGTCGCCGCACGTCGGCCTTTTGCGACCACATGAAGTGCACCACGCCCGCCAGCGCCGTGACATAGATCAGGCTGTGCAGCTGCACCCACTTCTTGCCGAGCCGGCGGACCGCGGCCGCGGTGGACGTGACCGCGAGTGGGATCAGCAGGACGAACCCCGTGAATCCCACCGTGATGTAGGGCCGCTCGGCGATGTCCTCCAGGATGTACGACCAGGCGAAGAACTGGTCGAGCACGAGATAGATGAGGAAGTGGACGCAAATGTAGGAGAACCCAATCAGGCCCAGCATCCGGCGGTAGCCGGCGACCCAGTTCCACCGGGTGATGCGCCTGAGCGGCGTCACCGCGAGGGTGATCGTGATGAACGTCAGGCCCCAAAAGCCGGTGCGATGGGTGACGTCCTTGATGGGCTCCGCCGGCAGCCGGTCGAGCAGCGCGTCGGCGACGATCATCCCCAGGGGCACGAGGCACGCGAGCAGCACCACGGGCTTGGCCACCCGTCGGACGAGGCGCGGGATCACGAGGGCTTCGGGTCTCAGAAGTTGCGGCGCAGGTCCAATCCGCCGTACAACGACGCCACCTGATCGGCGTAGCCGTTGAACGGTAGTGTAGGCCGGCGGCGGAACTCCCCGATGCGCCGCTCGCGCGCCTGGCTCCACCGCGGGTGGTCCACCTCGGGGTTGACGTTGGCGTAGAACCCGTACTCGTCCGGCGCCATCACGTTCCACGTGCTCATTGGCTGCCGCTCCGTGAAGCGGATGCGCACGATCGCCTTGCAGCCCTTGAAGCCGTACTTCCACGGCACCACGAGCCGCAGCGGCGCCCCGTTCTGGTTGGGGAGCGGCTTGCCATAGAGACCCGTCGCGAGAATGGTGAGCGGGTGCCTCGCCTCATCCATCCGCAGGCCCTCGACGTACGGCCAGGGCAGCACATCGCGGCGCTGGCCGGGCATCTGGTCGCGGTCGAGCAGGGTGGTGAACTCGACGTAGCGGGCCCGCGACGTCGGCTGCACGCGATCGATCAGGGTTCGCAGGGGGAAGCCCATCCACGGGATCACCATCGACCAGGCCTCGACGCAGCGCATGCGGTACACCCGCTCCTCGACCTTCACGGGACGGAGCAGGTCGTCGAAGTCGTAGCGGGCCGGCTTGGCGACCTCGCCCGCGACCTCGACCGTCCAGGGCCGCGTGCGGAAGGCCGTCGCGTTGCGCGAGGGATCCGCCTTGTCGGTCCCGAACTCGTAGTAGTTGTTGTAGGTAGTGACGTCGTCGAACGGCGTCAGCTCGTCGGTGAGTCCTTGAGTGCCGGACCCTTCCAGGGTGGACCCTCGATTGATCAATGGTGCACCGAGAAGGCCGACGGCCGCCGCCGTCGCGGTCGCGATGAACCGGCGGCGGTCGACATAGACCGACTCCGGGGTGATCTCGGACGGCGGGATGTCGGGCGGGCGGCGGATCAGCACGGTCGGGCTCCGGGGGCCGTTGACCGAAGTATACGCCGGCGGCGGCAAGACTGGTTCTCCGCATCCGGCCCCACGGCAGATGCGAGACATCAGACGTCAGACGTCAGCTTCTGATGTCTGACGTCTGATGTCTCAGCGCTCCGACAGCCCTTCGATATGCCGCAGCACTCGCATGTGGATCCGCTCGACGATCCCGTCGGCGAAGAGCGCCCAGTAGGTCTGCGGGTACATCCGGACCTCGTAACGCGTCGTGCCGACGAGCAGCGTGCGCCCGCCCGGCAGCTCCTGCAGGTCGAACCGGCCCCAGGTGGCCCGGAAATAGCCGTCGAGGTGGGCGGCCCGGACGTGGCGATAGGGGCTGAGCTCGCGCATCGGCGCGGCCTGGCGCACGATGTCGAACGCCAGCCGGTGCGGCGCCACCCACTCGGTGATCGGCTCGACGAAATCGCCGGTCGAGAACTCGCAATAGCGCACCGCCCCGACCCCCGACCCTTCGATGCGGGCACGCCGTGGATAGGCCACGCCGAGGCGGAACAGCCACTCCCGCGGCTCCTCCAGCTCGGCGAAGGTCACGACATTGTGCCACACGACCTCGCGGTGCGCGTCGATCACCACGCTCGTGACCACCTCGTGGGGAGGGGTGGGAGCGTGCCGCGCGTCCACCACCGCGAGCGCGGGCAGCGCGATGACGATGAGCGCGGCGTGCGTGGGCGCATCGGGTGCATGGAAGGCAATGGCGCGGCCGAGCACCGACCCCAGCACGGCCACCACGCCGGCGAGCGGAAGCGCCATCAGGACGCACAGCGCCCCCTCCAGGGCGAAGAGCAACACCGTCCCCGAGAGCAGCACCAGTCCCGCGAACACGACCTCGAACGTGTAGCCCAGCGACCGTGGGTGCGTGCGGTTGAGCACGTAGGCGCCGATGGCGCCGAGCGAGAACGGCGTGCCGAGGAACAGGGGCGTGGAGTAGCTGCGCACCACGAGCACGCTGATGAGCACAGTCGGGACCGACACGGCCAGCCCCGCGGCCAGCGCGAGCAACGCCTCGCGTAATTTGGCGTCGGACGCGACGTCCTCGGCGGCGCGCCGGCCGGGCGTGCGCGGCTCCGACCGGAGCGCGCTCAGGATCAGCATCAGGAGGTAGTTGACGTACGGGACGAAAAAAAGGAGGCACAGCCAGGCCCACTGCCCTGCATCGATGGCCCGGCGCATGGTCATGCTCACGCCGATCCAAAGGAAGGGCAGCGTCCACAGGGTCATGGCCGCCATGAGCCACGTCGGACTCCCGGCGAGCGCCGCCTCTCGCGTGCTCCACACCGGGCTCACGTAGTCCAGGGGCGACCACCACGCGCCCGTGGCGAGCCGGACGATCCCGGCGTCGACCGCGTACTTGAGCGCCATCAGCGCAGCGCCGTGGACGAAGTAGCGGCGCCGGTCCACCGGCTCGGTGAGTGAAAACCAGAAACGGAGGAGGTTCATGAGCCGCTAGCCGTTAGCCGTTAGCCGTTGGGAGGCCTATAATCAGGCACACATTCGCAAACGGAGTACACATGACTCTCTTGCTACCGATCACCGCCCTGGCCGCAGTCCTCGGCCCAGCGTCCCGCGCCGCCGCCCGCGGCCAGTCACCCGATTCTCAGGTGGTCGCGTTCGTGAATGTGCACGTCATCCCGATGGAGCGCGAGGGCGTGCTCGAGCGGCAGACCGTCGTCATCCGGGACGGGCGCATCGTGGCGCTCGGGCCCGCCAACCAGGTGCGCGTCCCGGAGGGGGCGGTTCGCATCGATGGCCGGGGCAAGTACCTGATGCCCGGGCTCGCCGAGATGCACGCTCACCTCCCCAACCCCAACGCGCCGGGCGCGAGCCCGGCGCTGACCGAGACGGTGCTGTTCCTGTACGTCGCGAACGGCGTCACGGTGGCGCGCGGCATGCAGGGCCATGTGAGCCAGCTCGAGCTGCGTGACCGCATCGCCAAGGGGGAGCTGCTCGGGCCGCGGCTCTGGGTGGGCAGCCCCGCGCTCAGCGGCAACACCGCGCCCACTGCCGACAGCGCGCGGCGCCTCGTGGAGCAGCGGCAGGCGGCGGGCTACGACCACCTCAAGATCCACGAGGGTCTCTCGCGCGAGGTGTACGACACAATCGTCGCCGTGGCCCGCCGCGTCGGGATTCGCTTCGCCGGGCACGTGCCCGATCCCGTGGGCCTCGCCCGCGCGCTCGAGGCCGGCCAGGCCACGGTCGACCACCTCGACAACTACATCCTCGGCCTCGAGGCGGATGACTCACCCATCAGGAACGAGTCTCCGCAGGTGCGGGCGCAGCGGCTCATCTATCACGTGGACGAGGGCAAGCTGCCGGCGATGGTCGCCGCGACCAAGGCCGCAGGCACCTGGATGGTGCCCACGCTCGCATTGTGGGAGACCTTCTCCGGCACGGAGAGCCTGGAGTCGCTGCGCGCGCGGCCGGAGCTGCGCTACGTGCCCGCGCAGTGGCGGGACGCCTGGGCACAGGCCGTCGCCACCATGCGGCAGAACAACCCCGATGCCGAGGCCGGGACGCGCGTCGTGGAGCTGCGCCGCCGCATCCTCAAGGCCCTCAACGACGCGGGCGTCGGGATTCTCCTGGGGACGGACTCCCCCCAGCTGTTCAGCGTCCCGGGGTTCTCGATCCACCGCGAGCTCGCCAGCATGCGCGCCGCGGGTCTCACCCCCCAGCAGATCCTGCGCGCCGGTACCCGCGACGTCGCCCGGTACTTCGGGGCGGCCGACCAGTTCGGGACCGTGGCCGTGGGCATGCACGCCGATCTCATCCTGCTCGAGGGCAACCCACTCGACGACCTGGGCAACGTGGCCCGGCGCGCGGGGGTGATGATGAACGGGCGCTGGCTGCCCGAGGCCGAGATCCAGGCGGGGCTGGCGCGGATCGCGGACGGGTTCGC
>Ga0247727_10014934_pt1 | contig 12821 bp, 7 predicted proteins | sample WisWelCaveWW1625_FD_202498 | JGI IMG/M metagenome (GOLD analysis project Ga0247727, IMG submission 202498) | Biofilm microbial communities from Wishing Well Cave, Virginia, United States - WW16-25 | ecosystem: Environmental > Aquatic > Deep subsurface > Groundwater > Cave microbial mat | place...
TTCAAGCGCTGGTCATGTTTTTGATCGCCGCGCCCGCGATTATCCGCGCGCTCTATCACATTCGCACGCGGCGCGCACAAGCGTTACAGTTGACGACGGGCTGGGGGAAATAAACGATGGCAGTTCCACGCGCCGCGCAATATCGCGGACTCTCTACGCTTGAAGCAGCCGAACTCGCGCAACGCCCGCGCTATCGCGTGATCGGCGCGATCATTTTCGGCTTGGGCGCGGCGGGTCTTTATTTTTTTGGACGCGGCATTGAAGCGGGCGCGCAAAGCACGTTCGGCATGAACATTGGTCGCACCGCCATCGAACTCCCCGATCTGGTCATCCCCACTTTCATCACGATTGCGATCATTTCCATCTTGTCGCTGGCGGTAGGAGCATATCAATTTTGGCGCGGCTTTGGCAAACGTTCAAATCTCGTGTTGGCTCTGGCGATTTTGTTTTTTCTGTTTAGCTTTCTCACTTGGGCGACGGCGGACAAATCCATCAATCTCGCCGCGCTGCTTCGCACGTCGCTTTTGCGCGCGACACCGATTGCGCTCGGCGCGCTGGCGGGGGTGATTTCCGAACGCGCGGGTGTTGTGAATCTTGCGATTGAGGGGATGATGCTGGCGGCTGCGCTGGCGGGAACGATTGTGTCGAGCGCGACGCATAATTTGTGGTTTGGACTCGCGGCGGGGTTGGCGGCGGGACTCGTTTTGGGGGGCGTCCACGCGGTTCTCTCGATTCATTATCGCGTGGATCAAATTATCAGCGGGATGGTGATCAATATCTTTTCGGCGGGGATGACCAGTTTTATTGCGGTGCGCTTCCTCAATGAATTTCGCGACTTGAATCAGCCGGGCACTTTTTCAAATATCGCGCTGCCCGGTTTGTCGAGCATCCCGTTCATTGGAGGCATCGTCTTTGAGAATAATATCTTTGTATTTGGTTTATTTATTTTGATGTTTGTGCTCAATACCGCGCTCTTTTATACGCGCTGGGGACTACGCACACGGATTGTGGGCGAGCATCCTCAAGCCGCCGATACGCTGGGGATCAATGTATATCGGATGCGCTATATCGCCGTGCTGCTCAGCGGCATGTTGGCGGGCTTTGCGGGCGCGTATTTTACGCTCGGTTCGGTGGGGCGCTTTGATCAGTTAATGACTTCGGGCAAGGGTTTTATTTCGCTCGCGGCAGTAATCTTTGGCAATTGGACGCCGTATGGGGCGTTCCTCTCCAGTCTCATTTTTGGTTTTGCCGATTCACTTCAAGGTCGGCTCGCCATTTTGAACGTGCCGATCCCCTCTGAATTTTTGTTAATGGCGCCGTACGTTGCGACGATGCTTGCGCTTACGGGCTTGATTGGTCGTACAACTCCGCCTGCGGCGGATGGACAGCCGTACGAAAAACAGTAATGGGCGCGGCTGGATTTGTAATCCACGCCATCCACTCGTTCCACCCCCTCATATTTTTTTCATCGCGCGCGTTAAATAATTTTTCGCGCGCGTCGTTCAACATTTTTTCATTTCGCGCAGCCGCGCACTCGCACAGGGGCGCAATCGGCGCGATAATTCCACGTGCAGTAATCTTCGCCAGAACCAAGTTCAGCGAAAGAGATTCGCAGAATGTCGCGCCAGCCATCCCCTCCACACCTCAAACTCTATCTGCTCGGCTCTTTTCATCTTCAGGATGAAAAGCGACCCATTCTCCTGCCTGTGGGCAAAGCGCAATCGCTCTTCGCCTATCTCGCCCTTCATCCCGAAGAACACACGCGTGAAAAACTCGCGGGGCTTTATTGGGGCGATTTCACAGATGCTCAAGCCCGCGACTCGCTGCGCACCCTCCTGAAAAAACTCCGCAAACATCTGGATCGTCGCGTGCTGCTTGCCGATCGCACGACGGTACAACTCAACCCCGCCTATCCGCTGTGGGTGGACGCGAAAGAATTTATGATTTCAGATTTTAGATTTCAGATTGAAGACCAATCCTCTTTTCAGAATCAATCTGAAATCATAAATCTGAAATCTAAAATCGCGTTGTACCGCGGCGACCTGCTCGCGGATTTTTATGATGACTGGATCGCGCCTGAACGCGAACACTATCGCCAATTGTATTTGGACGCGCTGTTGCAGTTTACCCAAGCCGCGCGCGCGGCAAGCGAATACGAACGCGCGATGCAATACGCGCAGAGGGTCCTCAGCGCGGATCCCGCCAACGAACGCGCGCATCAACATCTGATGTTTTGCCATTTGGCGCTGGGGGATCGCAGCGCGGCTTTGAAACAGTACGCCGCGTGTGAGCGCGCGCTGCAAACGGAATTAGCGGTTGAACCCGCACGCGAAACGACGGCGCTCTATCGCTGGATTCAGCAGACGCCCTCCGAACGCGCAGCAATCGCCGCGCAGATTACGAACTTGCCCATTCCGCTGTCGAGCTTTATTGGGCGCAAAAAGGAATTGACCGACCTCAAACAGTTTCTCACGACAACGCGTTTGTTGACCTTGAGCGGCGCGGGTGGCAGCGGCAAGACGCGCCTCGCCATTCAGGTGGCGACGGATCTGATTGATTATTTTCACGATGGTGTGTGGTGGGTTGACCTTGCGCCGCGCACAGCTGACACACTCGTGCCGCAAGCGGTTGCACAAACGCTAGGCATCCGTAATGAAGCGCTAACCGGAACTCTGCGGATCCAAAGCACTATGCCTATTGACGAAATAGAATCCGCTCAGCTCGTGACCGAATCGTTGATCCATTTTTTGCGCGAGAAACAATTACTGCTCGTCCTCGACAACTGCGAGCATCTCATCGCCGCGTCCGCGCGCCTTGCCGATGTTTTATTGACGCATTGCCCCAACGTTCAAATTATGGCGACGAGCCGCGAAGCGTTGGGGATCACGGGGGAAAGGGTGTATCAAGTGCCGACTCTTTCACTGCCCACACAACCGCATCTGCGGCTCGCGGATTTCTTGATAGAGTACGAGGGCATTCGGCTCTTTGTCGAGCGCGCGGGCGCGGTCAAAGCCGCTTTTGCGTTGACAGAGCAAAATGGCGCGGCGGTGCTTGAAATTTGCCAACGGTTGGATGGAATCCCCCTCGCGCTGGAACTTGCCGCCGCACGCATCAAGTTGTTGTCGGCGGAAGAAATCGCCGCGCGCCTGCATGATCGCTTCAATCTGCTCACGCAAGGCAGCCGCACGGCATTGCCGCGCCATCAAACCCTGCGCGAGACAATTGCTTGGAGTCACCACCTTTTGACCGGAACGGAACTCATTTTGTTTCGTCGCGTGGCGGTCTTTGTGGGTGGCTTTACGCTCGACGCGGCGCAAGCAGTTTGTGCCGATGCCGACATTCAACAGGTTCAGGTTCTGGACGTACTATCGCATCTGGTGGACAAGTCACTGGTCATTGTGGATGAGCAGGGGCTGGAAACGCGCTATCGCCAACTGGAGACGATTCGCGAGTATGCCCGCGAACAATTGGACGGAGCGGGTGAGACTGCGCGCCTGCGCCAACAGCATCGAGACTTTTTCATTGGCTTGGCAGAAAAGGCAGAACCGAAACTGAGAGGCGCGGAGCAATTCGAATGGTTAGATCGTTTGGAAGTCGAACACGATAATTGGCGCGCGGCGTGGGGTTATGCGATCGAGAGCGACGCCGCGTTGGCGCTGCGGTTAGCATCGGCGCTGCTGGAATTTTGGTTGATGCGCGGGGATCCACGCGAAGGGCGCGAATGGATGGCAAAACTTTTTGAGCGAATCAAGGCGTGGGGCGAAACTGCGCGACGCGCGCAGGCGTTAAACGTAGCAGGTCGGTTAGCCCATTATCAATCTGATTTTGTAGTGGCGCGGACGCTGCTGGAACAGAGCTTACGTATCGCCAGAGGATTGGGTGACAAAAAGGAAATTGCTTTTGCGCTTGTGTGGTTGGGCAAGACAGCCGTGTATCAGCGCGACTACCAAATTGCACAATCCCTCCTTGAAGAAGGTTTTGCCATGTACCAAGAGTTGCAGGACGAATGGGGCATCGCAACGGCTTTTCAGCGTTTGGCGGAAATCGCGGAGATTCGGGGATATAGCGGCAAGGAGCAAAAAGAGTTTTTCCTGCATACCCTCGCCAAATATCAAACGCTCGGCAACAGGTTCTTGGCAGCCCAAGTTCTTAACGCCTTGGGCGAAAATGCGCGCTTTGAAGAGGAGTATGAGAGCGCGGGCATATTCTACGAGCAAGCGCTGGAAGTTCATCGCGAGCTGGGTCGGTTCCCCACGGCAACTCCTTTATTCAATCTGGCGTGGGTAGCAGTTCACAGCGGCGATTATCAAAAAGCGAGGCGCTTGTTTGAAGAGAGTCTAAAACTACATCGAGAGTACGGTTACAAAATCGGGATGGTGGAAGAATGTCTCGGCGGCTTTGCGGCGATCTTGGGAATGATTGGCAAACCCGAAGCGGCGGCGCGTCTCTTTGGCGCGGTCGAAGCGCTGCTCGAAAAAATCGGGCGGGCTGGGGGCATGGAGCAATTAGATCAGAAGGAATATGATTATTACGTCGCAGCTGTCCGCGCCCAACTCAATGAATCCGCGCTCGCGAAATGCTGGGCAGAGGGACACGCGCTGACGCTGGAGCAGGCGATTGAGTACGCGTTGGAGAAATCAAAAATGTAGGGGCAACCCTTGTGGTTGCCCTGTACGAGCTGAAGAAATGACCTGCGCGGAGCAGGTCTTTTTTTTATTGTTTGAAACACCTCTCAAGTTCACGATGAAATCACGATGATGTTTTATGATGTACACGAGAGTTGGAATCTGAAGGGGTATTGCATGAAACGCGTAAAACAATTCCTGACAATCAGTATGGTCGTTTCGGCGCTGCTTGCGCTGAGCATAAGCGCGACGTTCGCGCAAGGACCCGTCGGCACCATCTTCACCTATCAAGGACGCTTGACCGACAGCGGCGTCCCTGCAAACACTTCCAAAGATTTCGAATTCAAGCTTTTTAGCACAGTCGTCGCAGGCACACCGCTGGGCACATACACGCGGAATGATGTAAATGTCATCAACGGTTTGTTCGTCGTTGACCTCGACTTTGGCATCAACCCGTTCAATGGACAGTCACTGTATTTGGAAGTGGGGGTGCGTCCGTGGGACAGCACCGGTGCCTATACCAAGCTCGCGCCGCGTCAGAAACTAACTCCAACACCCTACGCGATGTTTTCGTCTGCGCCATGGGTGACGAATGGCAGCAACATCAATTACGCCAACGGCAATGTGGGCATTGGCACGCCAAACCCAACAAGCAAATTGGAAATCGTCGCCCAAGATGGTTTGGCGATCACGGGCTACCAACCCTTTCTTACCTTGCGCGATGCGAATGCGTCGAACAAGCGCGGCTTTATTCAATCAACTAACGGCGACATCCATCTCATTCCCGAGTCATTTGCAGGCAGCTCTTCTGCCATGACCTTGAAAAACGTTACAGGCAACATTGGTATCGGGACTGCGACCCCATCGGACAAGTTGACCGTCGTGACCGCAACCGCAAATTTTGGGTTTGTTCATACCGACGGAAACATCGTGGTGGGTTCCTGGGTCGGCACCGGTGGGGGCACACCGGCGGGCGGCTGGTATGGAACGAGAACCAATCATCCGCTCCATCTCTTTGCCAACAATGGTTCCGCCTCGCTCACCGTTGAGACGAACGGCAATGTCACCGCGGCGCACACGCTGAGCGCGGCAGTGGTCCAAATTCGCGGCGGCAGCGACATCGCCGAAAACTTTACAGCCACCGATGCCATCACTCCCGAAGCCGGCAGCGTGATGGTCATTGACGAACTCGCTGAAGGCAAACTCAAACTCAGTACCACTGCGTATGACAAAAAAGTTGTCGGCATCATCAGCGGCGCGGGCAACGTTAAACCGGGCATGACGCTTCAACAAGACGGCGTGCTGGAGGGTGACTTGCCGGTGACCGTAGTCGGGCGCGTGTATTGCAAAGCGGAGGCGCTGACGAGTCCGATTCAAGCCGGGGACTTGTTGACAACCTCCGGTCTGCCCGGTTATTGCATGAAGGCGTCTGATAATACGCGGACACAAGGCGCGATTATCGGCAAGGCGCTTGGTAGTTTAAAGACGGGCAAGGGCTTGGTGCTGGTGTTGGTCACTTTGCAATAAGAGTCGAGAGAGCAAACCAATGAAAAAGCATAATTTGAGAGGATGGGGCTCGCCTTCGATATGGAGCGCGCTTGTGGTTGGCGTGCTGCTGTTGCTGCTCGCGGGGAACGCGGAGAGTGTGACGGCGCAAGGTCCTTGCTCGCCCCAATCAAACAAACCTTGCGATATTCCGCCGGGTTATGTCATCGCGGAAGGTGACTTACAAGTTCCCGAAGATTGGCTCGCCCCACATCCCGAAGGAACGTTTCAACCGGATGTGGCGCTGTGGCCCAACGGGGCTGTCCCCTACGAATTTGACATCACCGCCACAAGCGCCAACGTTACAAGTTTTCCGGTCAGCATGACCGTCACTACGCAAGCGATGGCGAGTTGGTCGGCAGTGGCGAATCTAAACTTTACACGCTGCCTAAATGATGCTTGTGCGGGGGCGCATCTCCATTTTCAAAATTCGGACGGGAATAACTCGCCCATCGGCAGGCAAGCCACCGCGAACACAATCAACATTTTGAATTGGCAGCAATTCGTCATCGCGCACGAGATTGCGCACACCCTCGGGTTTTGGCATGAGCAGTGCCGTACCAATCGGGGCAGCTATATCACTATCATTACTGCCAATATCCAACCCAGTCAGACCGGCAACTTTTGTATCAATCCACCGCTGATTGGATTCTACGGACCCTATGATTTTGATTCGGTCATGCACTATGGCGCCTGCTTCTTTACCATCTACGATACCGGACCGAATCCATGCCCGAATGCACCCAGCCCGGCGGCATTCGGCGGGCAGACCATCTATGTGTATTCGCCCAATCAGGGATGGCAAACCCGGATTGGACAGACAACCCATTTGAGTGACTGGGACCAAAAGAACATGTCTTTTCTTTATCCGCAAGCCAATTGGCGATTTCAGGACAGCACGTATTTTGGCGGCACACAAGTCGGAACGTTCTTCCAGCCATACAATAACTATGCGAACGCTTACAATCAGACACCCAATGGGGGAACGCTGTGGATTCTGCGGTCTGGCACGTATGGGGGCAACGCAACGTTGAACAAACCGATGACGATTCAGGCACCGCAAGGCGCAACCTTGACGCCGTAATAGGAACTCTACGTTTGTCTGCAAAGCAACACAAAGGAGCATCGAATATGAAACGCGCCAAAAACTTTTTCCCTATCGTTCTTGTCACCCTCGCGCTCCTCGCGTTGAGCGCAAGTGTAACGTTCGCGCAAGGTCCCGTCGGCACCATCTTCACCTATCAAGGACGCTTGACCGATGGCGGCACAGCGACAAACACTGCCCACGATTTCGAATTCAAACTCTTTCCCACAGTTGTCGCAGGCACGCAGCTGGGCAGCACATACACCCGCAATGATGTAAATGTCACAAACGGTTTGTTCGTGGTAGAGCTCGATTTTGGGGTCAGTCCATTCAACGGACAAGCGCTGTATCTCGAAGTCGGGGTGCGCCCGTGGAACAGCGGCGGCGCGTACACGACGCTCTTGCCGCGCCAGAAACTGTCGGCGACGCCATACGCGTTGCATGCTTCCGCGCCATGGCTGACGAATGGCAGCAACATCAATTACATGTTGGGCAATGTGGGCATCGGAACTGCCTCAACGACGAGCAAACTAGACATCGTCGCGCAGGATGGGCTGAGAATTACGGGCTATCAACCATTCATAACCCTACGCGATTCAAATGCGTCGAACAAACGCGGCTATATTCAATCCATTGACGGAGACATCCATCTCGTTCCCGAATCATTTGCCGGCATCGCTTCTGCCTTGTCCGTGAAAAACATTACAGGCTATATCGGCATCGGCACCGCCACACCTTCTGACAAATTGACCGTCGTGACAGCGACGGGCAATTTTGGTCTTGTACATACGGATGGCACTGCATCTGTCGGGACGTTCGTCGGTTCTGGCGCGGGCGGTGGCGAGGCGGGATGGTATGGTACCAAGACCAATCACCCCTTGCGCTTTTTTGTAAACAACGCCGGTGCCGCACTGTCCATTGATACGACAAATAATGTCGGGATCGGGACGATCTCTCCCGGTGCGGTGCTCTCTGTCGTCAAGTCAGGCGCACCGCAGCCAACTGTTTCAGGACTATCGACAGCGCTCAAGGTCGGGGCACCCTCCGGGACCGTGCCGCTGGCATTAAAACAGAATGCGGCCGAAAATTTATCGCCCCTGTTAGCCACTTTCGAGACTAGCGATGGGAACATCGGTCATTTGCGTGCGAGTCCGTCCATCTTTGTGGTCGGTGCGACCGCGGGGAAAGCGTTGGGTTTCAATGTGAATGACTCGACGAGAGCAATGACCATCGGGAGCAATGGCGTAGTCGGCATCGGCACGAATAACATTGACGCCAAATTACATGTTCAATCCACGGGCACAACCGACGCTACGCATGGATTGAAGATTACAAATGGCAACGGCGACACCACCTTCGTGGTGAACGATAATGGCTCGATCGCGATTGGAGTCCTGTCCGGGTATTTTGAGGGCACCCATATCTGCTTGACATCGTTGATTCACCCGCGTGAACTTTCTACCTGCGGTTCTGCGGCGGAATATGTTCCCACGATTGACAATGGACTTGGTTTCCCTCAAGCCGCCGACCTCGTGAGCATCGCGCCGCGGGTTGCGAATCCGTATGACGACAAACACGGTCCATTCGTCGTCACTAAATCCGCACAGTCATGCGACCCGAACCTATTCGGTTTTATCGTTAAACCAGAATTCGGCGCGGATGGCGTGAAAAAGAATGACCACTACCTACCCCTTGCCATCTATGGTTACTTTCCCGCCAAGGTCACCACAGAAAATGGCGCAATCAAACGCGGCGACCCGCTCACTTCTAGTTCCAAACCGGGCTATGCGATGAAGGCAACGGAAGCGTGTCGAATCATCGGCTACGCGCTTGATGATGCAAACGCAGAGGGAACGATTCAGGTGTTTGCGAATACGGGTGAGACCGCTATCACAGAAGTGGCGTCCCTACGCGAGCAAGTGAAAAAGCAAGACGTCCAGCTCGCGGAACTGACCCAGCAGGTCGAGACCATGCAACAATCGCAAGCGGCGCAGATGACGGAAATGAAGCAGGAGCTTGCGGAATTGAAACGGCAGGTCGAAAATTTGCAACCGCCAAACGCAACGGGGACGGGTTTGAATCTGAATTGGCTGCTCGTTGGAGTCGCCGCGCTGTTTGGTGTGGTGTTGGTGCGGCGCGGGGCAAAGGAGAAATGAGCATGAAACGCACAGTCATTGTCGTGGTCGCGCTGGCTGCGGTGTTCGCGTCCGTTTTAACCACGCTCGCGCAAAGCGGCGGTTCGTACACGCTCACATGGTTCGCCTTTGACGGCGGCGGAGGCAATAGCAGTGGCGCAAGTTACGCACTCGGCGGCACGATCGGTCAACCCGATGCGGGGCAAATGAGCGGCGGCTCGTACGCGCTCGGTGGGGGATACTGGGTGGCGAGTCTCGCAACGAGCTCGTCAAATACTGCAACGCCTACGCATACGCCAACGCGCACGAATACACCTCCCATCACACACACGCCGACCAAAACCTCGACAGGCAACACCGCGACCTTTACAGCAACACCCACGCGCACGAATACACCTACCATCACGCATACGCCAACCAAGACCTCGCAGGGTGGAAACTCACCCACCGCAACACCAACGGTGACTATCACACCATCAGGGACGCCCGGTTCCGGCTGCCAGACCAAACCCGACAAGCCCACACTCAATTCCCCCGCAAATAATGCAACCGTGACAAAGACGCGCCCGACACTAAAGTGGAATGCGGCACAGTGCGCGGAAACCTATAAAGTCACGATTAAAGATGCCAATACGGGGAACACTGTGGACAAGCAAGGCGGCTTGACCGTCTTGGAATACAAGACTGATACCCTGGCAAAGGGCAAAAAATACAAATGGTTCGTCAAGGCGTGCAATGCCGCGTTCGGCTGTGACAAGTCTGCCGCGTGGTTCTTTACCGTGCAGTGAAACGAGGGATGCTATTATGCACAGGATGCTCACTCGTCAGATTCACATTGACAATGCGCTAGGTTTTTCAAAGGGGGTGCAACCATGTTCTCCAGGATGTGTGTATGCTGCATCGGGTCAACGCGCAATTTTATTCCTCTGCTGTTCCTTTTGATTGGACTCATCCTGTTGTCTCGTGAACCGTCCATTGCTTTGGCGCAAGGTGGACCTTATTCGGTGAGTAAAGGTCCGCGTGTTGCGCCAAAAGAGTTTCGCGGAGACGTGAGAACTTTGCCGCAGCTGCCGCCAGACGATCAAGCGCCTCTTCCCCTGCTGGATATTCCTGCCAATCCGAACCAGCGACAGCTGCCCAGCGCAAGCGAGCCACAACTCGTTCCACCGCCGCACTCGCCCACGACGATGCCGGCCCCAATCGTTTCATTCAAGGGACTCAGTCGGCCCACCTGGGGGATTTGTTGTCCGCCAGACCCCGTTGGCGATGTCGGACCGTCTCATTATATTCAAGCGGTGAATATTGCGGTGGGCATCTTTAGCAAGACTGGAAGCCAGCTCGCCGCTTTTACCTTTAATTCGCTATGGGCGGGGGCGGGTTCGGGGACGGCGTGCGATACGACGCACCGCGGCGACCCAACCGTAGTGTACGATCATCTCGCGGATCGTTTTTACGTCGCCGATTTTGCGTTTAGCGGATCAACCAGCACACCTCCTTTTTATGAATGTATCGCCGTTTCCAAGACGAGCGATCCCGTGGCAGGGGGTTGGTGGTTGTACGCGATCCGCACCGACGACGCGGCTCATCCATGGCTCGCCGATTACCCCAAGATGGGGCTGTGGTCCGACGGCTTGTATATGACCGCAAATATGTATCAAGGTTCTTTTACGTTTCGCGAGGTCCGTGTCTGGGCGTTCGATCGGACGGATTTGATCGCGGGCGCGCCAGTAGATATGGTCATTGTAGACCTCAATACGGATGCCTATTTCAGTCTTTTACCCAGCAACCTGCGCGGGGCTTTGCCGCCTGCCGGACGCGAGAATTTGCTCGTCTCCAATGAACTGCCCACGTCAACGTTTGCATGGGAGGTCTGGAAGTTTCATGTAGATTACGAGGGTCCTGGTTCGACTTTTACCGGACCCATTAACGTGTCACAAGCCAGTTATTCTCCAATGTCAGCAATTGTTGAAACCCCCGCCGGTAGTTTAGATTCCGTCCGCGAACGCGCCATGATGCAAAACCAGTATCGTAACATCGGCGGTGTCGAGTCGCTGTGGCTGAATCATACCGTGCGAGCGATCAGTTTCAACTTTATAGCAGGCATCCAATGGGCGCAGATCAATGTGACCGGAGGAACCGTTGTAACAACGCCGGTGCAAGAGCAGAACTATGGGAATCTCTCGAATGACAATGTGTCTCGTTGGATGGGCAGTCTCGCCGTGGACAAGAATGGGAACATGGCACTCGGCTACAGTGCAGCGTCGGACACGGTTTACCCCGATATTCGCTACAACGGGCGGCTGGCTTTGGACTCGCTGAATACGCTGCCTCAAGGCGAGATTTCGATGCTTCCAGCCCCACCGGGCGCAACGCAAAGCGGCACAAGCCGCTGGGGCGACTATAGCGCGATGACCGTTGATCCCAATGGTTGTGACTTTTGGTACACCAACGAATACTATGAGACGAATGGGCAAGATTGGCAGACGCGGATCGGTTCCTTTCGTTTTTCGTCATGTGCGCCAACCGCAGCCACTCTCATCTCCTTTGACGCCAACGCCACAAACGCGAAAAGAGTGCGGCTGAAGTGGGAGACTGGCAGTGAATTGAACGTGGTCGGTTTCCACGTATGGCGCGCGACCAAGAAGGAGGGCACATACAAGAAATTGAACGATGAAATAATCTACGCGAAACATCCGGGAACGATTCAGGGCGCGGCATATTCGTTCAAGGACAAACAGGTCAAGCAAGATAAAAGATATTTTTACAAATTGGAAATCCTAGCCGCGAATGGACCGAGTGAGTGGTCGGACATTGTGCGAATCACCATACGATGAGCGTACCTGGCGACTAATCTTGCGCGGGTAAATGTGTATCCTAAAAACTTGGTAGTGGAAGGGTAACCCATGAAATCCTGCGTCTGGCAATGTGAAATCAGATGGCGCAAGACACACACAAAGAAGAAAAAATGAACGCTCGCAAATTCGCCCTACCGCTCGCTCTCGCTCTCGCCCTCGCCGCTTTCATTGTCGCGCCGGGCTTGAACACACCCGCGGCGCGGGCGCAGGGTAAAAAATACAGATGGTTCGTGCAAGCGTGCAATCCGCCGTTCGGCTGCGCGAAATCGGCGGTGCGATTCTTTACTGTGCAGTAATGTCCTCCATACCATCGCCAACCACAAAAAAACAAACCCGTTTTCGTGCAAAGCATACTTTGCTTGAAGAAAATGGGTTTGTTTTTGCTGGTGAGCAGCTTATAGACAACTCAAATAGAGTTCGTAGGATCGGATTTTGCGTTCGTAATCGAACGCCGCATTTATGCGGTTCCTGCCAAGGATCCCGCTAAGTGCCTATCCGAATAACCTGTGATATAAAGTGAGGTATGAAAAAACGCACCAAGAAAAAAACCAGTCTTCCACCAACCCCCAAGCCCAAG
>Ga0247727_10014935_pt1 | contig 12821 bp, 12 predicted proteins | sample WisWelCaveWW1625_FD_202498 | JGI IMG/M metagenome (GOLD analysis project Ga0247727, IMG submission 202498) | Biofilm microbial communities from Wishing Well Cave, Virginia, United States - WW16-25 | ecosystem: Environmental > Aquatic > Deep subsurface > Groundwater > Cave microbial mat | place...
ATGTCAGTACCAAAACACCGTTATGCCTAGAGAAGTCGCACTCAAAAAAATCTGGAAAGAGGACAATTATTTTACCAAGCGGAGTATGGACGTTTACATTGCTAAACTTCGAAAGAGACTGGCTGCAGATCCCGGCATTTTCATCGACACATTCCACCAGACTGGCTTTCAGCTCCGGGTAAGCTGAGTTAGGTTCTACTTCTTTTTCTTATACTTCTCCGCCATCAGTGCGAGGTAACCCTTTTTATCATCGTCCGTTTTCGAGTCAGACTTGGAATCAGGTTTCTTGTCGGGTTTTTTGTCCACCTTTTTTTCGGAATGCACTTCTTCTTTCTTCTCCGATTTCTTGGCTTTGTCCGTCTTGAACCTTTCCGTCATTGCGTGAACGTAAGCAGATTCACTGGCTGCTTTTTTCTTTGATCCGCCTTTAATTTCAGGCATCACGTATGGAATGTTGTTCTTCTTGGCATACCACGGTGCTTCGTAAATCGCATCTGAAATTCCGATAACAAACAAGATATAAATACCATTTAGCGTGATACATAGAATTTTATCTCTTCTTGTGTGTTTTCCGAACGAATCGCAGACTTCGGTGAACACTTTGGCGATAAACACGGCCATAGGAACAAGTGCAGCGAAACAAATGGAGAGGGGAATGATCATATGATCAAAGGTCGATGGACCGTCCTTCCATATTCCATCGTCATCTTCACCCGGAGGAATTGGGAACAATCCGTCAATTTCCTTAAAGAAAACAAAAAAGACGATCATAAAAATGGTTCCTGGTCCGATCAACCAGATGCTGTGCCACACAGGGCGACCAACGAGCTTAATGAACACGACGACGTTCCAGACCGGAACAAGTGCCGATATCCACGGCTGACCGGCCTTAGCGTAAAGTGCAATTTGAGATACCAATCCGATAAAACCGACAATCATACCAAGGATCAGCCAACCCGGAGACATATGCATTACGTATTCTACCATTCCACCAGCGATTATTGCGTTAAGGCCTGAAAATTAATTATTCAGCGCCTAATATCAAAATTTTTTGCCAACCAAATTCGTGTTGACATTTCGTTGTTTTATACCTGATTTATCGAAAGATTAGGGCATTACGCGTCGTTAAAGCGTATTTTTTCTATCTTTGGTCGCCCCTGAAATTTGAACTTCTCGTGGGCGAAAACCTAAAAAATCTGTATGAGCGACGAAACAACGATTGTGCTTTATTCTATCGGCGGAGTGATCGGCCTGATTCTTATCATCAAGGCGGTCCTACTGGTGAACGAAAAAACCGTATACGTCATTCAGCGTCTCGGAAAATACAGACGAATGGCCGATGCGGGATTCGGCCTCATCATTCCGTTCATCGACCGTAAAGCCGGTGTCATCAATCTCAGAACCCAGCAATTGGATGTGGATGTTGAGACCAAAACGCTCGACGATGTATTTGTTCACGTCCGGGTTTCTGTTCAGTTCAAAGTGATGGACAACAAATTGCACGAATCGTTTTATTCCCTGGATAATCCACGACACCAGATTGCATCCTACATTTTTGACGATGTCCGCGCAGAGGTGCCAAAAATGGAACTCGATGACGTCTTCGCAAAAAAAGAAGACATAGCCACTGCAGTTCGCCAAAACCTCGCCGATTCGATGGATGACTATGGTTACAACATCGTTAAGACGCTCATCACCGACATCGATCCCGATGCCCACGTAAAAGAATCGATGAACCGGATCAACGCAGCCAAGCGGGATAAAGAAGCGACGATGGAAGAAGCCGAAGCACAGAAAATCCGTGTTGTGAAGGCCGCCGAGGCGGACGCTGAATCAAAGAGACTATCCGGTGAAGGGATCGCCCGTCAGCGACTGGAAATTGTGCGCGGATTTAAAGAGTCTGTCGAAGATTTTCAGAAAACGTTGAAAGACATTACGCACGAAGAGGTAATGCAGTTTGTTCTGCTCACCCAGTATTTTGATACCCTCAACCACATTGGCGCAAACGGTAAAAACACCACCATTCTTATTCCGCATTCGCCAGGTGCAATGGCCGATTTTCAGCAACAAGTCATCAGCGGTACTTTGATCGGTGGTAAAATCAACGCCGACCTCGGAAATTCTGCAGGGAAATAATGGTTAAAACCATTGTCATTCTTGCATTGGCCCTTTTGTTGGTCTACGCCGGTCTGGATTTTTTTGCTGGTGATGAAATCGAAGCGCGGTCCGAATTATTCGCCTGGACTGGCGTTATTTTCGGATTTTTTTTACTCGAAAAAGGACTGCAATACCTGCTCAAACTTCCGTTCAAAAAGTACTTTGCCGATGTCCGGCAGCACCAGATGGCGCGAATTGTTCAGGACGGCGGAATCGCCTTGTCCTATATCAGTTTCTGGCTGGCCGTTGGCTTCAGTCCCATCAATAGTGTTGTGAAAGGGGATGGAAGCGATTTCAGTTTCTCGAACCCTGTATTTCTTAAAATTTCGGTCGTACTGATCGTTGGAACTTTCATTTTCTCCGTTTTATGGTGGGTCACGCTGCAGTTCAGAAAATAGTCGCAATCGGTTTGATCGTCTCTTCCGGTGGAGTTGTGGCACAAGCTCTAAATCCGCAGGAAAACGGCAAGGGCATTCGCGTGATGTTCTACAACGTTGAAAATCTCTTTCATCCGGACGACGACAGTCTCAAGAGCGACGAAGAGTTTACACCGGAAGGCTTGCGCTACTGGTCTCTGAATCGTTACCGCGAAAAATTGGCGGATATTGCCAAAGTGGCCATCGCCATAGGTGGTTGGGAACCACCGGCACTAATTGGTTTGTGTGAGATTGAAAACCGCAGATGCCTCGACGATCTGGTCTTCAATTCTCCGCTGAAAAAATTCGGCTATCAGGTAATCCACCAGGAATCAGGTGACGACCGCGGAATTGATGTCGCCCTGCTGGTCCGGCCAGAATATTTCGCGACGCTCGAAACGCGTTTTCACATACTGAAATTTCCTGAAGAAAACAGCCGGGCCAGTCGGGATATTCTTTACGCCAAGGGCCTGGTAGGCGATGACACCTTGCACGTTTTTGTCAATCACTGGCCATCGCGGTTTGGAGGACAAATGGCTACGGAATCGAAACGACAATTCGCGGCCTCGACATTGAGAGCGCATTTCGATTCCCTGCTGCGCAAGAATCCCAACGCACTCATTTTGGCAATGGGCGATTATAACGATCACCCGAATGACCCGAGTATGTATTCGGTGCTGAGAGCAAAAACCGATACCCTGAACCTTACTGCGGGTGATTTACTGAACCCAATAAGTCGTTTCGAACACCAGAAAGGCACGCACAAATACGAAGGAGAATGGGGAATTCTGGATCAGATAATCCTCTCGCAAGCCCTCGGTCAGACTGGACAGGCACTCTACGTTTCCTGGATGTCGGTACAAATTTTCGATGCCGACTTTTTACTTGAGGCGGATGCTTCGGGCATTGGAAAAATTCCGAACCGTACCTATGTCGGTTATCAGTACCACGGCGGATTTGCCGATCATTTGCCGGTGTATGCAGACATTCTTTTCAGAACGGAGATGAAATAAAAATCCCGCCCTGTGCAAGCACAAGCGGGATTAATTTTAGTGACGGAAACGTCAGAGATCGTCAGGCCCACCGACAACTTTGTATTCCTTTTGTTTTGGTTTCAGTTTTTCTACGAAAATGACATAGAGATGCTGTCTGTCTTCTGTGATGATTTCTTCAGAAATTCCGTTTGTTATGACAGGTGGTAATTTTAATTTGTTGGTGAATTTTAAATCCATCAACTCGTAGGTAGCATCCTCGTATTGCAGGAAAATGGAAACTATTTTTCCACCTTCGACACGTGCTTTTCCCAATACACAATTGGCTACACCATCCTCAATAAACGCGATATACACTTTGCGGTGAATATCGTCGGCTACGGTATAGGCACCACGTTCCTCGAAGGCTTTTTTCCATTGCTCAAGGCAATCCTGCCCAAGAACCGACGAAAGGCCTAAGGTCATTAATATCAGTGTAAGGGTCACTTTCATACACACAAATTTACAGGTAAATTTCAAATATACGAACTTTGCCAATTGTACCGAAGTGCTTTTCACATTTTCGTACATTTGATCAAAATCGTTCGAATGGGTACTAAGCAAATTGCGGACCATTTCCTGGAAGCCTCGAAAATACTGGAGCAATTCATCGAAAATGGAGAGAATTTTGAACGCATACAGAAGGCCGGTGACGTGATGATTAGCGCGATCCGGAACGGTGGAAAGGTTATTTCCTGCGGAAACGGTGGTTCAATGTCCGATGCGATGCATTTTGCGGAAGAAATGACCGGACGATTCAGGGAAAATCGGGGCCCCTTGGCCGCTGTTGCAATCTCTGATCCCGCCCACATTACTTGCATTTCAAATGATTACGGCTACGAGTACATTTTCTCCCGTTTTGTTGAAAGCCTTGGTAACAAGGGTGATGTCCTGCTCGCGATATCCACTAGCGGAAATTCCCAAAATGTCCTCAACGCCGCTGAAGCCGCGCGTAAAAAGGGCATTTATGTCGTTGCTTTGACCGGAAAAGACGGCGGCAAACTCGCGGCAACAGCCGATCTTGAAATTCGCGCACCAAAAAGTCAATGGGCGGACCGCGTTCAGGAAATTCACATCAAAATCATTCATTCGCTCATCCATTACATTGAGTCGAACATCAAATTGAGCTGATAAGAAAGGCATTCTGGTCCATTCACTTGAGCTTGTTGCCTGGAAAACGAATCGTTAAGCCACTGCCAGGGAAAATTTTCAACACGTGCAATATCGCGATCCAATGTCTCGTTAACAACGATGCCTTAACTATGATCCGTTATGAAAAAAACTGCACTTGCTCTGTTCACGCTGATTTTCTCTCCACTGGCGATGGCCGGTGAATTTACAACTACGTCTCACGCAAATTCAGGCCTCTCGTCGGGATTTACGGTGGGAATCGTCGTTAGTGTGTGTGTTTTGTTCGCAATTTTCTTGTTGCTGGGATTGAGACAGATACGACGTACTTTTATTCCAAAATGATTGTTTTTTCGTCAGTGAATTGATTATTTTTTAAGCATTTCTTAGATTTGCTTCGCGTTCGAAGTAAGTTCTGCGTATGCTCGTAAAAACATTTGGTTGTGCTGTGTGTGGAATTGAAGCGATCCCGATTACGGTCGAAACAAATATCGGGACGGGGATCAACTTTTTTATGGTGGGTTTGCCCGATAATGCAATCAAAGAAAGTCAAAAACGAATCAAAGCCGCCTTTACCAATTCGGGATTCAAATATCCCGGTAAGGAAATCACCATTAATCTGGCGCCGGCCGACATCCGAAAGGAAGGATCGGCGTATGACCTGACCATTGCGGTTGGGATTCTTGCGGCCAGCGGCGTTGTTCGAACCGATAAAGCCAGCAAATACCTTATAATGGGTGAACTTTCCCTCGACGGCGGAATGCGGCCCATACGCGGTGCTTTGCCCATTGCGATTAAGGCGAGAGAGTTGGGATTCCGTGGCTTCATCCTTCCAAAAGCCAATGCACAGGAAGTGGTTATCGTCGAAGACTTCGAAATCCTTGGTGTCAATAGCATTCGTGAAGTCGCAGACTTTCTCAACGACCAAAGAAGTTTGGATCGTGAGGCATTTGTCACCACAACTGCAATCGAATCACTCGTAAATGTGATTGATTTCGCCGACGTGAAGGGCCAGGAAAATGTGAAACGTGCCCTCGAGATCGCTGCCTGTGGTGGACATAACATTCTTCTGGTCGGACCACCCGGATCCGGCAAAACAATGCTCGCGAAAAGATTGCCGTCGATTTTGCCTCCGCTCACGCTGGATGAAGCACTCGAAACGACAAAGATTCATTCCGTCGCGGGGTTGATCGGACCGAACCACGGACTGGTAACCTCAAGACCATTCCGCAGTCCGCATCACACGGTTTCGGATGTGGCACTCGTCGGCGGTGGTTCGAATCCCAAACCCGGCGAAATTTCACTGGCACACAACGGAATTCTATTCCTGGACGAACTTCCGGAATACAAACGCCAGGTTCTGGAGGTTATGAGGCAGCCGCTCGAAGATCGTGTAGTAACTATCTCCCGGGCAAAGATGACGGTCGAATTTCCTGCGGGTTTTATGCTCGTAGCGTCGATGAATCCATCACCATCCGGAAATTTTTACGATCCAAACGATCCCAAAAGTGACGCAGAAATAACGGTGAAGCGTTATCTCAACCGAATTTCGGGACCCTTGATGGACCGGATTGACTTGCACATAGAAGTGCCAGCGCTTAAGTTTGACGAACTTACGGACGGTCGACGTGGCGAAGGAAGCGAAGTCATCCGGAAAAGAGTGATGAAAACACGTGAAGTGCAGCACAAACGTTTTGCGCCTTTCAAAGGCATTTACTACAATGCACAGCTTACCCCTCATCTTATTGAAAAGTATTGCGCGATTGACGAGTGCGGAAAACAATTAATGAAAACGGCAATGGAACGTATGGGTCTGTCGGCCCGCTCCTACACCCGGATTCTCAAAGTTTCCCGAACCATCGCCGATATGGAGGGATCAGAAAAAATTGAACCCTGCCATATTGCCGAAGCCATTCAGTTCCGAACCCTCGACCGAAAAGGATGGATGTAGTTCAGTCTTCAGAAATAGGTGAGCAAATCCTTGGGGCCTTTTATGAACTCCGTGATTTCTGTCATCGGCAACCGAAGTTCGGGATTGCTGTAGTCCGTCGTTTGAGTCCGCTGATCAAACAAAAATATTCGTTTGTCCATTGTAAAGAGAAGAACAACGGATGTGCTGCCGCCATCCATCCAAATCGAATTCGGGTGATAACTTACCGCGCCATTTTGGTACAAATCGACCACGCAGGATACCGCTTTCTCTTTAATCTCTTCGCCTGAATTTTCAATGACATAGTCCGGTGTCAGCATCCGAGGTGATGCCATTCGGTAAATTGCGTCGCAGTTGAAAATTCCGAATCCAGATACTTTGAGTCCAACTACGAGTGCAGGTGTATTCGCCATTTTCACCTCTTGGAATTCGTCGTTCTTCAATTTCACAGACTGAAGGACTTCTCGTGGTTTATTGCAATAACTGGTCACGTCATCTGCATTCGACACCTCCAGCAAGGACAGCGGTTTGTTGAAAAGTGCTTCAACAAAGGGAATCACCAGACTGTCGCGAATGACGGTTTGTTTCGGATTACCCTTCCATACACGAGCGCCGAATGCATCCTTGAAAATCGGATCCATCTCTGTGCGTTCCTTATATCTGGACCAGGCTTGTTTGTTCAGCGTCATATCCAAATACTTGTAGCCGGCCGTTGCACCCTCTTTGTAATTGCTTTGCCCAAGGAAGGGCCCTTCGGGCATATCTCCTCCTCTTCGGATTTTTGTCACACCGACGACCGCACCTTCCCAAGAACGGGCAGACTGTAAATCAGGAATCAAATATGTGCTGTAAGCCGAATCAATCTCCACTAGGAAGTTTGCACGATTGGCGCTGTAAACAACCGGTTGAATGGTTTGCCAGTCCTGATCTGTCTCATCTAAACGATAAAAAGATACGTCATCGACTTCGTCGTTGCAGATAAAATCGAGCGAAATTTCGTTTTGTAATTTCAGTGATTTGCCCTGTTGTTCGGCACGCAATTCAAACATTCCAACCGAAGTGAGAAGTTCTCTGGAATTTCCTTCGCTGGCATATGTCATCGGAATTCCCGACAGTGCAATTTCCGCTTGATTTCGAAATTCGCGGTAGCTCACACGATACGTTCCGCTCACCGCTGAACCGTCTTCGAAGGTCACTGCGAATGCCGGAAAAGTAAGTCGGCTTCCACTTTCCGTAACGATCGTTCCGCCTTTTTCGTTTTCCAATTCGAAACCGGTGAAGTCCGGTTGGATGCTTGTGAATAAATTGTTCAGTTGTTGATCGTGGTGATTGGGCCCGAAGTGTAAAACAAAGCCGTGGAAATAGGTTCGGGCAATTTCCGGAGATGTTGCTCCGGTTTGTTCGATCAGGCGAAACGTTGGGTTGTCTGCGTAAACCTGCGGAACGAGTCGAAGAAGTTCGGTAAAGCGACTTTGATTGAGCGTTGTCTGATCAAAATCCGGCGACTTTTTGAACGACGTGTAAACAAGATCGACGTGATGTATATGCTGTCCGCTGATCGTTTGCAACACATCGGTTTTAAGTAGTTCATCATTCGCAAAGTTCGTTGGAAGAAGAATTGTTCCTTCCAATTGCCGGTCGTATTGAATGGTCCGTTGAAGCGGAAGATCGGTGAGCTCGCTCATCGCCTCGTTGCCGAAGAGACTTAGACAGATGAATGTCGGAACCAAAAAAATAAGTGTTTTCATAGATTGTCCATTTGTCCTTTAATGTACAAACGGCCAAAAAGTGACTTGATTGTTGAATATTTTGTTAACGAGGTTAAGAAAGGTTAACACCTATTAGAACCCATCTCAAAATTATCTTTGGCGCTTTTTCTGCGCCTTTCGCCCTTATCCTTCGTTGCCTTTCTCGCACAGATACCCCCTGGATATGCTCCCGATAGCTATCGGGATCGAAAGGCGTCTCGGCTAAAGCCAAAATTCTTGAAAAATCCCTCAAACATAATTTTGAGATGGGTTCTAGCATCCCCGATTTGCGTTTATAGACGAGCGATTCCTCCTTCCCGACTCGAACACTGTTATCTTTTGCCACTCGACGACTGGTTTGAACTGAGTCCTTTCGCATTTTTGTCGTTGGCTAAAACCATTGGTGTTTTGGTATCAGTAGAGGCCGCTGGGCACTCCAATCGAATCAAAATCATTTGGTTAATAAGTAGTTCATCCCCAAAAAGATCAACAGATCTTATTCGTATATTTGCCATCGACAGCAAAAATTCGCTGAGCTATGGCAACACGAACCATCCTTGTACCCCACGATTTTACCCATACTGCTGACGTTGCGGTCGATTACGCAATGCAACTAGCCGCGAATATTCATTCGAACGTCGATTTGTTGCACGTGGTTAAGGATGACAAGGCCAAAGCAAAAGCTAAACAGGATTTTGATAAAATTATCGCCGGACTGAAAAAACCTGCCGGTGTTGAAGTCTTTTATCACGTCGAGAAAGGATCCATTTTTACTGACATTGCAACAAAGGCAGGGTCGTTGCACGCCAGTTTGATTATTATGGGGACCCACGGTGCCAAAGGGATGCAAAAACTTTTCGGAAGTTTTGCGATCAAAGTAATCACCTCAACACACGTACCGTTTCTGGTGGTTCAGGATTCATTCACCGGCACGGACCTTGCCAATATTGCTGTTCCGTTGGATGAAAGCCAGGAGAGCCTTCAGATTGAGCAGGCCGTCACTAGCATTGCAGAAATGCTCAATTCAAAGATTCACTTGCTTACGGAGAAAAAAATTGACAGCAATCTCAAGTTAAAAACAGCCGTTCATTCCGGCGTTGTGTCCAAACAACTCAAAGAAAAAGGCATTTCGTATGTCACGGCTATTTTGCCGAAGAAAAAGGGATATGCACAGGACATCGTCAACTACACGACCGAGAACAAAATAAACCTGATCGCTTTTGCGTACCACTCGGACAGCCTGCTTCCGCAATTTGACACCTTTGCCCAGAGCCTGATCACCAACAAAGAAGGTGTGCCGGTTCTGGTCATCAACTCGAAAGAGGCAGGGAATTATTTTTTCTGATTCGCGCTGGGCGACAGTTCATTCGGTCACACATTTCAACGACTGAACAAGTCTTTCATCTTGCTGAAAAAACCGGGTTCCTTGGTGGGTTGCGGATTGAAATTCTCAGAATTCCGGAGTTTTTCCAGCATCTCCCGCTCTTCACGCGAAAGTTTTTTTGGCGTCCAGACATTGATATGAACCAACAAATCACCGGTGCCGTATCCCTGTAGATGGGGCAGGCCCTTTCCTCTAAGCCGAAGCATTTTTCCACTCTGTGTACCCGGTTCAATTTTGACCTTTGCCCGGCCTTCTACAAGCGGAACCTCAATCGTATTGCCAAGCACCGCGTCGACAAAGTTGACGTGCGCTTCGTAGTGCAGGTGTTCTCCATCTCTTTCGAGTTCCAGATGTTTCTCTTCTTCGATGACCACGAGTAAGTCGCCTGGAATTCCACCGAAAGGCCCGGCGTTACCCCGTCCACTGACTTTTAGTTGTATCCCTTCCTCCACCCCAGGCGGTATATTGATTTCAACAATTTCTTCCTGCCGTTTAAGACCCATCGAGTCTACACCGGGAGGCCGTTTGTCGATCAATTTACCCAGTCCCTGGCAGGTTTGACAGGTCGACTGGGTTTGCATCGCCCCAAGCATCGTTTGAGTCACACGAACCACGCGGCCTTGCCCATTACAGGCCGAACAGCTTTTGAAGGTAATGCCCTCTGCATTGACCAATTTGTTCACCTTTATCTTTTTGGCTGCACCGATCGCAACCTCCTTAAGATTCACCTTGAGTTTAATTCTCAAATCCGAACCCCTCGCAACGCGTTGACCTCTTCCGCCACCACCTCCACGACTGCCTCCAAATGCACCGCCAAAAATATCCCCGAACTGATCGAAGATGTCATCCATACTAAATCCACCACTTCCGCGAAATCCGCCTGCCCCGGGTGCCTGATGACCAAACCGATCGTACTGCGCACGTTTTTGCTCGTCGCTCAAAACTTCGTAGGCTTCCGCCGCTTCTTTGAACTTGTCTTCGGCAGACTTATCTCCCGGATTTTTGTCGGGATGGAACTTTAAGGCAATTTTGCGATAGGCCTTTTTTACTTCTTGTGCATCTGCGTTTTTCGCGACGCCCAAAATATCATAATAGTCCCGCTTCTGGCTCATATTCCTTATAATCCGACGACCACTTTCGCGTAGCGGATCGGTTTTCCGTTGAGTTTGAATCCGCTTTCAATCACATCCACTACTTTCCCTTTCATTTCCTTTCCAGCGTCAATGCTCGTGATCGCCTCGTGCTTTTCAGCGTCAAACACTTCCCCTTTCGCCTCCATTTTTTCCAGTCCCTTTGCCGTCATTATGCTCAGCATCTTTTGGTGGACAAGTCGGACGCCCTCACGAATATTCTCAAGTTTGTCTGTTTTCTCATTGTTTTCAATCGCCCGCTCAAAATCGTCAATAACGCCGAGCAGATCTTTAATCACCGATTCACTAGCCGATCCGATGAGGTCAGCCCTTTCCTTTATCGTCCGCTTTCTGAAATTGTCGAAATCGGAATAGAGTCTCACGTATTTTCCATTCAAATCGTCGAGTTGTTTTTGAAGGGCATCGCCTGATTCTTCGACCCCCGCTTGCGTATCCGAATCAACAATTTCTGAGGCTGCTCCGGTTTCGGAATCCTTTTCGTCTGGAACGGGTGTTTCCTGTTTTTGAGACTTTTTTGTCATATCACCTGAATGTGTCTTTCAGCACGGCAAATATACTGCCATTGAGGATTATTAGACATTGTGGCAGACAAGAAGTCATCTCAGGAAAATCAGACAGTTTTCAACAGGCATACTGTCAGTGATTGCGGGTGAGTTGTGCAACTCTGGTCGATGGAAGGAATCAGACTGTTTTTGCCTTTTCTCCTCTGTTCCGTACGGCTGTTACCGCTGCATACAGGATCATTGCAATCGACAAAAACAGCGAAACCCGTCCCAGAAGATCCCCGTAACGAACGTAAAATGTGAGCTCTGTGTTCCTGTTCAGGGTACCACGTAGAACCCCTCGTTTGTCCCAGGCCAATTGTTCGATGACCTCACCGCGTTGATTGATCAGGCAAGAGATACCGGTATTTGCCGAACGCGCAACCGACCGGCGGTTTTCGATGGCCCGCAAGCCCGAAAATGCACAATGTTGCTTGTAACCGGGAGTATCACCCCACCATCCGTCATTCGTCATCACACACAAAATATCGGCACCACTCAGCGTAAAATTGGCTACCAATTCTCCGTATACCGATTCGTAACAGATGAGGGTTGCAAACTTGAGCCCCGATGCTTCCAGGCTAACCGGCGGGCTGCCGGGTCCGAGGATACCTGATGTACCACCAAGTTCCATCGAATATTCTTTTAGAGATGGGAACCACGTGAGGAAGGGAATCGTTTCTGCACCGGGGACGAGCTTCGATTTGTGGTAGAACTGGACCGAAACAAAAGGTTGTACAAGCATTGCCGTATTGTAGTCTTCGCAAAATTTATCCCCGCATTTTTCCGATGCAGGTGAACGGGGTTTATCAAATTTGACCTGTGTACTTGCGCCGGTGAGAATGGGCACATTGAAGTGACTCAGACTGAATTCCAGCAGACTCGCGAAAGCCGGATGCGTCTCAACGGTTGCCTCATCGACATCACCCACAATGGCTGTTTCCGGTAGCAAAACGAGATCTGTAACGGCTGAAATTTCCGGACCTGCGATTTCTTTGGCCTTGTTGAGCTGCAATGCTCCCGGAATAATGAACTTTTCGGTATACGACTCGAAGTTGGGTTGAACCACCACCACTTCCACCGGATCGGACTTTTCGACGTAGCTGTAATAACGAACCAACGAAGAAATAACGGGAATCAGTAATCCGGCCGAGAGCATCACCAGATTCGGAGTTTGAATTTTGAACGTTTCTTTATTGAACCAGACGTTTCGGATGACGATGTAGAGGAAGATATTTATGTAGAGAATCCATAAAGTTCCACCAAGAATTCCAGAATATTCGTACCACTGAATCAATTGCGGAATGGTTGCAAAGATGTTCCCGAAGTTTACC
>Ga0247727_10014936_pt1 | contig 12821 bp, 11 predicted proteins | sample WisWelCaveWW1625_FD_202498 | JGI IMG/M metagenome (GOLD analysis project Ga0247727, IMG submission 202498) | Biofilm microbial communities from Wishing Well Cave, Virginia, United States - WW16-25 | ecosystem: Environmental > Aquatic > Deep subsurface > Groundwater > Cave microbial mat | place...
TGCTTTCGATGGCCGCGATTGCGTTCAAGTTCTTAAAGACTTGAAAAGCGCGGCAGAAAAAAACAATATTCGGTCGCAAGCGACACAAAAAGCGCAAGCCTATCTGCGAACATTCATTGCCGCGCTCGGGCATGACGTAAAGTTTGTTTAAATCTGCGAAACGAATGAAGATCACATACATGGTCTGTTTTCTTGCTCTGGCTACATCTTGCAGCAAGTCGGTGACGACATCTTCCGGCAAGTCGGAGCAAGCTGAAGTGTCTGCGCCCAATGATCAAACGTCTCCTTCTGACATTGGTTTATCTGAAAAAGCGCCTGTGATCGTCAAACGCGCACACCCGATTTATCCTGATTCGGCGCGCAAAGCTCGTCTCGAAGGCGAGGTTTGGGTCAAAATTTGGGTGACCCAAAATGGCGGCGTGAAGAAGGTGCTTGTCACGAAGAGCAGTGCTTCGATATTCAATCAACCCGCCATTGATGCGGCATGGAAGTTTGTCTTTACGCCTGCTATTTTGGACGGAAAGCCGATTGATGTCTGGGTGGTTTTTCCATTTCATTTTCGATTGAAATGATGATGAGAAATCTTTTCACCCTCCGCACCGCCGCGGATTGGCAAAAATTTGAAGCGCAGTGGCTCGCGTCGTATGCGTGCAGCAGTGTCGGCGCGCATGCGACGCGGCGGTTTGCGGAAAACGCGCATGAGTATCGCACGGCGTTTCAGCGCGATCGGGATCGCATTATCCACTCGCGCGCGTTTCGGCGGCTGAAGCACAAGCGGCAGGTTTTTCTCATCACCGACGGCGATCATTTTCGCACGCGACTCACGCACACGCTGGAAGTGGCGCAAATCTCGCGAACGATGGCGCGGGCGCTCGGATTGAATGAAGATTTGGTGGAAGCGATTGCGCTCGGGCACGATCTCGGGCACACGCCGTTCGGCCATCTCGGCGAAAGCGTGCTCAATGAGATTTTGCAGGGCCGCGATACACTCGATGGCGTTTTTGACGGCCCCGCCCTTTCGTTAAAATCTTCTGAAGGAAAGGCGGGGTTCGGCGGCTTCAAACACAATTATCAATCGCTGCGCATCGTCGATGGGCTGGAGCAAAAATATGAGTTTTCCGGTTTGAATTTAACCGCGCCGGTGCGGGAAGGCATTTTAAAACACACGCGACTCAAACGCGGCCAGTATCAATATCCCAATTTTGGCGTTGACGCACTTGCATTCGAGCTGGATGCCGCGACAACGATCGAGGGACAGATCGTCGCTATTGCCGACGAGGTGGCGCAGCGCACGCATGATCTCGAAGACGGCATGCGCGCCGGACTGGCAACGGTTGAGCAGGTTCGCGAGTTGGAAATTGTTCGACGCGTGGAAGAACGTTTACCGATCGCACAATTGTTGCCCAATTCGCCAACGGCAAGCGCTGAAGACAACGATTATGTTTATCGCAATGAGCTGATCAATGGGCTGATTAACCTGCTCGTCAGCGACATTATTCAGCAAACTTTGCAGCAGGTTGAAAGATTTTCCGACCATTGGGGACGCCTCTCTTTTTTTAATGAAGAGGTGGTCCAATTCAGCCCGGAAATCGATCCGCTCCAAAAAGCGCTCAACGCGTTTATTTATCAACAAATCATTTTTGTGCCCAGCGTGCAACGCGCCGACGCGCAGGTAAAAGAAGTTCTGCGCACGTTGTTTCGCCTTTACTACGAAGATGCGCAATTGCTTCCGGCCGTGGAATGGCATCATTCACCGTTGGCAGAGCGGCCACGGCAAATCGCCGATTTTATCGCGGGAATGACGGATCATTTTGCTTTGGCGGAAATCGCGCGGCTACGCCAAAAGGGAGTGGCCGTGCCACCGGAATTTTCGGTGTGAATTTTCAGCGGCGTTCGAATATTCATCTCATTTTTCCTCTTGCATTTCCCCGCCTCACGTTTTATACTATAGCCACAGGATAAAAAATTCATGATGACTTCAACGCCGACAACTGATCGTCAATGGGAACTCGAGCGTCAGGTTTTCCAACTGAGCACGCTGTTTGAAGTGGCGCAGACCCTGGCCGTCTGCCGTGATACGGCCGGCATTTTTGCCAATGTGCTGGCGATTCTCGCCGGAACTTTTGGCGCGGGACGCGCCGCCGCTTTCGCGCGCGATCATGAGACTTCGCGTTGGCATTGCGTGGTCAGCCGGGGCGAATATTCTGTCGAAACCATCAATACCCGTCTACAAGAAAACGGAATACATAATTTAGAGCAGATCAAGCAACATCTTCAAGCGCTTTTTGCAATTTCACAGGAAAATCTTTTGGCGTCGGCGGCGTTGAATATTCAAGAGCAAACCGCGGGCGTTTTTTTTCTCGGGCCGAAACTTTCCGGCGAGCCGTATCGCGACGCGGATTTGGAATTGCTGAACGCCATCGCGAGCTATACCGCCCAAGCGTTGGAAAATCTCCGGCTCTACGAAGCCTTGCGCGAGGCGCAGGAAAAATTGCGTCTGGAAAACCTCTCGTTGCGCGAAGCCGTCAAAAAAGAATTTGCGGCCAGCGCCATTCTCGGACAGAGTGCAGCGATTCAAAAGGTTTTGACGCAGCTCCGCAATTTTGCCAAGAGCGAAGCCAATGTTTTGATTTACGGCGAAACCGGCACCGGCAAAGAGTTGGTGGCGCGCGCCATTCATTATAATTCCAAACGCGCCGACGGCCCGTTTCTCGGCATCAACTGCACCGCGATTCCGGAAAATTTGGTGGAAGCGGAATTTTTCGGCATCGAGCCGGGCACGGCGACCGGCGTGAAAAAACGCCTCGGCCTGTTCGAGCAGGCGAACGGCGGCACGCTGTTCATCGACGAGGTCGGCGATATGCCGGCGAGCATGCAGGCGAAATTGTTGCGCGCCCTGCAGGAGCGCTCGCTGCGGCGCGTCGGCGGCGACCGTGAGATCGCGGTGGATGTGCGCGTCGTTGCCGCCACCAACAAAAGCCTGGCGAACGCCATTCGCGAAAATCGTTTTCGCGAAGATTTGTATTATCGGCTCGCCGTTTTGGAATTGCAGATTCCGCCGCTGCGCGAGCGCCGCGAAGATGTCGCGCTGCTGGCGAAAAATTTTCTGGCGCAATTTGAAAAACGCGTCGGGCGGCAAATCACCGGACTCTCTGCCGAAATCATTCGCGCGTTGGAAGCTTATGATTGGCCGGGCAATGTGCGCGAGTTAGAGAACGAAATCGAAAGACTCGTCACGTTCGCCGAGGAAGGGCAGCTTTTGCAACCCGAACATCTGTCAACGAAATTTGTGCGCCCGCGCGAAATAAAAAACGCCGGCCCGCAAAAAGCATTTACCAAATTGCGCGACGCCATGGACGATATGGAAAAACGAATGCTTGCCGCGGCTTTTGAAAAATGGCGCGGCAACAAAAGCCAGATGGCGCGCGAGCTTGGCCTGAGCCGCCTCGGCCTGCAACGCAAAATGGAGCGCCTCGGTCTTTCCGGAAAAGTGGAGGAGCCATGACACTGCGCGCCAAATTCGTCTTGATGGGCCTGCTCGAAATCGGGTTGACGATTTCGATTGTCGGTGTGGTGATTTATGGCGAATCGCGCAAGGAAATCGAAAGTCTCGCGCGCGATCTGCTCCGCGCCCGCACGGATTTCGCTTATGCGCTTTGCGAACGCTACGATGAGCTTTATCATCAACCCACGGCCGAGCTTAGAGAAGAAATTCGCCGCGTGCGCATTGCCACGGACGGTTATATCGCGGTGATCCAGAATGAACCGGCGGATAAAAAAGGGGTGCTCGTCATTCATCCCGCGAGCGAGGAAAAAAATATTAACACCATCGAATTTCCCCACATTCAGGATATTATTAAAAACGTCGACGCTTCTGGTCCGCAAGACGGTTATGCCGGCTATAAAGATTTCGAGCAAAAAACCGAGGCGCGCGGCCGGCAGGGCGAACAAAAAATCGGCTACTACCGATATTACAAACCGTGGGGATGGATTCTGTTGTCGACGGCTTACGAGGGCGATATTTTTCACCGTGCGGAAGCGGTGAAAGAGCGCGCGGTGATCGCGGTGGTTTTCGTCGGCATTCTGGGCATTTTTTTCGTCACCATGTCGATCCGCAAAATGTTCGGCCCGCTGCAGCAACTCACCGAGCTGACGCACAGAGTCGCGGAAGGGAATTTGGACGCCACCATCGTCGTCGAATCCAAAGATGAAATCGGCACACTGGCGAGGTCGTTTAACGCCATGTTGCGCTCGCTCAAACAAAATTTGCGCATCACGCAGGAGTTCGATATTGCCCGTCGCATGCAGGCGGAAATGCTGCCCAAAACCGCGCCGCAAATTGCCGGACTGCAGATTGAGAGCCTGTCGCTGCCCGCCACGGAAGTCGGCGGTGATTTTTACGATTTCCTGCCGTTCAACGGCAATCGGTTTGGCGTCGTCATCGGCGACGTTTCCGGCAAAGGCGTTTCCGGCGCGATGGTGATGACCGGCGCGCTCTCGGCGATTCGGTTTGCCGCGGAAGAGCGCCAGACCGCCGGTGAAATTTTGGAGCGCAGCAATCGCCGTCTGGTGAACGACATTCAGGTCAATATGTTCGTCGCAGTGTTTTGCGGCATTTTTGATTTGGACAAAAATGTTTTATATTACTCCAATGCCGGCCAGACCATGCCGATGCTGTATCGCAACGGCGCGGTGAGCTTTCTGCCGCAATCGGAAAAGGGCGACCGTTTTCCGCTCGGCATTCGCCGGCAGGTGAAATACGAGCAGATGCAAATAGCGCTCGAGCCCGGCGATTTGCTGCTGTTTTACACCGACGGCATCGTCGACATGATGGATGGAACCGTCGAGCCGTTCGGCTTCGAGCGCTTGCAGGAGTCGATTAAAAAACATGCGCGGGTTTCACTAAAAGAATTGCCGCGACGACTCATTGCCGACGCCGAAACTTACACCGGCGGGCGCGAGCACATCGACGATCTGACGCTGATGGCGGTGCGTGTTGAAAAGCTCGCTGGGCCTGTCGGCGAGAAATTAGAAATTGCCGACGCGACCATTGAACACAGCGAACCGCGCGGCGAAGTTCGCCTCTCGCTGCCGTCATACATCGGTTACGAGCGCATGGCGATGGACGCGGCGGCGGCGATGGCGAAAATGATGGGCTTCTCCGCCGGCCGCGTCGAAGATTTGCGCACGGCAGTTTCCGAAACCTGTATCAACGCCATCGAGCACGGCAACAAGCTCAACGCTGCCAACCGCGTCGACGTGGTTGTTCGTTCGGAAGCGCAAACGCTGACTGTGCAGGTTTTTGATAACGGCGCCGGTTTCATCAATGCGCCGCACCTTATTCCCCGGCTTGAGGAAAAAATTAACGGCAACGGCAACCCGCGCGGCTGGGGTCTGTTCTTGATTGAAAAATTGGTCGATCAGGTCGAATTCAAAACCATGCCGGAGCTCGGGCATGTGACGACGTTGACGATGCGATTGTAGCGGTTTGGATGGATGGATTATTGGATTATTGGATCGATGGATCGATGGATCAATGAAGTATGGAAAAATAACGCCTGATAGAAGTTGCGCCATGCGCTTAGCGCTCCGCGCATTCATTGCGAGAGGAAACCCGTGGAAGAAATTCAAGTCAATCTGCGTCTCGAGGACAGGCTGGCCATCGTCGATCTTTCCGGCGATGTGACCAGCCTTGCCGAAAAAAAATTGCTGGCCGCTTATGATAAAGCGGTCGCGCAAAAAACCAAATGCATCATTTTTAATTTCAGCCGCGTCAATTACATCAACTCCGCCGGCATGTCGGTGATGATCACGATTTTGACGCGCTCGCAAAATCACGGCATCAATCTCCGCGCGTTCGGCCTGTCCGCGCACTTTCAAAAAATTTTCGATATGGTGGGGTTGCTGAAATATATTCCGCACTTTGCCGACGAAGCCGCGGCGCGTGCGAGCTGCGGGTGAGCAAGCGCCTCACCGTGGCGTCGAGGCCAAAGCAGCTCTAACCACGCCTGAATGCTTTAACAAAGGCTTGACTTTTTCGATCAGGCTGCGTAATTTTGATTGTAGTTCAATGCTCGACGTCCTTTTGAAGTTTAAGAGAGGTGCCCAATGGTTCAAAAAAAATTCGCCCACCTGCGTTGTGCTCATGCCTTTTGAGAAAAAGCCCAATGAGGCAACAATACTGCAAAGCATGTACGACCACATCATCAAGCCCGAGGTTGTGCAAGCCGGGTTTCGAGCAATTCGTACTGACGAAGTTTCATCTGAGTTCAGATTTATCGATCAAATACGATTGGCGATCAAAGAATCGGCGGTGGTGATTGCCGATCTGAGCGGCAACAATCCCAATATCATGTATGAAATAGGGTTGGCTCACGCGTCGGGAAAGCCCGTCATCTTAATATCAACCGATGTGGCTTCCGTGCCTGTCGATTTGCTGGGATCACGCATGCTCCTGTATGATCCCAATCGAACCGATGATTTCAGAAAAAATTGAAAACGTTTTTAAGCAGGTACGCGCATGAAAAAGCCTGAATGGGTCTGCTTTTTTATTATGCCCTTCGATGAAAAACTGCATTATTTCTACCTTAAATAATTGAGCACACCAACGATTTTCCCACCATACGACAAATCGCAAAATGGTTGTCTGAGACAATATTGATTGTCGACACGGAATAATTTGTAAACAAAAATATGCTTGAATACCGTCTCCGCCTCCTGCAGCGCAGCGATTTGCCCGCGGTGAATCTTATTCTCGCCAAGGCGTTTACCGCGGCGCGCATCAACGATGGCTTCAAAGCGCCGCAGGTCCCGCTGTGTCATCTTTCCTTTTTAGAAATGTACCTCGCCGTCTTTCCCAATGGCTGCTTCGCGATGGACGACCGCAACGGCCTCGTCGGTTACGCGTTTTCGAGATTGTGGGGCGAAGTCGCATGGATCGGGCCGATCAGCGTCATTCCCGCGCATCAGGGCAAAAAACTTGGACAGCAGCTCATGGTAAAATCCATCGAGACATTGCAACGAAACGGCGCGCGCGTTATCGGCCTCGAAACCATGCCGCGCAGCATGCACAACATCGGCTTCTACACGAAGCTCGGATTCTTGCCGCAAAATCTAACGGTCGATTTGATTCAGGCGGTGCCGCGCCGTCCCGAAGAACCTTTTCCTGCTGATTACGAAATCCTATATTACAACGACGCCGATCCCGTGGAACGAGCTACTCTCCTCGCTGCGACGGAAACATTAGCGCGTCGCCTCGATCCTCATCTCTCGATTCGCCCGGAAATCGAAGTGACGCAGCAATTTAATTATGGCGACACGATTTTTGTGCGGCGCGGTCGTGAAATGCTGGCGTGTTTTATCGTACACGACAAAACCTATTCCGAAGACGAAGCGCTGCATTTCATGAAAATTGTTGTGTCGTTGATGGACGCGTCGCTCTCGGTCGGCGAAATTCTGCCACATCTCGTTGCCTTTGCCGTGCGGGAGAATCTCGGCACCATCAGTTTCCGCACGCCGACGCGCTACCTCCGCGCTTACAGCGAACTCGTCGCCGCGGGATTCAAAGTCTTTCACAGCGATCTGCGCATGACGTTGGAGGGATATGATGAGGTCGCCGATCCGAAAAATTTTTATTTGAGCAAGTGGGAATGAGTTGATACTTTAATGTTTGCACTTGATCATCAAAACAGCATGAAAAAGACAAAAATAATTTACCAATCGGAAGAATCAATTTTCGGGCGCTTCCCCCTCTCAAAAGAGGCAATTCAATATTCAGCAATAATCACAATTAAAGATGTGAAGACAAAGCCGATTTCCATCGAAATGAAATTCAAACCTCCTCATCCGTTTTTGATTGAATTGCCTCTGGAATACAAGATTGAAGCGGCGAACTTGTCAACTGCATATGCCAAAATAATAAGGTTTTTTAGACGGTTTGGTCTTGAAATGTTTTGAGAACAGGATTGGAAAATGTCAAGCTATTTTATTATTTCATTCTGCTGTATTTTTATATCCTGCAATTCTGCAACCCATAAACGCATAAACGAACCTGTCCATTCAAAATCTACAAACCAATGGGTTGAAAAAACTTTAGCGCAAATGACGCTGCGCGAAAAACTCGGCCAGATGTTTGTTTACCATCTCGACACGAATTTCAAAACCGACGATGATCCGGCGTGGCAAAAAATTGTCACGCTCGTGCAGGCGCATCATCTCGGCGGCGTGCATCTCTGGCGCGGCGAGCCGTATGCGACGGCTTACATGACCAACCGTTTGCAAAAGCTCGCGAAAGTTCCATTATTTTTTACCGCCGATCTTGAAAACGGTGTGGCGCGCTTTGACGGCACGGCTTTTCCGCCGAATATGGCGATTGCGGCGAGCGGCGATCCGCAGATGGCGTATCAAATGGGATTGCACACCGCGCGCGAAGCACGGAGTCTCGGGCTGAATCTTATTTTCGCGCCGGTGGCTGATGTCAACAACAATCCGCTGAATCCCATCATCAACACGCGCTCGTTTGGCGAAGATCCGGAAACGGTCGCGCGATTTACCGAGGCGTTCATTCGTGGTTGTCACGACGGCGGCGCGCTCACCACGGCGAAACATTTTCCCGGCCACGGCGACACCGCGGAAGATTCGCACATCGAGCTGGCTTACGTTCCGGCAGACAGCGCGCGTTTGGAGCAGGTTGAATTGCAGCCGTTTCGTCGCGCCATTGCCGCGGGCGTTGATTTCGTCATGACCGCGCATCTCAACGTGCGCGGCGTGGCGATGAATCCGTACGATCCGGCCACGCTCTCGCCGGAAATCATGACCGGATTGCTGCGCCAGCGTCTCGGCTTCGACGGCGTGTTGATTACCGACGCGATGCGTATGTGGGCGATGTCGCGCAACTACACTGAAGCGTTTGCGACGGTGGAGGCGGTGAAAGCCGGCGTTGACGTTATTCTCGTGCAGGAAAACATTCCGGAAATGATCGCAGAATTGGAGAAACGCGTGCAAGCCGGCGAAATAGCTATGACGCGGATCGAGGCCTCGGCACGGCGCATTCTGCGCAGCAAAGCCCAAATTGGTTTAGAGCAACAACGCTTGGTGAATCCGGATTCGCTGTCGACTCGTCTCGCGACGACTGGCGCAAGAAACGCCGCCGCAAATGCCGCGGCGCGCGCGATCACGCTGTTGAAAAATGAAAAAAATATTCTGCCGCTCTCCATTGCCGACACGAGCCGCGTCGTGGTGATTGAATTTTGGGATGAGGCGCGTCTGCGCAGCGCGAGTCCTTTTGCGCGTGAATTGGAGCGCTATTTAAAAAATTCCGCAGCTCATCTGCTCACACCGGAATCGAGTCAGGCGCAATTCGCGGAAATTTTAAAAACCGTTCGCGGCGCGCGCATACAAATCTGGCCGACGTACACGCCGTTGCGTTCATGGAAAGGCAATATCGGCCTGCCGGAAAATTTGCAACCCTTTGCCGATTCATTGCTGGCTACCGGCGTTCCCGCGGCGGTGGTGAGTGTCGGCAATCCTTATATCTATCCGCAGGTGCAAAATGCCGCCGTATATTTGGCAACTTTCGGGACCGGTGAAATTTTAGAAATTGCCGCGGCGCGCGCGCTCGTCGGTGCAGTGGAAATTTCCGGAAAATCGCCGATTACCATTCCCGGCTATTTCGAGCGCGGCGCCGGAATAAAATTAGCCGCAAAAAATGCCCAACCGGTCGCAACCATCACGATGCCCAATCTCCATCTGCGCGTTGGTTTTCCCAATGAGGCGGGGATGAATGCCGTCAAATTGGATTCCGTTCGTCTGCTCATGCAAACGGCAGTGCGCGATTCGGTTTTTCCCGGCGCGGTTTTGCTGGTCGCGCGCAACGGGCTGATCGTAATGGATGAAGCTTTTGGCAAAATGGGCTACAACGAATTCAACCGTCCGCTGCCGCTTGATGCGATTTTCGATATGGCTTCGGTGACCAAATGCGTCGCCACAACCACCGCGTGCATGCTGCTTTACGAACGCGGCTTGCTCGATCTCGAGGCGCCGGTGCAAAAATATTTGCCGGAGTTTATCGGCGCGGAAAAAGAGAAAGTCACGATTCGCCATTTGCTCACGCATAGTTCCGGTCTCATGGCGTATCGCCGCTATTTCCTCGAATTTCACGCGCCCGGCGAAATGATCAAAATCATTTTAAATGAGCCGCTCGAAAATCCGGTGGGCGCGAAAACGATTTATTCGGATCTCGGCATTATTTTGATGGGCAAAATCGTGGAGAAACTTTCCGGCCAGCCGCTCGACGTTTTTTGCCGCGAGCAAATTTTTCAGCCGCTCAAAATGCGCGAGACTTTTTATAATCCGCCCGCGCAATTTCTATCGCGTATTCCGCCGACGGAATTGGACTCGTGGCGCGGCCGCATAGTACACGGACAGGTGCACGATGAGAATGCGTTCGCGCTCGGCGGCGTTTCCGGCCACGCGGGATTATTTTCGACGGCGCGGGATCTGGCGACGTTTTTATTCATGCTGCAAAATGGCGGTGCTTACGAAGGCGGTCGCTTATTGAAACCGGAAACCATCGCGTTGTTCACGTCGCGGCAAAATGTCGTTGCCGGCGGCAGCCGCGCGCTCGGCTGGGATACTGCCGATGGCAAAAATTCCGCCGGACATCTGATGAGTGCGCGCGCCTTCGGCCATACCGGTTTCACCGGCACTTCGGTTTGGACGGATCCGGAAAAAAATATGTTCGTCATTCTGCTCTCCAATCGCGTGCATCCGACGCGCAACAACCAAAAATTGCTGCCGTTTCGGGCGAAATTGCACGATGCGGTGATGAAAGCGGTGGAAGTTTCTCCTTAAGTCGAGCTTGACTTTTCTGCAAAAGTTGCGTAGCTTTATATAAATATAAAATCATCACCTGCTGAGAGGAAGCGATGGAGACTAACATGCAACCTCACGCCTTGCCACGCGAAACCTTCAATTTATTGGTCGAGGCATTTGGCGAACGACAAAAGGCCGAAATCTTTGCCAAGGCTATTGAATCAGCGATCGTCGCCATTGACAACAAAACCACGGCGGGAATTGTTGAGAAAAAGGAGATGATTAAAATTGAAGTTCGGGAAGAACTCAGGAAAGAGTTGGTAACCAGAGAGCTATTTGAAGAGGTTATTAAAAATCTGGGGAAGGAGATGAAAGAAAGGTTCAATGGCGTCGATGAAAAATTCAAAAACGTCGATGAAAAATTCAAGAGCATGCAAATAGGAATCAACGAGCGGTTCAATGTCGTCGAGGCCAAATTTCAAATTGTTGATGAAAAATTCAAGAGCCTGCAAACAGTAATCAGCGAACGTTTCAACGGCGTTGACGAAAAATTTAAAGCCGTTGACGAAAAGTTCAAAAGCCTCAATTTTAAATTGAATCTTTTTATCGCCATCGCGTTGATTGCTTTGACGTTTGCCAATCCAACCTTTGTCGCTTTAATTCAAAAATTGTTTTAAGGGCAGTCCTTCCCGTGCCTGCAACGTTTTGTCTTCGCTTCATTTTCATCTTCCTAATCGGCGCCGAAAGCGCCTTCGCCGGCGCGTGGACGCAGCGCAAAGATCATTATTATTTTCGCCTCAGCGGTTTCGCGTTCAACGCCCGCGCGGTTTATGATAAAGACGGCAAGCTGAATGATTTTGCAACCAACGGCCGCTTTGCCGATCGCAGCGCGTACGCTTATCTCGAATACGGCGTGAGCGATCTCGTGACGTTCGTCGGCTCGGTACCTTACAAAAATTCGCGCTTTCGTTCGGAAGCGGCGATCAACGGCAAATGGCTCGACCGCCGCTCAAAAGGCTGGGGCGATGTTTATCTCGGCCTGCGCTATTTGCTCTCGAATCAAAATGCGGTGACGTCGCTGCAGGCGGGCTTCAAGCTCAACACGGGTTATCCAACCGACACGACGGCGTTGCAGCTCGCGCCGTCGCTCGGCGACGGGCAAACGGATTTCGAGTTGCGTGCGCTGATCGGGCAGTCGATTTTGCGCGGCGCGGCTTATTATAATTTGGACGTCGGCTATCGCGCCCGCTGCGGCACGCCGGTTGACGAGATTCCGTTTGCGCTTGAAGCGGGATTTGGGCTCGGCAAGCTCGGTTTGCTGATCGGACAAATTTACGGCGTGCGCGCGCTCTCCGGCTCGGAGGCCGCAATCATTAAAAGCCAGAGCCAATTTTCATTGAACCCGATTGAGGATTATGTCAAAGCGCACGCGCAGTTGATTTTACATTTGCAGAAAGGCATGGATGTCGCGTTCATTTATGAAAACATTTTCATGGGGCGCAATACGGCGAAGGGGCGCAGCATTGGGGTGGCGCTGGCGTTTTATAGTTTGACGAAGTGATGTCTCGCTTCCAGGCAACTCAGGGTGACAAACTAAAGTTTGTCAGCCTTACCCTGTTTCTCACTTTACGGATTCCGTCGTAGTGGAATCATTGCTTCCAAGCAACTCATTGACCGGTCGCTATAATTCCACTGTGTAATTCCACCGCTCTTCGGTGATTGGACGATTTAAGCGACCGGTCAATTGCTCGCAGAAGGAATTCGTTGTGTGAGTAAAGTGCGGAACAGTTGCTCAAATCGTTTGGCTCGTGCCGGAATTAGTAAAGTGAGAAATCGGGCAAGGTTGACAAACTAAAGTTTGTCACTCCGATGGTTCTGGAAAGTGCGTATTAAAAGCAAAACAAGAAATCGCTTGAATTTTTGCCAAAAGCTCGTTATTTTAAATATCGGGAGTTTAAGCGACTAAATCTTAACTCTAATTCGTTGAGAGGCAGAGATGACGGCCAATG
>Ga0247727_10014937_pt1 | contig 12821 bp, 12 predicted proteins | sample WisWelCaveWW1625_FD_202498 | JGI IMG/M metagenome (GOLD analysis project Ga0247727, IMG submission 202498) | Biofilm microbial communities from Wishing Well Cave, Virginia, United States - WW16-25 | ecosystem: Environmental > Aquatic > Deep subsurface > Groundwater > Cave microbial mat | place...
CCGTAGAGAGGACGCCATGATTGGGTTAAGGAGCCTCTGAATAAGCCCCATAACGAAAGAATTTTGTCACCCCGGCGAAAGTCGGGGTCTATTTTTGTCGAAGAAAATGGATACCGGCTTTCGCCGGTATGACAGATTTTCTTCAGCGTCGGAAGCAATCGAGTTCTTCAAAAGTGAGTAAGATCGCATGACATGGTTAAGCAAGATTTGGCAACGGCTGCTGGAGCTGACCGATGTGACGGGTTGGCTTACTGGTGTCCTTGTCATCCTCACGGTGACGGTTGTTGTGCATTGGCTATGGCATCGTTTCCATAAACGCGTCCATAGCCGTTTACTGCAAACCGACACCATCTGGGACGACTCGGTCTGGGATGCGTTGTCGCGCCCGGCAGCCGTGGCGATTTGGCTGATCGGACTGATGTTCGCGTTCGAATATATTTTTACCGAACGTGCCAGCGCGATGCTGACGGTTATCCGTAGTGTCCGCACGCTGGGCATCGTCATTCTGATGAACTGGTTTTTGATTCGGCTGGTTTACAGTGCCGAACGGCGCTTGTGCGAACAAGCCGAAGCCAGCACAGAAGAAGGCCGGCTTGATCTCGCTACCGTTGCGGCCATTGCAAAATTGGCGCGCATATCCGTCATCATTGTCATGACCTTGATTGGTCTGCAATCGATGGACTTTTCGATATCCGGTGTACTGGCATTCGGCGGTATCGGTGGTCTTGCCGTTTCGTTGGCGGCAAAAGATTTGCTGGCCAATTTTTTTGGTGGCCTGCGGCTATTTCTTGACCGGCCGTTTGCGGTGGGCGACAGCATTCGCTCGCCGGAGCGGGATCTGGAAGGCACCGTGGAATACATTGGCTGGCGGCAAACCCGTATCCGCACCAATGAAAAACGGCCGCTGTATGTGCCCAACTCCATTTTTTCCACTATCGCCATTGAAAACGTCACCCGGATGAGCAATCGCCGGATCAAGGAAATGATTGGGTTGCGTTACCAGGACGTCGATTGCCTGCCGTTATTGCTGGCTGATTTGCGCACATTTTTGACGACACACCCAGACATCGTTACGGACCAAGTTAATGGCGTCTGGTTTCAACAGTTTGGCGAATCCAGTCTGAACATTCTGATTGATGCGCATACCCGCGCAGTCGATCTGGTCCAGTACTACGGCATCAAGGAAAATGTTTTGTTCGGCGTGCAGCGCCTTGTTCGGCAACACGGTGCCGACTTTGCGTTCCCAAGTCGCACCTACTATGTTGAGTCGGCTGCTGCACCGCACTTTGCTGGTGATTGATGGGGCCATGTCCCTCCAGGAGGTTTTATCGAGATGAACGAATACACACTGCATGCCCGTGCGCCGGGCAAGATTGTGATGGTGGGCTTTGGTGCAATCGGTCAGGGCGTACTGCCACTTATCTTGCGTCACCTGGGTGTCACCGTTGATGCCATCACCATCGTCACTGCCGATGAGCGCGGTCACGATGAAGCGCGGGAGTACGGTATTCAATTCGTTCGCCATGCCCTGACTCGGGAAAATTATCGGGCCGTGTTGTCGCCGCTGATCGGGCCCGGTACCTTCATGGTCAATCTCTCGGTCGATGTCTCATCCATCGCGCTAATTGAGCTATGTCAGCAGCATGACACGCTGTATATCGATACCTGCATTGAACCCTGGGCCGGGGGCTATACCGACCCCAACTTGAGTTTTTCCGAACGGTCAAATTATGCCTTTCGTGAGCAGGCCCTGGCGCTTCGGACTAAGTACCCGAGCGGCACAACGGCGATTTTTGCCAATGGCGCCAATCCCGGTATGGTCTCGCATTTGTTGAAACAGGCGCTGCTGAATCTGCATCAGGATCTGCACGGTGAACTGACGATGCCGGTGGACCGGGCTGGCTGGGCAGCGCTGGCGCAAAAGCTGAACATCAAGATGATCCATGTCGCCGAACGCGACACCCAGATCACCGATCAACCGAAACAGATGAATGAGTTCGTCAACACCTGGTCAGTCGATGGCTTTGTCGGTGAAGGCTGCCAACCGGCGGAACTCGGTTGGGGCACGCATGAACGTCATTTCCCTGTTGATGGTGAAAGCCACGCCTTTGGTTGCGGCGCTGCGATTTTTCTCAAGCGTCCGGGATCTACCGTTCGAGTCCGAACTTGGACGCCAGATTATGGTCCGTTCCACGGATTCTTGATCACTCACAATGAAGCGATTTCAGTTTCTGATTATTTGACCGTGCGCGACGGTGACAAGGTCGTGTACCGGCCAACCTGCCATTATTCTTATCATCCCAGTGACAGTGCGGTGGTCTCGCTGCATGAATTCAATGGTCGCAATTTCAAATTGCAACCCCAGCAGCGGATATTGCGCGATGAAATTACTGATGGCATGGACGAACTCGGTGTTTTGCTGGCCGGTCACGCTAAAGGCGCCTATTGGTATGGCTCACAACTGACCGCCAGGGAAGCGAAACAACTCGCACCTTACAACAGCGCCACTAGCCTGCAAGTCACCAGCGCGGTGTTGGCGGGCATGGTCTGGGCCATTGAAAATCCACGCGTGGGTATTGTTGAGGCAGAAGACATGGATTTCGTCAGGACTCTGGAAGTGCAGCGGCCTTACCTTGGCAAGATCCTCGGAGAATATACCGATTGGACGCCGCTGCTTCATCGCAATGAAGTGTTCGATGAGGATGTCGATGCCAGTGATCCGTGGCAGTTCAAAAATGTGCGGGTTTTATGATAGTCAATCTAGCAGGCGAAAAAAACAAAACGGCTGGCGCGATGTCAGCCGTTTTTTTGGCGGGTGATTTGCATATTTGGCAGTAGTCTGATGGTGCGGTCAAGAAACGCGAGACGCTATTATTGTTCCATTGGCGGTTTCGATTCTGCGGGTGTCGTCGGTATTGCAGGCATTGGTTCGATTTCTTCTATTGCTGCCGCTGGCTTGTGTTTCAGTACCGAATGCACAACGTGATCGTGTTCAAATAGCACAACAAAAGCCGGATATTGCCAGCGAGTAATTGGCGGTTTGCCGACCGGGCCCTGACTGCTTTCGGGTGCGCCGAACATTTTTTCGACTTCGGCTTTGCTCATACCTTTTGTGGGTCGTGGCAGTGCGCTGTCGCCTTGTTGCGTGAGCGGAATTTGGACAATCTCGGCTTGGCACAGCGCTGAGAATAGGCTGGCCAGCAGGATCAGGGTTGGCAAGGCAGGCATGGCAGCAGTCATGGTAACTACTCCTGTTTGGCAGATCAGCTTCCGTCGTTTGATTCGCGCCGACGCGCCGCTTCCACATGCAGGGTGTGTCGGACAATGGCATCGCGGTCGCTGTCGCCGATCTCGGTAAATTCACTGCCCAGGTAAAACACGTTCGGACCGGATTCGCAGCGAGTAATCCTGGCACGGCAACTGATCGCCATGACGTCATGCAGCAAGATAAAGTGCAGGTCGACCAAACTGGCCAGCGGCAACGCCCGATCAAACCTGAAGCCGAGCCCGCTGCCACTCAGCATGACCTCTTGTGTCTGGTAATGGAGGGCGGCCTGCTGCAGCACATAAAAGCGTGCTGTGAGCTCGATCTTGCGATTGATGAGTTTGAAGTACTGGCCGATATCGCGGGATTTGTCCTGGATGCTGCGCAGCAGGACGGTGCTGTCATGGTCGATCAGTTGCAACTCGCGCAGCAGTTGGTGGCCCGGCGCCAGTTCCGGCGGCGGCGTCACCGGCTTGGTGGCATCACGAACAAGGTCGATCTGCAGCGCGACCGTGTCGCTGATGCGGAAATACTCTCGCCGATCGGCGTCGGATAGCGCAACGGTTGCGGTATCGAGCAAAGCGTCAGAGCTGGGCATGGCGAGCACCCTCAACAGACGTAAATTTAGGCCTGGGGCCGGATTTCTTGCCTTAGCCTAGCACGAATGGGAAGATGCCGGCCTGCTTGGCGGCCCGGTGGCCGCCGTACTGCTGGACTTGCCATGTTTCGACCGTTTTCCGTTTTTGTCGGTCTGCGGTATACCCGCGCCAAGCGCCGCAATCACTTCATTTCCTTTATTTCGCTGGTGTCCATTGGCGGTATTGCCTTGGGTGTGACCGTGCTGATAACCGTGCAGTCGGTAATGAACGGTTTCGAGCGGGAATTGCGTACCCGCATTCTCGGTATGGCGCCGCATGTGGTGATTGCCGACAGCCGTGGCACGCTGGCGGATTGGCCGGCACTGGCGAGCCAGTTCAAAGGCTATCCCGGCATTGAGGCCAGTGCACCGTTCGTCAGCGCGCAGTCGATGTTCCGTTATGCCGGTTACAACCGGTTTGGCCTGGTGCAAGGCGTCGATCCGGCGCGTGAACAAACGGTATCGATTGTTGGCGAGCACATGGTGTTCGGCGCGCTGGAGGCGCTGAAGCCGGGCGAATATGGCATCGTGCTCGGCCAGGTTCTGGCCGACAACCTCGCCGTGCGGATGGGCGATAAAGTCAGCGTCATCATTCCGGAAGCCACCACCATTGGTGCCGCTGGCGTGGTGCCACGTCAGCGTCGGTTCACGGTTGTGGGTACGTTTGAGGTGCGCGCCGAAATGGACGCCGGCATGGCTTATGTTCATCTTGCCGATGCCCAGGCCCTGATGCGGCTCGGCGATGGCGTGCATGGCCTGCGGCTGAAAGTCACTGACGTTTTGAATGCGCCGCTGCTTGCCGATCAACTCCGGCTCCAGTTGCCGTTGGAGCAATACACCTCCGACTGGACCCGCAGTTACGGTCCGCTGTTCCGCGCCGTGAAAATGGAAAAGACCATGATGTTCGTGCTGCTGACTTTCATCATCGCGGTGGCGGCTTTCAATATCATCTCGACGCTGGTGATGGTAGTCACCGATAAACAAAGTGATATTGCGATTCTGCGTACACTCGGCGCTAGTCCGGGTTCGATCATGTCGGTCTTTATGGTGCAGGGCCTGGTCAATGGTCTGTTCGGCACGCTGCTGGGCTTGACGGGCGGTGTCGCGCTCAGTTTGAACTTGCCCGGCATTGTCGCCTGGATTGAACAACAGTTTGGCATTGCGCTGGTGCCGGGTGACGTCTATTTTGTTGGCTTTTTGCCGAGCCAGTTGGAATGGAGCGACGTCATCAACGTCGGCCTCACTGCTTTTTTGATGTGCCTGGTTTCAACGATCTACCCAGCGTGGCGAGCCTCGCGGGTGCGTCCGGCGGAGGCGCTCCGTTATGAATAGGCCCGTTCCAAATAGGCCCGTTCCAAATAGGCCCGTTCCAAATAACAACAAGAACGAGGCAGCGATGTCGGAATGGGTGATAGACGCGCGCGGCCTTGGCAAAACATTTGCCGAAGGCCCGCTGAATGTCGATGTGCTGAGCGGCATTGATTTACAAATTGGCAAGGGTGAACGCGTGGCCATTGTCGGCGCATCCGGCTCCGGCAAAAGCACGCTGCTGCATTTGCTTGGCGCCCTGGATGCACCCAGCGCTGGTACGGTGATGGTGTGCGGCAAGGCCATACACGAACTCAAGCCCAAGGCACAAGGCGATTGGCGCAATCGCACGCTCGGGTTTGTTTATCAGTTTCATCATCTGTTGCCGGAATTCACCGCGCTGGAAAACGTCGCCATGCCGCTGCTCATTCGTGGCGACAAGGTCAGTGATGCGCGCGCTCGCGCGGCGCAGGCGATTGCTGACGTCGGCCTCGGCGCGCGTGAAAAACACAAACCCGGCGAACTGTCGGGCGGCGAGCGGCAACGCATTGCGCTGGCGCGCGCGCTGGTTAGCGAGCCGCGCTGCGTACTGGCCGATGAACCGACCGGCAATCTTGATTCCAAAACCGCCGAAGCGGTTTACGATCTGATGCTGGCATTGAATGAAAAACACGGCACCAGCTTTGTCATTGTGACTCATGATGCGACCTTGGCGGCCAGAATGGATCGAACGTTGCGGTTGCGGGACGGCAATTTGCTGAGCATGACGTAAGGTGCAATATTCATTGCGCCGAATGGGAAGTCAGTTGTATTTTCCATAAAAACATAGCGCAGTGCCGTTCGATTATTGCGCCCGCGTATCAAGTACGGGGCAGGCTCTACGCAATTCGCGCAGTTGTGGCAGCGAGTTTGCTCGCAGTCCTTTATACATATTTCGGAATTTGTCTGAATTCGAGGAAAAAATGAATTCGTCATCCCCGCGCAGACGGGGACCCAGTGACTCTCAAACACTGGATTCTCGCCTGCGCGGGAACGACGGTAATATCTTATTCCGCCAATTTGTCCTTACCAACGTGTTGCGGATGGAGGTCAGCGGTTTTTGCCGGTGTGACAGGGTATTGTGAGAGTTGGAGTTTCCTTAATCACGGAGGACTGACATGCGCATGGCAGCGCTTCTGGTGTTGCTAATCACAGCCGGACTGTTCCTGCTGCCGGAGCCATTGCCGCTCACGGTGCTGTGGCTTGGTTTGCCGGCATTATTTCTTCTCATTCAAAAGCACTGGCCGCTACGTTGGTGCGGTATCTCGCTGCTCGCACTTGTCTTGGCCACCGGCCATTTCCACTGGCTGTTTTCCTGGCAGCTTTCCCCTCGTGACATCCAGCAAGACATTCGCGTCGAAGGTCGAATTCTCTCGCTGCCGGAAGCCGGCGAACGGAGTCAGCGTTTTCTGTTTGCGCTGGATCGCTATGGCGATCACGACATTCCCCAGTGGCAAACGGCAACGCTACGACTGTCCTGGTACGAACCGGAAGAACTCCCCCGGGTCGGCGAACGCTGGCAGTTGACGGTGCGCTTGAAGCCAGCACGAGGCAGTCTCAATTTTCAGGGCTTTGATTACGAGCGCTGGTTGTTCGCGCAGCATGTGCGGGCGACTGGCTATGTTCGGGCAAAACCGGCGGCGCTGCTGCTGGCGCCAGCGCCGGCTATGTCTTTGCAGGGGATACGCCAGTCGCTGCGAGATCGGTTGCTCGCTATGCCCTTGCAAAACGGCGCCGTGATAGCCGGCTTAAGTTTTGGCGCGGACGATGCGATCAGCCCAGAGGCCTGGCGCTTGTTGCGCGATACCGGTACCACCCATCTGGTCGCGATTTCCGGATTGCATATCACGATGATTGCGGCGGTGTTTGGCTTGCTGTTTGCTGGCGTGTGGCGGCTATTCCCGCCGTTGTGTTTGCGCTGGCCGGCGCCATTGGCCGGCATCGTCGCGGGTCTGATTGCTGCTATCGCCTATAGCGCGCTGGCCGGTTTTTCGACGCCGACTTTGCGGGCCGTGCTGATGCTGGCGGTGATTGCGATGGGCTGGATCGGGCGGCGAAAAATTGCGCTGTCATCGACGTTGGCCCTGGCCCTGTTGTTGACACTGTTTCTGGACCCCTGCGCGTTGCTGGAGCCGGGTTTCTGGTTGTCGTTTGCGGCGGTGGCGCTGTTGTTTTTGCTTGGCGCGGCACGGCCGATTTCGCCGCCATGGTGGTGGACCGCATTGCGGGTGCAGTGGCTGTTGTCGTTGGCGCTATTGCCGCTGACCTTGTTGTGGTTTGGTCAGGCATCGCTGGTGTCGCCGCTGGCCAATTTGCTGGCAGTGCCCTGGGTCAGTTTTGTCAGCACACCGCTGGCCTTGCTCGGTTGCCTGTTGCTGGACGGCCTGCCTTCGCTGGCGCAGCCGTTGTTGCACGCCAGCGACTGGAGTCTGTCGCTGTTTTTCCGCTGGTTGGAGTGGCTGGCCGGTTGGCCGCAGGCCAGTGTGCAGCCGCCTGAGTTAACCATCGCCGCAACGGCGGCGCTAATCCTTGCCGGACTGTTGCTGGTGGCACCTTGGACGCCGTGGCGGCGCTTGCTGCCACTGTTGATGCTGGTACCGGTGTTGGCGTGGGCGTGGCCGAGCCGGACCCTGCCACTGCTGACCGTACTTGATGTTGGCCAGGGTACCGCCGTCATGCTGGAAACCGAGGCCGGCGTGTTGGTGTACGACAGCGGTCCACGCGGCGAGCGTTTTGACGCTGGTGAGCAGGTCGTGGTGCCGGCGCTGCGTGCGGCGGGTTGGTCGGACATTGCGCAGTTTTGGCTCAGTCACGCCGATGCCGATCATGCCGGTGGTGCGCGGGCCGTGCTGGCAGCACTGCCGGCGCAACACGTTTGGACGGGCGAGCCGGTCGAGGGCGTGACCAGCCTGCCCTGTGAACGGGGCCAAGTGCAGCAGCTTGGCGAGGTGAAGATAACCGTGCTGCATCCGGCCGCCGACGCATTGACTTCCGGCCCGGCCAATGATCGTTCCTGTGTGCTCCGTGTGGATGTTGGCAGCCATCGACTGCTGCTGACCGGGGACATCTCGGCCGCTGTGGAGGCGCAATTGCTGGCGCGAGATCCCGCCGCTTTGCGCGCCGAGTTCATCCTGGTGCCACACCATGGCAGTGGCGGCTCATCGTCACAGGCGTTCATTGATGCGGTGCAGCCGAAGCTGGCGTTGGTCAGCGCCGGTTACCGCAATCCACACCGGCATCCGCGCCCGGAAGTCGTCGCCCGATACCAGGCAGCCGGTGCGACGGTAATCAATACAGCAGAGCAGGGTGCCCTGCGTTTTGAACTGGCCGGAACGGCACTGTCAACGCCTGCTTTTGCGCGGCAACCGCTGCGTTTGTGGCGCCGTTCACGGCTTGAGTAAGCAGCAGTCCGGCATGGGCTGCTTGAGCGCTGTTACGATGCCACCGCCAGCGGCTGTTGTGCTAAAGTGACGCCGCTTTGTAAAGTCTTGAAAGACAGAGGGTTTTCGCGTGTTACAGATGTTCATCGCCGGTGGTTGGGTCATGTACCCGCTGTTGTTTTGTTCGATTGTTGCGCTCGGTATCAGCATTGAACGGTTCTGGGCATTGCGGGCATCGCGCGTGGTACCCAAGCAACTGGTCAGCCAGGTCTGGACCTGGATACGCAAAGGTGAACTGACCAAAGAACGGATGAAGGAATTGCGCGCGCACTCGCCGCTCGGTGAGTTGCTGGCTGCCGGTTATGCGGTACACAGTCAAGGCCGTGATGTCGTCAGACAAAATATCGCCGAGGCGGGTCGTCGCACTGTCATTGAAATGGAGCGGTTCATGAACACGCTCGGAACCATTGCGATGATTTCGCCGTTGCTGGGTCTGCTCGGTACGGTGCTTGGCATGATCAAAATGTTTTTTGCGGCCAATGCGACCGGTATGGGCGATCCCGCCGCGCTGGCCGGTGGCATTGCTGAAGCCTTGTTCACGACCGCTGCCGGTTTGTTTGTCGCCATTCCTGCTACCTTTCTGTATCGCTGGTTGCATCGCCGGGTCGATGAGTTGATCTGCGCGCTGGAAGTCGAAGCGACCAAAATGGTCGAAGCGCTATTCCCGGCTTCCTTCCCGCTACCGTCGCAAGATCAACCGACCGACACCGGTAAACGCTGATGCTGCTCGAACGGCGCCGGCACGGCCGCGAAGATCTCAATATTAATTTGACGCCACTGATTGACGTCATCCTGACCTTGATCATCTTTTTCATGGTGTCGAGCCGGTTCAACCGCGACAGCCAAATGCAGGTGAATCTGCCGCAGGCGGGCGCTTCGCCCTCCGAAACCGCGCTACCTGCCGAGCTGGTCGAAATTTCGGTCGATGCCGCCGGAAATTTTTTTGTCAACGCCAAACCCTTGGTCAACAGCCAGTTGACGACACTGAAGTCCGCGATACTGCAAGTCTCCCAAGGCAATATCGAATTGCCGATGGTGATTAGCGCCGATGGCAAAGCGCCCTATCAGGCCGTCGCCACGGCGATGGATGCTGCCGGACAACTCGGCTTCCACAAGCTGACCATGGCCGCGCAAGCGCCGGCGGGCCAGTGAAATGACCGCGCCCGCTGCCGTGCTGAGCTCGTGGCAGGTGTACAAGCGGCTGCTGGCCTATCTGAAGCCGTATTGGTGGATTTTCGCGGTCGGCATTGTCGCCAACGCCTTGTTCTCCGCTGCGGATGGCGCCGTGCTCAATGCCATGGAAAAAGTCATCAATGTTGGCTTTGTTGAGAAGAATCCCGAGTTTCTTGCCAAGCTGCCCGGTTACGCACTGCTTTACGCTATTTTGCGGTCGCTGTTCAGTTTCGTCGCTGAGTACGCCATGGGCTATGTCGGACGCGGTATTGTCCAGGATTTGCGCCAGCAGTTGTTCGACAAGTACATGCGGATGCCAGCGGCATTTTTTGATGTCAGGACCAGCGGTGAATTGATCTCGACGCTGACCTTTAATGTGGATCGCATTGGTACGGCGGCAACGGAAGCCGTCAAGGACATCGTTCGTGAAGGCGCGGCCGTATTCATCTATGCCGGTATCGTTTTCTATCATAGCTGGCAACTCGGCGCGTTGTTCTTTATTGGCGGTCCGTTGATCGCGTGGGTCTTGCGTAGCGCCTCGCAACGCTTCCGGCAAATTTCCCGCCAGCTGCAAGCGGCCATGGGCATTGTGACCCAGGTGGCGAGCCAGTCGGTGCAAGGCTATCGCACCATCAAGACGTTTGCCGGTGAAGAGCAGGAACGCCAGGCATTTTTTAAAGCCGCCGACAGCAACCGCCGTCAGCAGTTGAAAATGATCGTGACCAAGTCATTGAGCGTAACGCTGGTCTATCTTATTGCCGGCATTGCCCTGGCCGGTGTACTGATGGTGGCAGCGGGTTTGCTGACGCGTAACGAGTTGACGCCTGGCGCCTTCGTCGCAGCGGTCATGGCGATGATTACCATCCAAAAACCACTGAAAGTGCTGAGCTCGGTTAACGCCGTGTTGCAACAGGGCATTGCGGCGGCGCAGAGCATTTTTGAGTTTCTCGATATGCCGGATGAGGTGGACCACGGCACCGAGACCTTGTCGCGCGCGCGTGGCGAAATTACCGTCGAGCAAGTCAATTTCAGCTATCCGGACAAATCCGAAAAAGTATTGCAGGAAGTGAGTTTCTCGGTCCCTGCCGGCAAGACGATTGCACTGGTCGGCCGCTCCGGCAGCGGCAAATCGACCATTGCCAGTTTGCTGATGCGCTTGTATCACCCTGAGGCCGGACAGATCCGTCTTGATGGTATCGATATTGAACGGTATCGGATGCTCGATTATCGCCGTCAGCTTGCGCTGGTGTCGCAGCAGGTGACGCTGTTCAATGACAGTGTACGCAACAATATTGCCTACGGCGATATGCGAGGCGCCAGTGACGAGGCCATCATTCACGCCGCCACACTCGCCAACGCCTGGGAGTTTATTGCCGCGTTGCCGCAGGGTTTGGCTACTGTGGTGGGGGATAACGGCATCAATTTCTCGGGTGGTCAGCGTCAGCGACTGGCGATCGCCCGGGCCTTGCTGAAGGATGCGCCGGTGTTGATATTGGATGAGGCGACGTCCGCACTCGATAATGAATCGGAGCGCTTGATCCAGAATGCACTGGAAAAGCTGATGCAGAATCGAACGACCATTGTGATCGCGCATCGCTTGACTACCATTGAAAAGGCCGATCAAATTTTGTTGTTGGATCAGGGCCGGATTGTTGAGCAAGGTAGCCATGGCGAGTTGTTGGCGCTGTCTGGCGAATACGCCAAGCTGCATGCGATGCAGTTTCGGGATGGCAGCGAAGGATGAAGTTGGCGCAAGCCTGGTATGGTCCGCGCTGGCGTCTGGGTTGGCTATGGCCGCTGCATCTGCTGATGCGAATAGTGGTTGCCTGTCGGCGAGCGTTCTATCGCTGGCGGATACTCGGTAGCGATCATCCCGGCGTGCCGGTGATAGTGGTCGGCAATATCACGGTCGGTGGCACCGGCAAGACGCCATTGGTGTTGTGGCTGGTTGAACACTTGCGCGCACAAGGCTGGAATCCGGGCATTGCCAGTCGTGGTTATGGCGGCAAGTCGGCAGCTTACCCGTGCCAGGTGGCGGCTGATAGCATGGCCAGCGAAGTGGGCGACGAGCCGCTGCTGCTTCAGCGTTCGAGCAATACGCCGGTGGTCGTCGATCCCAAGCGCTCACGCGCCGCCAACCGATTGCGGGAGCTCGGCTGTGACATCGTGATCAGCGATGACGGCTTGCAGCACTATGCGCTGCGCCGTGACCTGGAAATTGTGGTCATCGATGCCGTCAGGCAGTTGGGTAACGGCTGGCTGATTCCTGCCGGCCCGCTGCGCGAAATGCCGGCGCGCTTGCGGCAGATTTCGCTGCGGGTGGGTAATGGAGCCGTTATCCCGGGCTTGGCCGAGCATGCCATGCGACTGCTTGCTGAGCCACACATGCCAGCGGTGGGGAATGACGAGTCAAGCACCTTGCAAGCCTTTATTGGCAAGCAAGTGCATGCAGTGGCTGGCATCGGCAACCCGGCGCGTTTTTTTACCAGTTTGCGCAACGCAGGGATTCTGCTGATCGAGCATCCGTATCCAGATCATCATGTCTATCGAGCGATGGATTTTCCCTGGCAGGATGCGCCGATCCTGATGACCGAAAAAGACGCGGTCAAATGTGCAGCATTTGCTCGCTCGAACATGTGGTATGTCCGGGTTCGTGCTGAACTGGACGCCGCATTTGTGGTGAAACTCGACGGCCAATTACAGCGACTTCGTCACGGTGACGCTATTAACGGAACAACTAAAGGAACAACAAAAGGAAAAAAGCGTGGATAAACATTTGCTCGACATCCTTGCCTGTCCCATCTGCAAAGGCAAGCTGGAATATCGCAAGGGCAGTCAGGAATTGGTCTGCAAGTTTGATCGGTTGGCATTTCCCATCAAGGAGGGTATTCCGGTGATGCTGGAGGACGAAGCCCGTCAGTTGACGGTCGATGAAAACTAAAATCGAATTGCGGAATCC
>Ga0247727_10014938_pt1 | contig 12820 bp, 9 predicted proteins | sample WisWelCaveWW1625_FD_202498 | JGI IMG/M metagenome (GOLD analysis project Ga0247727, IMG submission 202498) | Biofilm microbial communities from Wishing Well Cave, Virginia, United States - WW16-25 | ecosystem: Environmental > Aquatic > Deep subsurface > Groundwater > Cave microbial mat | place...
GCCCTCTTGAAAGATGCGGTCACCACGCCGGCCGGATGCACCATCGACGGCATTTTGCAGCTTGAGGAAGGCGGCTTGCGGGTGACGCTCATTAAAGCCGTGGTGGAGGCCACCCGTCGCGCGGCGCAGCTTATCGAAAGTTGAAAGTATGAATGGGCGTCTTGGCGGTAAAATATTTGGAACAACAAGACATAAGGCGACCGATAACGCTATATTCACGGGGGGATCTGCCGCGACATTTTACCTGAATTTTACACGAATACGACCTGCCCATGACAACGGCCTTTTAGTCATTTCGTATATTTCGTGCAGTGAAATCAGAAACTAACTACAAGCTCTAATTGTGTAGGGAGGCACTTATATGCGATTCTTATTCCGAGTTTTTCTCTTTGCCGGAGGCGCCATCTTCTCTGCTTTTACCCATGTTCATGCCCAAGGCAAATCTACAGAAGCGACTCTTGGTCAGGCCTTTCCCCAACAAATCTCCTTTTCGTATGAGGGGAAGGATTACCTCCTCAAGAAAACGGGCGCTTCGGAGCTTAAGCATGTCCGAGGGGACAGGTCGCGGAGTATTTTAACGCTCACCCATTACATGCAGAATCCCCCGGCTGGCACGGGGGTGAGCGCCATTGAATCGATTCTCAAGAGCAGCGCCGCCAAACAGTTGATCATGCAAATCAAAAAAGATTTTGACGTTGGAAAGTTCAGCGCCCGGCTTGATATGTTCTTCAATCAAGCCATTAGCCAGGCCGAGCTTCAGAAAGTGCAGCAAAACTACAAAGTGCTGCTTGCCTATTTCTCCGATGCCGTCAATGAAGATGATGAATTCGTCGTTCGTTGGTTGCCGGATGGCAAACTGATCATCTCGACTTCCGGCAGGCAGGATAAAGTCATCAACGACTCGGCTCTTGCACTGGTGTTTTGGAAGGTTTGGCTTGGAGAACTGTCTCCGGTGAATCGTACCGAGTTGGTGAGCTTGCTTACTTCTCGGTAGTTGCAACCCTTGAAAAGCAATCATGTAACGCATGACCGCAAAAATATCTGGAGGATATCATGAAAACGTCTGTGTATCGTTGTCTTTTCGCATTGTTCGTCGGTAGTTTCCTGTTGGCCGCAGCCCCATCGGGTTGGGCGCAAACCCGCCCGGGGACGAAGATCGATGTTTTTAAAACAGTGAAACCCGGGCAATGGGTGCAGATTGAAGGAGTCCCTCAAAAAGACTTTACCGTTTTGGCCACGGAGATAAAATTTCTTACCGGTGACTTTGAGGATGACGATTGGGAAGTCTTGGCGACCGTGAGAGGGGTGAACAAAGCAGCCAAAGAATTTGAGATTTTGCTGATGAAGGTCAAGGTAAACGACGGAACGGAGTACCAAACAAAAGACCAAACCCGAACCTTCAAAAGTTTCGATGACTTGAAGCCAGGGATGTTCGTCGAATTGGAAGGCACATATTTGAAAGACGGGGTTTTTCTGGCGGAGGAAGTTCAGGATGAAACGGCACGAAAAGAGGAGGAGGCGGGCACGGTGACGTTTGTTGGCAAGGCGGAAAAGGTCGATCCGATCAAACGCACGGTGACATTGATGAAAACCACGTTTATCGTTTCGGACAAAACCCAAGCCAAGTCTGCTATCAAATAAAGCCGTTCTCAAGAGACAAATTCGTGGCTCGCATTTCTGGACTTTTTCAGTCGTCTCAAAAGCGCAGGGCCAGCGATCAATCAAAACCATAGCCGGATTGCACGATGCAGAAACTGATGATCTACGGGAGCCGCCGGTCTCGCAAAAAAAACGCGAACATGCGGCATCCACTCAGCAATATCTTCATGGCTTGTCTGGTATTTTCGCCGTTGATTGTCAGCGACCAGGAGTTGGCGGGGCAATCGGATAGCGCCAAGACGGTCCCTTCTGTTTTTTCGTATCGAGCGTACAGCGAATCTGAGATCGAAGCAGCGATGCGGAGGCCGTTGACGCTGGAAGATTGTATCCGCATTGCGCTCAAAAAAAACATTTCGCTGCGATTGGCGGAGGGCGACCTGGCGAAAGCGGACGCCTCCCACTCGGGAAGCTACGGCCAATTTTTGCCGCTGTTCACGCTCGAAGGCGCCAAATTGAACGAACAGGATGAAACGGATACGACCAGGAACGCGACGGCCATTTCGCCGAGTGGGCTTGCTGAAACGAATACCGGCAACCAGACCACCCTTATCGGCTCGGTACAGCTCTATATACCGACGGGCGCGACCCTGCAATACAGCTATGATTTTCTGCGCGATGTTCAATCCCCGCTTGGCGAGCTGGCTGAGAAAAGCGACGCGCGTTCCTATTCGGTAAGCCTTACCCAGCCTTTGCTGCGTGGCGCCGGGCTAACCGTCGCCCGCAATCCGGTTCTGAGCGCGGGATACGACCGGCATATCCAGGAAAAGCAATTATTGAACACGAAATTGCAAACCGTATTTGCAGTCAAGCGCGCATATTACGAAGTGTTGTCGAGCCGCGAGCTCATGAAGGTCAATGAAGCGGCCGTGCATAGCGATTCCGCGCTGATGCTAGCCTCCGAGGCGTTGATTGTAGCCAAGCTGGCAGCGCGCCGCGACGTTTTGAGCGCAAAAATTCGCTTGGCGGATGACCGCGCCGCTTTTATCAAGAGCCAAAATGATTACCAGCTTGCGCTCGATGTTCTAAAAGATGCGATGGGGGTGCCGATCGATCTGCCGGTCGATCTGCGTGAATCGGGTCTGGAGTACGTGCCCGCCGTTATCGATGAGCAGGCCCTGGTTCGCGGCGCTTTGGAAAATAACCCAACCATCCAAAGCTCGGAAATTGGAATCAAACTCAGCCAGTTGCAGCATCGTGTGGCCAAAAATGAGCTTCTGCCCCAACTCGATCTGATTGCCTCCTATTCGTCAAATTTGCGGCGGGATTTGGTGCTGAATCGCGACGTCAGCCGGACCGGCGGCTGGCAGGCGAGCCTTAATTTGAGCTATTCATTTTTGAGCCTCGACGCCTCAGCCAAGGCGGAGAATGCGCGAATTGGCATCTCCCAGCAGCGGGACCGTTTGCTCGATCAACAGCGACAAATCGTGCTCGGCGTTCGCGACATCGTGCGCAGCGTGTATACGGCTGCAGAAGAAATCAATGCCATCAAACAAAGCATCGAGGCGGCGGAAGAGAAGCTCGCCGTTGCCAACGCCATGTTCAGTCTCGGGCGCGCTTCGAATTTCGACATTACGGATGCGCAGGAATTTTTGCTCAAGGCGAAAACCCAATACTTTCGGAGCTTGGTCGAGTATTATACGCAATTGGCATTCTTGGAAAGCTTAGCCGGCCAACCGATTGCGCCCTAAGCCTTTTGATCTTGCTGTAATGTTTTGATCGGTTTGAAACAAATCAGAGGTGAGGTCCATGAAAGAACTTGCTAAACTGCAAAGCCTAGTCAAAGAACTTTTGGCCGAAAAAAACCGTCGTAAAACAACGGTGATTGCCTCTGCTGCCGCGGTAGTGTTTTTGGTTGGCAGCACGCTCTTAGTCTCTAATCATGAAAACATCGACATTCCGACGGCCAAGATCAAAAAGGGGCCGGTTACGATTAAAATCACGGAAACCGGCGAGCTGCGTGCGCAGGATCAGGTGACGATCAGCACGGTAACGGACAAGCAAATTCTTTGGCTGGTTCCGGAGGGCACGGCTGTCGAAGAGGGGGATACGCTGATCGTCTTTGAATCGGAGAAATATATCATCTCGCGAGGCGAGGCCGAGTCGTCGCTGCTGGTCTCGAGATCCGACTTGATAAGAGCGCAAAGCGATCTCGAGGGCCAAAAGGCAAAAGAAGAAGCTGCTCGCAAGAGTTACGAGGCGCTACCGGAGTTGGCCAAAAAGGGATTTATCCAAGAAAGTGAAGTGGAGCAAGCCCGGCTATCATATACCGAGCTCAGGTCAAAAACGAAGTCGATGCAGGCCTCCGTAGACGCGGCCCGGGCAAATGTGGAGCGTTCCGTAAGGGGGGTAGCGCAGCAAGAAAGAAAACTGCGCCAGGGCGTTGTGTTGGCGCCGCGGGCCGGCTTGGTCGTTTATGCGATGACCGGCGATGCAGAAAACCAGAAGAAAATCACCGTCGGCATGACGCCGTTTGAAGGCATGGATCTCATGTATCTGCCGGATGTTTCTTCGATGATGGTGGATACCGAGATCAGTGAAGTTGATCTCTCCAAAGTGAGGGCAGGCCTGCCGGTGGAAATCCGGCTGGATGCTTATTCCGACGCTGTTTTCAAAGGCGAGGTCGTCTACATTGCCGACTTGGCAAAACGCAGGATTAGCCGCATCACCGGCAAAGCATCGGGGGCAAAAGTTTTTGACTTGACCATTAAAGTGCTCGATGTAGACCGTCGTTTGAAGCCCGGGCTGACCGCCACCGCGGATCTTATCGTGAACCAATATGATGATGCCCTCTACATTCCTCTGGAAGCCGTTTTTGTGGACGAGCAAGACCAAACCATCGTCTATGTGAAAAGCAAGGGCAAAATCGAATCCCGGCCCATTCAAATTATGGAATCGAACGACCGCGTTGCGGTCGTCAAAGAAGGCTTGCAAGAAGGCGAAGAAGTTTTGCTGGCTCGCCCCACATCGATTTAAACAGAGGGAGAAACATCATGCTTGTTGACGTCAGAGACCTGACGCGAAAATACGCGATGGGGGAGAGCGAGGTTCATGCTCTGCGTGGGGTTTCATTGGCTATTGACCGCGGCGAATTCGTAAGCATCATGGGGCCATCCGGCTCCGGTAAATCGACGTTGATGCATTTGCTTGGCTGCCTGGATCGTCCCTCGTCCGGCAACTACATGTTGGATGGCACGCCGGTTGAGAATCTTTCGGATCAAGAGCTGTCGCGGCTCCGTAATCGCAAGGTGGGTTTCGTGTTTCAAACGTTCAACCTCATCCCGCAGCTCAATGTCTTGGAAAACGTCGAGGTGCCACTGATTTATATGAACGTGGAGCGCTCGCAGCGGCACAGCCTCTGCATGGAGATGCTGCAGGCGGTGGGGCTGGACCATCGCCCCACACATCGGCCCACGGAGCTTTCCGGCGGAGAAAACCAACGTGTGGCCATTGCGAGGGCGCTGGTCACCAAACCCGATATTATTTTAGCCGATGAGCCGACCGGCAATCTCGACACCAAAACCGGCAACGAGATCATGCAAATTCTGCGAGATTTGAATAAACGTGGGACGACCATCGTTCTCGTCACCCATGAAGTGTCCAAAGCGAAATGGGCCCGCCGGCTTATCCACATGCAAGACGGCCTTGTCCTTCGCGAGCTGAAAGGTAAACAAATAGATCAGTTGATGGATCTGTTTCTGGATTTACCCACGGCATAGCACCAGCGCCCGGGCGACTTGCGTCCTTGTCCATTTTATCGATGAATTTACTCCAACCGGAATCAGCACACTATGGAATACTCTGAAAGCTTGCGGATCGGCGTCAAGAGCATCTTGGTCCATAAATTACGCTCGCTGCTCACAACGCTTGGAGTTATTTTTGGCGTCGCCGCCGTCATTTCGATGCTGTCCATTGGCGAGGGCGCTAAGCGCGCGGCCATCGAACAAATAAAACTTTTGGGAACAAACAACATTCGTGTCAATTACTTGAAGCTAACCGGTGAACAGGCGGAGGATGCGGAAAGCAAGCTCTCGAAGGGACTGACCTATCGCGACGGCCAATTGATCCGCGCCAACTTGCCCAATGTCAAAGGTGTAACTCCGTTACGATTTGTCGAAATTGAAATAATGCTCGGTACCAAAGAAGCAAATGGCCGGGTCATTGGCACGGATGATGCTTACGAATGGGTGACTAACTTCCATCCTAGCGAGGGCCGCTTCATCTCGCCAATGGACGTGCATGAGGCCAAGCAGGTGTGCGTGATCGGCTCAGAGGTGCGCGACGAGCTTTTTGGGTATCGCAATCCGATTGGCCGCCGGATAAAACTCGGCGACACCTGGTTTACCGTCGTGGGCGTCATGGAATCCAAGACCGTTAAGGAAGGCAAAGCTTCCGTCATCAAATTGCGCAATATCAACAAGGACATTTACATTCCCATCACGACGGCGCTCAAACGTTTTACGGACGAGGATCGCCCGAATTCCGTCGAAGAGATTGCCATCCAAGTCGTGCACGAAGACCAAGTGCTGACGACTTCAGAAATCGTCAAACGGTTGCTTGAGCGAACCCATCATGGCGTCAACGATTTCGAGATCATCATTCCCGCCGAGCTTCTGGCGCAAAGCCAAAAGACCCAGCGGGTTTTTAACATCGTCATGGGCTCCATTGCTGCCATTTCCCTGCTGGTGGGAGGCATCGGCATCATGAACATCATGTTGGCGAGCGTCACCGAGCGCACCAAAGAGATCGGCACGCGGCGCGCGCTGGGAGCTACCGAGCAGGACATCATGGGCCAATTTCTCAACGAGACGGTTTTGATCAGCGTTACCGGTGGTTTCATCGGAATTATCTTGGGCACAGTGATGGCCAAGGGGATCAATCTCTTTGCAGGGTGGGACACGGTGATTTCTCTTTATAGCGTGATCGTGTCCTTCGGCATTTCAGCGCTGGTTGGAATCGTGTTTGGGCTGTACCCCGCGCGCAAAGCCGCGAAGATGGATCCGATTGCGGCGTTGCGGTTCGAGTGAGAGGACTCTCGTCAAGTCAATATTCGATGGACCGAATGAAAGATGAATACCCTGGCCAAATCCATCAGAAAGCGTCCCCAGCCGGATCAGCAGGAGACGCATAGCCGTTTTCGAATCGATGTTGTTTGGGAGCGCCTTTTATCAAACGATAAGCAACGACGCGAAGAGATTTTGCAAGGAAGGGTGGAGAAAAGGGTGGTGACGGTCACACTCGAAGGCATTGTTTTGCAGCAAGAAGCTGCCATCCTGCAAAAATTCTTCGAAGGCATGCTGGCTGTTCCAACGGGCAACTTTAATTTGGAAATGTCCAAAGTGCCGGCTATTAGCCAGAGGGGCATCGATGCGTTACTCCGATTGCGCAACGAGTTAAAGAAGAAAGGCCATGAATTGATCATTCAGAGCCTTCATCCAACCGTTCGTTTGACCCTTGATGAGTTGGGCTTGAACAAAGCTTTCCGGCGACGCGATGGATAAAACGCCACGCGGCGCTACGAAAGAGAATTATTTTACCTGCCTTTTATTTTCGGTTCCGTCTCATCCGGATTGGGACCTTAATAATATGCAAAATCCGACAAGATCGCGCAGGCCTCCATTAGATAATAGCTGAGCCGCTGCGCTTTCGTCAAATTTGCCCAATCGGATATCGACACGGCCACGCCGAGGAAATTTTTGTCGTCGATGGTGATCGACGCGTAAAGCTCGCCAACCACCCTCTTGCGGTCTGCACCATAGACCACCCGGTCCATCGATTCGCTGTAATAAGGCTCGTCGGGATCGTCCCACAATTCGTCATCCACGTCGTCCGGCAGCGGCTCGCCGTCGGCGTCTTTTTCTTGTTCCCACTTCTGCCCGTCGCTGACGACATACTCTTTGTACCAGTCTATTATTTCCTCGGCGGCGGCTTTGGAAGCGGCGCTCTCGACAAAGATAGTCATCTCAATTCCAAAGTCCGGGTCTGAAACTTCGATGAGCGTGTGTTTGCCGTCCGCGCTTTTTTCGAAAGTTACCTCGCCGTCGGTCGGAAAAGCAATCGTCGCGCCGGTTTCATCGTCCTCGTACACGTCGATGGATTCCTTGAATAGGTCTCGCAGGGTGATCGGCCCGTCCTCGAAACCTTCTTCGTCCTCCAACAGCTCCCGGATGAACTGCTGATCTTCTTCGAACATGGTTTCGTAGAGGCTCTGGAACGAGGCGCGATACGCGGGATAGAATGTGAAGCTGTCACCGCTGCCATGATCTTTGTAAATGAGCGGATTGTCTTCGCGGAATCCGCCGTAAAGAATTGCCGAGGCGCACGGCTCCAGCTTGGGCGGCGCGGCGCCGGCGAGTAGTTTATCAAAATACTGCGCGGCGGGAATTGCCCAAACCACAGATTTTCCGCCCAACGGCCTCACGCCGCCGTCGACCATGCCGACGATTTTGCCGTTGTAGGTGAGCGGCGAGCCGGAGTGCGACTTCCCGACGTTCGGCTCGTCGAAATTAAAAACGTTTGCCTCGAGCACGGGATAATTCTTCGGGCTGGCCGGACAGAGCGAGGTTGCAAACTTGGCAAGGCTTTTTGGGTCTTGAGCGATGCGGTTGCTCAGTTGGCTCAGAGGAACGGCGCCTTTATCAATATTGAGCTTGGTTTGCTTTCCATCCATCTTGAATGTGTGCTTCGGGGTTTCCCAATAATTCAGCGGGCGACCGGCAGGGGGATTGCCTTGATAGATTTCCAGCGCCGGAATGCCGAGGGGAGTGTCCAATTCCAAGAGCGCCAGATCGGCGTCTTTGTGAATTTTTTTAATTTTTGCGAAGGATTGTTTATCGTTCCACAAGACGAGTATTTGCGGCTTGCCCGCGACCAGATGCAGGACGGTGACGATGTTGTCAGGTTGCTTCCAGGCGACGCCGTAGCCTGATTCGCCTTTTGTAGGATCGGTGCTGGTATGAACGAGGACGACGGAGCTTTTTTCAGGCTGGCCGGAAGCGTCTGTAACCATCAGCGCTGAAGCGCACAAGAAAAAGCTTATGCCGGTTAAAATTGAAAGACGGTGAATCGCACTTGGCGAGTTTTGTGGAGTAGACATGGGGCCTCCGCGGGGTGAATTGTAGAAACTAAAGAGTCAAATCTTTGCAAAAAAGCACAGAAATTCCACGCGGATTAAAAAACCACGCTGATAAATCCGTGTGGTTTTTTAATCCGTGTGGTACTTTTGGTTTCGGCTAGTCCGAGTTGGACGGTAATTCAAGAAAATCGGTGCTCCCGCCAGGCAGGAATTTGTAGGAAAGGCAAATTTCCGCGCGGAAGGCCATGAAGAAAAACCGGAAAGGAGCACCGCCCGTATCTATCCGCGTTTTCCATGATGTAAGGAAAAGGCGACGCGGAAACCACCACCCTCGCAAGCCGATGAGCAAGAAAATCACAACCTGAGAGGAGTATACAATATTACACTCAACCACCCCCACCTGTGCCCGGCTCTCCTCTGCCTCGCCCGAATTTAATTGTGTAGGTCTGGTGCCCATTCGTTCCGGTCACCCTTCCGACTTCTCGCCCGGTGTCTTTGTCTTTGACGATCCAGACCTGGCCATCAGCGGTGTCCTGTGTCGATGATTTTCCAGGCCCCAGGTCGATGACAAAGGTATCCCCACGATAAACGCTTGCAACAAACTTGCTCGCGTTCACGAACTTGATACTACCTTTTGCATCTGGCATGATCCACCTCCTCCAATGAGTTTTGGCATGGATTGTTATAAAAATATAATTATATTTAATTGCTTGTCAAAGCAAAAATTTTGGAAACGCCGATTCGACGGTGACTATCCAGCAAGTATTTTTAGAACTTCTAACCTTTGGTCTAAAGCCATGAGGCCACTTATCCTTTATGCCATCTGTTTGAGCGGTATTTTTTGTGGGAGGACTTTGTCCGCTCAACCCCTGCCGGCACGTTCGAGCGATCCTATTAAATGCGAACGCCTTTCGGTTGAACAGGGGCTTTCTCAAAATACTATTCAGTGCATCTTGCAGGACCGCCACGGATTTATGTGGTTTGGCACCCAGGATGGACTGAATAAATATGATGGCTACGGTTTTACGATTTATAAGCCCGATCCGCTGAACCCTCATAGCTTGAGTGAGAATAAGATTGAGGCGCTCTACGAAGACCGCGCGGGAATCCTCTGGATCGGAACACAGAACGGCGGGCTCAATCAATTCGATCCGGCAACCGAAACCTTCCGGCATTATCAATACGACCCTCGAAACCCCCAGAGCATGAGTAGCAATCTTGTTCTTGCAATTTATGAAGATCGATCTGGGGCGTTATGGATTGGAACGGACAACGGACTGAATCAATTTGATCGTGCTACAGGAACATTCAGACGTTATCAAAGCGACATCGAGAATCCCAATGGCCTCAGCCACAATTCGGTAAGTTGCATTTATGAAGATAGCTTCGGGGTGCTTTGGCTCGGGACATGGGGCGGCGGACTCTGCAGAATGCTTCGGGATGATCAGGGAGCGGCAACGTTTCGGCGTTATCAGCACGACCCGCAAACCCCCCTGAGCTTGATTGACAATTTAGTAAGATCAATTGTTGAAGACTCTTCAGGCGTGCTGTGGGCAGGAACCAAAAGTGGCGTCTCCAGCCTGTTGCCGGATGATCGAGAAACAGGAACCTTCCGACATTTTCAGTATGACTCCGAAAATCCCCGGAGTTTGAGCCACAATAACATTTGGCCAATTTATGTCGATCGGTCAGGCGTGCTCTGGATTGGTACCCAAGGCGGCGGACTGAATCGATTTGATCCTGTGACGAACACGTTCCAACGTTACCAACACGACCCGCAAAAACCTCAGAGCTTGAGCAGTAATGAGGTCTTTTCGATCTATGAAGACCGCTCAGGAGCGCTATGGATTGGAACGAGGGATGGAGTTAATCGCTTGGATCGGGCAACTACGCCCTTCCGGCATTATCAGCACGACCCTAAGAATCCTCGCAGCTTGAGTAATAATTTCATCTGGGCAATCCACGAAGACCGCGACGGAAACGTTTGGCTCGGCACCATGGGCGGTGGACTCAATCAGTTTGATCGTACGGTGCAGACCTTTCGACATTATCAACACGACCCCAGGAATCCGCAGAGCTTGAGCAATAACTCGGTGTGGGCCATCTACGAAGATCGCGCCGGAGAGTTATGGATTGGCACGCAAGGTGGGCTCTCCCGCATGACCCGGCAAAATCGTGCGCCAGCAAGATTTCGAAACTATAAAAGCGACCGCAACAATCCCCGGAGTTTGAGTTCCAATTGGGTCACTTCGGTCCATGAAGACCCGTCAAAAGAAGCGCTATGGATTGGCACCTGGAATGGCGGCCTCAACCGTTTTGATCGCGCCACTGAAACTTTCAAACCTTATCGGCGCGATCCCAAGAATCCCCACAGCTTGGGCTCAGACTCCGTTTGGTTGATTTACGAAGATCGAGCGGGTAAGTTATGGCTTGCCACCGAAGCCGGGCTCGATCAATTTGATCGCGCCACCGAAACCTTCCGGCATTATCAACACGACTCCAAAAATCCGAACAGCTTGAGCAATAATGCGGTCTGGTCAATTTATGAAGATCGCACCGGGGTAATGTGGATTGGCACTCGGGCCGGATTGAACCGCTTTGATCGCCAGACCGAGACATTCAAAAATTACCGGGAAAAAGATGGCTTGCCGAATGAGGTGATCTATGGCATTTTAGAGGATGACCGCGGCAATCTTTGGCTCAGCACGAACAAGGGCCTGTCCAAATTCAATCCGGAAACAGAAACATTTCGCAACTATGACGTGAGTGACGGCTTGCAGAGCAATGAGTTTAACGCCGATGCCGCGTTTCGCAGCCCCGCTCCGCGGGGCGAAATGTTTTTCGGCGGGATCAATGGCTTTAACGTTTTTCATCCCGACAGCGTCAAGGACAATCCTTACATTCCGCCGGTGGTGATCACCGCGCTGAAGCGATATAACACCGACGTGGCCGAAGGCGTTGCCATTGCCGAAAAAGGCATTTCCGTCAAACCGGAAATCGAGTTGACGTATAAAGACGACATTCTTGTTTTTGAAGTGGCGGCGCTCAATTTTCGTCATAGCGCGAAAAATCAATATGCCTATAAACTGGAAGGCATGAACGACCGTTGGATTCAGCTTGGGGCCAAACGTGAAATCACTCTCACCAATCTTGATCCGGGTGATTATACGCTGCGGGTGAAAGGCTCCAACAACGATGGCGTCTGGAATGAAGAAGGCGCGGCGCTGAAAATCACCATTACGCCGCCCTGGTGGGAGACCTGGTGGGCTTACACTTTCTACGGTCTGTTGTTCGTCGGCGCGATTTTGGGTTATATTCGCCATAAAACCCAAGCGCAGGCAAAAGAGCTGGCGCTGCGCAATAAACAGTTGGAGCAGGAACGCCAAGTGACGGAACGCTTGCGGCAAGTGGATAAGCTGAAAGATGCTTTTCTGGCGAATACTTCTCACGAGCTGCGCACGCCGCTGAACGGCATCATCGGCCTGGCCGAATCGCTGGGTGATGATCCCGCTGGAAAAATCTCTGACAAGATGCGCAGCAATATGGCTATGATCGTTGCTTCCGGAAAACGCCTCGCCAGCCTGGTGAATGACATTCTGGATTTTTCCAAGCTGAAGACTTATAATCTTGAGCTGCAGAAAAAGCCCATTGACCTTCATGTGTTGACGGATCTCGTTTTGACATTCAGCGAGGCGTTGCTGGCCGGCAAAAAATTGACGCTGAAGAACGAGATTCCCAAAGACCTTCCGCCCGTTGACGGCGATGAAAACCGCCTGCAGCAGATTTTGCACAATCTCATCGGCAACGCCATCAAGTTTTCGGAATCGGGTTCGGTCATCGTTTCGGCGGCGCAGAAAGAGGGCATGGTCGAAGTTGCGGTTTCCGACACCGGTATCGGCATTCCACCGGACAAATTTGACACCATCTTCCAGTCGTTCGAGCAAGTGGATGCGTCGATTTCTCGAGAATACGGCGGCACGGGTTTGGGCTTGGCGATCACCAAGCAGTTAGTGGAATTGCACGGCGGACAGATTCGAGTCGATTCCGAAGTTGGCAAAGGCTCGACGTTTAAATTCACGCTGCCGATTT
>Ga0247727_10014939_pt1 | contig 12820 bp, 7 predicted proteins | sample WisWelCaveWW1625_FD_202498 | JGI IMG/M metagenome (GOLD analysis project Ga0247727, IMG submission 202498) | Biofilm microbial communities from Wishing Well Cave, Virginia, United States - WW16-25 | ecosystem: Environmental > Aquatic > Deep subsurface > Groundwater > Cave microbial mat | place...
GTTCCCACCCACAACGCGCCGGTGCTGTCTTCGCAAAAACTCATCACGGTGTTTTCCGCCAGCGAGTTTGGTTCATGCGGTTGCACCAAAACATGCGCAAAGCGCTCGGCCATCGGCGTGTGCTTGTTGAGGCCGCCGCCATTGGTGCCGATCCAGCAAGTTCCCGTGCGATCTAGATAAAATGACCACAACTCATCGTAATTCAAACTGAAGGGGTCGGCGGCATCATGATGGTATTGCGTAAAGGTTTCCTGCTCTGAGTTGAAAATCGCCAGCCCTCCATGAGTGCCAATCCAGAAACGGCCACGCTGATCTTCCGCAATAAAATAAACGCAATTCGCATTGAGGCTGTTGGGATTATTCGCAACGTGGGTGTATCTTCGCCGCCTGCCGCTGTCCGGATCGTACTGCAGCAAGCCGGCGTCATTGGTGCAGAGCCATACGACGCCGTTCTGCGCCTGATAGAAACGATAGACGATGTTCTGCACGTCGTCAAACGCATTGTCGCTCAGGTCGTGAAAACTGAAATTTTGTTTGTCCGGCGAAGAAATATAAAAGCCCGCCTGCGTTCCCACCCATAGTCTTCCGCGCCGATCTTCAAAAAGCGTGACTATTTTGTCATGGCGCAGCGTTTGGCGATTTTGCGGAAGCAGCTTGATGCGAGAAATCTCGTTCTGTTTAAGGTCGAGGCGATTCAACCCGCCGCCAAAAGTTCCGATCCATAATATGCCGGAACGATCCAGACACAGCGCATAGACTTCGTTGGTGGAGAGGCTGCTGCTGTCGCTGGCGAGGTGCTCATAATGAATGAAGCGTTCGGTGGCCGGATCAAAGCGGTTCAGCCCGCTTCGCGTCGCAATCCATATATAGCCGTTCTGATCTTCAACAAAATCGCGAATATAATTATTGGAGAGCGAAGTGGAATCGGTCACGTCATGGCGAAACACTTTAAACGTGCGCCCGTCGTAACGGTTCAAGCCATCATGCGTGCCGATCCATAAAAAACCCCGGCGATCCTGTAAAATGCAGCGCGCCGTGCTCTGCGAGAGTCCCTGTTCCACCGAGAGATGCTCGAACTTCAGATCGCCGCACCAAACGGCGCTGGGGAAAATAATGAAGAGACCGGTGAAAACAATTCTTTTGTAGAGCATCCTTGCCATAATTGCAACCGTGAACGTTTCCTTATTCGTAAAATGTTTCTTTCAATTTACCGTTCATTCGCATTGGTTGCAGATTTGGAAGCTTTCCCAAAACGGCAAAGCGCATGGCCTTTTTTCTCATCGTACGTGTAAAAATAAACTTGACACGATTTTAATATTTCGCTATATTACGCCTGCATTAAATTTTTATTTGTTTCAATCCCCACAGGCTGTCTTTAGCTTCTGAATCTGCGCGAACAGTAAACCTGAAAGCGGTTGCAATTTACTGGCTTCTTCAATGTTTGTCATTGCGGAAGGAGAAGATTGGCTCATGAAAAATGTTTTGCTGCTCACCCTCATTGCTCTCGTTTTATTTGCTCCATTCGTCAGTTTCACCGGCACCACCGGAAAAATCGCCGGCACGATTACCGACGCCGATAATCGCGAGCCGCTGCCGGGCGTCAATGTCGTGGTCGAAGGCACGACGCTCGGCGCGGTCACCGACGTGAACGGCTATTACGTCATTCTTAACGTGCCGCCGGGAATGTACACGCTCCGGGCCAGTTACATTGGCTATGCGACGCAGCGCATTACGAGCGTGAGCGTGAAAATTGATTTGACCACAACCATTGAGGCGAAGATGAAAGCGGAGCTGGTTGCGGGTGAACAAGTCGAAGTTATTGCCGAGCGGCCGGTGGTGGTTAAAGATATTGCGGCGAGCGTCATCAATTTGAGCGAGAGTGAAATTCGCACGTTGCCCGTCACCACGCTGAACGAGGTGATCAGTCTGCAATCCGGCGTGCAACTTTCTCGAACCACGAATCAAATCGTGGTTCGTGGCAGCGACGTCCGGCAAGTCGCCTTTGTGGTGGACGGTTTTGTGCTGCGCGATGAGCGCGACAATACCCCATACACCGCCGTGAGCCAAACCGCGGTCGATGAGGTGCAGATACAAATTGGCGGCTTCGACGCGGAAGTGGGCAACGCCCGCGCCGCCATCATTAACATCGTGACCAAAGAAGGCAAGCGCGAGCAATACAATTTCAATATTTTTTCGCGTTACAGTTCGCCCTCGCAAAAGCATTTCGGCCATTCGCCGGAATCGCCGGATTCTTATTGGATTCGCCCATACGTTGACCCCACGGTTTGCTGGACAGGAACAAAGAGCGGCGCGTGGAATGCTCACACGCAAGCGCAGTTTCCCGAATTTGAAGGATGGAATTCAATCGCGCTCAAAACGCTGCAAGACAATGATCCGAACAATGATTTGACGCCGGAAGCCGCGCAACGCGTTTTCCTCTGGCAACACCGCCGCAATCTTGACGTCGTCGATTCCGATCATGACCTGGATGCGACCGTCGGCGGACCGGTGCCATTGATCGGCAAGTCATTGGGGAATTTGCGATTTTCCGCTTCGTATCGCAACACGCAGGATGCGTATGTCATTCCGTTGGCCACCGATGTTTATCGCGACTACAGCTTGCGGCTGAAACTGACCTCGGATATTTCTCCGAAAATGAAATTGTTTGTGAGCGGCATTCGCGGGCGCTCGCGCGGCACCACGAATAACAATCTCGGCGAGGCCGGCTTGTTTCGTTATCCGGAAAGCATCGCGAACAGCTTGAGCCGCGTCAGTTTCATTGAAACGCGCATTTTTGCCACCGATTATTGGGCGCCCAGCACGATCGTCCGCAACAGCATTGGGTTTAAATTGACGCATGCGTTTAGCGCGCGCAGTTTTTACGATTTCAGCTTGCATCGTTTTGCTTCCGCCTATGAAACGCATCCCGGCCGGCCGCGCGATACGGCAACGTTATATCGCTTTGGCGACAATTACCTGATCGATGAAGGGCCGTTTGGTTTTCAGCCGCGCCCGAGCACCGGGATTAACGGCATGCGCATGGGCGTCGGCATGAGCAATGCGCGCGACAGCAGCGCGGTCGAGGTTTATACGGCGAAATTCGATTTGAGCAGCCAGTTGGACCGGTTCAATCAAATCAAAACCGGCGCGGAAATCGTGTATGCCGACAGCAAAGTCAATTACGGGTCGGTCGATGAATTTTTGCCGAGCGGCCGCACGCGCACCACGTGGCGCGCTTTTCCGGTGCGCGCTTCGTTTTATCTGCAAGACAAGCTTGAATTTGAGGGCATGATCGCCAAGCTCGGCGCGCGGCTGGATTATTCGCATGCCGGCGGCGATTGGTACGTTTATGATCCCTATAACAGCGCTTTTGGCGCCGAAAAATCGTTGGGTCTGGATACGCTGCTGCAAAAAGTCCCGACGGAACGCATCTTGAACCTGCTGCCGCGTTTGGCCATTTCGTTTCCCATTTCCTATAATAGCAAGCTTTATTTCAACTATGGCCATTACCGGCAATTACCGACGCCGGAAAATCTTTTTTTGGTGCGCCGTTTTTCCGACAACAACGCCGTCACGCGCCTCGCCAATCCCAACCTGCCGCTGCCGCGCACCATCACTTACGAGCTCGGCTACGAGCACAATATTGCCGATCAATTTCTGCTCAAGACCGCCGGGTATTATAAGGACGTTTCGCTGCAATCGCGTCTCGTGCAATATATCAGTCGCGATGGGAAAGCGAATTATTCCGTCACCGAGCCGAACAATTATCAGGACATTCGCGGCTTTGAATTCGAGCTCAAGAAAAGCCGCGGCAATTGGGTGCAGGGTTTCATTAATTACACGTATGACGTGCAAACGGCCGGCAATTTTGCTTTCAGCCAATACTTTCAAAATCCGGCGGAGCAGCGGCGTTATGAGCGCGAAACCCGCTCGAATTACCAGGAAAAGCCGATCCCCCAGCCGTTTGGCCGTATTAGCCTCAGCTTCTTTACGCCGGCGAAATTCGGTTTCCGTTTGGCGGGAATTCAGCCGCTGGCGGACTTCCGCGTGAACCTGTTGGCGGATTGGGACTCCGGATATTATTTTACCTGGACCGGCGGCGGCAGCATTCCCGGCATCGTCAACAACGTGCAATGGCGTGATTTTTACGACGTGCGGTTGCGCGTGAGCAAAACGATCAAACTGGCCGGCGCCGATCTGCGCTTGTTGATGGACGTCAACAATTTGCTCAATTATAAATATCTCGAGCAGTATGGTTTTGTCGATACCAGGGATTATGAAGCTTATATGAAGTCGCTGCACTTGCCGCAGGCCATTGGCGAGCCGCTGCGTTATGGCAATATCCCCGGCGACGACCGCCCCGGCGATTATCGCCAGGGCCCGTATATTCCGTGGGACCATAACGCCGATGAAAGCACGAAAGCCCAATGGCGCAAGGATAAATCCTACATCGATATGCCGAATCAGGGATTTCTGAGCTTCCTCAATCCGCGCGATATTTTCTTCGGCGTTTATCTCAATCTCAACCTTTAAAGGTTTTATGATCATGGCTGGTTCATATAAACTTGAGGGTTTTATGAAAATCGTTTTTAACCCGGGACGGGTTTTCTACCTCAACCTTATTTTTTTGCTGGCAACCGGGAACGTCGCGCAAGCGCAATTCGAGATCAAATTCATGTCCGCCGGCGCGCTGCACAGTTGGTATTCGAGCATCGGCTGCGAGATCGAACAGGGCCGCGTCATCGTTCAGCAGGACGGTTTGCAGTGGCCGGCGATTCATCCTTATCAGGACATGGAAGCCGCGAAGGGCTTTTGGATCGGCGTGAAAGATTTTACCGACGACCAGGGCAATGCCTTTCCGCATAAAGTGGTGCACGTCGGCCCGCGCGTTTCCGGGGCGCGCGAATTTTTTCCGATGAAATTCGAGATGACCAGCAAATTTGAAGTGCCGGAAGTTGCCGTCGAAGGCGCGCTGTCGTTTGAAAAGCCGGTGGAGAACAACGCCGTCGATCCCGCGATGAAGCCGGATCGCATGATCTTGAACGTCGTGAACACGCAGACCGGCATCACGATGACGCGCAAGATCATGCAATTCAGCCAGCAGTTTCACGACAATTACATCATCTACGATTACACCTTCACGAACACGGGCAACACCGACGACGATGCGGCGATCGAATTGCCGAACAAAACGCTCAGCGGCGTTTACTTTTTTTGGCAATATCGTTATTCGATCTGTCGCCAAACGCGCTACGTGATCGGCAACTCCAGCGGCTGGGGCATCAACACGATGAACGACACGCGCGGCGACGGCGTGAAGCCCGATTTGCCGAACGAAAATTTTCGCGCGCAATTTGCGTGGCACGGCAAGTATCCGACGTTCACCGCGTATGACAATCTCGGCGCGCCGATCTTTGCGCCGGATGCTCAAGGTTTCGTCGATAAAGCCGACACCACCGGCCGGCTTGGCGCGTATCAATTTGTCGGCGTTGTCACCTTGCACGCGGATAAATCGGCCACGGATAAAGCCGATGATCCCAAACAGCCCGCGACCACGAGCTACGAAAATTCCGATGATCCGCTCACCTCGCAAAACGACGCGTTCAACACCGTGAAAATGACGCAGGAATATGGCTGGATGACGAAAGGCCACCTGTCGCCGCGGCACGCCGATCGCGTGGAGCCGAGCGGCAATTTCGCCGAACCCACCGGCGATCCTTCGCTCGGCACCACCGGCGGATATTCTTCCTGCAACGGTTATGGCCCATATACTTTGCGGCCCGGTGAAAGCGTGCGCATCGTGATGGCCGAAGCCGCGTCGGGATTGAGCCGCGAGCGCGCATTGCAGATCGGTCAGCAATACAAACAGCGCCGCATCACCGCGCGGGAAAAAAATGTGCTGGTACTCTCCGGGCGCGATTCGCTGTTTCAAACTTTTCGGCGCGCGATCGCCAATTTCAATTCCGGCTACAATATTCCGCAGCCGCCGTTGCCGCCGCGGTCGTTTAACCTCAACGGCGGCGGCGATCGCATCTCGTTATCATGGGACGTTTATAACGCCGCCGATCCGAATTTGCGCGGCTTCGAAATTTACCGCGCGCTCGGCAAATATGACAGCACGTACAAGCTGATTTACAAAGCCGGGCCGGCCGAGCGCAGCTACAACGATCGCGATCCGATCCGCGGCGCCGCTTACTATTATTATATCGTTGCCGTCGGCGACGCCGCAAACAATAACGGCGCCGGTTTGACCCCGCGGGTGGCGCTCCGCAGCAGCCGCTATTACATGCAGGCTTATGATCCGGCGTTTCTCAAACGCCCGGAAGGTGTGCGCTCCAATTCGGCGTCGCTGGATTCCATCCGCGTCGTGCCCAATCCGTTCAGCCTTGGCGCCGATCCGAATCGCCTGCGCTTTCCGGGCGAGCCGGATAAGATCGGCTTCTTCAATATTCCGGGCACGTGTTCGATCCATATTTTTACGGAAAGTGGCGAGCTGATCAAGACCATCGAGCACACCGACGGCAGCGGTGACGCGTATTGGAATTGCACCACCTCGTCGGATCAGATCATCGTCAGCGGCGTGTACATCGCCGTGGTGACGGATAAAACCGACGAGCCGTCGCGCAAAGGCCGGCGCAAAATCATCAAGTTTGTCGTGGTGCGATAAATATGTCAAAGTCAATTGAAGCGCTCATCAAACCCAAGTTGCTCGAATGGGCGCGCCGCAAAATCGGTTTTGATTTGAATGGCGCCGCCAAAAGAATCGGCGTATCGGTTGAGAAACTACAATCCTGGGAAAATGGCGGCGAACGTCCGACCATTAAGCAGGCCATCAAGATTGCCGAGGTATACAAACGCCCGTTATCCTTGTTTTACTTGAATGAGCCGCCAAAAGATTTTAGCGCCGCCACGACTGATTTTCGACGCTTCCCATACGGTGAATCAGGCTCTCCATCGCCTGGTTTGATTTGGGAACGACGGCAAGCAGAGATAAGGCGCAGTCTTATGCTCGAATTTGCCGAAAACGATGAGATCGGCCGTTTTGCGCATCTGAATTCAATTCAGTTGGAAGCCGATCCGGAAACGAGCACTGAGTCCATACGATCGCAGCTGCGAATTGACTGGACGGCGCAACGCCAATGGCGACATCCCGACGAAGCGTTGAATGGATGGAAGCAGGCCATCGAGCGACAAAATGTGCTGGTTTTTCATACGAGCCATCAGGGATTAACGGTCGATGAATCGGAAGCGCGCGGTTTTTCGATGAGCGCCTCGCGTTTTCCTCTCATCGTCTTAAATACCTCGGATGCGCCGCGCGCGCGTATCTTCACTTTGCTCCACGAGTATGCGCACTTGTTATTGAATACGGGTGGTATTTGTGATTGTTGGGAACATTTTAGCGCACAAACGCTCGAGCATCGGATTGAAGCTTTTTGTAACCGGATAGCCGGCGCGATTTTAGTGCCCGCTTCAGTTCTATTGGCGCATGAAATTTTCCAGTCCAATAAACGGCTGGATGATTGGAGCAACGATGAAATAGCGTGGCTCGCCAATGATTTTGTTGTCAGTCAGGAAGTGATTTTGCGCCGATTATTGATATTGCGGCGAGTCTCTCATTCATTTTATGAAAAAAAGAGGGAAGAATACGTCAAAGCTTATTTTGATTACAAGAATAAAAAAAACGCCGAAGACGTCAATAACGGCTTTGCACCATACTTTAGGATGGTTTTACGGAGAAATGGAAAGCCTTTTACGCGAAGTGTTTTAAATTCTTACTACGATAAGCAGATTACCCTCGCCGATGTCGCTGATTATCTCGGCGCTAAAGTAAAAGACGTGCGAAAAATGGAAGTGGAATTATTCTCAAATTAAAGGGGGATTTAAGTGGTTGAGATATATTGTTTGGATACCAGCGTGTTGATTGAAAGCTGGTGCAATTTATATCGTCCGGCTTCTTTTCCTTCGTTTTGGAAGAAGCTTGAAGACGCCATTGAACAAGGCAGTTTTGTCGCGCCGGAGCTCGTTTTATATGAGCTTGAGCGGAAAGAAGATGAAATTTTTAAGTGGGCCAAGCAGAGGCCGGTATTGTTTGTGCCATTGGATACCGAACTGCAAAATGCTCACGAAAAGATTATCAACGATTTTCCGCGACTCATAGATCAAGCTAAATTTCGCTCGATGTGTGACCCGTGGGTTATTGCCTTGGCTCAACTTCGTCAATGCCCCGTCGTTACACAGGAAGATCATGGCAGCGATACGAAACCGAAAATACCCGATGTGTGCAGAAAATTAAGCATACGCTGCATCAAAGTAGCTGATTTGATACAAACAATGAGATGGGTATTTTAAGATAAGTAGCAAAGGCTATGAATCACCAGTTGTGAGTGTATCTATGAAAAAACATTTATTTTTTGGTTGCCTCTCGGTTCTGGCCGCAACTACGGTCAGCTTTGGCCAGGTGCAGCGGTCCAATCAGCAGAAGCTGGCGCAAACCGGATTCAAATTTCTCACGATCACCACCGACGCGCGCGCCGGGGCGATGGGCGAAGCTTATACGTCGCTGCAAAGCGTCTCCGCGGCGATGTTTTTCAATCCCGCCGGCATGGCGCGCCTCGAAGGCCTTGCCAACCTGTCTTTTGGCAAAGTCAATTGGATCGCGGACATTGACTACACGTATGGCAGCGCCGCGTTCCGCCCGTTGGACGGACGCTTTGGAATTTTTGGCCTCACCCTCGTCGCGGTTGAATACGGCGAGTTTATTGGCACCGTGCGCGCCAACAATGCGAACGGCTTTGAGGAAACCGGCAACTTTAGCCCCACGGCTTTTGCCGTCGGCCTCGGCTACGCGAAAGCGCTCTCGGATAAATTTTCCATCGGCGGCAATTTGAAATACGTCAAGCAGGAGTTGGGCAGCGTCGTGACCGGACTGGAGACGGACGGCAGCCAAACGCTGACGAATTACGCCAAAGGCGTGGCGGCGTTTGATTTCGGCATTCTCTATCGTACCGGCTTCAAGAGTTTGGATTTCGGCATGGCGGTGCGCAATTTTTCCAAGGAAATCAAATACGTTGAAGAGAGCTTTCAGCTGCCGCTCACCTTTAAAATCGGCCTGTCGATGAATGCAACGGATTTGCTGCTGCCGGATAGCAAAACGCACGGGCTGCTGCTGTCGGTGGACGCCGTGCACCCGCGTGATTATCCGGAACAACTGAATCTCGGCGCGGAATATCTCTTTCTGAAAACCGTGGCATTGCGCGCCGGCTATTCGACGCCGAACGACGACCATCACTTCAGCGCCGGCGCCGGCCTGCAAAAGGCGTTCAAAAACTATCAATTCGCGCTGGATTATGCCTATACGCCGCACGACTTGTTCGACACGGTGAATCGGTTTTCGGTGAACTTTGCGTTTTAGCTTCGACTGCGCTCAGTTTAGCGGAAAAAATGAAAAACCAAATGCAACAGGAGCAAACAGAGTTAACGGAGAAAGAATTCTCCGTTAACTCTGTTTGCTCCTGTTCAACGGACATTGAATTTTAAACCAGGAGGCGATGGCAATGCATCCTTTATTTGAAAAAGCTTCCGGTCTGACCGAAACCGTCATTGCCGCGGCAATTGAAGTTCACCGTGACAAGGGGCCGGGATTGATTGAATCCATTTACGAATGGTGCTTAGTGAAAGAGCTTGAGTTGCGTGGCCTGAAGTGTGTGAGTCAGCAATCGGTACCGATCAAATATAAAGGATTCACCCGCGAAGAACCCCTGCGCTTTGATGTATTGGTCGAGGGATGTTTATTGGTAGAAGCCAAGGCGGTCGAGCATATTCTACCGATTCACAAGGCGAAACTGCTGAGTTATATGAAACTGCTCGATCTGCCTCTCGGCCTGCTGGTCAATTTCCACGAGATGAAAGTCACCGACGGTGTTAACCGTTTGATTCTGCCTGGAGCGAACAAGTAGAATGAGCCTTTTCAACAGGAGTTAACAGAGCAAACGGAGAATTCTTTCTCCGTTTGCTCCTGTTCAACGAGGAAACCTCACGTAAAAACAAACTTGCAACAATAAAAATGAAAAAGTTCATTTTACTTTTGTCCGCGCTGCTGGCCGGCTGCAAGAACGACACCTCGCCGAGCCTGTTTGATCCCAACGATCAATCCAGCCCGGCGCCGGTGGTGCGTTCAATCACGCCGGCGGACAGCGCGCTGGCGGGCGCGGGCGAAGTCACGCTCGCCGGCGAAAATTTTTCCGCCAAAAAAGAAGAGAACCTCGTTTATTTCGACACGACGCCGGTGGAAGTCTTGAGCGCCAGCGCGACGCAGCTCAAAGTCAAGCCGGCGAATATCATCAGCGACACGGTGAAAATTCGGATCGCCGTGCTGGGCGCGGAAAAGTTCAGCGCCACGGTGCGGTATAAGTTGAAAGCCGCGGTCGCGCCCTTTGGCAAAATTGAAGATCCGGGATATACCGCCAATCGTGATGCCTTGCGCGCGTACGGTATCGATGTTGACCTCGAGGGTAATGTTTATCTGTCCACGGAGCAAACAATTTCCGGCCTCACCACCAGCCGCATCAAGAAGATCGCGCCGAACGGTGCGACCACTAATTTAGCGACGACAGCATTTTTGCGCGCCAATGCGTTGCGGATGGGGCCGGGCAACACGCTTTATGCGCTTTATCGAACCGGACGTTTGCGCAACATCGTCACGTTCTCGCCCGCCGGCGTGCAGACGCCTTTTGTGAGTTTGCCCGGCAATGCCACCGACGAGGTGCGGGACATGGATTTTGACGCCAGCGGCAATTTGTGGGTGACGATTGGAACAGATATTTATTTGGTGAAACCGAATCAAGCGATTTCCAAAGCTGCCACGACGGCGGATACTTTGTCGGCGCTGCGGGTTTATAATGGCTTTGTTTATTACGCCAGCCGCAACAAAGCGCGGGGCGAAGAAAAAATCTGGCGCAGCTCAATTCAAGGTGAAACTCTTGGCGCGCCGGAAACGGTTTTGGACGTGGCCACGGCAAGCTGGCTGGGTGGCCGCAGCGTGTCTGCGCTCACGTTCTCCGAGAGCGGCGAGATGTACCTCGGCACGAATCACCCGAGCGGCATGTTCGTCGTGCGCGGCAATACCGGCGAAGTTTTATATCCCGGCTTGTTGGGCCCGACGATCTATGCGGCTTCGTGGAACAACGGCACGTTGCTGTATGCCGTGCGGCAAGTCAATAATACCCTTTCGCAATTTCTGAAAATCGACACCGGCAAAAAAGGCGCGCCGTATTACGGTCGACGGTAAAGCATCCGAATTAGCGTTGACCAGCGTGTGTTCAGGCGGTCATTCGCAGGAATCTTTTTGGCAAAAGATTTCTCGCTGCGCTCTTCGGAAACATGCAACGTTTCCGAATCTTAGAGCAACGGCTTGTCGTTGTGGAAGCTGCTAAGAAACTGGAGTGTCAAGCTTAAGCTTGACACTCCTTGAGCTAACCATCAGTTTCTGAAAAAGCCGCCACCGTTGGTCTAACGCTCGAAATGACAACCTATTCATGCAAACAGAAAACGCTGTAATCGGTTTACGATGACGAGAAGGAGATGGCCTATGTGATTTTAATTTGAATCATTCTGTAAATCGAAGATAATTCAATTACCCCAATTTAAAAAGGAGAAGGATGATGAGTGTTTTTACCAAACGTCTGATCGGGATGGGATTGTTGGCGTTGCTGTTGGCGTTGCCGGCGCTGGCCGGAACGAATGGATTGACGCGCGTGCAGTTCATTCACAACTCCGGCGATATTGACGCGCGGCCGATCGACCTGTACGTTGGCGACTCGCTGTATGTCAACCAATTCACCTTTCGCACGGCGACCAAGTTTTTAGACGTGCCGGACGGCAATGTCAGGCTGCGATTGACACATCCCACCAATAAGGATTCGCTCGTGGCCGAAGTCAATGTGACTTTGACGAGCGGCAACACGTATGTGTGCATCATCGACGGCATCTTGAAAATCAATCTGAGCAAATACGCCAACCCGGATCCGGCGAATCGTAACATTCAGATTACCTTCTACACCGTGCCCAACGCGCGCGAGAAAGCCAGCAATACGGCGAAAGTGGAGTTTTTGTGGCACAATGGCAACACCGACGGCCCGTTAGGCGGACTGGATGTTTTTACGGTCGGCGCCACCACACCGATCATTGATAATTTGGGCTATAACAAAACCACAGCCAGCTATTTTTCCGTGGATCCGGGCAAGTACACCTACGACGTCAAAGATGGTGCGGACAACACAAAATTGCTCGGCTCTTTTGAAGCCGACTTTACCGCCGCAGCCGGCAAATCGGCAGTTGTTCTTGCCTCCGGCTTTGTCAACCCGGCGGCAAATCAGGGCAGTCAAAGACTGGGCCTGATCGCCGTTTTTGCGGATGGCAGCGTGCAGACGTTCCGTACCATCGAAACGCTTCCGATTGGCAAATGGAAATTTGCCGGCGCCTCGCCGTACAAGTTTGTGGGTTATCTCGGCGCCGATACGGTGGTGAGTGCCGGACATGGCATTGCTGTTGACAGAAGCAATCGTATCTGGATCGGCAATTTTAACGCCAGTCAGTTTTTGCGTGTCCTCAGACCTAATGGCACTGCGGACCCCATTTCACCGATCCGGCAAATCAAAGTCGGCACCGACTCTGTCCCGACGAACAGTTGCCGCGGTATATCACTGGATAAAGATGGCAATATTCTTTATGCCCGCGCCGCGCGGCTTTACCGACTTGACGTCAAGACCGGCAAGCCTTTAAATCTATTCATCTCCCCGGTTACGGGAAATAGTCTTTTGTC
>Ga0247727_10014940_pt1 | contig 12820 bp, 7 predicted proteins | sample WisWelCaveWW1625_FD_202498 | JGI IMG/M metagenome (GOLD analysis project Ga0247727, IMG submission 202498) | Biofilm microbial communities from Wishing Well Cave, Virginia, United States - WW16-25 | ecosystem: Environmental > Aquatic > Deep subsurface > Groundwater > Cave microbial mat | place...
CGACTGTCCTCACCCGCCGCATCGCCTATCTGATCGCGGCCAAGCGGGCCCGGCCGAGCGAGATCCTCGCCCTCACCTTCACGGACAAGGCGGCGGGGGAGATGGAGGAGCGGGTCGATCTGCTTGTCCCGTACGGCTACGCGGAGGTGTGGATCAGCACCTTTCACGCCTTCGGCGATCGCGTCCTTCGCGAACAGGCGCTGGCGCTCGGTCTCGACTCCGACTTCACGGTCCTCACCCGCCCCGAGCAGGCGGTCTTTTTTCGGGAACGCCTCTTCGAATTTCCCCTTGCGTACTATCGTCCCCTGGGAGACCCGACCAGATACATCGACGGGATCCTCACCCTCATCAGCCGGGCCAAGGATGAGGAGGTGAGTACGGCGGAGTACCTTGAGCTTGCCGAAAGCCTCGCCGAGCGGGCACGCGCGCACCCGGAGGATGGACGCCTGCAGGAAGAGGCCCGGCGCCAGCGGGAAATCGCCCTGACGTACCAGAAGTACCAGGAGCTGATGGCCCGAGAGGGGCGGGTGGACTTCGGGGATCAGGTCGTCCTGGCCCTCAGGCTCTTTCGAGAGCATCCCGCGATCCTCGCCGAGGTCCGGAGTCGATTCCGCTACATTCTCGTGGACGAATTTCAGGACACCAACTATGCCCAGTGGGAGCTGCTGAAGGCGCTCGCCCGTCCAGAGGGAAATCTCACCGTGGTGGCGGATGACGATCAGTCGATCTATAAGTTCCGAGGAGCGGCGGTGAGCAATCTCTTGAGCTTCACCGAGGCCTATCCCCAGGCGGCCGTGGTGGTGCTCAACGACAACTACCGCTCGGGCCAGACGATCCTCGATGCCGCGTACCGTCTCATCCGCCACAATGACCCTGAACGCCTGGAGGTGCGGCGGGGGGTGGACAAACAGCTTCGCGCCCTTCGCGGGGAGGGGCGTCCGGTGGAGCACCGCCATTACGACACGGCAGGGAGCGAGGCGGACGGGGTCGCCGAGCTGATCGAGGCCAAGGCGCGCTCTGGGAGGTACCGGTATCGGGACATGGCCATTCTGGTTCGGACGAACCGCGACGCCGATCCCTTCCTGCGGGCCCTGAATATGAAGGGGGTGTCGTGGCGCTTCTCGGGCGCGCATGGTCTCTACGCCCGGGAGGAGATCCGTCTTCTGATGGCGTTCCTCCGGGTGGTGGCGGATCCGGAGGAGAACCAGTCCCTCTACCACCTGGCGGCGAGCGATCTGTATCGCGTGCCCCCGCTGGATCTGGCGCGGTGTAGCGCCGCGGCCCGCCGGATGAAGCGCAGCCTTTTCTGGGTCTTCACGAATGTCGAGGGGGCGGGACTCCATGACCTCTCGGGTGAGGGACTGGCGACCATCCAAAAGCTCCTCGGGGATCTCGAGGAGTATGTCCGGAGGGCCCAGCGGCTCCGCACCGGCGAGGTCCTCTACCACTTCCTGATGGAGAGCGGGGTGCTGAAGCGGCTCATGGCGGCACAGGATGTCGCGAGCCAGGTCCAGGTGCAGAACATCGCCCGCTTCTTCGAGAAGGTCAAGCGGTTCGGCGACATCGCGCGGCTCGATCGGGTGACGCAATTCGTCGAGTACCAGGAAAAGCTCCTCGAGGCCGGGGAGGACCCGCCGGTGGCCGAGGCGGATGTGGATACGGATGCGGTCAGTGTTCTCACGGTCCACAGGGCCAAGGGGTTGGAGTTTCCCGTGGTCTTCCTGGTGGGGCTCACGGCTGATCGGTTCCCGAACCGGGGGAGACGCGATCCCATCGAGCTGCCGGCAGCGCTGGTCAAGGATCGGATCCCCGAAGGGGATGTGCACCTGCAGGAAGAGCGGCGGCTCTTCTATGTGGGCATGACGCGGGCCAAGGACGAGCTGCATCTCACCTCGCACCGGGACGCCGGGACCGGGCGGCCGAAGAAGGTGAGCCGCTTCGTCCTCGAGGCGCTGGATCAGCCGGCGCCGGCAGAGGCCGCCTTCCGGGCCTCGCCGGATGAGGTGATCGCGCGCTTCGCCCCCCCGGTGGGGGAGGGGTCAGGCGTGATCGAGCCCATGGCCCCTGAGGCGATCCTGACCTTGAGCGCCCTCAGCGTGGACGACTACCGGACCTGCCCCCTCAAGTACAAGTACGCGCAGGTCCTCCGGGTGCCCATTCGCGAGCACCATACCGTGATCTACGGCAAGGCCCTCCATGACGCGGTCCAGGCCTATTTCCGCGGGAAGATGCGGGGGCAGCAATTGACGATCGAGGCGCTCTGGGCGGTCTTTGAGGGCTCCTGGGTCAGTCGCGGGTTTCTCTCCCGCGACCATGAGGAGCAGCGTCTTGAGGCGGGCCGACAGACCCTCAGGCGATTTTTCGACTGGGAGGAGGCCACCGGGACGATTCCCACCTTCATCGAGAAGGAGTTCGGCTTTACCTTGGGGCAGGACCGGGTCATCGGGCGCTGGGACCGGGTCGACGTGCGGGGAGATGAGGTCGTCATCATTGATCATAAGTCATCCGATGTCCGCGAGCCCAAGGAGGCGAAGCGCCGGGCGCGCGAAAGCCTGCAATTAGGGATCTACGCCCTGGCCTACCGGCAGATGGTGGGGCAGATCCCGACCCGGGTGGAACTGCATTTCCTGGAGTCGGGGCTGATCGGCGTCGCCGAGAAGAGCGCGGAGGCGATCGAGGAGACGGCGGAGATCATCACAGAGGTCGCGGCGGGGATCCGGGCCCGGGACTTCACTGCCAGGCCGAGCTACATGGCCTGCGGCTACTGCGCCTTCCGCGAGATCTGTCCCAGCGCCTGGGGGACTGAGGCCAGCTGACCGTTCATGGTGGATGGTTCAGGGTTCATGGCAGGAATAACTCATCGCAATTCGTGGACCCTGCACTCTCACTATGAACCATGAACGACTCGACGACTCGACTGAGGCCTCGACGGTGAGCTCGGCCGAACCGCTCGTCGAAGTCTCTGAACCATGAACCATGAACTCTGAACCCTGAACGAGGTCTCCTTGCGGATTGGGATTGATATCGACGATGTGATGACCCATTCCCTGCCCGAGTTCCTCGAGGCCTTCAACCTGCGCTTTGGGCTGAAGGTTCCGGTAACCGAGGCGCGATGGGAGATCTTCCGGCGCCACCCCGAGATCCCTGCCGACGAGATCGCAGCCTTCTTCGAGGAACTCTATCGGGCCGACTTTCTGGGTTCCCGTCCCCTTCTACCCGGCGCTAGGGAGGGGATCGAAGAGCTCCATCGGGCGGGTCATCGCCTCTTCATCATCACCGGACGGCCCAGGCGGGATCGGGCCATCACCGAGCGGTGGATGGAAGAGCGGGGGCTCTCGCGCTTCTTTGAAGCGATCGAGGACCGGGACGGGCTCGACGCACCGCTCCATAAGCGCCGGGCCGCCACGCGGCTGCGGCTCGATGTGTTGTTGGAGGATGAGTACGAGGTCGCGGTCGCGGCGGCAGCGGTGTGCGATCGTGTCCTGCTCTATGACCAACCGTGGAATCAGGGCCCCCTGCCGGGTCGAATCCTGCGCATCCATTCATGGTCTCACGTCCTCCCCTCTCTCGCTCCCCAGGCCACTCCGCCCGATCCCTCACGCTAAGACCCTCGTCCGAAGTCCGATGTCACTCAAAGCGAGGAAGGCACAGCACCTTCGGCCCCTCAGTCCGGCAGGGCTCGGGGAGTGGGTCTTCCCCGGCGGAACTATTCCATGGGGCGGTCGGGTGCAACCTCGTACTTCCGCGCCGAGCGCATCGTGGGTCAGCAAGACGGCCACCCCCACCTGCGCTTCGCTCCGGCGGCGGGACCCCGGCCGGACGCAAACCAGGTTCCGCCGGGTCCAGGCCCAGCTCCCCTCGCCCTCCCGACAACCCCCGTCGGGCTTTCTGGGGCAGCACCTGCAGGGCCCGAGCGACATTGCCGGGAGCGGCGGGGCCCCTCGGCAGGCGACGGCCTGGGAAACCGAGGCGCGATCCGTGCTGGGCTTCTTTGCAGGGAGCGTGAACACGGAGGGACCCAGGCCGTAAGCCGCCGCTCAGGGTCGCCGCGGGAGGCTCGGAGCGAGGGGCCGAAGGTGCTGTTGAGACGTTGGACTTCGGACCTCGGACGATGAACTGTGAACCGCGCCTGGCACGCGGATTGCTGAGTCCGATGACAAGGCATGCACACATCTCTATTGAGGGGCCACGTCGCGCCCCTTGTCGATCCATGGTGAACACAGGAAACCGTGATCGTGCAGATAGCCGTCGCTGAAAAAATCTCTAATCTCGCGCGATCGGGTCGCGCCCTCGACATCGCCCTCGGCGTCCTGATCGCCGCCGTGCCACTGGCCTATTCTCCACTCGCCCCCAATTCCCTCAAGTGGGCCATCCTTGGCCTCCTCACTCCTCTGCTCGTCTTCCTCTGGCTCTGGGGAGGGTCTCCTCCCTCGTTCCGGCCCCTCCCAAAGCTGGTTGTCCCGTTCCTGGCCCTGATCCTCGTGTCCCAACTCTCACTCCTGCAGGCCATGAATCTGTATTACGGCCTGCAGCAGGTCACCCACCTCGTGGTCCTGTTCCTCCTCTACCTCATCGTGGCCCAAACCTTCTCTCGACCTGAGCAGCAGGCCAGGCTCGTCCGGTACCAGCTTCTGACCCTTCTGGGTGTAAGCGTCCTCTCCCTCTTCGGCTGCTTGATGCCGGGCGCGCATGCGGCTCATTCGTCGGCAGAGACCCTGTTCCGCCTCTTCGGCAATACGAATTACGGAGCGGCCTACCTCCTCACGGTCATTCCGCTCGGCCTCGCCCTCACTCTCGCCGCCTCGGAGCGGTGGGAGAGGGGCTTGTGGGGAACGACCCTCTTCCTCTCCACGGTACTCCTGACCTTATCGATGGTCAGGGGCGCGTGGGTCAGCATCGGAATCGGCCTCTTGGTCCTCGGCTGGGTCTTCTACTGGCCGGACCGGGGCCTCCGGGCCCTCCGGAGTCCTCGTGCCCTGGCCCGGCTTGGTCCCGTCGTGCTGGGCGGTTCGGCCATCCTGCTCGCCTCCGCGCTGTGGCCCTTGTGCCTGCCGAACTCCATCTCATTCGGAGCACGGGTGGCGAGCGTCTTTGATCCGGGGACAGGGGGCCTTGAGGTGCGCCTGGCCATGTGGGAGGGGGCACTCCGGTTGATTCGGGATCATCTGTGGACGGGCGTGGGCATCGGCAACTTCGCCCTTGCCTTTGTCCCGTATCGGTCTGCGGTCATTTATCAGAATCCCGGTATGCAGGTTGAGCATCCCCACAATGAACTGCTCAAAGGGGTGGCGGAGTTGGGGCCGCTCGGCCTTCTGGCCTTTGTGTGGCTTTTCCTCAGTGTGGTCCAGGTCGGCTGGCGGCTAGCGAGGCGCGGCGACGCGAGGCCGGAGATCGTCGCCGGGGTCCTCGGGGGACTGGCCGCCGCGTTCGCCTACACGAACCTCTTTTACGTCCTGCATGTCCCCGCCTCGGCCATGAGTGTGGCGATCCTGCTCGGGATGCTGGACGGGATGGATCGCCGCGTGACTCAGGACGAGCAGTGGGTGCCGATCCGTCCCGCCTTCTTCCTCCCGATACTCGTCGTCATGGGCCTCCTGAGCTATCACTACTTCCTGCGGCCCGTGGGCGGAGAGATCCACTATTGGCTGGCCGAGAAGGATTTCAAAGAGAAGCGGGTCGAGGCGGGTCTCCGCCACCTGGAGCGGAGCCTTGCATGGAATCCCTATGCGCATGTGACGCGGTATCGGCTGGCCGCAGTCCTGTTTGAGCTGGCGAGGTACCCGGAGACGATCGAGGCAGCGCACGGGGTCTTGCAGGTCCATCCCAAGTTGGAGATCGCGTACGGGCTCATGGGGAGCGTCTATCTCATCCTGCAGGACAGGGACAAGGCCGAAGAAATCTTTCGGCAGGCCATAGCCCTCAATCCCAATTACCCCCATGCGCTCAACAATCTCGGGATTCTCGCTGCCGACAACGGGCGGATCGCCGAGGCGGAAGGACTGTTTCTGCGGGCCAAGGAGATCTTGGGGCGGACCGCGATGAGCCCGTACGTCAACCTGGGGAATATCTACGAGATGACTGGCCGCGCTTCCGACGCGGTCCAGATGTACGAAATGGCGGTCTCCATCAAGCCCGAGTTCGGGGCCAACTGGTATGCCCTGGCGCGACTCCGGGTCCAAAGCGGGGACTCTGGGGGGGTCTCTGTGGCGCTCGCTAACGCCATAGCCCTCGATCCGGGGTGGCGGGCCAAAGCGGCACAGGATGCGGTTTTCCAGGCCTTGCGCCAGAGTGATCCTCAGGTGGGGAGGCTGCTACAGGAGTGAGAGGTGAGAGGTAAGGGGTAAGGGGTAAAGGGTGAGGGGCGAGAGGGGAGTGGGAGTGGCACGTGGATTGCAAACAGACTGACAGGCACGAGTTGTCTTGACAGATAAAAATGACACGGTGACTTCGCACCGGTTGCGAGTCTCAATAGATATAAATGGATATCAGCGGATATAAGCGGAGGGAGGATAAATCAATGACTTGCACGAGAAAAATCATGGGCCGGCGGGCCGGCTTTACCCTGATCGAGCTGGTCCTGGTGGTGGCCGTCGTCGCCATTCTCGCGGCGATCCTGGTCCCCACCGTCTTTTCGATTTTGGATGATTCTGCCGTTACCAAGGGCAAGGCGGATGTGAAGGCGATTGCCGCGGCGATTGCCAAGTTCCGGGACGACACAGGAGAGTATCCGACCCGGGATGCCGATGTTGCCCTGCCTGCGGGGGAGGTAAACCTGCTCTACTCCGGGACCGTGGCACCGGTCGCCGCCGACTTCACGCCGGCGCTCGGAGGCGGCGACCCGTTCAACTGTGCGGCGGCGGCGGGGAACTGCGAGACCTTCGCGTTTCCCTTCATCACCAACTCGGGGATCAACGCGTATCCCAGCTTGTCCACGTTGAAGAAGCGCTGGAAGGGGCCGTACCTGAGCGAGAATGCACCGGACGAGTTCGACGACCCATACATCGTCTATGTCCGCAGGCTCAGGACGACGGGCGCCGTCACGACCGAGCGGGCCTGGATCGTCTTCGCCGGGCAGAACAAGCTCTACGAGACGACCCCCGGCTCGACCTCGGCCCAGGGTGATGACTTCGTCTTCCTGCTGAGATAGCCGAGCCAGCGGAGCAGGCTTGGCTGATATCCCGATGAAACGCACGCAGGGCGGCCTGACACTGATCGAGCTGATCGTGGTGTTGGCCGCCCTGGCCATTCTCGTCGCCATCCTCATTCCGACGGTGATCAGCCTGCCCGAGCAGGCGGAAGAGCTCCGGGCGAAAAACGATGCCCGAGCCATCGGGGAGGCTATCCAGAACCTTCACAAGGACCTGGCCAAGTGGCCGGTCTACGCATCGTCCCCTCTCACCCCAGCGAATGCCACCTTGCAGCGGCTCATCTCCGCCGGGAACGCTCCTGGTGTGACCGGGGCGACCGCTGACTGGACTGTCGTCGCGAACACCGACGATCTCGACGACCACCTCGCGACCAACAGGCTGCCCGACGCGAGCCAGTATCCCGTCACCGGCGAGTTCGCCTGGCGGGGGCCGTATCTCGCCGAGGCGCCGGAAGATCCCTGGGGGAACCGGTTCATCGTCAACGTGCGGTGGCTCCAGCCGGGGGCCTCGCCGAGCGTGGTCTGGGTGCTGTCGGCGGGCCCCAACAAGATCATCGAAACGACCTTCGCTCAGCCGAGCCTCGCGGGCGACGACATCGGCTTCAGGCTTCGCTGATCGCTCTCATTTATCAGGACAGCTTGGCATGAACATTGCTCCCTTCAATATCAAGGCCTTCCTGAATCTTGCTGACATAAAGTCCGACTGAGAAGGCTTCGGGAGACACGGGATGAAGCCGCTGGGACAACGGCTGGTAGAAGCCGGCCTTATTAACGACACGCAGCTGCAGTCCGCCCTGCGAGAGCAGCAGAAGACCAGGGAGTATCTGGGAAGAATCCTCATCCGCCTGGGATATGTGAGTGAGGAGGCGGTGGCCGCCGCCCTGTCCGCCCAGGCCCGCGTGAAGTACGTCGACCTCGGACAATATTCGCCCCAACCGGAAGCGCTTCAGCTCGTCCCAGAGAAATTTGCCCGGGAGCACCACCTCGTCCCCCTCTCCTACGTCGGGAAGGTCCTCGTCGTGGCCATGGCCAACCCCCTCGACATCATCACGATCGATGAGGTGCGGCGCATGTCGAAGGGGCCTGTCGAGGTCGTGGGCGCCACCCAGAGCGAGGTGCTCGAGGCCTTGGACCGCGCCTACGGGGTCGGCGTGGGCGCGGGATGGAATGAGGTCGTGGAGCACAGCCTCCGCCACGTGATGGGGCGGCGCGGCGCCGGGGGCACCGAGACCGACGTGGCGCAGGAGCCGCCGGTCATCCGCTTGGTGGAATCCCTGGTCACCCGCGGGATTCAGGAAGGGGCGACCGATATCCACGTCGAGCCCGAGGAGCGGTTGGTCCGCAACCGGTTCCGGGTGGACGGCCTGCTCCGCCAGGGGCCCGATGTCCCCAAGGAGCTCCAGGGGGCGGTCATCGCGCGGATCAAGGTCATGGCCAATCTGGACATTGCCGAGAACCGCCTCCCGCAGGATGGGCGGATGGATTTTCAATTCGGCGGTCGGCAGATCGACATCCGCGTCTCGACCTTCCCGACCATCCGGGGCGAGAACCTGGTCCTTCGCATCCTGGATCGGGCGAAGCTCGTCCTGGGGCTCGAGCAGCTCGGCTTCACGCCGGATCATCTCACCTTCTTCAGACGGGTCTTGCAGAGCCCGAACGGGATCATCCTGGTCACCGGCCCGACCGGCAGCGGCAAGACCACCACGCTGTACTCCGCCATGTCATATCTGAACGCCGAGGAGCGGAATATCATCACCATCGAGGACCCGGTGGAGTACGAGATCCAGGGGATTCGGCAGTCGCAGGTCAACGTCAAGGCGGGACTCACCTTCGCCAACGGCCTCCGCCACATCCTGCGTCAGGATCCGGATGTGATCATGGTGGGGGAGATGCGCGATGACGAGACGGTCGACGTCGCGATCCGGGCCGCCCTTACCGGGCACCTGGTCTTCAGCACGCTCCACACCAATGACGCCGCGGGCGCGGTCCCCCGCCTCACCGACATGGGGGTGGCCCCGTTCCTTCTCGCCTCGGCCCTCCTTCTGGTGGTGAGCCAGCGGCTGGTGCGGAGCATCTGCGTCGGTTGCAAGGAGGAGGCGGAGCCCGATCCGGCCCTGCTGCGGCGCCTGGGGCTTCAAACCGATGGCGGGGATCAGCTCAAGTTCTTTCACGGGAAGGGCTGCGACAAGTGCGGGCATACCGGCTACCGGGGTCGCATCGGGATCTTTGAACTATTGCGGGTCGGCCCGGAGATGACTCCTCTGATCTTGGAAAAAGCGGACAGCGGGAGTATTCAACGGGCGGCGCGGGCCCAGGGGATGCGGACGATGCTCGAGGACGGGATTCGGAAGGCCCTCCGGGGAGGCACCACGCTGGAAGAGGTGGCCCGAGAGGCCCTGATGAACTAGGAGATACGATGCCGGACTTCGCCTACAAGGCCTGCGATGAACAGGGGGATACGGTGAAGGGGGTCTTGGCCGCCCAGGACGAGGAGCACCTGGCCGATCTCCTCGCGGCGGACGGGCTCTACCTGCTCAGGAGCGCCAAGCCCCGGCGGCTCACCCAGCACCCCTGGTTCCAGCAGCGCGTCCGGCGGCGGGACCTCATCCTCTTCTTTGTCCATGTCGGGACCGCGCTGACCGGCGGAATCTCGCTCCTCGAGGCCCTCCGGACCTATGCCGACGAGAGTGGCCACGAGCGCCTCCGCACCGTCGCCCGCGGCATGGTCAATGAAATCACCGGCGGATCGAGCTTCTCCGATGCGTTGGCCGGATATCCCGCGGTCTTCGCCCCGGTCTTTGTGAGCATGGTGCGCGCGGGGGAGGCGACCGGACATTTGGACAAGGTGCTGCAGGATCTCGTGAGCTTCCTCGAGTGGCAGGAGGTGTTAGCCGGAACCGTCAAGCAGGCGCTCACGTATCCGATCGTGCTCCTCGTCGCCATCGTGGGACTCAGCACGCTCCTCGTGGGCTATGTCTTTCCCCAGCTGCTCCCCGTCTTTCAGAAGGTGCGGGTGGAGCTTCCCCTTCCCACGAGGATCCTGATCGCCGTGAGCACGGCGCTCCGCACGTACTGGATCGTCGGCCTCGTCGCCATCGTCGGGGCGGTGACCGGCCTGCTCCTCTACATCCAGACACCGGCGGGCCGACTGCGCTTCGACCGGCTCGTGCTTCGGACCCCGGTGGTCGGCGGAATCGCCCGCCGCATCGCCCTCTCACGCTTTGCCCGATACCTCGCTGTGCTCTACACGGCCGGCGTGGAGTTCATCCAATCGCTGCAGGTGGTGGAGCGCCTGGCAGGGAACCGGGTGATCGAGCTAGCCATCGGGGAGGCGCGTGAGGAGGTCATCGGGGGGTCCCTCCTCTCGGCCGCCCTGAAACGCACCGGCGTGGTGCCGACCCTGGTGGTCCAGATGGTGGCCACGGGCGAGACGACCGGGAAGATGGATGAGAGCTTGCAAAAAGTGTCGCAGTACTACGACCGGGAGGTCCAGGAGAGCGTGAAGCGGGCGACCGCCCTCATCGAGCCGGCCGCCATCGTCGTGATGGCCGGCATGGTCCTCTTCGTGGCCCTGTCGGTCTTCCTCCCCCTGTGGGGGATGATCGGCCAGATCGCCCGGAGGTAGGATGCCGATGCAGAGAGAAAAAGGGCTGAGCTTAATCGAGGTCATCATCATCCTGGCCGTCATGGTGATTCTGGTTGCCCTACTGGTTCCCTCGACGGTCCAGATCCTCACCGGCGCCCGGCGGAACGTCACCCTCGACGAAATGGAGAACCTGAAAAAGGCGATGATTGGCGATCCGGATCTCAAGACATCCGGCGTCCGGTCCAGCTTTGCCTATCTCGGCGATATGGGAAATCTGCCGTCAACGCTCGACGACCTGGTGACCCAGGGGGCCCAGCCGGCCTACGCCTTCAACAGCGGCAAGGGGGTCGGGGCCGGATGGCGGGGTCCCTACATCACGTTGGGGCCGGGCAGCGACGCGGCCTCGCACAGGGTTGATGCCTTCGGCAACCTTTACACGTATAGCATCACCAACTACACAAACGCCCAGGGGCAGACGGTGGACGCAAACGCGGTCAGCCTCGGCGCCGATGGGGTGGCCGGCGGGACCGGAAATGACGAGGATGTCACTCTCGAGACCCTGGTGGCGGAGACGACCGCGACCGTGACCGGATATGGCTTTGACCTGAGCGGCAACCCTCTGAATACGGCGACGGTGACCATGAACTACCCGGCGAGTGGGCTCTTGACCTCGCCCACCACCACGACCAATAGCAGCGGCTTTTACCAGTTTACGAATGTCCCCTTCGGGATCAGGAGCGTCTCCTTCAACCCGAGGCTCCTCCTGATCCCGGGAAGCGTCAAGGTGACGGGAACCAGTTTCGACACGGTGGAGTTCCGCGTCGCCAATTTTTCAAGTAATCCGATCACGGTCGGTCGCCTGCAGGCGACCTTTTCGCTGCCTGGAGGGCTTTTGGCATACTACCGCTTCATCCGCTGGAACTTGACCACGACCGTCTATACCTGCTCTACCGGAACGCCGGTGGGGCCCATCGGGAGTGGGACGAATGTCACGATCTCCCCGAGTCAGCCCGTCGCCGCTGATGCAGACCCGACCCCACCCCAGCGGGTCGCGGTGGACGCGTCCAATATTCAGGTGCCCGATATCAAGATCCTGGGGTCCGGGACAGAGGCAAGAATCGAGATCCAAAATTTCCGAACGACTAACACTGCGTGCAGCGCCGGCACCGCGAGGGATATGAGAAATGCAAACTTCAGCGACGTGACGCTGCGCGACCCGACCAACACGATCATCGTCGGTCAGTTCAGTTTAGGGACGGTGCAGTAGGAGAAAGTATGCGGCTGCCAGGCAGGCGAATTGTGGCTGTAGACATCGCACCTGAGCGCGTGGCGCTAGCCGAGGTCGAAACGGGGCGGAGGCCAAGACTTCACGCCTGGGCGATCGTGGAAGGCCCGTTTGCCGATTCGTCGGCAATGGCACAGCGGATCAGAGAGGCGTTGGATGCAGGCGTCTTCACCGCGCGCCTCGCGTACGTGGCCCCTGGCATCCAGGTCGAGCACCGGCACCTCAGCCTGCCGCCGCTTTCCGCGCGGGGCCTTCGTCGGGTGATCGAGCGCGAGGTCCGTCGCGACTCGAATGTCCCGCTTCAAGAAAGGGTGTTCGATCACGCCGTGGTGGGTGAAAGCGTCGAGCGCAGTGGCGCCCGCAAGCAGGAGATCCTCCTCGCCATCGCCTCCGAGCCCGAGGTGGATCGCTATATCCGGATCGTCGAGGAGGCGGGGCTCACCCCGTGGCTCGTCACCTCGCGCCCGCTGGCCTTGATGGCAGCCGTCACGCTCCAGGATACAGGTGGAGGGCCGGTGGTTGTCGCCTCGTTAGACGGCCCACATCTCCAGGCGCTGGTGGCCGAGGAAGGGATCCTCCACCTCTCTCGCGAGATCACCCTCTCTGCCGCCCCCGGAGCCGACGGAGCCGAATCCTGGGACGAGGTGACCACCGAGATCCACCGGTCGCTCCTCTATTTCTTCGAAAAGTCACCCCGGTGGCGGGTGGGACGGATCATCCTGGCCGGCAATTCGGCGAATCTCGGAGGCCTGCGCGAGGCGCTGGCCAAGGATCCCACCGTGCGGGTAGACATCTTTGATCC
>Ga0247727_10014941_pt1 | contig 12820 bp, 13 predicted proteins | sample WisWelCaveWW1625_FD_202498 | JGI IMG/M metagenome (GOLD analysis project Ga0247727, IMG submission 202498) | Biofilm microbial communities from Wishing Well Cave, Virginia, United States - WW16-25 | ecosystem: Environmental > Aquatic > Deep subsurface > Groundwater > Cave microbial mat | place...
AGCAGACATCTTTTTGCCTTCGAGCAAGTGCAACAAATATGCTCGGATATCTCCGTCGGTTAATTCACGCGGATGTTTTGGTCGGAAATATGCAACAAAGGAGCGCAAACAACTAATGTACGATTTGATCGTCTTAGGGCTGTAGTTCCTCAGCCGCATCTCGCGGCGCACCGTCTCAAAGAAACCGATTGAAGTTTGCATGGGACGCGTGATGTTCCTGCTTCGTACATATACCCCCACATCGTAAGAAACGAAATGAGGTAACAGTTGGGGGGTGTGGCCTCTGCTGCACGGTGCTGCAACGGTATATGGGAGTATAGTTTGCAAGGTTGCACTCCTGGGGGCGACGGGATTGGCGCGATCCCGCACAGCGGATATCGTCACAATCCTACGAAAGGTTTCGCTGAATGTCAAGGCAGATACCAGAAGCGCCGGGAACGATGGTTCGGGGAAGGTGCACGTATTTTGGGTGGGACAGGCTCTTCCCGCATCAATACTATTTTTGAAAAAGCGGGATCCCGTACGGCGGGACGTACCTGTCGGGAAAGTGAGACAGTTCCGCTTCGCAACTCGCAAACACTTAACACCCCGCATCCCCCCGGATGCAGAAAACCCTTATGGAAAATATCGGTAAATTTCTTTTCGGTGTAGAAACCGCACAAAGGTAACGATGTCGCCATTGGAAATGAGTCCGAGACGTTAATCTCCGACGCGAATCTTAAAATAACCGCCTTTACCTCGTACTCTTTTCAGAGTTGAAATTTCTGTCGAGTTTTTAGCATCCTGGATATTGTTAATTTCAGATGCAATTCTGCTGAAGAGTTTTTTGTCTGTAATTTTCAATAAATCCTTTTTGAAACTTTCCTTGTATTCAATCTTCATTTAGAACCAAGAATTTCGAAGATTTCTTCTTGACCGATGATCTTGGTTCGTTTTCCTTCATCAATAGCTCTCGAAAGAGCAATATCCTCCATTACCTCGGCCATGACGTCATAGACGAGTTTTCGTTCTTCGTGCAAAGCTTCTTTGAAGGCTGCTTTCATCATCTTCTTGAGTTTCTTCTCCTGCAATTCCATAGAGTTTCCTGACTTGTTTTATATGGTCCTTTTGTGAATATACTGCTTAAATGGCATGTTCATAACATTTGTGGCTATCTCGAAGCTTTTTCTTTGACCTCCCTTGTAAGCACCTCGTTCATAGAACCGGTACGATAGCCCTGGAGGTCAAGGGTTACGTAAGTGAAGCCAAGACTTTTCATCTGCCTGACCACTGTTTCACGCAAGTCATCGTCGAGGAGGCGGGATATCTCTTGTTTGCCAACCTCGATGCGCGCTGTTTTATCGTCGTGGTGCCGTACGCGGAACGTGCGGAAGCCGAGGTCGCGTAAGAGGTTTTCAGCGGCGTCGATTTTCATAAGAGACTCCTTTCTAATGCTCTGTCCGTAAGGAAACCGGGACGACAGACAGGCAAATGACTGCTTGTCCCACGTTGGTAAGCCTAAGTGAAGCGAAAGTTCTCTGACATCTTTTTTGGACATGTTCGATTCAAGAAGCGGAGAACGGACGTTTTGTTCTTCTTTTGCCTTCATGCCGGGGCGGAAATCGCCGACATCGTCGGTAATTGTTCCATCGGCAATCCACTCAATGCCGCGCTCCCGGGCGATGGAGGTGAGCTTTGAGAATAACTCGGTTTTACAGAAGTAGCAGCGGTCGGGCGGGTTTTCCCGGAATTTCAAGTTGTCGGTTTCCTCCGTGCGAACTTCCACATAGGCTGCGCCAAACGCCCTGGCGAGTGTTATCGCCTCTTCGTATTCGCGCGTGGGGTAGGTTTCGGATTTCCCGATGACCGCCAGTGCATTATCACCGAGCGCATCAGCAGCTACTTTGAGCAGCAGGGTGCTGTCGACCCCGCCCGAATAGCCGATGACGACGCTGCCGAGTTCACGAAGAATGGATTTGAGACGGAGGTATTTGGAATGAAGGTCAGGGGTCATGAAGATACGTTTTGTTACTTTCTTTGTTGGTCCGAAGAAATGACGCCGAAATCGAAAGACTTCCCCTGGCCTCGAGCCGCCCTTCGGACAACCCGCTTCCGCCGTCGGTTTCGGCTTTCGTACGCGTAAAAAGAAAAGGGAAAGAACAGATTGTTGGAGATCAACCGCAACAGAACTTGTAGAGGCTATTTCTCCAGGAGCTGGGTGAATTCTTTTATCGAGCGGACGCCCGGAAATTCCATCTCAAAAACTTTTTTCTTGTCGGGGTCAAGCTGAAACGCGGTTTTGAGCGACTCGAGCGCATCGTACGTTTTCCGCATGAGGAAGAGCACCTTGGCGCGGCTGTAGTAGGGGTCGGACCATTTTGCATTCACCGCGATGCATTTGTTGAACGCCTTCAGCGATTCTTTGAAGTAACCGTATTTGAAGAGCGTTTCGCCGAGATCGAACCAGGCTTCGCTGTTTTTCGGGTCGAGTCTCACCACCATCTTGTAACTGATGATGGCATCGCGCCACTTTCCGAGATTGTATGCGACGTCGGCCTTCGCATACCAGAGCTCAGGATAATCGCGCCGCAGGGTGAGCGCTTTGTTGTAGTCGGCAAGCGCCTTGCGATATTGTTCGAGCGCGTCGTAGCAGCTTCCTCTGCCGAAGTACGACTCGTAGTGTTCCGCATCGTGCTTGATAGCCTGCGTGAAGCACTTGATTGCCTCTTTGTGCATTCCGACCTCTTCGTAGGCGTTCCCCATGTTGTGCCACGAGGGGACATCGTCCGGATCCAGCCGGATGGCATACTTGTAACATTCGATCGCATCGTAGAGCCGCCCCATGTTGGCGAACGCGTTCCCTTTGTTGTACCATGCTGCGGCAAAATCGTCCTTGATGGCGAGCGCGGTGTCGTAGCTTTCAATCGAAGTGCTGTACTGCGCTATGCGGCTCAGAACAATACCGCGGTTGTACCACGCATTGTAGTTGTACGGATCAATCTCGATGTGCTTGTTGTAGCATTCCAGGGATTTTTCCGGTTTCTCAAGTAGATCGTAGCAGTACCCAAGCTCATACCACGAATCTTTGTGCAGCGGGTTGCCTTCGAGGATGGAGTTGAAAATCCCGATGGCGTCGTTGAGACGGTCCATTTTCTCAAACGTCACCGCTTTGTTGAAGGTAGCCTCTTCGTCGTTCGGATCAAGCTCGAGGGCTCGTTCGAAATATCGTAAGGCTTCCTCGTGGCGTCTGAGATTGTCGAGCGTAATGCCGCAGTTGATGAGGAGTTCGGAATCGACGGGATTCATCGTGAGAGCTTTTTCGAAGCACTCTAACGCTTCGCCGTGCCGCTGGAGGTTGTTGAGGATGATCCCCTTGCGCTGCCAGGTGTCGCCGCTGTACGGAATGAAGTCCAGAAGCAGGTTGATGAAATGGAGAGCGTCTTCATACTTCTCCTTCTCGAAGTAATAGCTGACGATCTCTTCGAGCACGGCGATGTTGGTCGTGCCGCTGGCCCCGTCTTTCAGGCTCTCCTTGAACTTCTTGATTTCGTCTTCGAAATTCTCTTTCCGCTTCGGCGGACCCTGCGATTCTTCTTCGTCCTCGAAATCAAAGGTGTCCATTTCGTATTCTCAAGGTGATGACGAACAAGCTGGTCTGTCGTTCGCGCGTCGTTTGAGTACCCTCAGGCAAATATACACAAAAATAAAGAGAAGTCAAGTAGAGGGGTCATAAAGCGAATTGATTTTTGGGCTGAAATAGAGTATATTTGGGCTTGAAATTGCTCGATGGTGGCCGAAAACGTCAAAAATATTCGCCGGAGAATCGAAGAAACGTGCGTAAGAACCGGGAGGCTGGCGGAGGATGTGACGCTCGTGGCGGTCACGAAGACGTTTTCGGAATCCCGTGTCCGTGAGGCAGTCGAGGCGGGCGTGCTCGATATCGGGGAGAATTTTGTCCAGGAGCTTGTCCGGAAGCGCCAGAAGTTAGGCGATGACAGGATACGCTGGCATTTTGTCGGCCACCTCCAGACGAACAAGGTGAGGCAAATCGCCGGCTGGATTCATCTCATCCACTCCCTCGATTCGCTCCACCTTGGAAAAGAGATTTCTGAGAACGCCGGCGGGATTGGAAAAAGGATAGATGTGCTGGTGGAAGTGAACACATCGGGCGAAGGAACAAAGTTCGGGGTGCGACCTGAAGAAACTGAGACGCTTGTTGAGGGATTATCGAGGCTCCCGTCGCTGCGGGTTCAGGGGTTGATGACGATGGCGGGCGGGCCACCTGGCCCGGAGTTTTCCCGGGCGGCGTTTCGCGTGCTGCGTGAAATTCGGGACAACATTCAGCAGCATGGTCTGCCGTTACGCCACCTCTCGATGGGAATGACGAATGATTTTGAAGTGGCAATAGAAGAAGGTGCGACCATCGTGCGCATCGGCACGGCAATCTTCGGCGAGAGAATCAAGCCTGCACCGTCGGGCATGAACAAAGCAACGTGAAAGGAGCAATCATGAAACTGACTCCGCTGGATCTCAAGAAACAGCAATTCAAAAAGACGATGCGGGGATTCGATCCCGTAGAGGTGGAAACCTTTCTCGGAATGGTTGCTTCTGAGCTTGAAGAATTGTTGAAATCGAACAGGGAACTCAAAGACAAAGTGCTCGAGCTGGAAACGCAGCTCCGTGACTACAGGGCGATCGAGAAGACTCTCCAGCAGACGCTTACCCACGCTCAGGAGAGCAGCGCGAAGTCGCTTGAGAATTCCCGCCGCGAAGCGCAGTTGATGATTTCTGAGGCGGAGCTGAAAGGGAACCGAATCGTCGACAAAGCGCGCACTGATCTGATTCTGATGAAGGAAGAAATTGCCATTCTCAAAGCAAAAAAGGTAGCCATGGTCGGCCGCTTGCGCACGCTGCTCAGCTCTGAGCTTCAGCTCCTCCAGGCGCTCGAAGTGGGCGAAGAATCCCAGCCGGCGTCGGACGATGAGCATCCGAAGCAGTCGACGAAGGCTCAGATGGAAATCGACGAGATTGTGAAGAATCTGGACAAATGAGTGAGCTGCGCGAACAGATTGCCGAAGCACTGGCCGCTATCCGCAAACATACGAAGGTGCGCCCGGCGGTGGGGATCATCCTCGGCACGGGATTGGGCGGGTTGGCGAAAGAGATCAAGCGCGAGGCCGTTCTGGACTACGAAGATATTCCACACTTCCCGATTTCTACGGTAGAATCACATCACGGCAAGTTGATCTTCGGCACACTCGGCGGAAAGAACGTCGTGGCGATGCAGGGCCGCTTTCATTATTACGAAGGCTACACGATGCAGCAGGTTACGTTTCCGGTTCGCGTGATGTCGCAGAAAGTCGGACTCGGCGTTAAGACGCTGCTGATCTCGAATGCCGCCGGCGGCTTGAACCACTTCTTCCGACCGGCCGATATCATGATCATGGCAGATCATATCAACCTGCTCGGCGATAATCCCCTCATCGGTCCGAATGATGATGAGCTAGGCCCCCGGTTCCCCGACATGTCTGAGCCGTACAGCAGGGATTTGATCGAGCTGGCGGAGGAGGTTGCGCTCGATTTGAAAATCAAAGTGCGGAAGGGAGTGTACGCTGCAGTGCCGGGACCGAACCTTGAGACGCGCGCGGAATACCGCTTCCTGCGTACAGTTGGTGCCGATGCCGTGGGGATGTCTACCGTCCCGGAAGTTATTGTCGGCGTCCATATGGGGATGAAAATCCTCGGCTTTTCGATTATTACTGACGAGTGTTTTCCCGATTCTTTGAAACCGCTGTCGCTGAAACAGGTTCTCGCCGTTGCAAAGAGAACCGAATCTAAGTTGACGAAGCTCATGATAGATGTTGTGCGCCGACTGAAATAAAGAAATTTGCTCCTGCCCGACCGAACGAACGATGAGCAACGATCGGTTGTTCGGGCAGGGGACGCGGATTCGTGAACGCAGATTTGAGATGCGGAATCGTCTTTGAACCATGGTTTTCGAAATTTGGAATCTTCGCTGGAAATGGCGCCGATAGGAAAAATGTTCGTGGTATTCGGTGCTGTAATTGTCGGCGTTGGATTGCTGCTGATGTTTTTCGACAAAATTCCGCTGCTCGGTAAGCTGCCCGGCGATGTTCACGTAAAGAAGGATAATTTTGAATTCTATTTTCCGATTACCACGAGCATTCTCATCAGCGCGGTACTGAGTCTGGTGTTGTGGATTTTTTCATCGTTGGGAAAGAAGTAGGACCGGTCCATGTTCAAACAACTTACAGATAAGATTACGCATTCGAACGTAGAGCTGGAGATTCTGGAATTCTGGAAGAAAGAAAGAATCTTCGAGAAGAGCATCTCAACGCGCGAAGGAAAACCCGGATTCACATTCTATGAAGGTCCCCCGACGGCGAACGGCATGCCCGGCATTCACCACGTGATGAGCCGAGCGCTGAAGGACATTGTCTGCCGCTACAAAACGATGCGCGGTTATCAGGTGCACCGCAAAGCGGGGTGGGATACGCACGGCTTGCCGGTCGAAATCGAAGTTGAGAAGGCGCTCGGTTTCAAACACAAAGACGATATCGTAAGATTCGGCGTAGCCAGATTCAACGAAGAGTGCAAAAAGTCGGTGTGGAAATACAAGTCCGAATGGGAGAAGATGACCGAGCGGATGGGGTACTGGGTCGATATGAACGACCCGTACATCACTTTCAAGAACGAATACATCGAATCCATCTGGTGGGCGCTGAAGCAGTACTACGACAAGGGCTACATCTACAAAGGATACAAGATTCAGCCGTACTGTCCCCGCTGCGAAACACCGTTATCGTCGCACGAAGTTTCGCTCGGCTACGAAGACGTCAAAGATGCGAGCATCTACGTGAAAATGGGGGTGAAGGGAGATCCGAATACATACTTTCTGGCCTGGACGACGACACCCTGGACCCTCATCTCGAACGTTGCTCTGGCTGTTCATCCCGATATTGATTACGTGACCGTTGAGTTGAAAGGGGAGAAACTCATCCTTGCGAAATCACGGTTGCAGGTTCTCGGTGATGGCTTTGTTGTGCTGGGCGAGGTCAAAGGTTCCGCTCTTGCCGGGAGGCAGTACGAGCGGCTGTTCACGTATCATACCGTGAAAGAAAAAGCGTTTTACGTTGTCGAGGGAGATTTCGTCTCAACCGAAGAAGGCACGGGCATCGTGCACATGGCGCCGGCCTACGGCGAAGACGATTATCAGACTGCCATGAAATATGGACTGCCTACGATCCACCCTGTGAACAAGAGCGGCGAGTTTGGTCCCGAAGTCAAAGACTTTGCCGGGCGATTTGTCAAGGACGCAGACCCCGACATTATCAAGAACCTGAAAGATCGCGGCCTGTTGTTCAAGAAAGAAACAATCACCCACAGCTACCCGCACTGCTGGCGGTGCGATACGCCCCTCCTGTACTACGCGAGAGAATCGTGGTACATTGCTACGACGAAATACGCCAGACGGATGGTTGAGTTGAACCGAACGATCAACTGGGCTCCGCCGGAAGTAGGGGAGGGCCGCTTCGGAAATTGGCTGGAAGAAAACAAGGACTGGTCGCTTTCGCGAGACCGCTTCTGGGGGACGCCGCTTCCGATCTGGTTGTGCGACAAGTGCGGAACGCAGGAATGTCTCGGGAGCATTGACGAGTTGGAAAAACGCTCCGGGGCAAGGTGCAAGGACCTCCATAAACCCTTTGTGGATGAAATCACGTGGAAGTGCACCTGCGGCGGAACGAAGAAACGCACTCCGGAACTCATCGACGTGTGGTTCGATTCCGGTGCGATGCCGTTTGCTCAGTGGCATTACCCGTTTGAGAACAAAGATACGTTTCTTGCACAGCATCCCTCCGATTACATTTGCGAAGGTATCGACCAGACACGCGGATGGTTCTATTCGCTTCATGCAATCAGCACGTTTCTTTTTGATAAGCCCGCCTACAAGAACATTTTAGTCAACGAGCTTATCCTCGACAAAGATGGGCAAAAGATGTCCAAGTCGAAAGGCAACACGGTCGACCCCTTTGCGGTTCTCGAAAAGTACGGTGCCGATACCACCCGCTGGTATCTCGTTACCAATAGTCCACCATGGCGCCCGACACTCTTCGATGAAGCCGGTCTCGTCGAGGTGCAGCGAAAGTTTCTGGGAACGCTGATCAACACGTATTCCTTCTTTGCCCTCTACGCGAATATTGACGGCTTCACGTACGTCGAACGGTCGGTGCCCCTGACCGAGCGGCAAGAAATCGATCGATGGATTATTTCCGGTCTCAATTCGCTCGTCCTACAGTACGAGGAGGCAATGGAAGGCTACGATGTTACCAGAGCTGCGCGCGCTGTGAGTGACTTCACAATAGATCAACTTTCTAATTGGTATGTTCGGAGGAACCGAAGACGCTTTTGGTCCGCGGCCCGGCTCCTCGACAGGAGTGAGAATGGGAAGGATAAAACGGCAGCATATCAAACGTTGTACGATTGCTTGATGATGATAGCAAAACTGATGGCACCGTTTGCTCCATTCCTGGCGGATGAACTCTTCAGGGATTTGAATGGTGTCACGAAAAAGGAAGATTGCGCCTCGGTTCATCTTGCTATGATTCCACCGGTTGACCGGAAAGCGATTGACCCGGAGCTTGAATCACGCATGGAACTGGCACAGCGCATTGTCTCGCTGGTGCGTGCGATTCGGAACAGGTCGAACCTAAAAGTTCGGCAGCCGCTCAGGCGCGTTATCGTTCCTGTTGCGAACGATAGAGACCGCGAGGCCGTGAAGCGGATGGAGGACGTCATCCTCGACGAAGTCAACGTGAAGACGATCGAATACGTCAGCGACAGCTCGGACATTGTTCACAAACGGGCGAAGCCCAATTTCAAGGCGATCGGCCCGAAGTACGGGAAATCGGTGCAGGCGGTGGCAAATGCAATAAAAGGTTTCACGCTCAGGGAAATCCGGGAACTCGAGACGAAAGGGGAGGTGAAGATTCCCCTGGACGGAGACCTCGTGGCGGTAATAAAGGAGGATGTGGAGATTCTGCACGAGGATATTCGAGGCTGGCAGGTCGAGTCCGACGATGAATTGACTGTTGCTCTCGACACGGAGCTTACGGAGGAGTTGATCGACGAGGGGATGGCCAGAGAATTTGTGAACCGCATCCAGAATATGCGCAAAGATGCAGGTTTCGAAGTTACCGACCGCATTCGCATTCATTACAGGGCAGGTGGGCGACTCGAACGAGCGATTCTGGCGACGAAGGAGTACGTCCGGAACGAAACGCTCGCCGTCGAAGTTTCGAATGTGTTTCAGAAAGGAAAGCACTCCTCGGCGTCAGAGGTCAATGGGGAACAGTGTGAAGTAACCATTCAGCGGGTTCGATAGAGGCCTGGAAATTTTCTTACTACGATCAAGGAGAAACCATTCATGGCAAAGAACAAGAAAGCTGCGGCAGCTATGAACAAGACGGTGGAGCTCATCAGAAAACGTGCCATCGCCCGCACGAAGATGAGAAGGAAAGCCACGCCGCCGAAAGTCGCTGCGAAGAAAACGATGGCAAGGCCTGTGAAAAGCAGGGCGCCCGCACCATTGCCCAAAAAGGCCGGCTACGGTGCGAAAGATCTCGAGTATTTCAAGCAAATCATCTTAGCAAAGAAAAAAGAGATACTCGAGGAGTTAGAGACTCTTCGCGACAACATGATGGACACAACAACGCGCGAGTATGTCGTAGAGAATTCCACGTACTCTCTCCACATGGAGCAAGGAACCGACGCCATGGAGCGCGAAAAGACGTTTCTGTTCGCTTCACGTGAAGGGAAATTTCTGAATTATCTCGAAGACGCGCTCAAACGGATCGAGAAGGGGGAGTATGGACGCTGCACCGACTGCGGGACGTTGATCGAGAAGGAACGATTAGAGGCAGTGCCTCACGCGCAGCTGTGTGTCCAGTGCAAGCTTAACCGCGGGAAGTAATTTATCCACACTCAATAAGGAAGAGGCCCCTTGCACATCATCTATGTGAGTATTCTTATCGTCGTCTTTGACCAGATAACGAAGCTCATGGTGAAGGGAATCGATATCCCCGCCCTCGGGATTCGCTTCGGGGGTCTTCCGCCGGGAAAAAGCCAGGAGGTATGGGGCGATCTGATCCGGTTAACGTATATCGAAAATCCCGGCATGGCGTTCGGCATCGATATCGGCGGCAAACTTTTTTTTTCCATATTCACCGTCCTGGCAAGCATTGGCATCTTTTGGTATTTGTACAAAATGCGCAACGAGACCTTTCCGTTCAAGTTCGCGCTTGCAATGATCCTCGGCGGTGCGTGTGGTAACCTGATCGACCGTGTATTCTACGGCATGATTTTCCAGAACGCCCCGTTGTTCTACGGCAAGGTTATCGATTTTATCGACCTGGACTTTTTCAATGTGAATTTTCTCGGGTATCATCTATCCCGGTGGCCTATCTTTAATATTGCCGATGCCTCGGTCTCCGTTGGTGTTGTTTTCCTACTGTTTGCCCCTCGGACCTCGGCCACAACGGAATCCCCCGCAGTACAACCACTCTCTGCTGACCCGCCCGAGCCCCCTTCTCCTCAGTCGTAGACGTGAGCGGATGTCCCGTGAGTTTGAAATAATTGTGCCGCCCGGAAAGGGGCGCGAGCGGCTGGATGTATTTCTCACGCATCACGTCCAGAACGCCACGCGCTCGAAAGTCCAGCAGGCCATCCAGGAAGGTCTCGTGCTTCTGGACGGCAAGGTTACCAGAGCGAGCCATAAGGTTTCTCCAGGTGAAGTAATACGTGTCACGATCCTCAAGCCGGAGGCGCCTGAGGTTGTTCCGGAGGATATTCCCCTCGATATTCTTTATCAGGATGAAGCGCTCCTCGTTGTCAATAAACCTGCCGGCATGGTAACGCACCCTGCATACGGAAATTATCGCGGGACTCTTGTCAACGCGTTATCGTTTCATTGCAAGAATCAGTTGTCCGGCGTCAAGCAAAGTCTAGGAGATTCCATCGTTGCTCGTCCAGGGATTGTCCACCGACTTGACAAGGATACGTCGGGGCTCATGGTGATTGCTAAAGACGATTCTACTCATGCGAAACTCGCAAAACAATTCTCCGGCCGAACGATTGTGCGCGAATATTGGGCGCTGGTCTGGGGGCGCTTCGACAAACCCAGGGGTGTGATTGAAGCAGCTCTTGGCCGGAACAAATCGGATCGGAAGAAAATCGCGGTTACTGCAGGAGGAAAACACGCCGTTACTGAGTATGAAGTCCTGAAGGTGTTCGAGTTCCTGTCACTGGTACGACTGAAACTACTCACGGGACGGACACACCAGATTCGCGTCCATTTACATCATATCGGCCATCCCGTGTTTGGCGATCCGACGTATGGGGGAAGGCGCATAGCGTGGGGAGGGTTGGATAGGAGGAAGAAAGAAAGAGTTCACGATCTTCTAAAGCTTATCTCCCGGCAAACTCTCCATGCGAAAACAATCGGGTTTGTCCATCCAACGACAAATCAACATCTGCACTTCGAGTCGGAACTTCCTGATGATTTTCGGGCTGTACTTACTGCGGTTCAAAAATAAGAAGCGACCGGTTGACGGGAAGCGAAGGCCCGAGTGGCTGGGTGCGACTTCACCTACCTTCTTCCGGCGCGCCGTTGCTCTTCTGGTCTTCGTTCTCCGCCCCGGTTCGGCGATTCAAGACGGTCTCGCCGTTCCCCTCTCTTTCGCTCGATGCGTTCCGGCGCGGAAGGCCGCTGTTCCGGCGCTGGTCGGAATTCTCTTCGTTGGCGCTCCCTGCTTTGTAGGTCCGGGTTGACGCGGAGGTCGCGACCCTCGAACTGGTCTCCCCGGTTTTCTTCCTGGTGACGGAGATTCTTTCTCTGGGTGTTCCACCAGTCACCTGATGAGCGCCGGTCCGCTCGCCGTGCCTCGATGCGCTGAGGGGCCGATTGCCTGAGTTCTTCACGATCGGGTCGGTACGTTTCCAGCCGCTGGCGTCCCTCGTACTGCACAACGCGTTCCTGTCTGCGCTCGCGCGTTTCGACGACGTTCAACCGTTCGACTCGTGTGTTGCTCCGGCGCTCGACGAACCCGACATCGACTCCGCGGTTGATGACGCGGCCGTTCTGCACATCGTAACGACTCACAGTGCGGGTATTGACGAAGAACCTTCGGGTTCGCTCGTTCGGAATAGCGTATCGAACGATTCTCGGCGCAGTGAAGTAACGGCATCCGACGAATGTCCAGTAATGTTGGGGGGCGATCCATGTTCTCGTAAAGCGAATGCCGATCGTAAAACTGAATGATGCGTAAGGAGGCAGCGGTGCCCAGCCGATGTAATCATCGTTGTAACGCCACTCGACCCATGCAGGCCCCCACTCGTAGCCCGGCACCCAGACCCACCCGTAGTACTCATCGTAGTACCAGCGACCGTAGTGAAAGACTGCCCATCCGAACGGCTCGTATGATACCCAGTACCAACCGTAATCTGTCCACACCCATTGGCCGTGCAGGTATGGGTGCCATCCATGTCGAAGATGGAGCGGCCGCCAGACGTAGTAGCCGGCATCCAGCTCGATCCATTCACCGTGCGACGCAAGTGAGGAATAGAAAAATCCGATGCTTGCGCGAACATCGGCTTGATTTGCCTGCGCCACTCCCACCATGGCGGCGCAGAGTGCAAGGAGAATGAGCGTATGTTTCATAATGTCTTCCTTCGTGATTCGAAACATGAACATGAATATTCAATCCCTGTGCCACACCGAGGAAATCTCGATCTGTGCCGAAATTCGGCTCCCACGCAAGAAGAG
>Ga0247727_10014942_pt1 | contig 12820 bp, 8 predicted proteins | sample WisWelCaveWW1625_FD_202498 | JGI IMG/M metagenome (GOLD analysis project Ga0247727, IMG submission 202498) | Biofilm microbial communities from Wishing Well Cave, Virginia, United States - WW16-25 | ecosystem: Environmental > Aquatic > Deep subsurface > Groundwater > Cave microbial mat | place...
GACCACGACCCCGACTCCGACCGCGCCCCCGATCGCGACCAGGCCCGCGCCCCCTGCCCCGACAAAGTCCGCGACCCCGACCACGACCGTGCCGTCGGCCGCGACCAAGCCCCCGCCCGCGACCAAGCCCCCCGCCCCGACCGCGGCCAAGCCCTCGGCCAAGGCCAGGCCCAAGGGCGCCCCCCCTTCGAAGCGTTGAAAGGAGGGAGTGGCGGGCGGTCGCGCTTAAGTTAGTTCACTCCCGCCATCAGCTTCTTGATCGGCCGCGTCAACACCGCCAGCACCAGCGCCGCCACCAGGCAAACGGCGGCCAGCGTGCCGAAAACGGCCGGCAGCGATCCGCTCTGGGGATCGAAGAACCCGGCGACCCATCCCGCTGCGCGGTTGCCCAGCGAGAGCGAGAGGAACCAGACGCCCATCATCAACGACGCGAAGCGCGGCGGGGCCAGCTTGGTCACGGTCGATAGTCCGACGGGGCTCAGGCACAGCTCGCCGAAGGTGCTGAGGAGATAGACGACGACGAGCCACCATGGGCCCACCTTGCCGCCGCTCTGCTGCGCCACCGACGCGCCCAACGCGATCACGACCACCGCCAGGCCTTGCAGGAAGAGCCCCCAGGAGAACTTGGCGGGGCTCGACGGCTCGCGGTCGCCCAATCGCACCCACAGCCAGGCGAAGACCGGCGCGAAGGCGACGATGAAGACGGAGTTGACCGCCTGGTACCAGCTCGAGGGGAACTCGCGGCCCAGGACGCGATTATCGACGAGCCGGTCGGCGAACAGGTTGAAGCTCGAGCCGGCCTGCTCGTAGCCGGTCCAGAACAACGAGGTGAAGAAGAAGAGCACCGCGATGGCGAGAAGGCGCGTCCAGTCGTCTCGCGTCAGCGGCGCGTCGATCTTCTCCACCGTGGCGCGCTCGCGCGGCCCCTCGACGGCCGGGCCGAAGTGGCGCTTGCCGAGGGAGAACTGGATGACGCCCAGGACCATCCCCACGCCGGCCGCGGCGAATCCGAAGTGCCAGCCCAGGCGCGGATCGATGCCGCGGGCCTTCAAGAAACCCAGGAACGCCGGGTCCTGCGCGAGGAATCCGCAGACCAGTGGTGCGATCATCGCCCCCAGGTTGATGCCCATGTAGAAGATGGAGAACCCGCCGTCGCGCCGGTGATCGTCGGGGCCATACAACGTGCCGACCATCGTCGATACATTCGGTTTCAAAAATCCCGTGCCTACGATGATGAGCCCCAGGCCGACATAGAGAAGCCCGAAGCTGGCGAACGCGAGGCAGAAGTGGCCGGCGGCGATGACGACGCCGCCGATGAGCACCGAGCGGCGCTGGCCGAGGAAGCGGTCGGCGAGAAAGCCGCCGGGCAGGCAGGTGAAGTAGACGAGAGAGGTGTACCAGCCGTAGATGCTGGTGGCCCTGGGGACGTCGAAGCCGAGGCCGCCCTGCGCGATGCCCGCCGTCAGGTAGAGCACCAGCAGGCTCCGCATTCCGTAATAGCTGAATCGCTCCCACAGCTCGGTGAAGAAGAGCGTCTGCAGGCCGCGCGGATGGCCGCCGAACGTCGTCTCCCGAGGCGGCGCGGCGACGGCCTCGGCGCTCACTTGCCAGGCACCTTGCGCATGCCGAGCTGCGTGTGCTCGTCGCCCGTCTCGTCGGCGAACTCGGTGATCCGGTCGCCGGCGCGGCGCAGGCGGCGGCACAGTTCGCGGTTGATGTTCTGCAGGACCAGCACGTACCCCTTCACGTCGTCGCGATAGAGCTGGTAGAGGTCCACGTTGGTCAACTCGTGCAGGCGCGCCTCCTTCTCGACCTGCACGCTGAACGGGCGCGGCTGCATCTCGATCAGCGTCGTCTCGCCGAAGAAGTCGCCGGGGCCCAGGCGCATCAGCTTCACCTGCCCGCCCGAGGAGCCGGCCTGCACGACCACCAGATCTCCCGACTCGACGATGTACATCGACCGGCCTGATTCGCCCTCGCCGAACACGGTCTGGCCGGCGGCGAAGTCGCGCGGGCGCAGCATGGCCACCACCCGATCGAGCGCGCGATCGTCGAGCCCGCCGAAGAACGGCGTTCGCGTGAGGAATGCCTTGAGCGCCGATGGGTCGGTGGCCATGGACGGAGCGTACCTCAGTGGCCGTAGTTCTTCTCGCCGGCGCGCACCGCGACGGCCAGCTTGTTCTGCGCCGGAGCCAGCGGACAGGTGGCGTAGGGCGTGAACGCGCAGGGCGGGTTGTATGCCTTGTTGAAATCGAGCACGGTCTTGCCCTCGCGCGCAGGGGCGGCGTAGAGGAAGCGCCCCGCGCCGTACGAATCCTTGCCGGTCGTCTCGTCGGCGAAGATGAAGAACAAATCCTCGCCCTCCTCGAGCACGGGCTGGAGCCGCAGCTCCTTGCCTGCGAGGGAAAAGACGACGACGCCGGGAGAGTCCATCATCTCGACGGTGCCGAGCACGGTGGGCACCGGGATCTGAGTGCGCGCCGCGAACGGCTCGAAGCGCGCGGTGACGCGCCAGCGCCCATCGACCGGCCAGGAATCGATGCCGCGGAACTCGCGCCGCGCCTTCGATTCCGCGTCGCGCACCCGCAGGGCGAAGCGCGCGCCGCGTTTGATGACGATGAGGTTGAAGGTCCCGAACGTGAGCGCGGTGGGCTTGCCCGCGTGCTGGAGCACGATCTCCGTGACCTTCGCACCGTCGTGGGAAACCTCGGCGGCGGCGGTGAACTTCACCGTCTCGCCGCGCAGGTCGAACGTGCCCAGCCTGGGCGGCGCCGTGGGCGCGAGCCGGACGTCGTTGCCCTCCGCCGAGCCCGCCGTCTGCGCGCCCTCGCGCAGCCAGTGCAGCCCCGCCAGCGACAGCCAGCCGATCGGCGCCTTGAGCCGCTCGATGCGGCCCTTGCGCCAGGCCTCGACGTCGGCCTCGTGCGCGGGGTCCGATCGGCGGCAGGCGAAAACGCAGAGAACGAGCGCGACGGTCCATCTCATGCGCTGCTGACCTACGCGGCCGGAATACCGCGCGTCAAGACGTGATATGCGGCGGCCTCCGTGAAAAAGCCGCGACTGGGCCTGACCCGACAGATCCTCCTCGGCCTGGCCCTCGGCGTCGTCGCCGGCGCGCTGGTGCAGAGGTTCAGCCCCGAGTCGGCCAGCATCTTCCGTCCATTCAGCCAGCTCTTCTTGAAGCTGGTGAAGATGCTGCTCGCGCCGCTCCTCTTCACCACCCTGGTCGCGGGCGTCGCGGGCGCGGGGCACTTCAGGGCCGTCGGCCGCATGGGCCTTCGCGCCATCATCTACTTCGAGATCGTGACGACGCTGGCCCTCTTCATCGGCCTGGCCGCCGTCAACATCACGCGCCCGGGCGACGGCTTGAAGCTCCCGCCCGCGGCCGCCGGCCCCGACCTCGCGGCCAAGGCGCAGGGCTGGCAGGACGTCCTGCTGCACCTCGTGCCCAACTCGGTCTTCGAGGCGTTTGCGAAGAACGAAGTGCTGCCCATCGTCACCTTCAGCCTCGTCTTCGCCATCGCCCTGGGGATGCTGGGCGAGCGCGGGCGGCCCATCGTCCGCGCCTGCGAGATCGTCAGCGAGGCGATGTTCAAGATGACCGACATCGTCATGCGCTACGCGCCCATCGGCGTCGGCGCGGCCATCGCGTACACCGTCGGCCACGGCGGGCTGCGCGTGCTCTGGAACCTGGGCCTGCTGGTCGGGACGCTCTACGCCGCGCTCGCCCTCTTCATCCTCGCGGTGCTCCTGCCGGTCGCGGTGCTCGCCAAGGTGCCGGTCCGCCGCTTCGTCGAGGCGGTCAAGGAGCCGGCGGTGATCGCCTTCTCCACCACCACCAGCGAGGCCGCGCTGCCCCGGGCGCTGGAGAACATGGAGGCGATGGGCGTGCCTCGCCGCATCGTCTCCTTCGTGCTGCCGCTGGGGTACAGCTTCAACCTCGACGGCTCGACGCTCTACCTTTCGTTGACGTCGGTGTTCGTGGCGCAGGCGGCGGGCATCCAGCTCTCCGCCGGGCAGCAGATCGCGATGATGCTCACGCTGATGTTGACGTCGAAGGGCGTGGCCGCGGTGCCGCGGGGTGGGGTCGTCATCCTCGCCGCCACCGCCACCAGCTTCGGCCTGCCCCTCGAAGGGGTGATGCTCATCCTCGGCGTGGACGAGCTGATGGACATGGCGCGCACCTGCGTCAACGTGATCGGCAACTGCCTCGCCGCGGTGGTGGTGGCGAAGTGGGAGGGCGAATACCCGCCGCCGGCCCAGGCCGCGCCCGCGCCGGCGGGTGAAATGTAGCGGCGGCGGCCCATTACTTGTGCCGACCCTCTCGGCCGCGCTATTCCCGAGCCACTGGGGCGTGGCCGGAAAACCGGCCGCCGAGGATGAATGGCGGACGATCCGAGGAGACCCGCGCGACCTTCGGCCTCCGGGGCGCGCCCGCCCGCGCCCAGGCCGCCGCCGGCCCCGCGCGCTCCCGCGCCCGAGTTGCGCACCATGGTCGACGACGGCGCGCCGCAGCCGAACCCGACGGTCCCCGATTCCGACCTCGACGCCGCCAACGTCAACTCGACGCTGATCCAGACCTCGAGCGGCGGCGATCTGACCCAGGAGCAGGACGGGCGCTACGAGATGAAGCGGGAGTTCGGGCGCGGCGGCATGTCCGTCGTCTTCCTCTCCTTCGACCGCCACGTCGGCCGCGAGGTCGCGTTCAAGCAACTCCTCCCGCACGTGCTCGATCAGTTCGAGAAGGCCGGCGGACAGGAGCAGGTCGAGAGCGTCCTCAACCGCTTCCTGCGCGAGGCGCGCATCACCGGCCAGCTCGAGCACCCGTCGATCATCCCGGTCTACGAGGTGGGCCAGCGCGGCGACGGGTCGCTCTACTACACGCAGAAGCTCATCCGCGGCCGCACGCTCACCAAGGCGCTGCGTGAGGCCAAGGACCTGCCGGGCCGGCTGCGCCTGCTCAGCCACTTCGTCGATTCCTGCCAGGCCATCGGCTACGCGCACCTGCGCGGCGTCGTCCACCGCGACATCAAGCCCGACAACATCATGGTGGGGGAGTTCGGCGAGACGGTGGTGCTCGACTGGGGCATCGCCCGCGTGGTGCAGGAGCCCGACCACGCGCAGCGCGAGCTGAATGTCGACACCAACGACGAGACGCAGGAGGGCGACGTGCTGGGCACGCCCCAGTACATGAGCCCCGAGCAGGCGCAGGGCAAGGTCGCCGAGGTCGACGAGCAGAGCGACGTGTGGAGCCTGGGCGCGGTGCTCTACGAGATCCTCACCGGCATCCCGCCCTTCTCCGGCAAGAACCCCATCCAGATCATCATGAAGGTGCAGAAGGACCCGATCGTCCCGGTGCGCTCGCTCTGCCCCGAGGCGCCGCCGGAGCTGGCGGCGGTGGCCGAGCGCGCCCTGCAGCGCGACAAGAAGCAGCGCTACGGGAAGGCGCGGCAGCTCGCGCGCGAGATCGAGGCGTTCCAGTCGGGCGAACGCGTCGCCGCCTTCGAATACAGCTCGTGGACGCTGCTCAAGCGGTTCGTGAAGAAGAACAAGACGGTCTCGATCGTCACCGGCGTCGCGCTCCTGCTGGTGCTGGGCGCGCTGGCGCAGACGGTGCTGGAGAACCGCAAGGCGCGGCAGAACTTGGCCCAGGCGCTGCTGGAGAAATCGGACGCGGCGGGGCGCGAGCTGAACTGGCCGCTGGCGATGGCCTACGCCGCCGCCGCCCGGCCCGAGGCCGATTCCGCCGAGGCCCGCTGGCGCTCGGTGCAGCGCGGTGCGCGCGACATCGAGCCGGTCTGGCGCGTCCAGCTCCCCTCCTCGGTGGACACGGTGGCCATCGCGCCCGAGGGGAAACAGATCGCGGCGGCGCTGGGCGACAACGTCATCCGCATCCTCGATGCGGCGAACGGCAAGGAGGAGGCGAAGTGCGAAGGCCACCTGGGATCGATCCGGTCGCTGGCCTTCTCGCCCGACGGCCAGCACCTCGCGTCCACCTCGACCGATCGGAGCATCCGCATCTGGTCGGTCTCCTCGGGCTGCGATCTGGTGAAAGGCACCGGCGCCATCGGGTTCGCGTCGCACGCCGCCTGGCGGCCCGACGGGTCGGCCCTGGCCACCGCCGAGGTGGGCGCGGTGCGGCTGTGGGACGTGCCCTCTCTCCGGCAGGCGGCGAAGCTCGACGGCCACGAGGGCCAGGTGAACTCGGTCTCCTTCTCCCCCGACGGCCAGGCCCTGATCTCCGGCGGCCAGGACGGAACGCTGCGGCGCTGGTCGCCGCTGCCGCCGCGCATCTCCATGGTCGGCCGCGTCGATTCCCTCGTGCTGCGCGGGAAGGGGCACCAGCCGGTCGCGCGCGCCGGCTACGCGCCCAACGGCCACACCGTCGTCTCCGGCAGCCACGATGAGACGATTCGTTTCTTCGACGCCGACAGGCCCGAGACGCAGCACAAACGCCAGAACGTCCGCCAGGGCCGCATCCTCTCGCTCGCGCTTTCGACGGCCGACGCCTTCGCGTCCATCGGCCAGGACAGCAGCGTGGTGTTCTTCGATTACGAGCTGATGGCGCCGGTGGCCAAGCTGCCGGGCGGCGATTCCACCAACGCCGCGGCTTTCACCGCCGACGGCCGCACCTTCGTCTCGGGAAACAACGATGGGCGCCTGCGGCTGTGGCGCGTGAACCCGGGGACGCACGTGCGATCGATCGAGACGGGCCGGGTGCCGCCGGGGGGTCGCGATGCTTCCGGGCGATCGGTGCGCGCCCCGCCCGCCACCGCGGTGGCGTCCGCGCCCGGCGTCAGCCACAAGCTGGCCGTCGCCGACGTCACCGGATCGATCCAGCTCTGGGACCTGGCCACGCAGGCGAAGCTCTGGGAGGCGCGCGGGCCCAGGCCGCCGGTGTCCGCGCTCGCCTATTCTCCAGACGCGAGGCTGATCGCCGCCGCCGGCGCCGACGCGGAGGTGCACGTCTTCACGGCCTCCAGCGGCGATCGCGCGTTCACGCTCGACGGGCATCCCGGCGGCGTGTTCGCGCTCGGATTCTCCGGCGACGGGAGGCTCCTGGCCTCGGGCGGCGCCGATGCCGCCGTCCGCCTCTGGGACGTGGCGGGAAAGCGGATGACGACCGGGTTGCAGGCCGCCAACATGGGGCCGGTGCTGGCGGTGGCCTTCGCCCCCGACGGCAAGCGCGTCGCTGCGGCCAGCGAGGACGGCGCGGTGCGCCTCTGGGACCCGAAGAGCGGCAAGCTGGCGAAGCGGATCGACGCCGCCGCCGAGGCGCTGCACGCGCTGGCCTTCTCGCCGCACGGCACCCTCCTGGTCACGGCCGGCAAGGACAACGTCATCCGCGTCTTCCGCGCCGCCTCGGGCGCATTGCGCAGCGTCTGGTCGGGCCACGGCGGGCGCGTCCTGACCCTTTCGTTCGCGCCCGACGGCGAGACGGTGGCCTCGGCCAGCATCGACGGCACCATCCGCCTCTGGGACGTGCGCACCGGCCGGCAGATGGGCCGGCTCGAGCGCCACGAGGCACGCGGCGCCGTGTTCTCGCGCGACGGCCAGTGGCTGGCGTCGATCGGCGAGCGCCCGGCGCTGCAGCTCTTCGAGCTGGACGACAAGAAGACGCTGCTCTCGCCGGCCAAGGAGCTGGCGCGGAAGCTGAAGAAGTACAAGTTGCGCTTCGACGGAATCAACCTCACCGATGACGTCGAGGCGCTCGCGCCGCCGGCGGGCGGCAAGCGCCGCTGAGCCGAGGCGCCCGGCCAGGAAAAAACGTGACAGCTCCCGGCGGCCTGATAAGCGTCTCGGATGACGCTCGCGCAGAGGTTCTCCCGCGCCGCGCAGGACCTGTGCGACGCGCTGGTCACGCACGGGCGCCTCACCGCGCTGGCGCTGCTCGCCGAGCCGCGCATCCCCGAACAGGCCCTGCGCGCGCGCGAGATGTCGATGCGGATGGAAGCGGCGGCGCGCATCGAGGAATGGCTGGCGCGGAGCTTCCAGGTGCCCCCGCGCATGGTGGCGTGGCCCCCGGACCTGCGCCCCGATGCCTCGGGCATCGTCGACGGCAGCGGCGGGCCGGTGGCGCGGGACAGGCTCGAGGTGGGGCGCTCGGCGGTGCTGCACGCCGCCGCCGGGCTGGCCGCGTCGCTGCGGGCCATGATCCGCTCCGAGATGATGCTCGATCCGGCCGGGCCGCTCTTCGAGGCCATCGCCGCCGACCTTCCCGCGCCCGCGGGGGCGGCCCCATGGATCGCGAAGGCGCCGCCGAAGGCGAAGATGGCACGCGCCCTGCGCGGGCCCCGGCAGGTCGCCCTCGATCCGATGTTCGAGCCTTCATTCTCGCTGCTCGACGCCGCCGCCGCCCGCGCCATGGAATCGCACCGCGCGCCGCGCTTCTGGTGCCTCTCGGTGCGTGAGGTGCTGGCGGCGGAGCTCTGTGCGCTCAGCATCGCCGAGCACGACGGCCTGCCGCTCACATTCTACCGCGACTTCGCCAAGCAGGCCTGGGACGAGCTGCGGCACGCGCGGCTCTTCCTCGACGCGGCGCTCGAGCTTCTGCCCGAGCTTCCCCCCGATCACCCGCTCTGGCCGGGCGACCGGCTGCCGGTGCCGCGCGAGGTCAACGTCTTCGAGGCGATCTGGAACTGCTCGCTCGACGAGCGCCTCGTGCTCATGCACCTCGACACCGAGGGGCCGGGCGTGGCGGGCCTGCCGCGCGAGCTGTCCAACGGGCTCCATCTGGCGCTGGTGGAGCGGCTGGTCATCGCTGCCCACGACGAGGTGTCGCACGCGCGGCTCGGGCAGGCGTGGCTGCGCTACCTGCTTCCGCACCGCGACGAACGGAAGGCGCGCATCCGCGAGGCGCTGGCCCGGCGCGGCATGCTGATGGTGGCGGGCATGGGCAATCCGCGCGAGCCGCTGAAGGAGCTGATCGGCCGCTACGCCCGCGCCTGATCGTCCTCGACGGGTGGGCAGGAGCAGACCAGGTTGCGATCGCCGTAGACGTGATTGAGCCGGCCGACCGCGGGCCAGAACTTCGTGCCGGCCAGGCCGCGCACCGGGAACGCGGCACGCTGGCGCGGGTAGGGCCGATCCCAGGCGTCGGCCGTCACCACCTCCGCGGTGTGCGGCGCGCCCTTGAGCACGTTCCCCTCGCGCGGCTGCTTCCCCTCCTCGACCTCACAGATCTCGGCGCGGATCGACAGCATCGCCTCGACGAAGCGGTCCAGCTCCGCCTTGGGCTCGCTCTCGGTGGGCTCGACCATCAGCGTGCCGACGACCGGGAACGAGGTGGTGGGCGCGTGGAAGCCGTAGTCCATCAGCCGCTTGGCCACGTCGTCCACTTCGATGCCCGCGTCCCTCTTCACGCGGCGCAGATCGAGGATGCACTCGTGGGCCACGAAGCCGCCGCGGCCGCGGTAGAGGACGGGGAACGCCTCGTCGAGCCGGCGGGCGAGATAGTTGGCGTTGAGGATGGCGACCCGGGTCGCCTGGGTCAGCCCGTCGGCTCCCATCATCTTGATGTACGCCCAGGAGATGACGAGGATGCTCGCGCTTCCCCAGGGGGCGGCGCTGACGGCTCCGATGGCGCGCTCGCCGCCCACCGGCACCACCGGATGTCCGGGCAAGAACGGCGCGAGGTGCGGAGCCGCGCAGATCGGGCCCATGCCGGGTCCGCCGCCCCCGTGCGGGATGCAGAACGTCTTGTGCAGGTTGAGGTGACAGATGTCGGCGCCGAAATCCCCGGGCCGGCAGAGGCCCACCTGCGCGTTCATGTTGGCGCCGTCCATGTAGACCTGCCCGCCGTTGTCGTGCACCGCCGAGCAGATGCGGGCGATCTCCTCCTCGAAGACGCCGTGGGTGGAGGGATAGGTGATCATCAATGCGGCCAGCTTCTCCCGGTGCTGGCGCGCCTTGGATTCCAGGTCTTCGATATCGACATTCCCGCGCTCGTCGGTCTTGACGACGACGATTCGATAATTGACCATCGCCGCGCTGGCGGGGTTGGTGCCGTGCGCCGACTGGGGGATGAGGCAGACGTCGCGATGCCCCTGGCCGCGCGCCTCGTGGTACGCGCGGATGCAGAGCAGGCCGGCGTATTCGCCCTGCGCCCCGGCGTTGGGTTGCAGGGAGATGCCCTCGAGGCCGGTGATCTCGCGCAGCATCGCCTCCAGCTCGGAGAAGATCTGCTGATAGCCGTGCGTCTGCGTGCGCGGCGCGAAGGGGTGCAGCCGGCCGAAGCGTTGCCAGGTCACCGGGATCATCTCGGCGGTGGCGTTGAGCTTCATGGTGCAGGAGCCGAGCGGGATCATCGAGCGCGTCAGCGACAGATCGCGCGACTCGAGCACCTTGAGGTAGCGCAGCATCTCCGTTTCACTGTGGTGCGTGTTGAAGACCGGGTGTCGGAGGTAGGGCGTCCGGCGAGCCAGGGTCGCGGGGATGGCCGGATCGGCCGCCATCTCGTCGAGCTGGAACGGCAGCGGCCGCCCGTTGGAGAAGGCGAGCAGAAGCGACTCGACGTCCTCGCGCAGCGTGGTCTCGTCGACTGCCACGCAGACGGTGCGGTCATCGAAGCGGCGCAGGTTCATGCGGCGCGCCTCGGCGTTGGTGAGCCACTGCCGCGCCTGGGCCGCGTCGCCCTCGACGCGCAGCGTGTCGAAGAAGGCGCCGTGCGCGACCCTGACGCCCAGCCGCCGCAGCCCCTCCGCGAGCAGGGCGGTCATGAGATGCACGTGTTCGGCGATGGTGCGGATTCCCCTGGGGCCGTGATAGACGGCGTACATTGAGGCGACGATGGCCAGGAGCGCCTGCGCCGTGCAGATGTTCGAGGTGGCCTTCTCGCGGCGGATGTGTTGCTCGCGCGTCTGCAGCGCCATGCGCAGCGCGCGGCGGCCTTGGGCGTCGACCGAGACGCCGATGATCCGCCCGGGCATGTGGCGCACGAATTCCTGCCGGCAGGCGAAGAAGGCGGCGTGCGGTCCGCCGTAGCCCATCGGTACGCCGAAGCGCTGCGACGATCCGACCGCCACGTCGGCGCCCAGCTCTCCGGGCGGCGTCAGGAGCGCGAGCGACAGGATGTCGGCGGCCATCACCACCAGCGCGCCCGCCGCATGGGCCTTCTCGATGACGGGGCGGGGATCGCGCACGGCCCCGTCGGTGGCGGGGTACTGGAGGAGCGCGCCGGACACGCGCGCATCGAAGGCGAAGGCGGCCGGGTCGCCGACGACGACCTCGATGCCGAACGGCGCCGCCCGGGTCTTCACCACCTCGATGGTCTGCGGATGGCAACCGGCGTCGACGAGGAAGACGCGCCGATCTCCGGCGACGACGTTGTGGACCAGCGTCATCGCCTCCGCCGCCGCCGTGCCTTCGTCCAGGAGCGACGCGTTGGCCACCGGCAGCCCGGTCAGATCGATCACCATCGTCTGGTAGTTGAGCAGCGCTTCCAGGCGACCCTGGGAGATCTCCGGTTGATAGGGCGTGTATTGCGTGTACCAGCCGGGGTTCTCGATGACGTTCCTGAGGATGACCGGCGGCGTGATGCAGTCCGAGTACCCCATCCCGATGCAGCTCTTGAAGAGCTGGTTCTTGGCGGCGATGGCTTCGACGTCGCGGAGCAGGCCGTGCTCCGATTTGCCCGGCCCGAGCCCCAGCGGCCGCCCCAGGCGGATGCCCGCGGGGACGGTGCGGTCGATCAGTTCGTCGAGCGTGCGCAGGCCGAGGGCGGCGAGCATCTTGTCGACGTCCTCCGGCCGCGGGCCGAGGTGGCGATCGACGAACCGGTCGGGATGACGCTGCGTCGGCATCGAGGGCCCTCGTGGAAGGGCCGGGAAAATAACCGATCAGGGAAGGAGGAGCACCTTTCCCGTGGTGCGGCGGGCCTCGAGCGCCTCGTGCGCCCGGGCGGCGTCGGCGAGCGCGAACGTGGCGCCGACGCGGACGCGCAGCTCTCCGTTCGCGATCCAGCGGAAGAGATCCGCGGAGCGGGCCAGCAGTTCGTCGCGGGTGGCGGTGTAGTGGGCCAGCGTCGGGCGGGTGAGGAACAGCGAGCCGCCCTGCGAGAGGAGCTGCGGATCGAACGGTTCGACCGCGCCGCTCGACTGGCCGTAGAGGACCAGCATCCCGCGCGGGCGCAGGCAGCGCAGGCTCTTCGCGAACGTGTCGCGCCCGACCGAATCGTAGACGACGTCGAGCCCCTTCACCTGCGTCGAGAAGTCGGTGCGCGTGTAGTCGATCACCTCGGCGGCGCCGGCCTCGCGCGCGAGCCCGGCCTTGTCGCCGGACGCGGTACCGATGACGCGCGCCCCGGCGCGGCTCGCGATCTGGCAGAGGAGCAGACCGACGCCTCCGGCCGCGGCGTGGACCAGGCAGGTGTGGCCGGGCCGCAGGGGGAATGTGCTGGTCGCGAGGTAGTGGGCCGTCATCCCCTGCAGCATGACGGCCGCGGCCGTCCGCGCGTCGAGCCCGGCCGGCACCGGCACGAGCCGGTCGGCGCTCAATGCGGCATGCGTGGCGTAGGATCCCGGCAGGTTGGCCCATGCCACGCGATCCCCCGGCTTCACGGCGGCGACGCCGGCCCCCACGCCCTCGACGAAGCCGGCTCCCTCGAGGCCCAGCCGCGCCGGCAGCGGCACCTTGTACTGCCCGCTGCGCTGGTACACGTCGATGAAGTTCACTCCGCACGCCTCGATGCGCACCAGCGCCTCGCCGGGGCCCGGAGCGGGCGTGGGCAGTTCCTCGACGCGCATGGATTCTGCGCCGCCGGGCTGATGGACGCGGATGGCGAGCACGGGTTCTCCGGATGAAGCTCACTGGGCGCCGCGAG
>Ga0247727_10014943_pt1 | contig 12819 bp, 16 predicted proteins | sample WisWelCaveWW1625_FD_202498 | JGI IMG/M metagenome (GOLD analysis project Ga0247727, IMG submission 202498) | Biofilm microbial communities from Wishing Well Cave, Virginia, United States - WW16-25 | ecosystem: Environmental > Aquatic > Deep subsurface > Groundwater > Cave microbial mat | place...
CTTCATGCTGGGCATAGTAATAGCGCATCGCGACACAACCCGGCTGGGAGATCACCTGATCGATTGCTTCTTTGAAGAACAATCCCCCTTTGAAAGCCCCTATCGGTGATCGTTTCCGGTAATTTGCAGTGAGGACGCTCGCCTCAGCGAGTGTGACTCCATGATCGATTCTCTGTGGTAGTGGCATAAATACCTCCTTTAGTTAGTTGGTTAGTTATAGATTGACAGTGTTATTTTGACCTGAAACCCGGGACCTTTGTCCTCTTTTTCTCCTGTTCGGTAAATCCACAAGGTCGCTTTCATCGACACCAGATTGACCAACCTGGCCACCTTGTAATTCGTTGATTACGCCGATGACCTTCTCAAACTCCATGGATTTATCAAAGAAGTAATCGGCACCGGCTTCGGTGTATTTCTTCCGGTACTGGGGATAGGGACAGTTCGTGCTTACGATGACAACAGGTGCCCGCCTTTCCCTTTTCACTTCCTGAAGCACGTCGAGCCCACTCCCTCCGCGCAATTGAACGTCGAGGATCACAGCATCAGGTGACAACCGCCTGATTGATTCGATGGCTCCTGGGACGTCGTGTGCCCGTCCGGCGATTGTGATCCCTTCAATGGATGCAAGAAGATTTGCGAGACTCTTGCACACCATCTCGGAATCATCGGCGATGAAGACTCTCATGGCTGACCTCCGTTTGTTTGTTGAATCGGTTGAATGAATTCACTTTCTTCTCCGAAGTTCATGCTGTAGTTTCGGAACCAATATACGAACTCATACAGCCCGACGGTAGAGGAAAAAGTGTGTTTTTTTTGTAGTACTTTTGATGAAACGTCTTGTAGCATTTATTGCGACACAGCCCACCCGTCAAAGACGATGGAACTGAATCAGAATGATGGGGATACATGGAGCACATGAAGTTCCCCCTTAAGGAAATCCTTCAGAGTAGGTCGTTCTGGTGATAATGGAAAACTTCGGAAGGATGCTTGCGAGATTCAGCGTTCCTGAACTCGTACATCATTATCTGCCCCGGGTAAGTGTCAGTCGACGAGGCCGTTGCGAATCGCGTACTGGGTCAGATCGACATTCGACTTCATGTTCATTTTCTCCAGAACGCGCGCCCGGTACGTGTTAACGGTATGCCTGCTGAGGGAAAGTTCTTCCGAGATATCTTTAACTGACTTTCCTGAAGCGATAAGTCGCAATATCTCAAACTCGCGGTCTGATAGGGTTTCGTGTGGCGGCTTTTCTCTTGGAGCTTCAACATCTAAAGCTAATTCCTCCGCAACTTTCTTCGTAATGTACTTTCCTCCCTGAACAACCTTGCGTATTGCTCTTACCAGTTCGCGCGGCGCACTCTCTTTTGTCAGGTATCCCGCCGCACCCAGCCGCAGAGCGCGCACTGCGAACCGGTCCGCCGGATGCATGCTCAAGAAAAGAATTGGAAGTTTTGGGAAGCGTTGTCTTATGTCTTTGAGGATATCCAACCCGCTCTTGCCAGGCATGGAAATATCCATGACAACGGCATCCAGACTGTGTTGCTCCAGATGCTGCAGTACCTCCTGCGAATTACTCGCTTCGCACCGCACGTCCATATCGGATTCTTCTTTTAGTATCTTCTTCAAGCCTTCCCGAACCAGAGGATGATCGTCGGCGATGAGGATTCTGATCATCTCGGTAGCCCACGAACAGGTGCACGATCAATCAAAGCTCTCAAGCAGTATGAGTCCCTTCCTCATGCGTCGACGGCCGAATTCAGAAGTGGAATCCGCACGGTCACATGGGTCCCTTTGCCTTCTTCCCCCGTAATACTGATTTCTCCTCCAAGGAGGAGCGCACGTTCCCTCATCCCGATAAGACCGAGGGATTTTTCGTCGGACGCTTCGTGCTCTGCGATCCCCCGTCCGTTATCGGTGACCTTAAGTATCAGCGTGCGATCATTGACTTCCAACAACGTTTTGACTTCTGTTGCATCGGAATGTCGGGCGACATTTGTGAGCGTTTCCTGAAGGATGCGAAACAACGCTGTCGAACTCTCCTTACTGAGGTGCAGGTCCTTCACACTTGAAGTGAATTCAGTCTTAATCCCCGTGCGACGTTGAAACATCTCCGACTCCCATTCGATTGCTTCTACGAGACCGAGTTCATCGAGTACCTCGGGTCGCAGCTCCGTAGCGATTCTTCGTACGGATCGAATGATCCCATCGATCAGATTGGTTATCGACTCTATCTCCGTAAAGGTTTCAGGCGGCGTGCCATCAGTACCACTTTCGAGCAATTTTCTCTCCATCAACGCGAGATCCATCTTCAAGACCGTGAGCATTTGTCCAAACTCGTCGTGAATCTCGCGGGCGATTCGCGTCCTTTCTTCTTCCCGTACGGATTGCAAATGGGTCGAAAGTCTACGCAATTGGTCATGCGAGATTCTCAGGCGTTCCTCCGCTTCCTTGCGCTCGGTAATATCGCGGTAATTGACGACGATTGCTCTCACGCCTGGGTCCGCAAGCAGATTGGTAGCAGTTGCCTCCATCCACTGCCATGTTCCGTTCTTGTGGCGCTGTCGATACGTCGTCTGTCCGACCTTTCCCGGTATGTCGACTAATTTTCTGAACAGCCGGAAGATCTTTTCACGATCGTCGGGATGCATAAGCTCAAAACCCTGCCTGCCGATAAGTTCTTCATCCGTATGACCAGAGATTTTCAGATTTGACGGGCTTCGGTAGAGAATAGTCCCCCCGGCATCGAGCAGGGAGATACCGTCCGTGCTTTTTTCGATGAGCGATCGAAACCGACGTTCCCGTTCCTCCAGCGCCTCCAGCTTCTGACGCTCAACCGTAATGAATCTCCGCTGGCTGAAGATGATCGAAACGATGAAAACGACGCCCAGCGTCAGCAGGGCGAGCGTTCCAACGATGAGGGCCCACCAGACTTCTGAGCCGAAAACTGGCATACAAATCCTCCAGCGTAAATTAGATTAGCTATAACGTTCATGAATGTGTGGAAGTCAAAAACCACGGCTCTTCGCTCTGCACTCCATTCAAGAAGAGCGCTGCTGAGAGAAAAAAAGAAAAGTGTACTCGCGTAATAGATCAGGACAGCGCAACCTACCCAAAAACGTGGCTGGTTAAAGACAGAGCTAAAACTTTCCTTGCTTAGCTCGAAGAGCGCAAATGCCGACGCCGCGACAAGAATCAGGCATTCCACCGATCGACTTAAGGTATTATACTCACCCACACCCTCCAAAAAAAACATCGCAATGATCCCCACGATCGAAAATAACGGAATACTCATCCTGAGAATCCTTCTCAACATCCGATTATTCTGCCAGCACGAAAAAACCCACATCAGGAAGCCAAATTCGATGATCGTCATGATGTGAAGTACCCAGAGATTGTTAATATTCTGTGCCGCAAGATATGTTCCGACTAAGTCAGCCATGAGAGCCACGCCGAAATACGCGACGAGAATCTTCATCTCGCTGCTCAGACGACCGAAGATATACAGTCCCGATGCGAGCGGGATAGTTTGTGACACGACAGACATTATGAAAATAGCATAGCTCAAAACAGCGTTTCCAGAAAAATTGAAGGCAAGGGTGGCTTACCGGCGAACCGAGGACAGCATTGCCCTTCCGACAGTCAATCGGCTCAAGCGCAGTTCAATGTGGCGAATGATATACTCCTTCCCCGTCAATCGATTCGCAAAGTTAGAGAAACCCAGCGAAAAAGTCAAATCTCGTCCACGAACCATGGATTCCATGAGAAATCGTCGATGCCCGAAATGCCACCAACGCTCCACGGCAGGTATCTGCCCGTCCTCGCCGACAGGGTGTTTTTTTGACATTCTTCCAATTGTTTCCTATATTTTCACGTAATTGTCCGGAACAGAGCCAACGGATGCCCGAAGAAAGCGTTCATCATCGCGCGCAGGATAAACGATATACTATCGTTTTTGTCCCCGCATCAGAGGTCGGAGTACCGAAGAAGATCAGGGTAGGAAAAGGCGGATTGATTGGCGGTGGCCTGGGCCTGTTGTTCCTTATTGCAGGAATAGTTCTTTGTGCGTTGATATACACTCCCCTTGGACTTTATGTGCAGATTCCAAACCCCGAACTGGAGAATCGATACCACACACAGATCGTTGCGATTCAAGAGCGATTGAGTCTGCTTACGGAAAACCTCGTAGCGCTGCGAGGGTACAATGTTCGCCTTCGGAAGGCGCTCGGCGAGAATATGAGCCCGGAAGACAGCGCGCTTATTGCTGCAAACTTGTTCGCTCGGCAAACCGGTTCTCGAGTGCGAGACGAGCCTCAAGGGAATAACACAAGAGCTGCACGAGGATTTGAGACAATGAACCCTGTCGAGGTCATAGCCCCAACGGTCGGCGTGCCGGCTGTGTGGCGTGTGGAACCTGAATTTCCGATGACATTGCCTGCACACGGATATCTTACGCAGGAGTTCGATGCGGAGCGTCAGCATCTCGGGATCGACTTTGCCGGAAAAGACGGCAGCATTATTTCCGCGGCGGCAGACGGCATCGTTTTTTTTGCCGGCTGGACGTATGACGACGGTTACATGATTATGATCGCGCACGGCAACGGCTACCGGACAACGTACAAACATAATCAGGCCCTTCTCACATCAGCGGATGTGCTCGTGCGCCGGGGGGAGCCGATCGCGCTTTTAGGAAATACCGGTAACACAAGTTACGGCCCTCACCTCCATTTTGAAGTATGGAAGGATGGGGTACCCAGGAATCCTAGAGACTTTTTGTTAACTCTTGAATAACTCATTCATATCACAAATAAGGAATCTTGCAGTGGCGGCGAAAGATGATTCGGCTAAAGATCTAAACCTCATCGGTTCAGGAACCTTCATTGAAGGCAAGTTTAAGAGTCAGGGAAGCGTGCGTGTGGATGGACGCGTTGTCGGTGATATCACTGCTCAGGAGGCGGTATCCGTAGGAGTCGCCGGTGAAGTTGAAGGAAATGTTACGGCAAAAAACATTTCCGTCGGTGGAAAAATCCGAGGACGGCTGGTCGCTCAAGAGAAGCTCGTGCTTCTGTCCCAGGCGGCGGTACAGGGAGATATTCGCGCAGCCAAGCTCGTCATTGATGAAGGCGCGACCTTCGATGGGAAGTGCTCTATGAGCTCTGATGAGCAGGCGAAACCGAAATCATACGAGGAGAGTCCTCCGCGCCACGACCCTAAACCCTCACTTGGTGTTTTCCACCAAAAGCAGTGACATGCACACCCTGAGATGAGTTCTTCTCTTGAACCGTCAAGCGAAGGGCATGACCAACCAACGGGAGGACTTAAAAGTTTTATCAAAGCCTACCGGGACGCGGCACCCTATCTCGCATTAGGAATTCAACTCGCGGCCACAGTCGTTATCATGTTCTACATCGGCTACTGGGCTGACGAGCAGTTCAACACGAGTCCGTGGCTCATGTTTCTGGGTCTTGGAGTAGGCGCATCGGCAGGATTATACAATTTCTTTAAAACGATAATTGACCTGGGGAAGAAGGAAGAGCACGAGAAGAAATGAACTGGTCGTTCCCCCGGCAGATTCTTACGACACTCGCCATCAGTGTCGGAGCGAGCGCGTACCCGCTCGCACATAACGCAAGCCGTGAAGTCCTGACAGCAGTGATTGCCGGTGCCATGCTGAGCACGCTCAACATTGCAGCCGGTTACGCGGCAATCAACTATGCCTTCAACAAGTCGATGAAGACGTTTACGAAAGTCGTTATCGGCGGGATGGGAATCCGACTTTTGCTGCTCCTGGCGGCGATGTTGTTTCTCATCGCTGTGGTTCGGCTTCACGTTCTTGCGCTAAGCGTATCCATGTTGACTTTTTACGCAATCTATCTCGCGCTCGAGATTCTGTTCATTCAAAAAAAAATTCTCCTCAAAACGTCGGATGATACAACGAGTCGTACCTGATTCCATCCCCAGCCAGACCCTGCCCGAGTTCATCCTTCAGGCGGGCGATAGCGTGTTGCCGGAATCCCACTATGCGTTAATGGCTGCGGACACCCTCCATGCTGCCGGATCAACCCAGGGTGTCGAGGGGGAGAATCTCTTCGGCCGGCTGCTCCACCATCTTAGCGACTCTCGTGAGCTCGAACTCCTTTTCAGACAGATCCAGCTTCCACAATTTGCGCCCGTGCAAATCTGGGGCATCGCCGTTGATCTCTCCATCACCAAGCATGTTGTGTTCTTGTGGGTCGCGGCCCTTCTACTTGTCGTTCTCGCAATTACGGCTGCACGCAAAAACATAAGATCTTCCGTCCCGAAAGGGCTTGGCAACCTCGTCGAGGTATTCGTGCTCTTCATCCGCGATGAAGTTGTTGTTCCGAACATGGGCAAAGCTGGTGTCCGGTACATGCCGTATCTGCTTACGACGTTTTTTTTCATTCTCCTTATGAACCTGTCGGGGCTGATTCCCTTTGCCGCAACGCCCACGAGCAATGTGAGCGTGACCGGGGCACTGGCAATCATTGCCTTTTTCATGGTACAGGCCGCGGCCATCAAGGTGCAAGGATTCGGACGCTATCTTGCTCACTTTACCGGAGGCGTTCACTGGTCTCTCTGGCCCATCATGATTCCCATCGAATTCCTCGGGCTCTTCACAAAAGAGTTTGCTCTGTGCATACGTCTTTTTGCAAACATGACGGGAGGGCACACGGTCATCGTTTCGCTCATTGGACTCATCTTTCTTTTCAAAAACATCTGGATTGCACCGATCCCGGCAGCCTTTGTTGTCGGCGTCAATCTTTTGGAATTGTTTGTTGCATTTCTTCAGGCATATATTTTCACGATCATCACGGCGCTGCTCATGGGATTGGGGATGCAGACACAGAGTCATGGTGAAGAAGTTGAGCATGCGCACGGTTGAAAGTCGTCTTCATAGCACCAACCCATCATCAAACTCTTGGAGGAATTACTATGGAAGGACATGCGTTAGGGTATCTTGCTGCGGGATTTGGCGCGGGAATAACGGTTTTTGGAGCCGCCTTCGGAATCGGTAAGCTCGCAGCGGCAGCAATGGAAGCCAGCGGGCGCCAACCCGAAGTCGCCGGACAGGTACGTACTTCAATGCTGATCGCTGCGGCGCTCATCGAAGGTGTAACCTTTTTCGCGCTCGCAATCTGCATCATTCTTGCCACGAGGTAGTTCGTCATAACGTACAAACGAAGGAAGAACCATGTTGGAGATCAATCCGGGATTGATGATCTGGACGATCATCACGTTCATCGTGCTGGTGCTTGTTCTGAAGAAGATGGCATGGAAACCACTCGTAGAGGCTCTCACCGCACGCGAAGAAAAGGTACGGGAGTCGCTTGAACAAGCAGAACACGCACGGACGGAGGCACAGCGGCTAATCGAGGAAAATCAAAAACAACTGTCGCATGCGCAGGGCGAATTGCAGCAGATGATGCGCGAGGCCCGCGAGGAAGCAGAAAAACTGCGCGCCAGGCGCAAACAGGAGGCCGAAGCGCAGGCCCGTGAAATCATAGACCAGGGTAAACTCGAAATCGAACGCGAGAAAGAAGCAGCGCTGGTGGAGCTCCGTGCAGAGGTGGCTCACCTTGCAATACAGGCCGCGGGGAAAATTCTCGACGAAGAACTGGACGAAAAGAAACACAGGGCGCTGGTGGACACGGTTCTGGGAGATTTTCCTAAGAGCTGAACGTCAATCGCATGAGCGAATCCCGTGCCGCATATCGCTATGCCCTCGCGATTCTCGAGGCCGCCGAAGAACAGAGGAATCTGGATCAGGTGGCGGGGGATTTCGAGGAAATCGAAAGGTTAATGAGAGATGTGCAGGAATTCCGCGTTTTTCTAAGAAGTCCCGTGATCAACAATCAGAAAAAAAGAAGCATCCTGACAGAGTTGCTCGGAGGAAGAATCAGTGATTTTACACTCAAGTTTATTCTTTTCCTTGCCTCAAAGAATCGGGAGATGATACTCCCCGAGATCACCCGGCAGTTTTACCGCCTCCGGGACAGGAAGTTGGGTATCGTCAACGCCATGGTGCGGACAGCGATTCCCTTCACAAAGCAGCAGGAGCAAGAGCTCCTCAAGCACCTGGAAAAAAAGACCAGAAAAAAAATCCGACTCAATTATGTCGTGGACAAGACGATCAAAGGCGGATTTGCTGTGCAGATTGAAGACACAATCTGGGATGGCAGCGTGGAACACCAGCTCGAAATCCTGCACAGGCGCCTCATTGAAGGCGATCACGGTTACGTTTAAGACGAGAATACAAAAGGGTCTTAGCGATGGCTGAAGTACGACCAGATGAAGTTTCGGCAATACTGCGGAAGCAGCTTTCCGGGTTCGAGAAAGAAGTCGACGTATATGATGTCGGCACAGTGTTGCAAGTAGGCGACGGGATCGCGCGCGCGTACGGCTTGTCGAAGGTGATGGCAAGCGAACTCGTCGAGCTGCCGAACGGTGTCTTCGGAATGGTGTTAAACCTGGAAGAGGACAACGTCGGGTGCGTGCTCTTTGGTGATAGCTCGCTCATCAAGGAAGGCGATATGGTCAAGCGGACGGGGCGCCTTGCCTCGATGCCTGTGGGGGAGGCAATGCTCGGCCGGGTCATCAACCCCCTGGGACAGCCCATTGACGGCCGTGGTCCAATCAAGACAGAAAAATTTCTGCCGCTCGAGCGCAAAGCGTTAGGCGTCATTCAGCGCCAGCCCGTCAAGGAGCCGCTGCAAACCGGTGTCAAAGCCATTGACGGCATGATTCCCATCGGGCGCGGGCAGCGCGAATTGATAATCGGCGACAGGCAGACAGGTAAGACGGCAATTGCGATCGATGCGATCATCAACCAGAAGTCTACTCACATGGAGCGCGCGCGGGACGTAGGGGTAAAGCCACTGTTCTGCATCTATGTTGCCATCGGTCAGAAAGATTCGACTGTTGCGCAGGTCGTGGCGCAACTTGAAGAGTCTGGCGCAATGGAATACACCACGGTCATCTCTGCAACTGCCAGCATACCATCGCCCATGCAGTTCATTGCTCCGTATGCAGGGGCAACGCTCGGCGAATTCTTCCGCGACAGCGGTCGCCACGCCCTCGTCATCTACGATGATCTCTCCAAGCATGCGCAGGCATACCGTCAGGTCTCGCTGCTTCTGCGCCGACCGCCGGGCCGCGAAGCATTCCCCGGCGACGTGTTCTACCTTCACTCTAGGCTGTTGGAACGGGCTTCCAAGCTGAGCGAAGAACTTGGCGGCGGAAGTCTCACGGCTCTACCGGTGATCGAGACGCAGGCAGGTGACGTGTCTGCATACATTCCGACAAATGTCATTTCCATTACCGATGGCCAGATTTACCTCGAGCCGGGTCTTTTCAACGCCGGCGTTCGCCCGGCGATCAATGTCGGCATTTCGGTGTCACGCGTCGGGGGCAACGCACAGATCAAAGCAATGAAGAAAGTCGCGGGCAGGCTGCGCCTTGATCTGGCACAGTACCGCGAGCTGGAAGCGTTTGCAAAATTCGGCTCCGATCTCGATAAAGCGACACAAGCACAGCTGCGCCGCGGTTCTCGGCTTGTGGAACTTCTAAAGCAGGGACAGTATGAGCCCTACCCTGTCGAGGACCAGGTCGCGGTCATCTTCGCCGGGACGAACGGCTACGTCGATGAACTCCCGCTTGAGCATATGGGACGGTTCGAGCAGGAATTTCTGGAGATGATGCATTTGAAACATCAAACCGTCCTCGATGAAATTGCGGAGAAGAAAGATTTGACGGAGGAATTACAAAACCGATTGCACACTCTCACAAAGGAGTTTGTTGCGGCATTCAAAGTCTCTTAATTCGCATAGCCTCGCTTCTTCGCAGAGGGCTATCCGGACCGGTCGATGAGTCGAGTCGTCGACCATCCTTTTGGCGGGGCTGAGGTCTCAAACCATGCCTGTACTCCGAGAAATACGCAGACGCATCAGCGGCGTTAAGAGCACGCAGAAGATTACCAAAGCGATGAAAATGGTGGCGGCTGCAAAGCTCCGACGCGCTCAGGACGCGATTATCTGTGCCCGCCCCTACGCGCGCAAGATCAAGGAGCTCATGCAACATCTCGCCGGAAAGGTTGAAGATGCTGTGAACCCCTTACTCATTTCCCGCCCGGTAGATCGTGTCGTGCTGCTTGTCGTCACTTCCGATCGGGGGTTGTGCGGCGCGTTTAACACGAACATCATCAAAGCAGCAATCCGGCACATCAAAGTCAGCTACGCCGGGGTGAACGAAACCGGCAGCCCCATGCTGATCTGCATCGGCAGGAAAGGCTATGACTACTTCATCAAGCGTGATTATGAAGTTGTCGGCAAACACATCGGTCTTTTCGCTGCGCTCGATTTCGGTAAAGCGCGGGCCATTGTCGACGAACTCACGCAAGGTTACCTCTCCGGTGAATTCGATCGTGCCGAGATTATCTATAACGAGTTCAAGTCGGTGATTCAGCAACGGATTGTAGTCGAGCAGCTCCTTCCGATTCCGCCAGAGAATGCACAACCCCAATCTCCGGACCTGAATCCTCGAACCGGGAACCCTGACCCTCCCACTAATTACATTTACGAACCGTCATCAGTCGAAATCATCGACGCGCTGGTGCCGAAACATTTGAATTTCCAGATGTGGCGTGTTCTGTTGGAATCCAATGCGGCCGAACAGGGGGCGCGCATGACTGCGATGGAAAATGCAACGACGAACGCCAGCGAGCTGATCCGCACGCTGCAGCTTGTGTACAACAAAGCGCGACAGGCTGCGATCACGAAAGAACTGCTCGAGATTGTCTCCGGAGCAGAGGCGCTGAAAAAAACCGCATAAAGGAGAAAAAAATGAAAAGACGTATCGTTTTGCTTGCTTCTGCAATGCTGCTCATGCTCTTTTCCTGTCACCCGCCCCCACCTCCGCCGCCTGATCCCGAGGGTGAACTCATCGCAAGGGGCCGGCGACTTTTCTTCAATGAAACGTTTAACGGGAACGGGAGGAGATGCGGGACATGTCATCCGGCGGAAAACAACTTCACGCTGAATCCTGCATTCATCGCGAGCCTTCCACCCGAAGACCCGCTTTTCGTCGCAGAGTCCAATCCCGCCCTCCGCCGCAACTTCGAGAATCCCCGGCTGATGCGTGAATTCGGAATGATCCTCGAGAACCTCGACGGGTTTGGCGATCTCGATAGCACATTCACCATGCGGGGGATTCCCCACACACTCGGACTGCGCAACACGGTCGCAAGTCCGAACGGACCACGTACGGGATGGTCAGGTGACGGAGCACCCGGCGACGGCTCACTCCGCTCGTTCGCCGTTGGCGCTGTAATCCAGCACTTCACAAAAACGCTGAATCGTGTCGCCGGCGTCGATTTCCGTCTGCCGACAGATGCAGAGCTTGATGCGCTCGAAGCCTTCCAGCTTTCGCTTGGCCGGCAGACAGAGCTTTCTCTTCCTCTTCGGCTGAAAGGCACGGTTGCATCACGCGGACAGGGACTTTTTCTCGATACGACGCTGTCCAAGTGTAGTCGCTGTCATTTCGACGCCGGTGCAAACGCAGTCTTCGGTGGTGTTAACCGTCTCAACGCCAACTTCAACACCGGAGTCGAAGAACTCCCCGATCAACCCGCGCGTTTAACAGGCGAGCTTGTGCCGTTCGATGACGGGTTCGGTGTGCCGGGCGACAGCACATTCAACACGCCGTCGCTTGTCGAGGCAGCCTCAACAGGCCCGTTTTTCCACAACAATGCTATCGAGACCATCGAAGGCGCGGTTGCCTTCTACGATGGCGAATCATTTAACGACTCACCAGCTGGTCGAGCCATCGGCGGGATCGAGCTGGACGGGACACAGATTGTCGAGATCGCTGCCTTCTTGCGCGTGATCAACACATTGGAAAACATCCGGCAAACGATCGAGTTTCTGCAAGGCAGCATCATGCCTCCTTCGCCGCGACGCGAAGAACCCACACGTTTGCTGCAGCTTGCACTCCAGAAAACCGATGATGCCATCATGGTTCTCTCAGGAGGCGGTCTCCACCCGTTTGCTGTCATCCATCTACGGCGCGCGCGCCAATTGACAATGGAGGCGATTGGCGGTCATCACATGGAAAGGCGTGTAAGGGAGGCGATCCGCGAACAGGAGATCGCCCGCAGCGACATGATCGAATAAGCGTTATGCAAGACAGGTCCGAGTCAGACAACAAGGAGGGATTATGAAGACGCTATGCATGCTTGGAGTAATTGCTTTGGTCACGACGTTCACAGCAACGAATGTGTCTGCTCAAAGATTTACGGAGCGATACATCCCCATCGGCCAGTCGCCGGGACTCTCGGGAAAATATACGATCGTTGGAACAGTTGACGCGGTGGATATGCAGCGGGGAACACTGACATGTACTTATCTCTCCGGCACGATCGCCGCGAGGGTCGATAAGGCTACAAAGATCTGGATCGACCGGAGTAAGCGAAAACTGACGAACCTGGAGGGTTCGCTGACAGATTGCAAGAAGGGACATCTGGTTGAAGTGAAGTTCCGCAACAATGAGCGGCGAGCAGGTGTCGTAGCCGATTGGATAAAAGTGGAGGCAGCGGAAGCCGGCGGCAAGTGACCGGTGGAGTTTGTGTTCACATGGAAGCTAACAAAATCCCTTCGGGGAACAAAACCCGATTAGGGAGGTGACGCGTTATAGCCCAGGGTCTGTTGTAACTCCTTAGAAATGTCATGCTTTTTGACTCAGTAGAAATGTCATGTTGGAGGCAAGGGCAAAGATACGATATTTTGTTTTGATTTTTTTTTGAGTTTG
>Ga0247727_10014944_pt1 | contig 12819 bp, 10 predicted proteins | sample WisWelCaveWW1625_FD_202498 | JGI IMG/M metagenome (GOLD analysis project Ga0247727, IMG submission 202498) | Biofilm microbial communities from Wishing Well Cave, Virginia, United States - WW16-25 | ecosystem: Environmental > Aquatic > Deep subsurface > Groundwater > Cave microbial mat | place...
CCGCGGTGAGCCTTGAGAACGCGCGGAAGATCGCGGACGCGATCCCGTTTTTTGAGAAACTCTTGAGGGATCATCCCGAACACGCGCTCTCGGTCGAGGTCCGCCCGCGGCTCGGCTACCTCTATATCCAAAATCGCGACAACGGCAAGGTTTTGACATACTATGAAGACCTCATTTTCAAAAATAAAGACGTCAAGATCGATACGGATGGTATTTTTTGGCTTGTCCAGTACCTGTTGGACCAGGGCTTGTACGACCGCCTTGGGCACATTCTTGACGGGCTTGAAGAACGCTTTCCGGGCAAGAACCTAAAGCATGAGATCCTTTTTTTTAAAGGCGAGAGCGCGATGGGAATGAAAGATCACACGCGAGCGGCCGAATGGTACGCGCAGGCGATCCAAGCCAACGCCGAGGGGGCGTATGTTCCGCACGCCTATTTGGGGCGCGGCACCGCACTGGCGGCCATGGGTCAGGACGCCGAGGCCGGGAAGGATCTCTCGGAGGCATTGAAGTACGACCATGAGATCAACGTCACGATACGCGCGAGGTTTGAACTGGCGAACCTGCTTTTGAAAGCCGGGCAGTGGGAGGAAGCCGCCAAAGCTTTCATGCTGGTCGCGATCCTTTACGATGACCCGAAATACACGCCGCCGGCGCTTTACAAGGCGGGCGAGTGCTTCAGGAATATCGGAAAGACCGAGGATGCCCAGAAGGCATTTTTGGAACTTAAAACAAAATATCCAGAAAGTGAATGGAGCCGCAAGGCGGGGGAAGTCCAATGATGCCGATCTATCGACGTCCCCAGTTCTTGCCGGTCGTTCTTTCGTCGGCCGTGCATATTTTCCTCATTCTGCTTTCAATGTGGATCCATATTTCCGAACCTTTCGCCGCGCCCGTCGACGAATTACTGCATTTCAACGTGAAATCCGTGGACACCCGTCCGCTGCTTTTGAAACACACATCTCCGGCCACAAACCCCTACGCGAAGGCCGCGTCGCGGCGCTTCACCCGCGCGGCCGAGGACCGGTCCGCGTTGCCCAAGGACATTCCAATGGAATCGCTCGCGGCGCCGGTTCCCGTCCGGCACAAAGAACAGGAGATCACGCCCAAACATCTCGATCTGGGAGAGTCTGACGAGGATAAGAGGTCCGAAATGCGGTCGCTGTTGGCAGACACGGAAAGCTCGCATTTTCAGGACACGGTCCAGGTCCAGAGGAAATCAGTCTCCGGAGTTTCGGATATCTTCAAGATGGTGGAACGGCACAAAGCCGACGCGGCACGCTTGGTCCAATCGCTGGCGAAGCCTCTCGAAGGTCTGGGCTTGGGCGGTCACGGGAATATCAATATCGACCCGGACGAGGGGATGCCGGGCTTCACGCCGCTCGAGGGGATACTGGGCAACGCCTCTTATGACCAGGGAGGCGGCGCCGGCGAATCGAAAGGCGCGATCTTGAAATACGAATCGCTCGATGATTTTCTTGACATCCAGGTCTTCACCTATCAGGATCCGTCCGCCGGTGGCGGAAAATATTACATGATCAAGATCTTCGCGAAGAAAAATATGAAGGCGCTCAAAGTGATGTCGAAGGAGATCCTGTTCACGATCGACTGCTCGCTGAGCATTTCCCCCGAGCGGTTGGATGAGTTCAAGCGAGGTATCAGTCACTGTCTCAAAAATCTAAACAAAGAGGACGTGTTCAATATCATCGCGTTCAAGGACAAGGCGCTGCCTTTCCGTCCGGCGTCGGTATCGGCGACGCCGCAGATCATCAAGGAGGCCGAAAGGTTCGTGTCCGAACTCACCTCCAACCGGACCACCGATGTCTATAACGCGTTCGAGAATATCGTGAGATCACCTCTCGGCCGCAGACCGTCCAATATCATCTTGATCTCCGACGGCCGGCCCACCCACGGCATCGTCGATTCCCGGGAGCTCATCAACTCCGTCACGCGCCTCAACAACAAAGTGCGTCCCATCTTCGCGTATAGCGGGGGAGCCAAAGTGAACCGTTATCTTCTGGATTTTATGTCCTACAAGAACCGCGCTTGGTCGCAATTCATCAAAGAACGCGGACAGATCCATAAGGGCCTGGGAGACTTCTACGCCAAGATCAAGGACCCTGTGTTCCTCAATTTGCGGTATCAACTCAATGGATTGTCCTCGGACGATGTTTTTCCGAGGTCACTGCCTGATTTTTACCGCAACGCGGAATTCACGATCTACGGGACATATGAGAGCCAGGACCAGTTTTCGATGCAGCTTTTGGGGGATGTGGAGGACCAGACGAAGGAGCTCATTTTCAGCCGATCGCTCGCTGAAGCTGAAAAGGGAGGCCCTGAGATCATGAAGGGTTACGCGTTCAATAAGATCTACCATTTGATCAGCCGCGTCACCGCCGAAGGGGGCGCCGTAGGGGCGACCGGCCGGTCGCCCCTACTACGTGAGATCCAGTCGCTCAGCCAGCGCTACGGCGTCACGACACCTTACTCACCGGACCTAGCAACAGCGGATTAGAAAGAACATTGAATATCTTGCACCTGACCACCCATATCAACCTGGGCGGCATTACAAGTTATATCGGTACGTTGTCCAAGGCCATGTCCAAGGCCGGCCACCGGAGCTCCGTCGTCTCTTCCGGTGGTTCTGCCACGACAAATCTGACACGCTCCGGGGTTCTTTGCTACGAATACTCCATCCGTACAAAAAGCGAGTTCAATCCCAAACTTTATTGGGCGCTCCCTCAGATCGTCCGGCTTGTGAGAGAGGAAAATTACGACATCCTCCACGCCCATAGCCGTGTGACACAGGTGCTGGCATTTTTTATCTCGAAGTTGACCGGTGTTCCTACCCTGTCTACGGCGCATGGGTTTTACACACCCCGCGTCGGACGGCGTCTTTTTCCGGCTTGGGGGGAACGTGTTATCGCGATCAGCTCTCTTGTGTCCGAGGATCTTGTGAGCGCGCATCGGGTGTCGCCCGAGAAGATAAAGATGGTCCACAACGCCGTGGATCTGGACGTATTTTTAAGGAGGCTTGGTCAGCAGGACCGGATGCTTCTTAGGAGCCGCTACGGTATCCCGGTTGGCGCGTGTGTTGTGGGGACGCTTTCAAGGCTTGTCCGCGACAAAGGTCATGAATTCCTTGTGGACGCTGTCGAAAAACTCTTGCCGGAATTTCCTAACCTCTATCTTCTCATCGTGGGCGACGGCCGGGAACGCGAGCGTTTGGAGGTCTTGATCAAAGAGAAACTGGGCGTTCGAGCGAAACATGTTCCGGGGGTGCAGGACACCACGGCTGTGCTTTCCATGATGGATATTTTCGCGCATCCGGCGACGCACCGCGAGGGATTCGGGCTCTCCATCGCGGAGGCGATGATCGCGCGTGTCCCCGTGATCGCGACGGACATTCCCGCGATCAACACCCTTTTACAGGACGACTTGAACGGGCGCGTGGTGAAGCCGAAGGACGCGGATGCTTTGGCTTCGGCCATCCGGGACCTTATAAAAGATCCGGTAAAAGCCCGTTTACTCGCCCAGAAAGGTTATGAGACCGCCGTTTCCATCTGTGACCCGAAACGCATGGCCGCGGAAGTCGAACAAGTATATAAGGAAGTTGTAGGGGCGAGGCAACGGAGCAAAACATGAAACTTGATGGTTTGAACGTCGTATTATTCGAAGCCAGGCACGCCAAGACCCTCGCGGACCTCATTGCCAAGCAGGGCGGCAACGCGTTCTCGGCGCCCGCGATGAAAGAGGTTCCGCTCGAGAACAACGTGGAGGCGTTCCGATTCGCGGAAAAATTATTCAAAGGGGAGATCGATATCATGATCCTCCTGACCGGTGTCGGCACGCGTTACCTGGTAAGCGTTTTGGAAACAAAATACCCGCGCGAAAAAATATTGGACGTGTACAAAAGGATAGTGCTTATTCCGCGCGGCCCGAAACCCATCCGCGTCTTGAACGAATGGGGAATTCCGTTCGCGTTCACCGTGCCGGAACCGAATACGTGGCGGGAAATTTTAAAAACGATTGATGAAAATCCGGGCGCCGTAGGGGCGACCGGCCGGTCGCCCCTACACGGTAAAACCGTCGCCGTTCAAGAATACGGCGTGCCGAACCCGGAGCTGGTCGAAGGCCTCGAGAAACGCGGCGCGCGCGTGCTGCGCGTGCCGGTATACCGTTGGGCGTTACCCGACGATACCGGACCTATAAAGGAGGCGATCCGTAGAATTTTGGATGGTAAGGCGGATGTTGCCATGTTCACGACGGCCGTTCAGATCCAACATGTGTTTCAGGTTGCCGAACAAATGGGTACCGGTGTAGGGGCGATTCCTGCCACCAAAACGTCGGCGGGCAGGCATGAATCACCCCTACATAAAGCGTTTAAAAAGATCGTGGTTGCCTCGGTGGGGCCCGATTGTACCGAAGCATTGAGATCGCACGGCATCGAACCAGATATCGAGCCCGAAAGTCCGAAGATGGGACCGTTGGTGCTGGCAATGGCGGAAAAGGCGAAAAACATTTTACATGCAAAACAAAATGCAAGAAGATAACACCGTCCGTGTAGGGGCAAGGCGCGCTGTGCCCCTACACGATTCGATTTTTTTAAAAGCATGCCGCCGCGAGAAAACGCCGCGGACTCCGGTTTGGCTCATGCGCCAGGCCGGCCGTTACATGAAAGATTATCGCAAGCTGCGCGAGAAGAACTCGTTCCTCGAGCTATGCAAGAACCCGGCGCTGGTGGCTGAGGTGACGGTCACAGCGCAGGAAAAGATAAAAGCGGACGCGGCGATCCTGTTCTCGGATATTTTACTTCTCGTCGAGCCTTTGGGACTTCGGCTGGATTATGTGAAGGGCGGCGGGCCTTTGATCCAAAAGCCGGTGCGGTCGTCCGAGGATGTGGATAAGTTAAACGAGGCGGAGCCGGAGGTTTCCCTGTCCTATGTCTTGGAAGGAGTGCGTCAAAGCCGCCGCGCGCTTGGACCTTCCGTTCCTCTCATCGGTTTCGCCGGAGCCCCTTTCACGATCGCGTCCTACATGATCGAGGGAGGTTCGTCGAAAGATTTCAGCAAAACACTGCGTTTCATACGGGAAGACGCCTCCCGCTGGAAAGTGTTGATGCGGAAGATCACGCGCTCAACCGTCAAATATTTGAACGCCCAGGTAGGGGCGGGTGTCCAGGCGGTGCAGCTTTTTGACAGCTGGGCAGGCGTCTTGACCCCGCAAGAATACCGGGATTTCGCCGCGCCGTTTTCCAAAGAACTTCTGAGCAACGTCTCCAAAGATGCGATCGTCATCCATTTTGGGACAAGGACAGCCCCTTTCCTGGAAATATTCTCAGAGGCGGGAGGCCAGGTGATAGGCGTGGACCATCGGATCGGGCTTGGGGACGCCTGGAAAAAGATAGGCCCAGAAAAAGCCATCCAGGGGAACCTGGATCCTGAAATACTTCTTAAAGACAGGAGCGTTATAAAAAAAGAGGTTGACCGTATTTTAGCCGAGGCGGCAGGACGTCCGGGACATATTTTCAATCTCGGCCACGGGGTACTTCCGGAAACGCCGGTTGAGAACGTGAAAGCATTGGTGGAGATGGTGCATGAGCGCAGCACAATGTCATGACACATGAACAAAAAACCGCGGTTTTACTCATCGGCTTCGGCGGGCCCACAAGACCTGAAGAGGTGAAGCCTTTTCTTATGAGCGTCGTAGGGGGGATGAAGGTCCCCCCCGAGCGTTTAGCTGAAGTACTGCGTCATTACGAGGTGATCGGCGGCGTATCCCCTTTTAATGCCATCACCCAGCGGCAAAAGAACGCGCTGGAGGCATTTTTACTTTCCAAAGGAATATCCATCCCGGTGAGCGCGGCATATCGACATTCTACGCCGAGTTTCAAGGATGCTTTCGAATCCTATAAACATTTCGGTGTGGAGAGAGTGATAGGATTTATCCTAGCGTCCTTTCGTTCATCCGTCAGCTTTAAAAGGTATGTGGACAGGGTGGAGGAGGGTCGGAGGGAAGCCGGCGCGGATACCGTTATCGTCGAATATACAGAACCTTTTTTTCACGACGAACTGTACTTGAACGCCCAGGCCGAGAGAATAAACGAAATTTGGGGCACGTGGACGCCTGAGAAAAAGGCCGCCACCGAAATGATCTTTACCGCTCATTCGATACCCACCGCGATCTGTGAGGCAAGCTGTGGAGAAAATGACTTCCGTTGCTACGGTTATCAATTTCATGAGGCCGCACGGCATATTTCCAGCGAGATCGGCGCTAAAAACTGGCGCGTGGCGTACCAAAGCCGCAGCGGGAACCCGCATGATCCGTGGCTGGAGCCGGATATCAAGGACACGATCGGCACATTGAACACGAAAAAGGTCCGAAACGTCCTTGTGGTCCCTGTGGGATTCCTATGCGATAACGCGGAGGTCATCTACGACCTGGATCATGAAGCCAAAGCCGTCGCCGAAGACCGGGGTCTGGGATATTATCGGGCGGGCACCGTGAGTGATCACCCCATTTTCATCGAGATGATAGCAAAGAATATTTTAGAAAAGCTGGAAAAGAGCGGCTATAATGAACTCAACAAACGTCATTCTGAGGCGAAGCCGAAGAATCTCAAGAACGAGATCCTTCCCCTTCGCTGAGCTCAGGGTCAGGATGACAACGCTAATTTAGACAACTGTTCGGAGGAACGATGATCAAGTTATTCTGCTTTCCGAGGTCCGGGAACTCGCGCGAAGTGAAGATAGTGCTGGCCGAAAAGAACGTACCTTTCGAACCCGTGAATGTCCATGGGGACCCCGCGGTCAAGGAATCTCCGGATTTCAAGAAGGCGAGTCCCTTGGGAAAGGTACCCGCCATCATTGACGGGGGTGTGTTTATGTCCGAGGCTTATCTTATCAATAAATATTTGGACAATAAATTTCCGTCGCCTCCTCTCATGCCGCCTGACCTGGAAAAAAAGGCCGAGATAGAAAATTTCGTCAAAGAGATCGACAAAGGCATGGTGCTGAATATCGGCCTTCTTGTGATCGAGTGTCTCCTGAAACCCAAGGACCAGCAGCGCGAGGACTTCAAAGAGAAAAAAAGGCGTGATATCGTCGAAGCTCTCGGAAAGATCGACCGGATGCTCGAGGGGAAAGAGTACCTTTTCGGCGAGTATTCCCTGGCGGACGTCGCGGTGACACCTCATGTCGCGGCGCTTCCGATCCTGGGATCGGGTATCCCCGCTGAGCTTAAGAACGCGACAGCCTGGCTTGAGCGGATCAAAAAAAGACCCAGTTTTGCCCAATCGCAAAACTGAATTTTGCCCGTCTGCGGCGTTGCTCCTCCTCAACGTAGTTTCACTACGCCTTCGTCGTCGCGCCTTGCATACGGCCAAAATTCAGGTTTTGCGAGCCTCCATAGCTTATGCGTAAGTCATTCCAACTCCGGATAGAAAAAAGCGTCTTCGGCGGCGACGGTCTTGCATTCCTCAAAGGGAAGACCGTTTTTGTCGAGAACGCCCTCCCCGGTGAAATAGTACAGGCGCGCCTTTTGTCCGAAAAGAAAGATTGGTCCCGCGCCAAGACCCTGAAGGTCATCACCCCATCCGGTGCCCGCGTGGAGCCCCGTTGTCGTTATTACGGCCGATGCGGGGGATGCCAGTACCAACACGCGGATTATCCTCAGGAACTTCGGATGAAAGAAAGCCAGGTCCGTGAGGTTTTAGAAAAGTTCGCCGGGATCCATGACCGCGTACAGAGCATTCTCCATGGAAAACTCGATTACGGTTATCGGCGTTCCGCGACATTTCAGGTCATCCGCGAAAAAAAGACAAAAGTCCATTCTTTGGCGTATATCTCCAAAGACAACGTCACGCCGCTCAAGGTCCAAAGCTGCGATCTTCTGCATCCGTCGCTCGCGCGGGTCCTCAAAGAGGTTCCCAGGATCGGCCGGGACACAAAAAAGATCAGTTTCAAGGTTTCTCAGGATGGCAAGGTCCATAGCGATGAAAAAGAGGTCTTCTTTCCGGTCACGCTCTCTGGACAGCGCTTGCTTGTGAGTTCCCAAGCATTTTTTCAAAATAATTGGGAGGTCACCGAGCTTATTTCTCATAAAATAGCCGAGGTCGTCTCGCGGTTTCGGCCCCAGGTATTCTTCGACCTGTACGCGGGTGTCGGGACATTCACTTTTTTATGCGCGAAAGATGTGCCAAAGATCATTTGCGTCGAGGAGAACCCTCACGCCATGGCGGCGCTTCGCATGAACCGCGAGGCATCAGGCTGGCTCCAAGTGGATGTCCAAGAAGGCCGCGTCGAACGTGTTTTTGAAAAGCTGTGGCGTGAGGCGGGAGTCTCGGATGCCTTGATATTTCTCGATCCGCCGCGTCAGGGTCTGGACCGGAAATTAGCGGCGTTCTTAGCGGACCGGGTCAAAGCCAAAGCGCTCGTCTATGTCTCCTGCGATCCCGCGACTTTGGCCCGGGACCTCAAAATTTTTCTCAGCGCCGAGAACTGGAAGCTCGAGGAGATCATCCCTTACGACATGTTTCCGAGGACAAAGCACGTGGAAGCCGTCGCGGTCCTACAGGCCAACTCATAAGTAATAGGAGTTTGGCCGAGATGATTTTGGAGCGAGACAAGGAAAGAGGAGGAGGCATAGTATTAACTATGCCGACGACGAATGACGCAGGCGCAGCCCAAAATCGTCCGGCCCCAGAGGGGAAGCCCCTCTTTTGCCCGCCTGCTGCGTTGCTCCTCCTCGACATAGTCACTACTATGCCTCGTCGTCGCGCCTTGCAACCGGGCAAAATAGGGGCTTCCAAACTCCTATTACTTATGAGTTGACCTGTATACTATAATAACGGGCAATAACGAAAAAGGATCCTATGGAACTTCTGAAGGGAAAAGAAAACGAAGCCAAGGCGAAGTCGCTCGAGGTGGCCGAAGAAGCGCGCGAGGAGTCATGGAAATATCCCAGTTTCGTCGGAGACATTTTCACGGGCAAGGTGAACTGGGGTCTTCTATTCCCGTTCCCGCGGCAGGACGAGGCCGATAAGAAGATCGGCGACGAATTCATAAAAAAACTAGAGAATTTTTTAAAGACCAAGGTCGATGCCGACGCCATCGACCGGAACAGCCTCATCCCGGATGAGGTGATGAAAGGGTTGGCCGAGCTGGGTTGTTTCGGCATGAAGATCCCGAAGGAATACGGGGGTCTTGGTCTCTCTCAGATCAACTACAATCGCGCGGTGGGTTTGGTTGCCAGCCATTGCGGCTCAACGGCGGTGCTTCTTTCCGCGCATCAAAGTATCGGCGTCCCACAGCCTCTCAAAATGTTCGGGACTCCCGAACAAAAAAAGAAATATTTGCCGATGCTCGCCAAAGGCGCCATCTCGGCCTTCGCTCTCACGGAGCCTGAAGTGGGATCGGACCCCGCCAAGATGAGTACGACCGCCATTCCCACCGAAGACGGCAACCATTATATTATCAACGGCCAAAAGCTCTGGTGTACGAACGGCACCATCGCGGACGTACTTGTCGTCATGGCGAAAACCCCTCCCAAGGTAGTGAACGGCAAGGAAAAGACCCAGATCACGGCATTCATCGTGGAAACGAAGGGCACACTCGGCTTCGAAGTGGCGCATCGCTGTAGTTTCATGGGGCTAAGAGGCATCCAGAACGGACTCCTTAAATTCACGGACGTGAAAGTCCCGAAGGAAAACATTATTTGGGGTCTTGGCCTGGGGCTGAAGCTTGCTCTTGTGACATTGAACACGGGCCGCCTCACGGTGCCGGCGGCTTGCACGGCCATGGCCAAGAAATCCCTGCTGGTCGCCCGTGACTGGTCCAACAAGCGCGTCCAATGGGGTCAGGCCATCGGCCGGCACGAGGCCGTGACGTCCAAGATATCCCTCATGGCCGCGACCACCTTCGCGATGGACAGTGTCACCTGGCTCACTTCCGCCATGGCGGACCAGCATAAGACCGATATTCGGCTTGAGGCGGCGATGGCGAAACTTTTTTGCACGGAAGCCTCCTGGCGCATCGCCGACGATTCGGTCCAGATCCGCGGCGGCCGCGGATATGAAACTGCCGATTCCCTGAAGGGCCGCGGTGAGGAGCCGATACCTGTGGAACGTTTCATGCGCGACGCGCGCATCAACCTCATTATTGAAGGTACGAGCGAGATCATGCATCTCTTCATCGCGCGTGAGGCGATGGACCCGCATCTGCGCCGCATTCTTCCGCTCATGAGTTCTAAAACCCCGTTTGGTCAGAAGATCCAAAAGACTTTCCAAGCCCTTTTCCATTACAGCGTCTGGTATCCCAGACAATGGGTGTATCTGAGCCGTTGGAGGCGTCACGCGAAGGTTTCCCAAAAGATACGCCGGCATATCCGGTTCATCGAGAAGACGAGCCACAAGCTCGCGCGAACGCTGTTCCACGCGATGGCGATCCATAAGCAAGGGCTCGAAAAAAGACAGCAGATCCTGTTCCGGTTCGTGAATATCGGGACGGATCTTTTCGCGATGGCCTCGGCCTGTTCGCTCGCCGTGTCCATGACAAGCCAAAACCCCTCCGACACGGGGCCTGAGGAATTGGCCGATCTTTTTTGCCGCGAGGCCAGGATAAGGATTCGCCGGGAGTTCCGCTCCCAGCATGAGAACGACGACAAAATGATCTACAAGATCGGACGAAATTTCCTCGAAGGCAAATATCAGTGGTTGGAAACAGGGATAGTGAAGTGAAGAAAGCTCAGTAGATCCTTGCCTGCGCTTCAAAATATTTTCTCATGGTCCAAATCCAGGGCCGAAGAATTCGAGGAATGCCAACGCAAGTATTTCTATAACCGCTACGCTTCCTGGGGTGGTTGGGACCTCTCCGCGCCGGCTGAGGCGCGTCTAGCCTATATCCTCAAAAATCTCAAGAACCGCTGGGCGTGGAAAGGGGAGACGGTCCATCACATCGTGGAGACGGTCTTGAAAGCCATGCGCTCAGGGAAGCTTCTGACCGCCGACGAGGCCCTGACAGAGCTGACGCGGGTGATGCGGCGGGATTTCCTCTCTTCCAAAGCCAAAAAATACATGCAGGACCCCAAGCGGAATCTCGGGTTGTTCGAGCATGAGTACCTGAAGCCCGTGACGGACGAGGTATGGAAGTCTATCCATGACGAGGCCGCGGTTTGCCTCAAAAATTTTATCGCTTCCTCGTTCTATAAGGAACTCGGATCGGATGACAAAAAGGATTGGCTCGTCATCGAGGACCTGGAGGAATTTGATTTCCAGGGCTCTAAAGTATTCGTGAAGCTCGATTTCGCGAGAAAAAAAGAAGGCATAGTCGAGATCTTTGACTGGAAGACCGGGAAAGAGGAAAAGGGCGCCACGATCCAGATCGGCGCCTACGCGATCTACGCGATGCAAAAGTGGAACATCCCACTTTCCGGGATCCGCGCCTATTTAGTGTATTTGTCGGGTCCGGACCCTGTGCCTCAGGAACAACCGTTGACCGGAAAGCTCATTGAAGACGCCCGGAACACCATCTCAAAGAGCATCAGCCAGATGAAAACCTTGCTTTTGGACCCCAAAAGGAACATCCCGAAGCCCAGGGAGTTTTTTAAGTTTACCGAGAACGAAAGGCTCTGCTCTTACTGTAATTTTTATAAGATGTGCGAGAAATATACTCCACATCCCTGACCAATGTAGTGTTTTGTCAAGTCTATTTTTTATTAAATACACTATATATTGTGTTTTTTATTGACAAGCCGTAACCGGCGAGACTACAATCCACTTCACCATGATCGAACCTATCCTTCAAGAGAATAAAGACCGCTTCGTCCTCTTCCCGATTCGCCACGATGACGTTTGGAAAATGTACAAGAAGGCCGAAGCCAGTTTTTGGACTGCCGAGGAGATCGATCTTTCCCACGACCAGAAGGACTGGGAGCGCCTGAACGACGGAGAGCGGCATTTCGTCAAACACGTGCTCGCGTTCTTCGCAGCCTCCGATGGCATCGTGAACGAGAACCTAGCCATCAATTTCGTCCGGGAAGTCCAGATCCCGGAGGCACGCTGTTTCTACGGTTTTCAGATCATGATCGAGAACATCCATTCCGAAACGTACTCCCTCCTCATCGACTCCTACATCAAGGACCCGGTTGAGAAAGACCGCCTTTTTAACGCGATGGAGACCGTGCCATGCGTGAAAAAGAAAGCGGAGTGGGCTTTGCGCTGGATCAAAAAGGGTTCGTTCGCTGAGAGGCTCGTCGCTTTCGCCGCGGTGGAAGGGATCTTTTTCTCAGGGAGCTTCTGTTCCATTTTTTGGCTCAAGAAACGCGGCCTTATGCCGGGACTTACTTTCTCAAACGAGCTCATTTCGCGCGATGAAGGATTGCATTGTGATTTCGCTTGCCTTCTCTATCAAATGCTGGAGAATAAGCTTTCCACCGAACGGATCCACGAGATCATCGGCAACGCCGTGGAGATCGAGAAGGAATTCGTTTCGGACGCGCTCCCCGTCGACCTTATCGGCATGAACGCGAAATTGATGTGCCAGTACATCGAATTCGTCGCCGACCGTCTTTTGGTGGAATTGGGGTACCACCGGCTCTTTAACGCGACGAACCCGTTCGATTTCATGGAGCTCATCTCGCTGCAAGGCAAGACGAACTTCTTCGAAAAGAGGGTGGGCGAGTACCAAAAAGCCGGGGTGATGGGCAATAAGGACAAAGAAGCGCATTCCTTTATTACGAACGCCGAGTTTTAATTCCATAAAAGTGTCATGACAAAGAGGGAGAAGAGGGGTTTTATATGATGCAAGTCGTGAAAAGGGACGG
>Ga0247727_10014945_pt1 | contig 12818 bp, 11 predicted proteins | sample WisWelCaveWW1625_FD_202498 | JGI IMG/M metagenome (GOLD analysis project Ga0247727, IMG submission 202498) | Biofilm microbial communities from Wishing Well Cave, Virginia, United States - WW16-25 | ecosystem: Environmental > Aquatic > Deep subsurface > Groundwater > Cave microbial mat | place...
GACGGTAGAGTCTCCATCCGCGACGTGCTCGAGTTCATTCACTTGGTACTGACTACATTCAACAATCTCAGAATAAGCATGCACGACCTATTGGACCGTCACCTCAAAGTCATCTTCAGCGACTCGACCGCCGCTATGTGGCGTCTGACGGGCGAGCAGCTAAACGAGCAAAAAACGCGGTTCATCACTTTGTACCAACAGGAACTACAGTCGTACCTCGTACAATTCGCCAGGGTCACCGGCGAATTAGTCATGCCGCTCTATTCAATTCTGCGTTGGCTCATGGATCGTGCTATCGCGCGCCTCGCCTCTGGCGAATCTGTGCCACAGGGCGTACTACCGCTGCTACAACGGATCACACCGGCCCTCCAAGGTATCACTCACGACGGAGCTATCATCAACGTGCGTTCAGCGGACGTGGTCGCTTGTCGCGACCTGATACCTCAGCCAAACATTCAAGGGGCGGACGAGACCATCGGATTCCTCACTACACATTCGTACGGAGATGCTATCCAAAAGGTATTGCGTGGCTACGCGGAACGGTACGCTACGATCATTCGCGAAACCAGATCGGCGGCAAACGTGGCAAGACATGCATACGATGTGTCATCCGAAGCGATGCGGGATTCATCGGAACAACTAACCGGCGCCAGGGGCCAGATTATGCAAGGCGAACAGCAATTGGCGGCGGCGCGCTCGGAAATCGAGACATCGCATCGACTTGTCGCCGAGAGGAACGAAACAATAGCGCGGATGCAAAGCGCGCTAGCACAGGCAACCGCAAACGAACAACAAGCAGTCGCGAGAGTGTTCGACTTGGAACGGCAGGCGGCAATGGCACAAGAGGTTCGCGATCGACTGTACGCGAGGGGCCGCGTCGTGTTCACATTACTGATGCAGTACGGTGGCGAGGCGGCTCGGGCCGAGGAGCAGGCGCGCGCCGATATCCTAGCGGAACGGCCCGTGCCGCCGGAAGAGATCGGACAAGGCGATCGCGTTCTCTACACCCCAGTGGAAATGGCACGCCTCGCTGAAATACAAAACCTGGACCCGCATTCGGGCTGGGACACGGTGGTCGAAAATATTAATGACGAAGCGGCATACGCAGCGACACGGATCGCCCTTACCGCCGAACGTTTGGCGCTAGACGCATCGATCCCACCGAGCCCGGGCCGGCGCCCGACACAACTCCAAGTCGACATGATGCAACACACCCTCACGTCGGCGCATGCGGCGCACGTAGAATTAGCCGACATAAAAGGTAAATTGCTCGATGTGACGAAAGACCGCAACGAGCTACTCGCGGCGATTTCAGCGCAGCGACGAGTCGTCTCGGAGGATACCCGCTCCGTGGAGACCCTACGCAGGCAGCTCGAAAGCGCTCGTGCGGAAAACGACACCATTAGCAGAGCCCTCGCCGAATCACAAATCAAACACGTCGCAGCAGACAAGGCGCTACACACAGTGGCGGACGCAGTCATCCAAGCAAACGGTGCGACTCTACCACAACACATCGTTGCAGCAGTCAGAGCAGGAGACCCGAACGCGATCGCAAACGTAATGGACGGCCAGCGCATCGCTGTCGCAGAACAACTATCGCAGGTGGTCACACATGCAGACAATGCACATCGGCAATCTACCGCTGCCATGCAGCAATTACAACTCGAACTCGACAGTCTCCGCACACAACTCGCGACTGCCCTAGCTCAACGCGACGCGCTCGAGCAGAAACGGGACGCATCGCCATCGCCAGCTTCGGTGGACACAGAGCCGCACCTCTTCGGTGCGCATTTGCAACGCATGTCCGCACAGCGAGATGAGGCGCGCGCGCAGTTTTCGACTCGGGCCCAAGAGTACCGCAACGTGCTCCGCGCCAACGAAGAACTACAACGCCGCGTGAACGCTTCAAACGAGGAAATGCAACAACTCGCTACGGAACTACAATCGACCCGCGACAGACTTTCCGAGGTTATGCTCGACCGCCAGCACGCAGCAGCACTGCAACGCGCAGCTCACGCGACAGTGCAAGACGTCGCAGCTTCGCCACCGGACAACGTTGTAATCGGCGCATCACTACCTGCGCCCCTTCTGACCCGCAACCTCAGACGCGCACATCGCTCACTCGCTCAGTTCCTGTTGCTACACTACCCGGTCGTGCATCGAATATCGCCGTCCACGAATGAGTTTACGGAGTTCAGCAACGAGGTTGCAGGACCATGGCTGCGGGTGTAATTGCAGATGTAATTGCACCCACCACGCACAGGCACGACTGACATCGTCGACGAATTGCATATGCATTCGTGTTCGCATACGTACGCAGAGAATTTCCTGAATAACACGGGATGGGTCCACGCTACGTCGCTTCGCGCCTGACAATCATCAACGGCATACTTTGCCGCGACGGCGTTCCGGTCGATATCGGGCCGCCACTTCACGCCGCGTTGCCGGAACACCCGTTGCCAGGTCCCATTCCGATTGGGTCTCAGTGGACATTACACTTCATACCGGACAGACCGCCGACACGGCGAGACAACTAGTTCGCATACATCACTCGCGCTCACCTCGTCCGCATTGCTTTACTGTGTGACGAACTATTATGTCACGAATCATTCCAGGCATTGTCTATCTGACATTGCTATCCTATCCATGAATCCGACCGATTTTGCACAAGCCATGCATATGGCACCAGCCGCTGCTCGCAAAGCCGCGTACGGCGGAGCGGGCCGCGCGGCGTCCCCGATGCGAGCAGGCGCGGAATTCTACATGCCGCCAGATCAGGCGACCAGCTATTACAACATGATGGACGCGTACAACCCCAAGGCAAGCTTTTTCCGCCCGAACAAACCCAAGTACACTCCGCCACCATACATGCGCAAAATCAAAGCAGCGGACTGGTACCAGGACATGCGCGATGGAAGGGTTGGCCTCGGCGCCTACCGTCGTCGTCGCATCGGCACCGCCAAACGCCGCGCCAAACCACGCGCTCAGTCCGGACGTTTCGTCAAGCGTCGAAAGGCTCCAGTCAAACGACGCCGATACGTCCATGGTCGCGGCGCATACACCACCGGCGAAGGCGGCTTCCTCGACTGGCTCAAACAGAAGGCGGGGCAGTTCGCTGCTTCAGACACCGGACGCAATCTCATCGGCTCCGGACTGCGCGCCGCCGGCGGTAGTCTCGGTAACATGCTCGGCTCTCGCGGCATGGGACAGGGCCTCGGTGCCGCAGCGTCACGGGCGTTGGGTTTCGGCGGTTACCGCCGCGGTCGCCGCCTCACAGGACGTGGTGCTATTGACGATATCGGCGCCGGTGGCATGGACAGTGCCATCGGCGATATGGGCGCTGCCGACGCAAACGCCATCGCGAGACAAGTCGCAAGGTCCCAAAACGCGGCTCTCATCACCCAAGGTCCGGACATCGCAAAGTTCGTCAACACTGGAGAAGGCGACGTCGTCATCTCGCATCGCGAATACATCGTCGACGTCGTATCCGGTGGTCCTGCATTCTCTCTCGTCAACACGTTCGCGCTTAACCCAGGCCTCGACCTCGCGAACGGCGGATGCACCCCCTGGCTCGCCGACATCGCCAGGCACTTCCAGCAGTACCGTTGGCTCGGCCTCACGTTTACCTTCATCTCCACGTCCGGCTCCCTCGCTACAACACAGGCTCTCGGCGAAGTCCTCATGTCGACGAACTTCAACGTCACAGACCCCAAGCCACTGAGCAAGTCAGATATGCTCTACCAATCCTTCAACACGGCGGGCGTCCCGTCATCCGACCTCGAACACGCTATCGAATGCAGCCCGCGCGAAACAATTCTCGGCGCCAAACTCTACGTGCGCGGCGGCCCAGTCGAGACGGGAGCAGACCCGCACTTCTACGACATGGCAGAAACAAACATCGCTACTCAGGGTCAGGCCGCTGCCGGCATCGTGCTGGGCTCGTTGTACGTGTCATACCAGATCTCCTTGTCCAAGCCGCAACTACCATCGGTGCAGCGCCAAAACGTCTCGTCCGTTCCGATGGCCTTCTGGACGTATTCGGGGGTCGGCGCGTATCAGTACTTTACCATCTCGTCCCTACTCGATCCGTTCGGCTTTTCCAACCCGGCTGGAATCTTGGTCTACGACTCTGCCGGCTTCGAATTCGGCAACGTCAACGGTCGCGGCGGTCAACCACTCGCAAACAAGAACAAACAGGTCGGCATCAAACCAGGCGTTCAAGGAACATTCGTCGTCATGGTCACGGTTCAAACTGCCGCCGCTACCGGCAACACCGGCGTGTCGCTCAGTTGTAACTTCGGCGCGGGGGTCTCACAGTATGCCGGCGATCTTACACTTCTGGGTCTCGACAGCACATTCGCTCGCAACTTCCCTGACGGTGGCACCGCCGCTCGGTTTACCACCCCTTGGACAGACACAATCGGCAGCACAAACACTCCAATGATCGCAATGTACGTCGTCACGGTCGACACAAAAAGTGGTGCCCCGGCACTCCTCGGTTCATACCTGCAATTCGACCGATCCACATCAGATGGTACGATCCCACCACAGCCAGCAAACTCATGGCCACACGTCGGTTCGCAGACCAACGTCACCATCAATATCCGCAAGATCGACCCAGGTCTCCTCCTCAAAATAACAGGTTGACCACCATAGATCCACGCCCCCGCCATCTCCACCACCTCCTCCGTGTCATCCGTGTCATCTCATTTCTTACGCCACCGTTGGACAATAATTTCCGATCGGAATCATCGACATGATATATCATTTATGACAGCTCACACATTACACGGCCAAACAATGTACGTGCGCTGCAGACTACGCCGTTCATCCAGTCATCCCCCGTCTATAAGTATCTGCTTCCATGGCCACTCGCATCCCTTCACAAGTGCCATCATTCATAGCACAAGGTCAGGACGCCGCTCATCCGCCACAGCAAGCTTCCGTTCCGCCCGCGCACACGTCGGAGCAAGAAGAAGTCGACGAGGAAGACGAAGACGACGATGCATATGAAGACTCTTTGTCGGAAACTATCTTCCGCCAGGCCATGGAACACATCGTCACACGATTCGACAAACTCGACCGCGACATCGCCGATATCAAAGCTGGTATCGAATACCTGTCCGGCCAGATTCTCGACCTCGGCGGCAGGGGGGGGGCCCGCGGATGACGCTACACCGATAGTTTTTCTCGGTCAGTCATTAACTTCGTCTTGTGTGTGTGTGTGTGTGTGTTGTCGGCTCAGTGGGGGTTGTCGGGGGGGCTATGCCCCCCCTCCTCCTTCTGGCGCTGATGGCCAACACCATATTGGGATGTTCCACACCCCAAACAAAGTTTGGGCCTTTTCTCCTAGGGGATCCTCGATCCCCCCCCCCACCACACATGCCTGGTCTCTCCTCACCAACAGCGCCATTGTCTCATTGACAACCCTACCCGGTCTCGCATGGCATCTACAGACAAAGTGCCGGCCGTCTCTACCGCTGCGACACGGCGTCCGTTTACGCCGTTTAAGCATGCATTCAAACGGCCAATGCAACGCCCACCCCCATTCGGTCCGAAAGAGTCAACACGCCGCCCGCGGCAGTCCATGGCAGAAGAGGACGAAATCGACGTCCCACCCCCCGCACGCGCACCACCAGACTTCACTTCGCGGCTTTCGCATCTCGGCAAGAATGGAATCTCGCCGCCAGACAGGCTTCGCCGCGGTATCACTACGAATCATATTTTTGACGAATCGGGTATCTGTCTTCGATGCCACTGCACAGAACAGTCAATCGCGCAATGCGCACAAATGCCACAAACGAAGGCGTAAGCAGTTGCACGCTCATTTGCGTTATGAAGTATTAACCGACCAAAAAGACTACCGACCAAAAAGACTAACGCGACCAGGAAACGCGCGCGCTGTTTCCCATATATCATTAGAAAGACCGTACACTCATCATCGTCCACCCGTCATGGCTCTTCCAGAGTATCTCGACCCGAAATACGTTACCAACTCGAACATCATTATCGCAGATGGCGAAGTCTTCTACGTCCCGAATGGCACCCAAACCGCCTGGGACGTCGCTTTGGCACGGTCGCGCGGAAAGCCAGTGGACGATTCGGCAATCAACAAGTACAAGGTCCGCCTCGAACACTCCATGTTCAAACCGGCGCGCTCAGCGGACGCAGCGTAGTCGTGTGAAGAAATAACCACACGTACACGTCCCCCCTCTACATCTCAATGCATTTTCTAGTTCAATGTCGCGACACCCTCGCCCCCTCATAGAAACAGTGCTCGAATCATCGGGTTCATAACAGGAACAGTACCGCTATCGTTCAAAATTGATCAAAATGAGTACACTCGAACGCGACAAGTACTCGATCGTGAACGGCGTCCTTTACCGCGAAGGTATTCCAGTCTTTGGCGCTACAGTCGTCAACGCGTCTCCCTTAGCAGCACAGACCGCAGACGACTACCACCCAGGTCTAGTTATCCGATACAACGGTAACATGCACCCAACCCAACCGCTCAATCCATCAACCGGTAGCTCTTAACCGATACACACATAACCGGATGTGTCGCGGGGTGGGTTTTCGCCATCATCCATTTCGTTCGGCACAACAGGCAGTGTCTCGCGAAGATACCATGCGCAGCAGGCGCAGAATGTCGTCGCCCATCGACCCGGACGCCGTCGCTCGGCAACCAGACACCCCAATCGCGCCCATTGCAGACGAAATCATCGCTGCCGTCAGAGACCCGGCACACTGCAAAAAACACGTTTTCAAACTCCTCATGCTGCTGCTCGTCCTGGCAGGGTCTGCAGCATCCGCGTTCCTCGCAAAGTACATCGTAAAATGAACCCGTACTATAAATACGCATGAACGAATGGCTGGTGAATTTACGCATTTTTTTGACACAATTCTTCTACGTTTGTGCTCCCACGTTTTGGTATACATTAAATCAAAAAAAAAGGACACTTTCACGTCACTTTTTGTACATAAAAAAAAAGGCATGTCGGCACATACCGGATAAACGACGACGATTTTACGACCATGTACGTTACAGCACGTTTCGCGACTTGTTGGTAGAAAGCCCAAAAATATGGCGGCTAAGGCACAAAAAAGGCGCGGCACGTACGACCTCTGGAAAGCGACGGCTCTATCAAGAGCCCTCCTCTTGGACCCTCACCACGTCTTTTGGACCAACACCACGGACGACGAGAACAAAAAGGACCTCATTCTCACATCCGCGTACTATGTGCCAACGGGAACGGCACGCGGAGCCTTTACAGACGCAGAACGAAGATGGGCAAAATATCAGAATTTTGTACCCGAAAAAACGCCCAGGCAAACGATGGCCGCCATTGCCACTGCTGTCCAGACAGGCGTGCCTCTCTCCGCAGAACAGCACGATCTACTGAAAGCCCACAGCCTGCGAACACAAGCGTTGTTGTCAAGACGCATCGCCCGCGGTTACTACCACCAAGAAGAAGAAGAACAACCGCGCAGACGAGCACGGGACGAATCGACCGATTCATCCGATTCTTCCGCCGCTTCATCCGCTGCTCCTACACCTCCTCCTCCTCGTCCTCGTCCTCACCGCCTCGCTGGTTCCCCCTTTTCGAGAGACTGGTGCTTTACCATGTTCACCCACGAACAACCCGCGTGGGTGCCGGGTGTCCGTTACATTTGCTTTCAACAAGAGGCCGCTCCAACTACCGGCCGATTACACTGGCAAGGCTATATGGAAACTTCGGAAGCTAGAAACGACTTACAAATGCGCGAATTCCTCGAAGCATTCTGGCCACGCGGCACGCACGTCGAGCGCAGAAGAGGTACCCGCGAAGAAGCAATTGCATACTGCCAAAAACCAGGCGGCGTACCGGGGTCTTTCCGGGAGTGTCCATGGACGCGCCGCGTCGTACCAATGGAGAACCCAACCCTACCGCGCCGCGTACCAGTGGACCCTTGCCGATTCCGACAGAATCCGCACAACTGTGACGTCTTCTCAGACATGGATGAGCAGTAGCATTGCGGTTTGTTCTCGCGTGTACACAAGATAAACATCAGATCGGGAATCCGACACCGCAGGTTCGTGTTACGCAGACTCGATTGTCCCATTGACGTAACGCATGTCGCAGGAACCCGCGCAGCGCCAGGACTGTGCCTCAACACAACAGTTCACCGAATCGCTAGCGGCCACGGCGCCACCAGTACCAACACGCACCGACGCTGACACCATCATCGACTCCGTTCGACCACCACCAGCACCACGCAAGCAACGCAAGCTCAAACCATGGAATGTGAAGCAATCCGCCGTCACGTTACCGTTTTCCCCAGCCATCTCACTGTCAAAAGCACGGAATCTGATCAAGAAGGCAGAGCAATTTGACCGTCGCGTCCAGGCACGCTGGATCAGCATCCCGGAAGAGCAACGCCCTCTCCGATCTACGAAGTATCATATTGTCATGTTCGGCCAATGCTTTCGATGCGGCGCACGGTCCCGACACGCGTTCCGCGAAGATTGCACCGTCCATCACACGGAACGCAGCAAGGCGAAACGCAAACAGGATTGAGATCAGCTTCCCTCACTCCGTGTGTTATCTGTGTACGTGAAAGACCGCTTAGATATCAGCTACAACAGTTGGGTCGTTCCGACATTCATGGTTCGCGCGATGGGCAGGGGACTACAGGGCGGATCGGTCGCCGTGATGAAAGCCCATGGCTACCCGAAGACCACGGTCACCGGACGCACTTGACCCAGACATCGCCCTGCTACTTGCCGACCATGCTCCACCAACTCCACCAACACCCGCTCCGAAAACAAGCAACCGCGATCACCCAGGCGGAGGCGCCAAAATGTGGTGCTTCACTCTTTACCGGGACGACCCACCGACCATCACCGACGGCATCGACTACATGTGCTTCCAACAAGAACGATGCCCAACCACTGGTAACTTACATTGGCAAGGTTACATGGAACTAAATTACCGCGCACGTCCAGCACAGGCACGCGCTCTTGTCAATACATGGAAACATGGCACACACGTAGAACGCACTAGAGGGTCGCAGCAAGAAGCTATCGACTACACCAAGAAGAATGACACCGCCGTACCAGATACCTGGCGGGAGATCGGTCACAAGCACCATCCGGATGCAGTACACATGCTCGACGCTCTCGTCAACGACATACGCAGTGGACAACTAGACATGAACAAACTCGTCAGCAGCCACGAGAAGGCATACCTCATGTACGGCGCGCGTCTCATGCCCCTACTGGACGCCAAACGGCCGCCGCCACCCGAGTGGCGCAAGGTCGAGGTTTTCCTATATTGGGGCGCAAGCGGTACGGGCAAGACACGCAAAGCGCAGGCAGAAAACCCAGGCGCGTATCACAAGAACAACACAGAATGGTGGAACGGCTACACGGACCAAACATGTGTTGTCTTCGACGACTTCTTCGGCCAACAAAAGTACTCGGACATGCAGCTCTGGCTCGAAGGCTACGTGACGAATCTTCAAGTCAAGGGATCGCCCCTAGCGCACCATCCGTACTGGACCAAGGTCATCATCACGAGCAACCGGCCCATTTGGGAATGGTGGGCAGGCATCGCTACCAAAATGTCGGAGGACGAACGCCTCTCCATTTTTCGTCGCGTACCTGCCAAGAACCGCATCCGATTCAAGTGGCTCCCGGACGGATCGGTATCACAGGTGGCTCAACCGGACGACCCAGACCTTGTACTATTACATCACGACGAAATGCGCCGCTTACAGGGTGCGGCTCATACGCCCCCCGCATAGATCACTAGAATGGTCGTTCTTTAAGGGCGCCCTTCAAGGGCTAGTATTACCCCTTAAAACGAACCCGCAGGACACGCTTGTCATCGCGTCTATACAGTCGTTCTTCAGTTCGTACATATGGGGCCTCTTCTGGCGATACCGGAAATCGCTATCGCAGTTGAGGGCGCTGCAGATGCCGGCGCTGTGGCCGGTGAAGCCGGAGAAGCCGGTGCCGCTGGCGAGGCCGCAGACGATATCGCCGCTGGACCGGCGGAAGACGACGCCGTCGGCCGTCGCATCCAACAATTTGGCAATTTTACAACGGCTGCCATGCCTTGGGCGACACTCGCACAGCAGATGGCCGCCGAACGGGACATGGAGCACCAGGCGAACACGGCGCAACGGTCCGACGCCGAGATGTTCGAGGACGCATACAACGATCGAGAGGCTCGCCAGCTACACCAGCGCTACAAGGACATTCGCGCGGAGGATCCCGAGGAAGAAGACGCTCCGCCAGAAGAAAGCCTTGCTCATTTTGTTCCACCAGGCGTCATTGCCCCTCCTAACAGTGCTCGGTACGCACAAACCGCCGCAACGCATTACGCGCAGTACGCCCATTCCCCACCGCTCCTCGCAGCCGAAATGGCGGCAAACCCGCAGTTGTTCACCGGTGGTACAGGCGCGTACGTATCCCGGCACGTTCTTCGCCAAGCCACCAGGGACCTCAACAAGCGTATGCCACAACGAAATCGCGTCCGTTCATACTACTAGACGTAACATGTCCGGGTCCTGCGTACGCGTGTCCGAACATGTTACATTTTCAATCGAGCTCTATACGTGTGATTCAAGGGTCCTCGATGACTTTCGCCAATGATGCCAAACTGGCCCCTGCCCGACTCGGACAGCGATTGTCCGATCGGTCACATCCCGCGCCGCTCCGTTGACATATCGCAAGCGACACGGTTACAGGCAATTCTAGCACCAGCAATGCTACGTATACGAACCGCGTCTATCTGTAGAACCAGGCCACCATTCATGGAACGCGAGGTTTCGGATCTGTTCCGGCAGTTGGAGTCGTACACGGACGACGACGCGCGCCTCGACAATGTCGTCAAGCCAAGTTGCAGAAGTGGCCGTCGTCTTTCTCCCCGGATCCATGCTATCAACGCAGCGTTACAGATCGTCATCTACAATCTGCGTGAACTGAACCCGGAATTGGCAGTTATCGAGTACGGCCATCGCATCGACACGCTGCGCCACATGTGGTTGCGACGGCAACTACTCGACGCGAACTTGCCGTTCCACGCTACGGACGACAACCCGGGACTCTGCGATGGCTGCAAGTTCAACACTGCGTACGTCCGCGATCACCCGGATGTGCTGCCGGGTCTGCGATGCCCAGCAAAACCTTGCTTCTGTCCCCGCTGCTGGTCCCTCTGCTATCGATGGACGAAACGTTTACTACGAGAAACGGACGTAGTCAAGCGCGACGAACTCATGTGCCTCGATCCACTGTATTACAATCGTTTCCTCCACGACGTCGGCGGTGCCGTCCCGATCGATTGCCGCATTGACCTCACGAGCAAGTACCCATATTGTGTCGTTGATCGTCCCGCGTCTGTTCCGGCCGAACACGCGCAATCGATCGAACCGACTCTCTAGCGCCAGTGTCCCGAGGTCCGCGATGACTTGCCCGGGACCCACGGGGGCCCACGGGATTAGGTAATACTACGCCTTCGGCGGGCTAATCCCGTGTGCGTGCACACATACTCACAAGAACAGCTCGTTTTGTACACCGGACTTGCGCTTGAAATGGAATCTCCGGGCGCCGAGCAGCGCCCCTTTCTGCCGCCAGACCAATACGACCGCCTCCGCACCTCAATTCTCCTCCGCGAACGACGCCTTGCGGAGTCCCAAGGACAAAAGCTGTCATTGCCCACTCTCGAGCGCATGGCATTGGGACGTGGTGGTGGAGGTTACCAAGGGTATCCGGCACGTGGAGGCTATAATGCGGCACCGCGTACGTTCGGTACCGGAACCTACAACACACCCGCGTCCGCTCCAGGCCGCTGGACTCCAGGCACCACCGCACCACCGACGGTACGGACCGGCGATCTGGTTTTTTCCAACCCGGACAACGTGGAGCGAGTACACTTCGTCGACAACGGCACTTTCACACAGTGGCTAAGCGAACACCTGCAGGAAAACGATCTCCGTTGCCTTATGACCCTCGTTCCCCCGCTCCGGCGCATCATGTATGCATTCCTGTACGACGTCCAACGAGGTGTCAAGGCTCCTGACCTCCCGGGTATCTTGCGTAAGTATGCCAACACACAATCAGACCCCCGAGGCAAGACAGAAATGTCTCTTACGTAGTCTGCCAATGTCGTCTGCTGATATTGTTTTGTTCGTTGCTATAGCATACGAGCATTCGCTACACTGCGCTGTGTGTTTCCGTCCACGTTGCTCTGGACGTGGATGACGTCTAGCTCGTTTGAATCTTTCGCTTAGCATGGCACTCATGGCAAAACCGTGGGGCGAGGCACATACCTCCTCCGCGGCGGCGGCTCCAGTCGTACGGAGAGACGGTGCCCGACCAGACATACCATCTGATACGGATCACATCACACAGATGATCGGCAACGTGATGGTTGACGACTCGCACCTGGCGCGGTCTCGTCGTGTCTACGACATAGGTGCACTACTGGATGATCGGCTTCACGGTGCGATCAAGGCTGCATGGCAGGACCCCGGTACAGGTGGTTTCGAACAACTGACACCAGCGTCGTGCCTATTGCCACTTTACCTTATCATGGAACACGCGACCGAACAGATGCAGGGCGCATTCCGCCTGTTACAACAGCACTTGGCAGACGGTAGAGTCTCCATCCGCGACGTGCTCGAGTTCATTCACTTGGTACTGACGACATTCAACAATCTCAGAATAAGCATGCACGACCTATTGGACCGTCACCTCAAAGTCATCTTCAGCGACTCGACCGCCGCTATGTGGCGTCTGACGGGCGAGCAGCTAAACGAGCAAAAAACGCGGT
>Ga0247727_10014946_pt1 | contig 12818 bp, 13 predicted proteins | sample WisWelCaveWW1625_FD_202498 | JGI IMG/M metagenome (GOLD analysis project Ga0247727, IMG submission 202498) | Biofilm microbial communities from Wishing Well Cave, Virginia, United States - WW16-25 | ecosystem: Environmental > Aquatic > Deep subsurface > Groundwater > Cave microbial mat | place...
TCCACCTCAAATTTTTTCAAAAACCGGTATTTCCGGACAGACACTAGCTATAGGATTCATAGGCATTTGCCTATTATTTTTTATCCTACGACTGTCGAAGCCAGGTTAAGAGAAGCGTTGGGTTTAATATTGATCTCCTCCTCCCATCTACCGTATTCGGGATGAAGGACTAAAAGGCGATAAATTCCGGCAGGTAAAGATTCAGTATACAGAACATCGGTACCTTGTTTGCGACGCTCGCGATTTATGTAGATTGATCCGAAAGGTTTTACAAGAACATTTAATTTACCAAACATTGGCGGTTCTACTATAATTTGAGGACTGTTCGGCTGTGTTTTATCCAGTTTCTTTTTAGAGATTTGTTCTATTAGATTAGCTGAACGTGGCGGCTCTGAAGAAATTTTTAAACTGTCAAAGTCCGATGGAGGGACAGTAGCTTTTTTCAAAGTGAACATTAGCATCCAATTAATTCCCTTTTCGACAGCAATGGTGGTATCGATAGACACGTAGCCTGCTTTCGAAAATTTTAGAGATACTTTTCCAGCTTGTATAGATGTATCAGGTATGGGAGTCTTGCCAATAAATTTTCCATTTAAAACAACTTTTACGTCCTTCGGCACAGTAGAAATGGAAATGACTGTGGGCTTGAAAGAGCCCAGAATTCCTAAGATGTCTGCTATGAACCCAATTATCGTTAAAATTATCCCTGCAATTACAAAATACTTGCGATACGGTATTGTCTTGCGCCATAAACGCGATATCGATTCTCGCCATTTGTTTTTTGTAATAGGCGGAGGGATGGTTTTTGTCCTTAAAGGATCTTCTTTCTCTCTTTCCAAGCCTATCAGAAGACTATCGATATTTTGATAGCGTTTTTCAATTGCCTTTGCCAAAGCTTGCTCAACGATGCTCTGCAATCCATCGGAAACATCCGGTATAAACTTTTTCAAAGGCTCGGGCTGCTGACTTAGAATCGCAAAAGAGATACCTTCAAATGTCTTGCCTGGGAATGGAAGTTGGCGAGTCATCAATTCATAAAAAATCACCCCCAAGGAAAAAATATCCGAGCGTTCGTCAAAATCGTTACCCCGAATTTGTTCTGGCGACATATACTGAATCGTCCCCATTCTCGTGCCTTCTACCGTGAGAGCGGTGCCTTCGCGCAGCTTGGCTAGGCCAAAATCAGCAATTTTCACCAGCCACTTGCGAGTGATGAGAATGTTCGACGGTTTGAGATCGCGATGAAATATGTTCTGCAGATGAGCCTCTCTGACGCCCTCGCAAATTTGTATCATGATATCCAAAACGTCATTAATCGTCAAATTTTTTCCCGCGATCAAATCGCCAAGCGATCCACCTTCCACATATTCCATGACGAAATACGGCCTGTTTTCCAATTCCCCGATTTCGTGCACAACGACAACGTTCGGATGTGGATCGAGGCCATGACTTCGGCCTCACGCTTGAATCTGGCTTTGTACTCTGGGAAATTGGCGTAAGACAGCGCCAAAAATTTCAACGCCACTTTGCGGGGCAGTTTAGTATCTTCGGCGAGATACACTTCACCCATTCCTCCAGCGCCAAGCTTGCTGATAATTTTATAATGTGAAATGATTTGGTTGAGCTCGATAACCATCGCCAATTGACCGGGAATTGGAATTTATTCCCTCTGCATCGAATTTGCTAAAATATCATGAAGATTGAGCGTCAAGCTGAGAATAAATCCCTGCTCTGTATCGGGAAAGCAATCCGTGATTATGTGACAAAAGATAAACAAATCGGTAGGAAAAGTCAAGTTGAAAGCAAAAAAGATAAAAAGCGAAAACGAAGTAAAGCCAAGAGCCAAAAGAAGTGGGATTGCCGGCGTTTATTTCGCTGCGACCGGCCAGCTAAAAATATCTTTCAATTCAACCTGAAAACCGGGGAGCAACTCGGAGGTGAGCGTGTCCAAAACCCAGCGCCGCGCGGTCGGGGTTAGCACCATCATATTCTTTTCGTAAGGATCGACGAACCAAACTTCACGGCTGCCTTTTTCAAAATAGAGTTTGGCCTTCGCAACAAGTGTTATCCTGATATCGCGTTAGCGCACTTTTTCTACAATCCAATTTTCAAGTAAAATGTCGACGCGCAATTTCTTGCGTCTTGCTTGCGCCTCTAGTTTCTTGAAGACCTCACGATCAATTCCGATATACTGTTTTTTCTTCAAATTAAATTTGACCGCGACTTCTTCGGTGCCGTCAAACTCAAGCAAGCTATGCTCGTCCCAAAAATCCGAGGCTTCTTGAATGGTCATATTCGCGAGAAGCGTTTTTTTTTCGTTATTTCTTGCCATAGCGCTTTTTCTCTGTTTGGTTCATATATTTTATAAGCGTAATTTAGCATATTCGCAACTAAATCGCAAGCAACATTTTTAGCTTTCATTCACCCGCCGCGCCACTTCATAATGCGCCATCTGCGCGCGCAGCGGCGGCTGGTCGTTGCGATTGATCACACAAGTATTATCAGCGAGCAACACGCGCGCTTTCACGTTGTCGTTGAGCTGCGTGTCGATGATTTCCTGCACTTGCTGTTGCAGGGCGGGATCGTAAATGGGGAAAGCGACTTCGACGCGGCGATCGAGGTTGCGGGACATCCAGTCGGCGCTGGCGAGGAAATATTCGCGTTGGCCGGCGTTTTCAAAAATATAAACGCGCGCGTGTTCGAGGAAGCGATCGATGATGCTGATGACGCGGATGTTGTCGCTGAGTCCGGGCACTCCGGGGCGGAGGCAGCAGATGCCGCGGACGATCAATTGAATTTGAACGCCGGCGCGGCTGGCGAGATAAAGCTCGTCAATAATTTCCGGATCGACCAGCGAGTTCATTTTGGCGATGATGGCGGCGGGCTTGCCGGCCTGCGCGTTTTCGGCTTCGCGGCGAATACGTTCGATAATCGCGTGGCGCAGATGTTCCGGCGCGACGAGCAAATGTTGGTAATTCTCCGGCGCGGCGTAACCGGTGAGCAAATTGAATACGCCTTCAACTTCCGTGCAAATTTCTTCGCGGCAGGTGAGCAAGCCGAGATCGCCGTAAATGTGCGCGGTGCGGTCGTTGTAATTGCCGGTGCTCAAATGGCAATAGCGCCGCAGCGTTTTCTCTTCGCGGCGAACGAGGAGACAGAGCTTGCCGTGCGTTTTCAAACCCTGCAAGCCGAAGATGACGTGCGCGCCGGCGTCTTTGAGCTGGCGCGACCAGCGGATATTCGCTTCTTCATCAAAGCGGGCTTTCAATTCCACCAGCACGGTGACCTGCTTGCCGTTTTTTGCGGCGCGCGCCAACGCTTCTGCGATAAGCGACTTCGGCGAGACGCGATACAAAGTCATTTTAATCGAAATGACGTCCGGATCGTTGGCCGCTTCTTCGAGCAAACGGACAACGTAGTCGAATTTTTGATAAGGATGATGCAACAGATGATCGCGCTCGCGCATCGCCGCAAACAGCGACGCGCTCTTTTCCAGCGCCGGAATCGGCTGCGGCGGCATCGCCGGATATTGCAGACGCGGAATATCGACGCCGGGAAATTGAAAGAAATCTGCAAAGGAATGATAGCGCGCCCCGGGAAAGAGATGGTCCGGCGCCAGTTTGAGTTGCTCGCAAAACATGTCGATCACGCGCTGCGGCATTTCTGCCGCATAAAGAAAACGCGTCGCCGGCGCAATGCGGCGTTGCTCCAGAGTTTTGGTGATGCTCTCCAGCAAATCCGGCGCTTCTTCATCAAATTCCAGTTCAGCGTCGCGAATCACTTTGATTTGATAGCAGCCCATCATGATATCGCCGGAGAAGAGCGGCGCGAGATTGAGCCGGATCACGTCATCGATGCGAATGAACGGCAGCGTGCTATCCGCCGCCGGCAGGCGCACAAAACGGCCAAAGAGATTCGTTGGAATGTGCAGCAGCACGAGACGCGCGCGCGGTTTGTTGGCGGGTTTTCTCTTGCGCGCCAGCTCGATGCAAAAGTACAGCGCTTTGTTTTCGAGGCGAGGGAAGGGGTGCGCCGGATCAACCGCCAGCGGCGTGATCACCGGCCTGAGCGATTGGTTGAAATACCTGACGAGATGATCGCGCTGCTCGTCATCCACTTTTTTTTCATCCAGCAAAAAAATCCCCGCGGCTTCCAGCTCCGGCAGAATATTTTCGCGAAAACAGCGCCCGATATTTTCCTGTGATTGTTTGACGCGGGCGACGATCAATTGCAGCGCTGGCGCCGGCGGAATGCCGTCCGCGCCGGGCGCGGTAATATCGGCATCGATTTGCCGCCGCAACGCCGCCACGCGCACCATAAAAAATTCGTCGAGGTTGGACGCATAAATCGCGAGAAACTTGAGGCGCTCGATGACCGGCACGGCCGGATTATTTGCTTCCGCCAGCACGCGATCATTAAACGCCAGCCAGCTCAATTCGCGATTTAAAAAACGCTCGCCGGACAAAAGCACGGGTCGCAGGGACGTGGTGCTATCGAACGTGATGTCCGTCCGCGAATCGTCACGATTGGTTGTTGCCGGGTCCATTTTAACTAGGGCCGCGTCCATGTCAATTTACCGTTGTATAAATTGCTTGCACGTCATGAATTTCCTGTTGTGTTTTTTCGGCTTTCCAGCCCAACTCCGCCGCCATGAGAGCGGCGCTTGCTTGCACGGCGGCATCGCCGGGATAACCGGCGGAACCCAACTCGGTGCGGCGGCGAATCACATCGACAAGTTTTTGCGCCATCTCCTCGCGAATGTTATAAAGCAATTCGGCTTGGATGATTTCCGCTTCCGGCGTAACCGGCGAAGCCGCTTGCTGGTCCGTGGAAATGTATTTTAATATTTCCGCATACACCGCGCCGTAATTCCAAACTAAATTTTTGATGACGTTGGCGCGCAAGTTGTGCGGCGGACGGCGCGTTTCCTGCGCGACAAATTCGTTGAAGCGCATAATGCCGCCGCCATGCACCGGCGTTTCAGGCGTGCGGCAGCGCGGCGGTTGCTTGCCCATTTTTTTGAAAACGAGGTCAACTGTTTTTTCCGCGACATCACGCGCCGTTGTGTATTTCACGCCGACCACTGTGACAAAGCCTTCGAGGCCGTCCTCTTGCTGATGATCGCAAAGGGTGTAATGCTTCACGAGGCGAACGTCCCCATGTGAACCGTTACTCGGCATCATCGGCAACAAGCCGCCATAGAAAAACGAAATATCTTCGCGTTGCAAATTCGCCGCCGGATAGGCGCTGTTCAGCTCTTTCATGAAAACGTGAATATCTTCTTCGGTGATTTTAAAATGGCTCGCATCGCCAGCGAAGGGCAAATGCGTCGTGCCGACCATCGAATAATTTCGCCACGGCACGATAAACAGCGCGCGCGAACCTTTGCTGATGATCGTGTCTTTATCTTTAAACTCGAATTGGCTTGAAACGCCGACGGCGTAGTCGGGAATCAGTTGTCGTTTGATGACGAGGTTCATCGTTTTCGACGGCAGAAATTTTTGTTGACGCGATTTTCTCCCGTCTAAACGGTTGAGCAGCAAATCCACCCACGGCCCGCAGGTGTTGACGATGAGTTTCGCGTGAATCGAAAACGTCTCGCCAGTCAATATATCTTTTACGTTGGCCGCGACGATTCGGTTTGCCTGTTTTTCAAATCCAACGGCTTCGACATAATTCGCCATCTGCGCGCCGGCGTTGACTGCCGAATGCAAAATTGAAAAGAGCAGGCGTTCCGAATTATAATTTTGGCAATCATACCATAACGCGCCGCCGGTGAGATTTTTGGTCTCGACCTCAGGAACGAGCCGCCGAACTTCATCAGTCGAAACAATACGTCCCGGCGGAATATGCTTCTGTGGATCATCGAGCTGGGCGTTGCGATCAAAGCTCATCGCGTCGTTCAACCTCATCGCGAGGCCCAGTGCTTCGCGGCCTTTCATGCCGTGACCGTACGTCGGCATCAGACACGGCAGCGGATGCACCAGATGCGGCGCCACCCGCATGAGGATGCTGCGCTCGCGAATCGATTCGCGCATGCGCTTGAAATCGGCGTGCTGCAAATAGCGCAAACCGCCATGCATGATTTTCAAACTGTTCGACGAGGTCGCGCCGCCGAAATCGCCTTTTTCAACGAGCGCCACCGCGAGGCCGCGCTGCGCGGCATCCCACGCCGTCCACGCGCCGTAAATGCCGCCGCCGATAATGAGCACGTCGAAGTGCGTGTCGGCGAGGGTTGTGAGATTTCGTTTCATCCTGCTTTGCGTGTCCCAATTCCGGAGTGTCAAGCTTCAGCTTGACCGAAACGTAGTCAGCAAAATTTTCGTACAACTTAAGTCGGGCAAACTGAAGTTTGCACTCCGCGGTCTTTTGAAAATAATGTAAATAAATATAGCACAATACCTTCATGAAGTCAAGCTTGCGAAATTGCAACAAAACAATCCGGCGTATAAAATTTTTATTCCAACGCTTAAAGTTTTGCTTGTATGGCTGGTTTTTAGGTAAAACTTCAATACATGTAATTCTTTAACAATCCTTCAGGCTGGTCTTGCGGCTTAATGATCTCAAGAAAAACTTCAACATAAAACGCCGGAAAGATAAAACAGCAATACTTTTCCCAACGTCGGGGAAACCGATTGGCAAGCAGACTGATGCCCAAAACTTTATACAAATCCGTGAACCAAAGCTTGTGCTTTTTGATTTTAAACAGGCCGGTGTTTTGGAGGGTGAGAAATGTGATGTAGCCGAGATGATGAAAGTGTTCGAGATCGCCGTACGAAAGCTGAGACGAATAATGCGGCGTGATCAAACGAATCGTCGCGCCGGGTTTGGCGATGCGATGCACCTCGTTCATCAAATGCAGCGGCCGATCGACGTGTTCGATGATATGCGACATCTCGATCCAATCAAACTCGTCGTCTGGAAAAGGGTAAGGATAAACATTCAAATCATGCACCACATCCACATGCGGCGCCGGGCGCTTGTCCAAACCGATGGAACCGGATTTCTTGGTTTTTGGGCCGCAGCCGAGGTCTAGAATTTTCATGTGGTGTTGGACTAACTTTACGCAAAAATTTTAAAAACAATTCAATGGCAACATGATCAAAGCAAAAAGCTTTTGAACACGGATTACGCCGATGACACGGATTCTCACGGATTTTTATTTTGAGCTTTATCCGCGTTAATCCGTCCAATCCGCGTCATCCGCGTTCAAAAGAATGGCAATGGGACTTGAAAAATTTATTCTAAATTTGGGTGCGTTGGTTTTTAAAGATTCTCCAAAAAATAATTCGTCATCAGCGTGTGCAAGTGCAACTGCGTGTTGCCGCCGCTGATCGCGTGATTGCGGCCGTGGTAATACATGACCTCGAATTGTTTGTTCGCCGCTTGCAGCGCCTCTTGCAACTGCACCGTGTTTTGCATGTGGACGTTATCGTCGGCCATGCCATGAATAAGGTAGAGTTTGCCCTGCAATTTATCGGCGTACGTCATCACTGACGTCGATTTGTAGCCAGCGGCATTGTCTTTCGGCACGCCCATATAGCGCTCCGTCCAAATCGAATCGTAGAGCCGAAAATCTGTGACCGGCGCACGCGCGCGATCCCGACTTTGAAATAAGGCGCGCCTTTCGTCATCGCCATCGCCGTGAGATAGCCGCCGCCGCTGTGGCCCCAAATACCGATGCGGCCAGCGTCGACATACGGCAGGTTGCCGAGATATTTCGCGCCTTCGATTTGATCGTGCGTCGACCATTTGCCCAAATCGCCGTAAACAAGATTTTTGAATTTCTTGCCGCGCCCGCCGGTGCCGCGACTGTCGATGGAGAAGGTGATGAAACCCTTCGCCGTCATCAACTGATGCCACAAATAGCGACGGCCCGCCCATTGATTGACGACATGCTGCGCGCCGGGGCCGCTGTAACAAAACATAATCACCGGATATTTTTTCGTCGAATCGAAATTCGCCGGCTTCATGATCCACGCGTTGAGCGACGTGCCGTCGTCGCCGGTTTTGACTGTAATAAATTTCGGCGCCACCAGATTGTATGCGGCTAAAAGGTTTTCGTTTTTCTCCAGCCAGCGCAGGAGTTTGCCATCAGTTTGACGCAAGCTGATTTGCGCCGGCGTTTGCGCATCGGAAAATGTGCCGATCACATATTTCAAATCCGGCGAAAAATTTGAGCTATGCCAGCCAGCGCGTTGGCTGATGCGCTCCAAATTTTTTCCGTCAAGGCTGGCGCGATAAACGTTTTCTTCGATCGGCGAATCTTTTTTTCCGGAAAAATAAATCAGGCCTGCGGTCTCATCAAAACCAGTGAGCGCCGAAATTTCCCACTCGCCGCTGGTGATGGGATAGAGCAGGCGGCCGTTGTAATCGTAAAGATACGCGTGCCGATAACCTGTGCGTTCCGACGTCCAAATAAATTGTTCTTTCTTTTTGAGAAAAGTGAGATCGTCCTGCACGTCCACCCAGCACGGATCGGTGTCGCTCAACACGACGCGCGTCGCGCCGGAATTGACGTCGGCAAAGAGCAAGTCGAGTTTGTTTTGCAAACGATTGAGGCGCTGCATCGACAGAATGCGAGCATCGGACGTCCACTGAATACGCGGAATATAAATGTCTGTTTCGGTTCCGAGGTCCATCCATTTGGTTTGATTCGTTTCAAGCGAAATGACGCCGACTTGCACCAGCGCGTTCGGCTCGCCAGCTTTCGGATATTTGAGCCAAAACACGCTCGGATAAAGCGACATCATGTTTTCAATCGGGAACGCGCTGATGCGAGTTTGATCGAGCCGCCAAAACGCAATTTTTTTGCCGTCCGGCGACCAGCGCCAGCCGTCGGCGATGCTGAATTCTTCTTCATACACCCAATCGAACTGGCCGTTGATGATGTTATCGTTGCCGTCGATTGTCAATTGCGTTTCAACGCCGGTCGCCAAATCCAGCGTGAAAAGATTGTTGCCGCGCACGAAGCCGATCTTTGTCGCATCCGGCGAAAATTTGGCGTTGCTTTGTGCGCCGGAAATTCCACTGAGCGGGCGAAGTTTTTTGCTGATCAATTCATAAATAAAATAGTGCCCGTCGGTGGAGTGCCGCCAGATTTGGCGCATGTTGCTGGCAATGAGCAGATACTTGCGGTCGCTGCTCCACTCGTAGCTGTCGAGCGCCATCGCCTCGCCGCCGGGTTTGAGTGTCAAACTTTTTCCGGCGAACAGCAGCGTTTCCCTGCCGCTGGCAACGTCGTGCTTATAAACCTCGCCATCTTTTAAATACGTGAACGCCGCCTCGCCGGGAACCCATTGCACACCCTGCAACGTTTTCGGGGTGAGCTGGTTGGAAGCGAAAATGTCCTCGAGGGTGAGGGATTTTTTTTCCTGGGCGAAGCTGAAGGAGAAAAGCAATAAGAGAAGGGACGCCGATATGCGGATATAACGAGCGACAGGAGGAAACATAAAGTCATGCTCCTTGGGTGAGTGAAATTATTTTCTTACGTTTTGATAGGCCGAAATAATTTCGGTGTAAAAAGCCTGCCAAAGTCTTGCGGCATTATTCGCTAAAGGCGAGAGTTTTTCCGGTTTAAGAAGTATCCCATAAGCATGCACAAAAAAATGGCGAAAGCTAAGATATTCCTTTAATCTCGCAGCCATTTCTTGCGAAATAATCTTTTCTTCTACCGCCGCATCCAACAAATCCTGATGCCAAAAAGGCGAACGCTGATCCGGGGTTTTACCTTTTGCTACAAGCGTTCTTTTGATAATATTTTCGATGCCGTTGTAAATATTATGAACAAGGGCAGCCATGCCCGCAAGTATTAAGTAGGAACGCTCGCTGCTCTGCAGTCCCTTTTCAAGTTCGGCAAGCGTTTTTTCAATTAATTGTTTTTCAGTTTCTATTTCTTCCCAAAGTTCATCCATAAATTTTTTCCCCCCGTCTTAAAATCAACGCCGTAAACTTCGTGTCTTCAGATAAATCAACCAAATCAACCGGTTTTCTGAGACGCATTAACAAATCGCCGTAAAAGGCAAAAAATTTTTCCGGTGCAATACCAAGCACGCCAAGATCGATGTCGTGAGCGTTTTCAGGATCACGTAGGGAAGAGCCAAAAAGAATAATTTCCTTGACGCCATATTCCTGGGCAGAGGCGTGAATAATCTTCATTTCATGGTTTGGAAGCATGATAACTCCTGATTGAACTTGCCGATTACAACCTACATAAATTTTCCAGAAAAGTCAAGCCGCGGAATTAAGAGCGAAAGGGATTAAGAGCGGCACCGTTTTCAAAAAAGCTTGGAATTTATTTTAGCTTGTACGATATTACGACTGGAGAGATTTTATGAACACGATATCGATGCAAAATTTACAAAAGCAGCTTAAAGCTCACATCGAGCTGGCGCAGACCGAACGCGTGGTGGTGATCCGCAATGGCAAGCCGTCGGCGTTGATTATCGGGTTTGAAGGCATTGATTGGGTCACATTGGTTTTGGAAACAGACGCCGACTTTTGGAAAATGATTCAACAACGCCGCAAGCAACGAACAGTGCCATTAGCAAAAGTCAAGGAACAACTGGGCATCGTTACAAACAATGGCAACGGCAGAAGATAGCTCAAATTTACACGATGGCATTTACTTCTTTGAACGGTTCTGCTCTTTGTTCAATTGGCGCACGATTAGAATGAAGACTACTGTTGCCACCATAAAAACAAAGAACATGGCATAAAGCACTCTTTCCATCTCGAATGCTCCTGGTTTTTTAAACGATCACTTTCTTGAACGTTCCTGATCTTGTTTGCGCAATTGACGCAAGACCCAAATAAAGGCTATCGTTCCCATGATAAAAATCAAGAGAGTAGCGTAGAACACACCGGCCATTATAGTTGCTCCTACTTTTGGTTTTATGTATCAGATAGACACCATAGATGATTAAACCGGCGCCAAGAAAAATACCGGCAAATCCAAAATACCATTGTACATTTTTGACGAAAAAGGAACCCACGCCAGCAAGTATTGACGCCTCGCCAAGTTGAATGAGCACCTCTGCAATTTTCTCAACAGCTTCATCAGCGAGTTTCATAATTCGGATCCGGGCAGATGAGTATGTGGCCTGTTTATAATCTAAACCTACACAACTTTTACCGAAAAGTCAAGAAGCAAGTGGCAAGTTGTAATAAGTAACCAGCATCCAGCATCAAAACAACTTCCTCATCTCCTCATTTCTCTCCAGATACTCCCACTGCTGCAGGGCAATGGGAACGTTGCCGTTTTGCCAGACGAAATTGTGAAAATCGCGCAGATTGAATTTCTCGCCCAGTTGAATTTTGGCCGCGGTGAGAAAATGCAAAATTTGAATTTTGCCGATTTGATAGGAGATCGCCTGGCCGGGATTGGAGGCAAAAGCGACGGCTTCTTCTTCCGCGGTTTTGGCGTCCATCGGCACGGTTTCCGCGAGATAGCGGCCGGCGTCCTGGATGGAAAATTCGCCGGTGGCGAGCTTGAGATCGACTTCGACGCGCAGCGCGCGCAGGCGCATGAAACGATAAATAATTTCGCGCGAGTGCGGCGCGTCGTCGAAGAAACCGTGCTGCAGCATCATCTCTTCGGCGTAAAAACCGAGGCCTTCAATCGGGCCGGAATCGAGATAGTGCCGGCGAATCGGATTCGGATGCGCCCACGAGAGACAGAGTTGAAAATAATGTCCAGGCGTGCCTTCATGCACGATGATCGGCCGCGGATCTTGCGCGCTGGCGCGATAGAAGAACGGCAAATCCGGCCGCGGCTCGGGAATGTAACTCACGCCATTTTGCCCGAGCCGCGACGGGCCGGTGAGATCATCGGTGACGCCCATGATCGACAGCGCTTCGACGTAGTCCGGCATTTTCAAATTGCCGTAATGGCCCATCCACGACGGGACGTCGAGAATACCTTTTTTGATCATGAAATCGCGCACGGCCTGCTCAAGCTTTTTGCTGGTTTCGATTTGTTCTGCCGCCGTTTTGAATAAAGGCGGTTTGGGAATATCGGCATTGCGCAAGCCTTCGTAATGATGAAACGCCACGGAACGATCCCATTCCTGCCGCGCCATTCTCAGTAATTCTTCGCGCGTGAAGGGCATGAGCGCAATACTCCGCAAATACCAATCATAAGCCTGCGGGCCGATGGCAAAGGTTTTTCCCATGTTGGGCTTTTTTTGTTGCAACCAGGTCGCGTAATCTTCCAACGCAGCAGCGGCACTCTTTGCGGCTTCGGCAAGTGGCTTTTGTTGAGGTTTTGGAAAGAGCGGCGTCAAGCCATTGACGACGCGGTTGATTCGCTCGCGCACGCCATCGAGATTGGCCAGCGCGATGTCGGCAAAATAAACGACGCCTTCGGTGAGATTCTCTTTCGCGTGTTTGATGGTATTGGGAAACGACTGCAGCCGCAGCACGACATTTTTTGCTCTCGTCTCGCTGAACGGCGCGGGTTGCAAGATCAACTCGAAAACCACACCGAGCGTTTGATTCACATAAAAATCCGGATTGCGCCGCGCCCCGCGCACAATATTCAATTCGTAATTCACGCGCTCAATCGCGCCGCGCAGAAACAAGTAATCGACGCTGTCGCTAATCGTCCAGCCGGTTTTATTCAGCGTTTGCAAACGCGCGCGAAATTTTTTCTGTGCTTCATCATGTTGTTGCAACGCGATGGCCGAAAAATTTGGCACCCAACCGTCGGGACGCTCGACGCGGTTGACATCGTCGTAGGTGGCGGGCTGCGTGATCGCGCGCCATGCAAAAAATTCTTTGGCGAGGATCTGTAGGTTTGCTGCCGATGGTTTGGTAAT
>Ga0247727_10014947_pt1 | contig 12818 bp, 13 predicted proteins | sample WisWelCaveWW1625_FD_202498 | JGI IMG/M metagenome (GOLD analysis project Ga0247727, IMG submission 202498) | Biofilm microbial communities from Wishing Well Cave, Virginia, United States - WW16-25 | ecosystem: Environmental > Aquatic > Deep subsurface > Groundwater > Cave microbial mat | place...
CCCCAGAAACGATTCATAGGCAAGGATAGCGAAATACGCCCCCATCACGTAAAAAAATGTCTCCAGGCTCCAGATAGATGCCGCTGCAACAACCGTCCGTTCAAAGGACCGCGAAAATTTTTCCCGGGAAGGATAGCGGCCGCGAAACCATACCGCCCAAAGCAAGAGATACGGCATTCCGAAGCGAAGCGGTCCGATGGAAGGGTATGCGGCCGCCCCGCCTAAGGTCGCGAAAAAGTTCACTTCGATCACTAACAGAAAAGCAAGAAGCGAAAACAAGGACGATTTCAAGGTCACTCTCAAAAGAAAATAAACGAGCGCGTATTGAAGCATCAGAAAAATTGTCACAAGGAGGGTCATTCCCAGGTAAGAAAAAGGGACAAAAGAGAACAGGCTTTTAAGGAAATAAATGATGAGAACGCCGTATTGGCAGTTGATATCAACCAAGAGAGACTTGCCGTGCATCAAATCGTTGACCGGTCCCAGGAAATGATTCTGGTGATGGCGCTCAATGGGAAAAGCCGGGTCAAAAACCAAAAACACCATGAGTAAAACGGCGGCGGCGTCAATCGCGCGCTGCCATTTTTTTTGCGGGGCAAAGGAAACAATGCGCGCGTGAAAAACCGAAAAAAACGACACGGCTAGGATCGCCAGCCACAAGGAATAATTTTCAAAACGCAGGCTGCTAAAATTTATCATGGCCAGCCCTAGAAATACCGGAATCAGACAATAACAGGCGTTCGAAAACTTCTTTTGCCACGCTTCCGTGTTCAGCAATAACCCAAGCGGCTTGACCACCAGCAATCCTAAAATGGCCGTGACCGGAAATAAAACACTAATCTTCGAAAGTAGTGAAACCGGCAGGCGGCCGGAAAAGAATTCGCCTGTTTCCCACGAGGGAAGCTGGCTGTCAAGGAGCCGCACATTGCAGGAGAACGATTCGCAAAGCCAGGACGGAATGCCGGCCAGGCGGATGGCCCAAACCGCAACCAACACGTAAAGGCTGCACGCCAGCAAAAGGACGGGGTAAAATATTTTATTTTCTTTAAAAAACCGGTGCCGGATGTATTCCGTTAAAAAAGAGAAGCCAACCGCCAAAAGCGGCACCGTAATCCAGCCGTGCATGTAAATGCGCCATTCTTCCTGCTCGGAAATCCCCCACTTGATGTGCACCATGACGTTTAGGAATAAGAAGTAAACCCCAAGAAGAACGGAAAAAAGAAAAAGCGGAAACGCCGCGGTTTCTTTCTTATCCATCGGACTTTCCTTTGGGGGCCCGCGCGATAATTCCCATATTCCCTAAACTGAAAGTTACGGGTATTTTTTCAAAGCTAGAGTTTTGAATGCTGTTCAGCAGGCCGCCTTTCAGCGTTTTGGGCAGCGGAGCCAGTTTCAGCCAATAAGACAAAGGGTAGCGGTTGGCGACGTCAAACACATCCAGGGCCTCAAAACCATTCTTGACGAATATTTTCCTGATCGTCTTTTTGTCATAAAGGATGGTGTGTTCGATGTCAATCATGGGGCACTTCCTGCCCAAAAGCTTTGCCGCAGGCGAACCGATATCGTGGTTAATAAAAAGGGCGATGCCTCCCGGCCGTAAGATTTCGCGGCACTGGCTTAAAAATTCGTTGGGCCGGCTGATGTGGTCGAAGACCTGGAACGCGCAAATCATGTCAAAATGATTGGACGGATAAATCCCCGGGCCGAACATTCCCGTCTTGATCCAGGGCTTTAATTCCCCCGCGTTGTCGACGGCCTCCTGGCTCGGTTCGATACCGCAAAGCTCCTTAAAGCCCAGGGGTTTTATTTTACGCAAAAATGAGCCGTTGCCGCAGCCGATTTCCAAAAGCCTGCCCCCCGGCTCGGCATACGCAAAAGCCTTTTTCAGGTAAAGCGCGTAAGTCTCGGCCGCGAAGAGCGATTCATTGGCATAGGTAAAATGGCTTCCCTGATAAAGGCGGTTTAATGTCTTTTCGTCTAAAATGGGATTGGAGCGGACCAGGCCGCACTGCCGGCAGCGGACGATTTGGTAGTGGACGCGGTCGGGAAGCCGCCTCGCCGAGAATGTTTCGAAGGATAAATCATCGGGGTTAAAATTGGGAAGGTAAAGGATTTTATCGTGCCGGTCGGTTCCGCAGATCGCGCAGGTTGTCCCAATCAAGTTTTGGCTTTGATGCTGCATTTCTTTCATTCTTTTTTTGCGATGACCGAATACCCCAAGGGGTCATCGAAGGAGCCGATTTTAAACCGAATCGAAAAAAGGCCCAACAACGTCAGAAGCACAAAGGCGGGTAAAAACAAAAGGCCGATGAGCATTTTCAGGGCCCTGGAAAAAATCTGCCCCCGGGACGGCAGCAGGAGTTTCATGATAAAGACATTGATCTTGTTGATGACGACACCGACATCCGTCCCCAAAGGCTGGATCGTAAATTGTTTAAAACCGGCATTCTGGAACAATAATTTCAAAGCGGAATACGTGAAGCGCCAGTAATCGTACGGGATATAATGATACCTCGCCGAGAACGGGACGGTTAAAAAGAGCGTCCCTCCTTTTTTAAGGCAGCGCTGGCAGCTCAATAAAAACCGCTGAGAGTCCACGACATGCTCGAGGACTTCCGTGCAAATCATCGATTCAAAGGATTCGTCCCGGAATGGAAATTCCTTCCCGTCGCCATAAACGGTATCGGATGCCTCACCGTAACCAAATTGTTCCTGGGAATGGTAAATCTCCAATCCGGTATATTGGCAGTGGGAAAGCATCCAGCGCCAGGGTTGGGCCCCGCAGCCGACGTCTAAAACCCTGCCCTTGAGAGTGGGGAGCAATTTTTTTGCTTCCACGAAAACCGCGTTCATGCGTAAATCGAAAATGACGCGCAGGCAAAAAAGGATTTTGCCGACAAGCGTTGATGTCCCCAGAAACGGCAACGGCCGCCAATCTTCCTGGATGCCTTCGTCTTTAGAATTAATTTTTTGTTCCTGAGCCATTTGAAATTGCATCCCTATCAAATTCTACCTTAGCGTCCAAAGATTTTTGTTTTGCTTGTACCACGCGATTGTTTTCTTTAAACCCTCCCTGAAGGGCGTTTGTGCCTTCCAGCCTATCAACCGATGGCTTTTTTCCACGTTGCCCACCCATTTATCCGTATCCCAAATCCTCCCCGGCATCGCCCCCCATTTGACTTTCACCTCTGACTGCGTCAGAGTTTTCACCAGGGAAACGGCCTCTTTTAAACGCTGCTGCCTGCCGGTGCCGATATTGATAATATCCCCCGATAGTTTCGACAGCGATCCTAAGCGAAGATACGCGTCCACGACATCTTCGACAAAAATAAAATCACGGGCGGTTTGCGGTGAAACCATAGAAAGGTCGCGCCCCTTGAGGCAGGAACGTATCAAGGTCGGGACCAGGCGTGTCGGCTCTTCAAAGGGGCCGTAGACCGAAAACAGCCGGAAGGTAACGATGGGCCTTTTTTGCGAACGGGCGACGTGCTGGCAGAGAAGCGTCTGCGCCGATTTGGCGACGGCGTAATAACTGTTGGGCTCAAGCAAATCGGTTTCCCGCATTGCCGTGCTCTTGGCGCCATATTCCGAGGAACTGCCGGTGTTGACAAAAACCCTGTAATCAAATTCTCCGCAGGTCCGCAGGAGGTTCCATGTCCCCAGGACGTTGGTCTTGATAATCTTCTCGGCGTCTTTTTGAAAAGGGTAAGCCCCGTGGGCCGCCAGATGGTAAATGACCGTCGGCCGGGCTTTCTTCACCGCCCGCGAAACCGCGCCGGTATCCGTCAGGTCGCCCTTAAAAACGCGGACTCGGCCTAAAACCCCCGACAAACGCCAGGGTTTCGAACCGGCCTTCAAGAGAATGCTGACGTCTTTTTTATCGGCCAAAAGACGGCGCACCAGGCAGGCACCGATGAACCCGGCGGCCCCCGTCACAAAATAGGATTCTTTATGGCCCATATTTTTCCCTTTAACTCCGGCGCCTCATGGCGACGATGTATTGCCCTAAGCTTTCCGGGCGGTAATTCAGGAGGACATATTTTAATAACATCGTTAACGATTGGTACCGCACGTAATAGACGCGGGGTAATTCGTCGACAAATTTCTTTTCGATAAAAATGTATTGGGGCTTTTGCGTTTCTAAATCAAGGATGGTCTTGTTCAAGCGCTCTTCTGTCAACAACGACGTCCCGCCGAAATCGCGCAGCTTGACGGACCGGGAATAAACAAGCGGGAAGAAATAGAAAAACGGCTTCCTGTCCGCCGCCATCAGGATGGGTGTTTCCAAATTGCTGATAAGGCATACCCTCTCGGTCGGCGCGGTCAGCCGCGTAATCAAGGCCACATCCGCCACTGAGAAAAATTCGCTTTTAAAGTATTGTTTTTCCTGTTCAAGCGCATTCCCGGATAAATTAAAAATATGCGGGTACGTACGAAACGCGCCGCTTGAAAACAGAACGCAAGCGGCGAAAACGGCAAAACACGGGGGCAAGTACTGCTTTGCCCACCTCCTGCTGGAATTTTCTTTTAAAACCAAAAGCCAATAACACAACAACAGGATAAACGGAATAGAAACGGCCGTAATGCTGTCCGGGGACGACCGGGCGACGTAATAATGGAATGTTCCCAAGCCGTAAATCCCGATGACCACCGCCAGCAGGTTTAAGAAATCCATCTTTTTACGAAAGGTTAACACCGAAACACACATCACCGTCACCAGGTAACCCGCGCCCATGAGGACGGCCACAACGAAGTTTAAGATTTTTTTCTCCTCGACAAAAACCCCGATGGGCATTCCTCCCCACCCTGCTCTCGCCAAACGGGGATACTCAAAGAGGTTATTCCAAAAGGCACCGGTGGCCGCATGGTTCCCGGCCATCAGCCAAAAAATAAAAAGCAGGCCGGCAACAGGAAGGGCCGGATAGACGGCGTTGAACCAAAACGGACGCAGGGAAAAATACTTTTTTCTCGCCTCGGGTAAGAGAAACACCAAGAAAAGATAACAGTAAAAAGCCAACGTAATGTAGAGGCCCGTGTCCGTGACATAGGCAATCGCCCCGGCACAAAGGAGAGCAGCCGAAAAAAGATACCCGGCGCGCCCTGTTTTCAAATGAAAAAAAATCAGCAGGAAAAAAGGGGCATCAAAAAAATATCTGGCCGCGGACGAGCCGGGATACCGCCAGATAATGGGGTCGGCCGCGCTACTGAACATCTGGAATTTTAAAATAAAAAAGAGGCCCGCCAGCGCCAACGCCAAGTTTTTTAGCCACGCCCGAAGGAAAAGAAAACAAAGCCCCATGTACACAATCGCCATCCATACCAAAACCAAAAGGATATTTTCGTAAGTCACACCCCCGAACATCCGACAGAGCGCCCCTACCGCCATCGGCATTCCGGCGCCGTAGAGGGAATAAGAATCCACATTGGATACGCCGCCTTTGGCAAAGGCCCAAGCCGGGGACGCCACAAACGTATCAAAATGATGGAAGCGGTCCTTCATAAAAATCTGTGCGACCACCCCTTCCCGGTCGCGGACAAAAACCGCCAGGAAAATAAACACAAAAACCGCCAGGACACAGAGCGCCGACGAAATGCTCCCCCGGTTCTTCGGCGGCTTTGGCCGTGCCAAAGTTTGCAGGGCACGGTCGGTATTGTTCCAAAAAAGTTTCGCCAGGCAGGAAAGGCCGAAAGCAGAAAAAAAGACGCCCTTTTGCAGGGCCGGCAAATGCCCCGGATTTCCCCCGATAAAAAGCGCCAGGCCCATCACCCCAACACAGCCGGCCTCGACGGCCAGAAACCGCATCAAAGCAAGGCCTAATTCCCGGCTTGCCATTTTTTTCTGCAAGCGGCTAAAACCAAAAGCAAAAACCGCGATTGTGCAGGCGACAAACAATTCATAAATGAGGGATTCCCTCTCCGGGCGGACCAGACTGCGCCATTCCGGAAGGAAAACGATTTTAGTCTGCGACGCTAAAGGGAAGGCGCCGTCCAGAAAAACGGCCGCCAATAATATTTGTAGACCCTGGGTCAGCGCGGCCAGCGATAAAAGGAAAGTATTGAAAGTTTCCGTATCAAAAAACCGCCGCGTATCGGAATGATTGTCCACCTGTGGGGGCATTTTTTAAAAAAAGTTTTTGGCTTTGTGTTAGCCGGCGAAACGTGAAGTCAAAACCTGCCTGCATTTCTTTGCAACCTCATCGGGCGAGATGTAATCCATGCAGAATTTTTTATACCGGCAAACCGGAAGGTAACACGGCATATAGGGGCATTTGAGCTTTGAGGTAATCGTGTGCGTATGCGGGATCCCTTCCATGCGCGCGTGGTTCGTGGGCCCGAAAAGCGTTATGACTTCTTTCCCTAAGGCCTGCCCGACAATCTGCCCCAGCGAGTCGCAGGTCACGATAACGCGGCAACTGGCGATCCATTTTAAATACGCTTGGATATTTTTGTGCCCCTGCTGCCAACTGACGGAATAATTTCTTTTAAGGATTTTGTGGAGGGCCTGCCACTTTTTTTTCGGCCAGGCCTTGGTCGGCCATTTGGGGCCGACGGCGTAATTAAACCCGATATCATATTTTTCCACCACTTTTCTTTTCAAATTCAAAATGGCGGTCTCCCCGCCCCAGCGCCCTCCTACCGTCTCAAAAAGGATATCCAGAACCGGTCTGCGGACATCGGCATGGTTTTCCTGGCCCGTCAAGAGGTAGCGGGTCGAACGCGTGTAGGTAGAAATGTCGTGGCGCTTGACGTCAAAAAAGAAGCCGTACTTTTTTTTCGCCTTGACGCGTTCAAGGTACGTGCAAATGCCGATGTCTTTTTCCAGGTTGACGATAACGTCATAAGAGCCCTTGGCAATTTTATCCAAAGCGGCGGGGGCGAAGATCAGGAGGTCGTGGATATGCGGATTATCTTTTAAAAGCGGGCTCCCCTGGTGGGAGGTGAGCCAGGTCACACGGTCATTTTTATAACGGTGAAGGATGGACGTGCACAAAAGGACGTCGCCCAGGCTTACCGTCGTTGAAATCCCTTTGTCCAGGAATTCGGAAAAACCTGTTTTGATGATGAGGATTTTTTTAGGCTTCTTCATTTATCAAAAATGATGTCGACGGACGTGTAGCCGAACTGCTGCAGGTGGTTGGTTTTGACTTTGACGTCGCAGGGAATGCAGGTGCCGTAAAAAGCGCAGTCGCGGTAAACATTCTCCAGCTTTAGGTTCGGGTCCAAGAGATTGCCGAGGATGAGGTCCTTCCGCTTGGCATAAAGGTCGGAGTGACAGCGGTAGATTGCCCCATCGGGCCCGATGGGGAAAACCGTGTTCTTGCAGAGGACATGCTTTTGCATCACCTTTCCTTCGCAGGAATCCGGATATTTATACCCTAAGAAATCTTTGCCGTTCCATTTGCCTAAAAATTCTTTGATGCGGAACTCAACGCCGTTGGCAAGAGCGTATTCCTGGATTTCCGCGATAAAGTCAGGGTACCCCGGGTGGTCAATGTGGTAAAGGCCCATATTTAAGCCGACGGCTTTTTTTAATTCTTTAATGCGGGCGATCAACTCTTTATAATCGTTCTGCCCCTTATGGAAACTGACCCGGATGGTCGGGTACGGCGATTCGCGTTTGTGCCATTCCATCGAGCGCAATTTTTTAAAATTTTCAACCGTCACCTGCGGCGGAAGCGCCGTCAGGATGTCCACCTTGTGCCGGATGTTGTCCAGGATTTCCCAAATTCCTTTGTAAATAAAAGGCTCTCCCCCCTGAAAGGTAAGAGGAATACCGGGCGGCAACTCCAGGCGGTTTAAACCCTCAATCCACTGTTGCGGTTCCAATTCCTCAAACATCTTCTGGTTAATAAACTGTTCGTTGTAATTGGTAATACAGTACGGGCAGGAAAGAAAGCAGCGGTTGGTAAGGTATATCCCTAAGTAATCTGTATCCAGCGGGACTTTGACAGGCGAAAGTTCTGTTTTAAGCATAAGTGGGGGTTCTTAACGGCCTTTTATAAATTCTTTTTTGAAACAGGAGTTATTGTAACACAGCAGGTTAGGCAAAGCAACGCTACTTCGGCTATTCTCTGCGTTTAAAAACCCCGCTTTTGCCGCCGCTTTTGAGGAGAAGCTTGACATCGGAAATAATCATTGTTTTATCCGCCCATTTCATCATATCGTAAATGGTAAGAGCGGCCACCGAAACCGCGGTGAGGGCTTCCATTTCAACGCCGGTGCGGCCGAGACAGGAAACTTCCGAAGTGACGATAATTGTGCTTTTTGATTTATCAGGCTTAAAGGAAACCGATACTTTGCTAAGTTCCAGCGGATGGCACATCGGAATAATGGTGGGCGTGTTCTTGGCGGCCATAATGCCGGCAACTTTAGCAGTTCCCAAAACGTCGCCCTTGGGGGATTTTCCTTTGATAAGGGCGTCGAAGGCCGCTTTGCTCATTTTGATTTTGCCGGAGGCTATGGCGACGCGTTTTGTGGGTTGCTTAGCGCTAATATCTACCATACCAAGTGATTGCTTATGCGATTTCATGTTAATTGTCCTTTGAGTGAACGCAGATTCTCGCCGATTACCCGTCTCGCCGAAGGCTCGCCGAGGCGGACACGCAAATGGTCGCGGATTTATCTGCGTTAATCCGCGTTTGATTTGCGAAAATTTGCGTTAACATAAATATTCAACAACAACTCTTGTTCCCTTGGGGACCCGCGTTACTCCCTCCGCCACTTCAAGTAAACAGTTTGCCTGGGCGAGCGACAGCACGTTCCCCGATCCCTGATGACTGGTGAGACGCACAAGGACTTTGCCGTTTTTCAAAAATGTTTTTGCGCGGAGGAATTTTGTACGTTTGGGGATGAGTTTGATGTCCTCGTCTAAAACCGCCTCGCCTTTGGGGAGCGTCAAATCACTACAGCCCGACATTTTTAAGAGGCAGGGACGGATAAATTCATAAAAACAAACCATCGTGGAAACGGGATTGCCCGGCAGGCCGAAGACAGTAGTTTTGCCTTTTTTACCGAAAATAAGGGGTTTCCCGGGTTGCATGGCGACTTTATGAAAGAATATTTTTACACCGAGCTTCTTTAACATTCCCGGCACAAGGTCAAAATCCCCCACCGAAACACCGCCGGAGATCAAAAGAACGTCAGAGCGCAAACCGCGGAGAATTTTGTCGTGAGTGTCTTTAGGATTATCGCGCGCGATACCGAGAATTAAAGGCTCGCCGCCCGCTTCTTTGACTTGGGCAAAAAGCCCGTATTGGTTGGCGCTGCGGATTTTTCCGGGCGAAAGCTTTTGGTTAACGTTCAATAGTTCGTTTCCGGTCACAAGAATTGCGACTTTGGGTTTCTTATAAACGCTCACTTGCGAGAGCCCTAAGGTCGCCAAAAGCGACACAACTCCCGCGCTAATGCGATTGCCCTTTTTTAAAAGGACGCTTCCCTTTTTGGCGCTTTCGCCCTGGAAACTAATTCCCTCGCCCGGCTTTGTGTCTTTGAAAACACAAACGCTCTTTTTCCCACATTCCGTGAATTCCTTCATTATCACGCAATCGGTGCCGGCGGGAATTACCCCGCCGGTCATAATCTTTATGGCCTCGCCGGGATGCAATTTCTTTTTCGATGGCCGTCCGGCTTGGACAACATCGACAATTTTGAGCCAAACGTGATGTTCCTTTGACGCGCCGCGGACATTGATGCTCTTTATGGCAAACCCATCCACCGTCGCCCTGCTAAAAGGCGGAAGGTCCGACGTCGCTCTCGTGTCCTCTGCCAACACCCGGCCGAGCGAATCCAAAAATCTGATTCGTTCGCTACTTGCGAGAGGTTTGGTGTGCTGGAGTATTATTTTCTTAGCAAGATTACTACTGATCATTTTATTCTGCTTCCTTAATCATAATTTGTTCAATGACGGCGCGACTTACGGAGCGCAGCGACGTAAGTTGCTGCCGGAATTGACCCCAGCGTTTAGTTTTGTTGAGCGAAGCGAAATAAAACTGCGCGGGGTTGGCTTCACTCGCAGACTTCATTTAATAAATTCTTTCCCCTGCTCTGTAATGGTAAAAGCCCCTGTCACTTCATCATGTTTAATCAAATTCATGTCAATGGACGTTTCCATCAGCTGTGAAAATTTTTGGTGTTGAATGAGATATGTCTTCAGGCTGTAATCGTGCAACTTATCCATAGGTAGGGAGCCTCCGCTTTCGTTTAAGTATTTGAGGACTCCCTTGCGGGCTTTTTCAAAAAACTCTTTAAATTTTACCTCTTTGTCTTGGTCACTCACGGCGATTCCCTTCTAATCCTCAATCTTAATATCTTCCCCCTCAAGGTGGACTTTATAACTTTTAACCCCTTCCGGCGCGGGGTCGCTTAATACCTTTCCGTTGGTAATATCGAAAGTAGCGCCGTGCCATGGGCAAGTTACCACCGTTCCTTCGACCTCTCCCTCGGAAAGCGTTCCGCCGGCATGCGTACAGGTATCATCAATGGCATAATATTGGCCACCGACATTAAAAATGGCAACCTGTTTTCCGTTGACATCAACCGCTCTTGCCGAACCAACGGGAAGATCTTTTTTCTCTGCGACTTTAACTAATGTTCCCATTTAACACCTCCATAATGACCCCGACTGTTTCGCTTTGCGAATTTATAGGCCAATACTAGCTGCTTTGATTTTATCGCTTAAACCAATAATCTTGAATCTCTCTGCAAGTATCTTTTCCGAAATCATTAAAGCAATGACACCTACGCGCGCCAAAAGAACAAGCGAAAGTTTAATAACGTTTATATCACCTGTAAGATAATGCACATTAAACGTTATCTTTCCATCCGCTCTATCTATCTTTAATACCGTGCTTAAGGATTTTTCATTTGGATGACCACCATATTGAATCGTTGTATCGTATAAACTCTTAGCTTTATCTTGTAGAGATTCATCTTCAGATTTTAGTTGTCTAAATATTTCTCCTATAGCAAACCTATCTTTTACTTCTTGCTTGAATTCTGGGCTTTCATCTCTTTTTAACCATGTTTCCGCTAAATCCCGATTTTTATAAATGTTATAGCCATATAAGGAACACTCAAGGATACCTCGCATAGTCATGTATGATTCTACAGTTTGTGTCCCTATGGCTAATTTTACGGTAGCAAGAAATGCAGAATGGCTTTTTAAAATAAACAAAGCGGGAAAGTATTCTTTGCTATTCTGCGCGCAATCTTTTGCAATGTGAAATAGTTTATCAATCTCTATTAACTTTTGGAATTCTGGCTTCAAATTTGCAAAAGTTGCTAAGCTGTTTTCATTAGTCGTGTCTATAAATTTAGTTATTTCGTCATTGCCCCATTCAAAAGGTTTCAAAATTTGCATTATTTTGCTAAGCGTTCCCATTACAATTACCTTTTAAATTCCGGTGCCGCACGCCGCAACCTTAATTAGTCCGGGTCACGGTGCGTGTTCCCGGAACTTTGAGGCTTCTTGACAAGTGAAATTCTTTGCTCAGAGAATTTCCTACGATTTTCATTTACCCGAATAAGGTCAGTTGTAACCTTCGCATCGTACTTAATCGAACGGATGAAATAAATTTCTGTACCATACAATTTCAAATTTGTAGGCACAAATAAACAAATATTATAGCCTCCTTCATGCATGGCGCTATTATATTTAATTCCGTCGAAACCATGAGCATGGAATAATTGAGCAAGATATTGTGTAGGGATATATTCAAATTCGTTATCAAAAGGTGAAACTGGCTTAGCAAATGACAAGTTGATTGCACTCCAAACGTATTCCTCAATTTTCTCTTCTGGGAAACTTTGTGCACTTGCAAGTGCTATGGCTATTTGAAACATATCAATTTTATCTGTAATATCAATTAATTTTCTTTCTTCCCAAACATGGAAGTGACCTAATGAAACCTCGGCCCCCTTCCATGGTCTTACTTCTGCTATTGCCGTTTCGATATCGCTTGCTAAGTACAAGTATGGAATTCCCCTGGGATTCAACCTGCCTCCGAGAGTTTTATCTTTCGGTGGAGCATAAAAATCCTGATAGGGCTCCTTAACATAACAAATCCCTCCTTGTTCGTTCTTTTGATCATACTCGTTCGCACCAATTCTCGCGCGATAAAGCTTTGTGTTCAGCTTTAAGACCGTCTCTCGTTTTTTTGCAGATATTAACAAAGCATTAATAAATTTCTGCCAACGAGAATTCAGAACAAACCGATTCTCATTTATTAGATAACTACTGAAATTATACCAATCGTCATGCGATTCAAATTCACTCATTCAAATGCTCCTTCATATTCAAAAATCGGTGTCAGAACTCCCTAATTATTTGGGGCCGTTATTGTTGCGAACAAATTTCGAGATCTGACATCATTTTTTTTACTATTCTTCAAGCCTGCGCTCCAAATCTTCCACCTTGCTTTTAAGCAGAGCATTCTCTAACCGAAGCGAATCGTTGTCGCTTTGCACAGTAGCATTAACTTGTTTTAGGTAATTATTTTCCGATTTCAGACTGTCGTTCTCAGGTTTTAGGATGTCGTTCTCAGACTTTAGATTGGCATTTTCCGACCCCAGGCTGCTCATCTCTGTCGTTAAGGAGGTGTTTTCGGCCTTTAGAGAATCCATTTCCGATTGCAGGCCCGTTATTTGCCGCGATTGGTCTCCCCGGGCCCGCAGTGTTTCAATTTCGGACTTAAGCTGGAAATTTTCTGCTTTCAAGGCGTCGTTTTCTATTTGAAGGCCTTCCATTGCACCTTTAAAATTCTCGGCTGCGGCCCGTTCTTCTTCAATGCCGGCTTGCTTTTCGGCTTCTATCTTCGCTT
>Ga0247727_10014949_pt1 | contig 12816 bp, 5 predicted proteins | sample WisWelCaveWW1625_FD_202498 | JGI IMG/M metagenome (GOLD analysis project Ga0247727, IMG submission 202498) | Biofilm microbial communities from Wishing Well Cave, Virginia, United States - WW16-25 | ecosystem: Environmental > Aquatic > Deep subsurface > Groundwater > Cave microbial mat | place...
GCCGGGGCCGGCTTGCGATGGCACTCGCCGCAAAGCTCATTCAGCCCGGCAGCCGTCAGGCGGGCGGGATTCCCAATGAGCTTTCGGGCCGCCTGGGTCTGGCCGCGTCCGATAGCCTCCAGGTGCGGCCGGCCGGGACCGTGACAGGCTTCGCACCGCACCCCCAGCTCCTGCGGCAGCAGTTCGAAGTTGGGACCCAGGGAGAGCCGGCCGGTCGAATGGCATCGGAAGCAGCGCATGATCTTGGGGTCCGGATCGAAGGTCCGGTACCCGATGCCGGGCGCCTCGCGAAGGCTGGCCGGCGGCTGGTCCCGGTGGCCCGGCGTGGCCTCCAGCGACCGGGAAGCGCTGTAATAGCTGAAGTGATGCTCTATGTACCAGTCTTGGTCCAGCTGGCTGACAAAAGTGACCGCCTGGTCGCCGGCCCCGAAGGCCCACTGGAGGGGCAGTTCCAGGGCCTGCTTGTCATCGGAGACGCGCACCCGCAATCCTGCCGGACCGGTCGCGAATTCGAAGCGGAAAGCCGGCGGTCTGGCGAGGGGCGCCTGGGGGAGGAAGTTTTCTGCCAGGGGGTGTTCAGCGGCTGGTCGCAGGGATCTCGCGTGCCCGCCCCCCGATTGCCGCGCCAACTGGTCGGGATGACAGCTTCCACATCTCTCGGCCCCGACGTATTGGTTTTCACCGGTGTTCTGTGGGGCCGCTAGGGGAAGCAGCAGGGCCGCCAGCAACAGCAAGCCGCCCGGTGGCCGCATCGGGTACCATGGTATCGCACCCCAGAGGCAGGTGGAAGCGAGAACACACCGATGAGGAAGCGAAACAAGATTGTAACGGGAATCGGGACGCTGCTGCTCCTGGCCGGTGTGGGGGGCCTGGGGGTGCGGTTCTACGAGCAGCGGAGCATTCGGATGGAGCTGGAGCGGCTGCCGGAGCTGCTGGCCATCAAGCCCGGCGTGGTGGTCGGCGAGATCGGGGCAGGGAAGGGCGAGATGGCCAAGGGCCTGGCTGTCAGTGTGGGTCCCGGCGGCAGGATTCTGGCGACCGAGATCGACGCCAAGCTGCTGCGGGAGCTGCGGTCACTCGGCGTGGCGAACCTCACGGTGATCGAGGCCGGGGAGCGGGAGACGCGGCTGCCGGCCGGCTGCTGCGACGCGGTCTACATGCGCAAGGTCTACCATCATTTCAGCGACCCGGCGGCGATCGCGGCCGACCTGTATCGCGCCGTGCGCCCAGGCGGCTGGGCGGTGGTGATCGACTTTCCGCCGCGGTGGTGGCTGGGGGGGCACGGCGTCCGGCGCGAGAGGGTGGTGGAAGGGCTGACGCGAGCCGGATTCGTGGAGGCGCGGAGCATGGAGGAGTGGCCGGGGCTGAACTATTGCGTGGTGCTTCGGAGGCCAGGGTGAGGTGTCTTTCACCGCAGAGGCGCCGAGGACGCCGAGGCGCGCAGAGAACTCATTTTTCAGATCTACCGGTGAACCAGCCCCGTCGAGAAACACAGCAAGGGCGCCACCGTGGTCGGCTACGCCAGGCAGGTGGGGGCCGGCGCGACTCGCTATGAAGCCGAGATGAAGGTCGGCAGCCGCACCAAAGACGTGACCTTCGACCCGGACGGCAAGGTGATCTCGGTCGAAGAGGAAACGACTCTGGGGCCATTCCGGCGCCGGCCCGCGAAGCCATCGGGAAAGCGGTCGGGAAGCGCAAGCTGCTGCTGGTGGAAACGGTGTCGGAGAAAGGCGGCATGTTTCATGAGGCCCACTTTCGCAGCGGGCTGCGGACCAAAGAGGTGAAGGTGGACGCCTCCGGAAAGACGGTTCCGTAAACACAGGCATCCTCGACAAGCCGCCAACGCTCGAGCCCACGATCCCAACCGGCCCCTGGAGTTTGGACGTTTCCGTAGGCTTGACAACAGGCTGGGACACGGCCAGAGCCCGTCATCCCGAGCGAAGCGAGGGATCTGTTTTTTGCGAAAACCTGCTGGCCAGCCAATCCGTGAACAACAGCAGATCCCTCGCTTCGCTCGGGATGACGGGCTCTGGCCCAAGACAGACAGGAATGCCTGTGTTACCGGAGAAACGTGAGGGTGGCGAAGAAGCTGCGCCACTCGACGCCGGGATCGGGGCTGGGGATCATGTGAATCAGCCGGACATACCAGAGACCCCTGGACCTGGCCCCCAGCAGGACGCGGCCGGCCGCGTCGGTGCGGGCGCGCGCCGGAAACTGGTGGCCCTTCATGCCGGCCGGCCCAGCCGACACCCACACGCCGGCCAGGGGCTGGCCCTCGAACAGAATCCGTACGGGCAGGTCCGCGCCCTCCCGGAGGCGGGCCGGGTTGGCCTCCGGCACAATCTCCAGGTGGTGGCCGCGGGGCGCGAGCAGGTGACGGTCGTCACCGGGAGCCTCGACCAACAACTTCGAGTAGCGGGAGTACTTCTCGCGGCCGGGGGTTTCGTCAGCCCCAGCCTTCCGGCGGGCGGCGACGACGTGATCGAAGCCTTCGCCGCCAATGTAGCGGTTGAAAGCCGGCGCCTGGAGCGTGATCAGCCGGGGTTGGACCTCGAGCTCTACCACGGCGGGGCCGCGCGGTTCAGGCAACGGGGCGGCGAACTGCTTTTCTTCGGCCTGGCCAACGAGTGAAAGCGCCCCGCGGATATCCAGCAGGCGCCAGAACACAATCCGGTCGGCCGTGATCCCGTTGGTAGCGACGGGAAAGTCCTCCCCGATGCGGATCAACAGACGACCCTGGTCCTCAATCATCCACAGGTCGTGGGCCGGGGCCAGGGCGGCCAGCACCAGCCCGGCAAGAAAGAGTCGCATCGTCGGAGCCCGGCGGTATCGTATCATGGAAGCTCCATCTCTGAGGAGTTTGCAAATTTGACCGCGCGGCGGCCCTCGACAAGCCGCCAACGCTCGAGCCCACGATCCACAACCCACAACCGGGGCCGCGGTGGCCGGAGGCCATCGCTGCCCCATGGAAACAGGAGGACAGCGGTGCTCGTACAGGAAGGGGCCGAGATCCGGCCGGCGGAGGGAAAGCTTGGCGTCTTGACGCCCGGCATGGGGGCCGTCACCACGACCTTCATTGCCGGGGTGGAAGCCGTGAGGCGAGGTTTGGGGGCGCCGATCGGCTCGCTGACCCAGATGGGCACGGTGCGGCTGGGCAAGCGGACCGACAACCGCAGCCCCAAGATCCGGGATTTCGTGCCGCTGGCGGGGCTGGAGGACCTGGTCTTTGGAGGCTGGGACATCTTCCCGGACACCGTCTACGACGCAGCGCGGCAGGCCGGCGTGCTGGAGAGCCGGCATCTGGAGCCGCTGCGGGAGTTTCTCGAGGCGGTGCGGCCGATGCCCGGAGTGTTCGAGCAGCGGTATGTGCCGCGGCTGCGCGCCACCCACTGCAAAGAAGGTCGCAACAAGATGGAGCTGGCGGAGCAGCTCATGGAAGACATCGCCCGCTTCCGTCAGACCAGCGGGGCCGCCCGGCTGGTGATGGTGTGGTGCGGCTCGACGGAAACCTTCCAGAAGCCGTCGCAGGCGCATTCCAGCCTGCGGGAGTTCGAATGCGGCCTGAAGACCAGCGATCCCGAGATCGCTCCCAGCCAAATCTACGCCTACGCCGCGCTGCGGTCGGGAGTGCCGTTCGCCAACGGGGCGCCGAATCTGACGGTGGACACGCCGGCGCTCCAGGAGTTGGCCCGGGAGCGGCGCGTGCCGATCGCAGGGAAGGATTACAAGACCGGCCAGACGTTTCTGAAGACCCTGATCGCGCCGGGGCTGAAGTCCCGCCTGCTGGGGGTGTCGGGATGGTTCTCGAGCAACCTCCTGGGCAACCGGGACGGGGAAGTGCTGGATGACCCGGAGGCCTTCCGAACCAAGGAGGAGAGCAAGCTGTCGGCGCTGGAGCAGATCCTGCAGCCGGACCTGTACCCGGAACTCTACAGCCACATGTATCACAAAGTACGGATCCACTACTATCCTCCGCGAGGCGACAACAAGGAGGGGTGGGACAACGTGGACATTTTCGGGTGGCTGGGATACCCCATGCAGATCAAGATCGATTTTCTGTGCCGGGACTCCATCCTGGCGGCGCCGCTGGTGCTGGACCTGGCGCTGTGGATGGACCTGGCGCAGCGGGCCGGCATGTACGGCATCCAGGAGTGGCTGTCGTTTTATTTCAAGTCGCCGATGGCCGCCCCACAGTTGTATCCGGAGCACGACATCTTCATCCAGCTGATGAAGCTGAAGAACACCCTGCGGTGGCTGCGGGGAGAGGAGCTGATCACCCACCTGGGGCTGGAGTATTACGATTAGTCCGGTGAGTTTCGAGCAGCGGTTGGCGGCCCCCCGCAATTGTCATCCCGAGCGTAGCGAGGGATCTGCTGTTGTGTGCCGGGGCGAAAGCAGATTCCTCGCTGCGCTCGGGATGACACCGGCGCCGGCTTGCCTCCGAACGTCCCCTGGTGTGCGATAATCCTCCACTAATATGGGCGACACCTTCCTCGGCCGCACCCTCGCCCACTACGAGATCCTCGAGAAACTCGGCCAAGGCGGTATGGGCGTCGTTTACAAGGCGCGCGACACCCACCTCGATCGCTTCGTCGCCATCAAGGTGTTGCCGCCCGCGAAGGTGGCCGACCCGGACCGCAAGCGCCGCTTTGTCCAGGAAGCCAAGGCTGCTTCCGCGCTGAACCACCCCAATATCATCACGATCCACGACATTGCCGCCGAGGCCGGCGCCGACTTCATCGTCATGGAACTGGTTGCCGGCCGCGCCCTCGACGCTCTAGTTGGCCGCCGTGGCCTCAAGCTCGGCGAAACTCTCAAATACACCGTCCAAATTGCCGACGCCCTGGCCACCGCCCACGAGGCCGGCATTGTCCACCGGGACCTCAAGCCCTCGAACGTCATGGTCACCGAGAAGGGCTTGGTCAAGGTGCTCGACTTCGGCCTGGCCAAGCTCACCGAAGCCGTCAACCCCGACCAGGCCGCCACCCTCACGCTCAAGCCCGAACCCGGGCCCCTCACCGACGAGGGCGCCGTCTTGGGCACCGTCGCCTACATGTCCCCCGAGCAGGCCGAAGCCAAGAAGGTCGACCCCCGCAGCGACATCTTCTCATTCGGAAGCCTCCTCTACGAGATGGTCACCGGCCACCGCGCCTTCGCCGGCGACTCGAAGATGTCCACCATCACGGCCATCCTCCGCGACGACCCCAAGCCCCTCGGTGACGCCGCCGACCCCGTTCCCCGCGACCTCGAGAAGATCATCCACCGCTGCCTTCGCAAGGACCCCGACCGCCGCTTTCAGCACATGGCCGATGTGAAGGTGGCGCTCGAGGAGCTGAAGGAGGAATCCGAATCCGGCCGGCTCGTCGTCGCCACGCCTTCGCCCCCTCGCCGCCGTCTCCCCCTCGCCCCGGTCGCCCTGATCCTCGCCGCCCTAGCCCTCGCCACGGCCGGACTCTGGTGGAGACTCCGCCAGCCAAACACTGGCGGCGCCCCCGGACTCACCGTGCGCCAGTTGACCCAGGACACCGGCCTCACTGCCTATCCCGCCATATCCCCGGACGGCAAGCTGCTGGCCTATGCCTCCGACCGGGCGGGTGACGGGAATCTCGACATCTGGGTCCAGCAACTGAGCCGCGGGGCGCAGCCCGTCCGCCTCACGCGCCACCCGGCCGAGGAGAGCAGCCCGTCGTTCTCCCCCGACGGCGGCCAAATCGTCTTCTGGTCTGCCCGGGACGGGGGCGGCCTCTACGTGATACCCGCATTGGGTGGCGAGGAGGGGCTGCTGTTGCGCGGCCGTTTCTCGGGCCCGGGCTTCTCCCCCGACGGTCTTTCCATCGCCACTAGCGCTCCCGGGGGCTTTCAAGCCTCGCTGTTGGTCATGCCCGCTGCCGGAGGTTCCCCCCGAAGGCTGGCCGAAGCCTTCTATGCAGCGAGCTCCCCCGTTTGGTCGCCCGACGGCAAGCGGATCCTCTTCCGCGGACAGGTCGAAATGGGCGGCGAACTCGATTGGTGGGTGGTCCCCGTGGACGGTGGTCCCCCGGTGCGAACGGGGGCCGCCACGGTTCTGCGCGGGCAGGGGGTAGGGGGCCTCCCCGAGCCGGCCGAGTGGCTGGGGAACCGCATACTGTATTCCACCGGAAACCTGTGGCGCCTTCCCCTCTCGGCCGGATTGTTCCAGGCCGGCCAGCCCGAACGGCTCACCACCGGCTCCGGCAATGAGTCCCATCCGCGGGCCATTGCCTCCGCTGACGGGAAGGACGGCGCCTGGCGCATCGCCTTCGCCAGCACCCAGTTGTCCGTCGGCCTTTGGAGTCTCCCCCTCGACCTCAACGCGGCGAAACTCCTCGGTGAGCCGGTCAAGTTGATCAGTGACGGCCTCCGCCGCATTACACCGTCGCTCTCGGCCGACGGCCGGCGTCTCGCCTACGTCTTTCGCGGACTCGACAATTTCGGAGTCCGCGTCCGGGACCTGCCCTCCGGCGCCGAAACCACGGTGCTCCAGGCCCCCAACGACCTCCGCGCCAGGATCTCACCCGACGGCACCGTGGTCGCTTACAACCTCTCCGCCCAGAACGAAAAGGAAACCGTGATCTACCTGGTTTCCTCCTCCGGAGGCGACTCGCGGAAGCTGTGCGACACCTGCGGCATGATCTATGGCTGGGCGCCCGACGGCAAGAGAATCATCTACCGCTCCGGCAACCCCATGCGGTTCTCGACCGTGGAGGTTGCCACCGGCCGCCAAACCGTGATCCTGGCCCATCCCAAGCTCCAGGTTCACGCCGCAGTGTACTCCCCCGACGGCCGCTGGCTGGCCATGCATTTTGCTCCCTTCGATGGACCCCGAAGCCTCTTCGTGCTGCCGGCCCACGACGGAGTGGCTGGCCCCGAAAGCGAATGGATCCCGATTATGGGCCGCCTCGGTACCCATAGCCGCCCCGTTTGGTCCCCCGATGGCAACGTTCTTTACTTCTTCTCCACCGCCGAAGGGGAAACCAGCCTGTGGCGCCAGCGCCTCGATCCCGCCACCAAGAGGCCGCTGGGCGACCCGGTGGTGGCCTACCGTCCCCAAGGCCAGCGGCTGCGAATTACCGTTGCCGGCCACTACCTGGGCCCCGGCGAGGGCAAAGATCGGTTGGTCATCCCGCTCTCGGAGGCCAGCGGAAACATCTGGATCGCGGAATGAATACGCTAGCCCGGACTAGTGTCGAGAGCCGTCATCCCGAGCGAAAGCGAGGGATCTGCTGTTCCCGACCCCGCCAGTACAGCAGATTCCTCGCTGCGCTCGGAATGACAAGGGTCGGCTCGGAATGCTAGTAGCCCGGACTAGTGTCGAGAGCCGTCATCCCGAGCGAAAGCGAGGGATCTGCTGTTCCCGACCCGCCAGTACAGCAGATTCCTCGCTGCGCTCGGAATGACAAGGGTCGGCTCGGAATGCTAGCAGTACAAAGCCTCGATGACCTCCCGGTAGCGGCGCTCCACTTCCCGGCGGCGGACCTTCATCGTCGGGGTGATTTCGCCGTCGGCCAGAGAGAATTCGCGGTCGAGCACCGCGATCTTTTTGATCCTCTCGTAGGGGGCCAGCCCGTCGCAGGCCTGCTGAACCTGCTCTTCCAGAAGGGCGACGATCTTAGGGTGACGCGACAGCTCGGCCGGGGGGCCTTCGCCGATCCCGTGCTCGCGGGCCAGTTGCGCCAGGCGCGCAAACTGGGGCACGATCAGGGCGCTCGGGAAGCGTCGCTGGTCGGCGATCACGACAGCGTCGGCGATGTAGGGGTTGGCCTTCAGCTTGTTCTCGATCGGCTGCGGCGCGATGTACTTGCCGCCGGCGGTCTTCAGCAGGTCCTTCTTGCGGTCGAGGATCTTCAGAAAACCATCGGCATCCAGGGTTCCGATGTCGCCGGTGTGGAACCAGCCGTCCCGGAGCACCTCGGCGGTCTCCTGTTCCATGCGGTAGTAGCCGCGCATGACGTTGGGGCCGCGCACCAGAATCTCGCCGTCCTCGGCCATTCGCACCTCGACGTTGCGGATGATCTTGCCGACGGTGCCGAAGCGGAAACACTCCGAGCGGTTGGCGGACACGACCGGGGAGGTTTCCGTCAGGCCGTAGCCTTCCGTAATCAGCAGCCCGACGGCGTAGAAGAACTCCATCAGCTCGGGCTGCAGGGGCGCGCTGCCTGACATGAACCGCCGGAGGCGCCCCCCCAGCCGCGCCCGGATCTTCAAGAACGCCAGCCGGTCGGCCAGGGCGTGCTGCCAGCGCAGCCCAGCCGGCAAAGGCCGGTTCTGGAGCCGGTAGGGGATGGAGCGAAAGCCGGTCCGGATGGCCCAGTGGAAGATCTTCCGGCGTAGCGGCGGGGCGGCGCCGATGGTCTCCATGAGGCGGGCGTGCATCTTCTCGAAGAACCGCGGCACGGCCGCCACCAGCGTGGGACGCACTTGCTGGATGGCCGACACGACCTTCTCCATCTCTGCGACATGAGCCACCGTCACGCCGTAGAAGAAGTAGCTGTAGTCCACCACCCGCTCGTAGATATGGCTCAGGGGCAGGAAGGAAAGACCCACGTCGCCGGGGCCCATCTCCGGTTCGGTGTCAAGCACGTTGCTGGCGACGTTGCCATGCGTGAGCATGACGCCCTTGGGGGTCCCGGTGGTGCCGGAGGTGTACAGGATGCTGGCCAGGTCGCTGGGCGCCAGCTGGGCGATGGCGGCTTCGAAGGCCTGGCGGTCGGCGTCGCCCAACGGCCCCCCGGCCACCCACTCCGAGAAGGGCGCTTCCTCGAAGCAAAGCAGCTGCTCCAGGCACGGCAGCCGGCCGCGGATGGCCGTGACCTTCTGCTTTTGGGCGGCGTTGGAAACAAGAATGGCTCGCGCCCCGGAGTTTTCGAGCATATAGTGGATCTGCTCAGCCCCCAGGGTGGGATAGAGCGGGACGCTGACGATGCCGGCCGTCATCATAGCGAAGTCGGCCGCCGCCCACTCCCAGCGATTCTCCGAGAGCAGGGCGCAACGATCGCCTTTCCGCAGGCCCAGCCCCATCAGCGCCCGGTGGATCCTGGCCACGCGGCGATACAACTCCGCGGCCGGCACCGGCGCCCACCGTCCGGCGTCTTCGACCAGCAGGCAGTCGGGCTTGTGGTGGGCGATGCTGCTGAGAAACAGGTCCCCGAGGGTTGCGACGGCGGCGGGCATCCCGGTTAGGGTATCACGGGCGGCGGGGTCAGCGTTGCCGGTGAGGCCGGGTGGCCTCCAGCCACCCCGGCCCGGTTGTGGGTTGTGAATCGGGGGCTCGTGCTGGCGGCGGTAGCACAGGCATTCCTGCCTGTCGGGGCAGCCAAGCGAGTTGTGTGCCGAGCATGCTCGGCAGCTTGGAGGTGAAAGTCCTCTACCCAACCTGATGGAGGTGAAGGGTTGGCGAAGCGCAAGGGGGTTCCGGCGACGGAGGGTCTGAAGGAAGCGTGGAGCAAAGGCGTGAGCCGATGAATAAACAGCGGATAGGAGGCGTGAGCGTCAGACGAGCGGGCAACTCACCGCGAAGTCTGTATCCATCAACGACGCAAAGCGTAAATCCGACGGTTGTGCGCGCCTAAGGCTGTCCAACTTACCTCGGGAGATCTGTTCTGTGTCGCGGATTGGCGACTGGGGGAGCCGCGAGCGACCTGACCGCAGGACAGAAGTCAGCAGAGGGCGTAGTAGCCATGCAAGTGGCGAAGGCCCGGTTCCCCTGCCAAGGGGTAAAGGGAGTCGTGAGTAAGTGGCAGGACTTATGAGCGGAAAGCGGCAGAATGACCAGCTTCCACCCGGCCTTCAGGCCGGGCGCGGCCTGCACTTTTCACGGACGCCGGCCAGGCGCCGCCGCGTCCGGGCGGGAGGATAGCCGATGATAATAACCTCCGCCAATTGGCGCGCCCTTTCGATCTAAGACCGGCTAATGGACGACCAGGTTGCCGCCGCCGAGGGTCTTTTCGACGGTTTGCGTGCCGTTCCAGTCGCTGGCGAACCACAGCCCGCCGTCCTTGTTCCACACGGTGATGCCGATCTTGTCGTCCTTGCCGGGCTCCCCGTTATCGTCCATGGTTACCTGGAGAGTGGCATTGCCATCCACATCGCAGGTGAGGAGGGGGTCAGTGATGTCCTTGATGTTGGCCTTGCCATTAAAAGTGGCGGTGCCGGCGACGGCATTGACGGCCAGCGATGTCATGGCGTTGCCCTTGATCTGATAGACGTACATGTCCCGGGTAGGACACGCGGGATTCGCCTTCAGCATGCTTCGGACAATAGTGTTGATGTGCCCTTGCAGGTTCTTGCCGCTCTTGTTGTACTTGACGTTAAAGCCGAAGTTGTTCTTGGACCCCGGCTTCCCAGCGGCTAGGCCGGCGGAGCTGGCGTCGCCCATGATCAGGTAGCCGCCGCCGGTGATGAAGTCGTTAAGCGGCTGGGAAACCGTAACAACCGTATTCTCAGAGGCGTGTTCGCGGGTGTAGTAGTGATTGACCCTGATGCCGATCGTGAAGCTTTCCGAGGGCGGCGTGATGGTGACGTTCCACGTACACGTCACCGTGCCGGTCTTGGTGTCGCCTGGATTGACCAGGCCCGGAACCCGATTCGTGCAGCCAGCAATCGGTGCACCTCCCGCCCCCCCCAACAACAAGGTCACTTTGGCGTTCCGGATGTCGCCAGAGTCTGTGTCACCAGCCGCGTCCGGCGTCGCCGTGATGTCCTGGATGGTCGCACTCAGGGTCACCGTTGCATTGGTCGAGGTGGCCGAAGCAGTCGAAGCAAACAGAGCGCCGGTGTAGGTGGCGCGGGCGTCTTCCTGGGTGATAGTTAGGGATGTGGTTGGGGTACCCACTGCGAAGAAAGGACTCACACCACTGAACACCGCATAAACCGTGTGGCCGCCCGGCGCCATGTTCCCTGGCGCTGGCGGCGGGAAAGCCGGTTCAAGCAGCGGCACATTGAGCACTTGACAGGTCAGGTCGGGACCGGACACAACCAGGGGGCAGGAGCCCATGTTCTGAGCGGTGGCCAACCCCGGCGTCCCGACGTAGAAGGTAACCCCTGTAGCGGGCGCCTCTCCCAGGATGCTGGCCGGTGACAACGTAGCCGTGAACGTTACCTTGTCGCTGTACTGTTGCGTGCTAGGGGCTACGGTAACCATGGAAACAGTCGGAGCTGGCATCACAGTCACGCTCGCAGTGTTGCTGGTGGTGCCAGTGCCGCCCTCGGTCGAGGAAATTGCTCCGGTCGTATTGCTCTTCAAGCCGAGGGTCGTGCCGAGAACGTTGACGCTGATCATACACGATCCGCCCGCTGCTAAAGGACCACCTGCGCTTAGGCTGACGCTGGAACTGCCCGCTGTCGCCGTCAGCATGCCACCGCACGTATTGCTCGCGCCGGGCGGGGTGGCGACCATTAGGCCCGCCACCAAAGTGTCGGAGAAGGCGATGCCGGTCAGCGCCACTGTGGTGTTCGGATTGTTAATGGTGAACGTCAGAGAGGTGGTGCCGCCGAACGGGATGCTCGAGGCCCCAAATGCCTTGCTGATGGTTGGGGGCGCGACCACCGTCAGTGTGGCGGTGTTGCTGGTCGTGCCGGTACCTCCCTCGGTCGACATGATGGCGCTCGTGGTGTTGTTCTTGACCCCGAAGCCGGCGCCCGTCACGTTCACAGAGAAACTGCACGAACCGCTGGCCGCGAGCGTTCCGCCCGAGAGGCTGATACTGCCACTGCCGGGCGTGGCCGTAATTGTTCCGGTGCATGTGCCGCCCAGTCCGTTCGGCGTTGCCACGACCAGCCCCATGGGCAGGGCGTCAGCGAAGCTGATTCCACTCAGCGACGAGCCCGTGTTCGGATTCGTGATGATAAAGCTCAGGCTCGAATTGGTGCCCTGAGGAATCTGCGCTGGGCTGAATCCCTTTGTGATGGTCGGCGGCGCAATTACGGTCAGCGTCGCCATGGCCGTGTTCCCAGTCCCGCCGTTGGTCGAGGTCACCTGTACGCTGTTCACCTGGCTCCCTGCGGCGGTCCCCTTGACGTCTACCGTGAAGCTGCACGAGGCGCCCGGTGCCAGCATCGCACCAGCCAGGCTGATGCTTCCGGCACCCGCCATCGCAGTGATCGTGCCGCTAGGGCAGGAACCCGTCACGTTGGGCGTTGGAGCGACGACCATGCCACTGAGAGTGTCGATGAAACTGATGCCGGTCAGTGACACCGAGTTCGCGGCCGGAGCATCGATTGTGAAGGTGATGGTCGAGATGCTGTTCAGCGGTATCGTGCTCGGCGAAAACATCTTGCTGATCGTCGGTGGCGCCACTACCGTCACCGTCGCCGTGTTGCTGGTGGTCCCTAGGCCGCCGTTGGCCGAGTCAATGGCGCCGGTGGTGTTGTCCTTGGCCCCCGGCGTGGTGCCCTTCACGGTCACGATAATGGTGCAACTGCCGCTGGCTGGAATGGTCCCCGCCGTCACGCTCACCGATCCCGCTCCGTCCACCGCCGTTACCGTGGCGACACAGGTGCCTCCGGGAGCCGGCGGGTTCATCACCACCAGCCCCACCGGGAAGGTGTCAGAGAAAGCCACCCCTGTCAGTGGAACCGCGTTGGAGTTGCTGAGCGTGAAGGTCAGCGTGGTGGTGCCGCTCAGAGGAATGGTCGCCGCCCCGAACGCCTTGCTAATGGTGGGCGGCGACAACACCGTCACCGTCGCCGTGTTGCTGGTGGTCCCTAGGCCGCCGTTGGCCGAGTCAATGGCGCCGGTGGTGTTGTCCTTGGCCCCCGGCGTGGTGCCCTTCACGGTCACGATAATGGTGCAACTGCCGC
>Ga0247727_10014950_pt1 | contig 12816 bp, 8 predicted proteins | sample WisWelCaveWW1625_FD_202498 | JGI IMG/M metagenome (GOLD analysis project Ga0247727, IMG submission 202498) | Biofilm microbial communities from Wishing Well Cave, Virginia, United States - WW16-25 | ecosystem: Environmental > Aquatic > Deep subsurface > Groundwater > Cave microbial mat | place...
AGAGCGCCACGGAGTCCGGGATGATGTTCGTCGCGGTGCCGCCGTGGATCGTCCCGAAGGTGACCACCGCGGGCCGGAGCGGGTGCGTCTCCCGGGAGACGAGCGACTGGGCGAGGGTGACGATGTTCGCGGCCGCGAGCACGGGGTCCTTCGCCTCCTGCGGCTGGGAGCCGTGGCCGCCCTTCCCCACCACCTTCATCTCGAAGAGCGCGGCGGCCGCCATCATGGGCCCGGGCCGCACGCCGACGGTCCCCACGGGGAAGACCGGCCAGTTGTGGACGCCGAAGATGCGCGCGACGCCGTCGAGCGCCCCCTCCTCCGCCATCCTCTTCGCGCCCCCGCCCCCCTCTTCGGCGGGCTGGAAGACGAGGCGCACGCGGCCCGGGAGCCGGTCCCTCGCGGCCGCCAGCGCCAGCGCCGTCCCGAGCAGGATGGCCGTGTGCCCGTCGTGACCGCAGGCGTGCATCCGGCCGTCCACCGTGGAGCGGTGCTCGAAGGCGTTGGCCTCCTGGAGGGGGAGCGCGTCCATGTCGCCGCGGAGCGCCACGGCGCCGCCGTCGGCGGCTTTCCCGATGTCCGCGAGGACCCCCGTCCCAGCGCACCGCCGCGGCTCATGGCCGGCGCCGCGGAGCGCCTCCTCTACCTTCCCCGCGGTCCGGCGCTCCTCGTACTTCAGTTCCGGGTGGCGATGGAGGTCCCGGCGGAAGGCGACGAGCCGGTCGAGGTGCGGCCGCACGAGCGCGTCCAGGCGGTGGTCGTTCACGGGGAGGAAGAGGATACGGCGACACCGGCGTCCTCCGCCAATGCCATACCGATGCTCCAGGGCGGTCGCTCCAGGGAGACACTCCAGGGAGCGCGTGGCCGCGGAGCTTCTACGGAGCGGGTGCAGCTCAGTGGTAGAGCGCCACCTTGCCAAGGTGGAAGTCGACGGTTCGAGCCCGTTCACCCGCTCCAACCTATGCCCCGCAAACCCGGATGACGTGGGGGTTTGCGGGGCACCCCCGCGCCCCCGTCGCCGCTGCCGCGGAACCTCGCGGAACGTCGAAGGGCCCCACGGAACCCGGCGGGGGCTACAAATTGGGCTACAAGCGCTGGGTGGGAACCTTGAGCCAGCCCATCCCGCAACACACCCCGCACCTGATGTCTTGCTCCACCTTCTTGAACGGATTCACGCTCCCGTGGCCCGCGCACTCCTGACAGTCCGTCGCCCCTTCGGGTCGGACCGGCATCAGTCCCTTCAACTCCGGGTACTTGAGCGCGGCCTCTTGCCGCGCCACCAGGATCCACCTCTCCTCGCGGACCTCCTCGACCACTCCCCGATTGCTCTCAATGAGGAGCACGACTCCGTCTGACCGGACCACGAGGACGCCCCCCATGTCGGCGTAGACCGGCACTCCGCTGGTCTTCGAGGCAGCCTCGCGCTCCCAGTCCCAACGCCCATCCCGCCGGACCGCCTCGGATAGGCGCCGGATCGCTTCGGCCTCTTGAGGACTCAGAACTAGTGGAGTGCTCTCTGCCAATCTCTCTGTCTCCGGAACGCTGGTGGGCGGGATCCGGCGACCGAGTGTAGACGACGACCGGGGTCTACTGGGAGACCGCGACCGCTGGCGCGCGCTTGCCCTCGGCCTTGCTCCGGCCCAGACGAGGACCTCGCGGCTCAGCGATTCCATGGCGGCGCCTCCTCCCGTCCCCCGCCGGGGAGCTCCTCCAGCCATCCATAGCGTCCGTCGAGCACGCCCTGGGCGAGGCGGTAGTGCGCGGCGTCCTCGTTGCGGCGGACGGCCCGGAACTTCCGCTCGACGCGCAGGACCGCCTCCCGGCAGAAGAGGTCGGCCACGGGGAGGACGGAGTCCGGCGGGGTGCCAGCGCCGAGGAGGTGCTGGGCCCGGACGCAGACCGCCGCCATGGCGAAGAGGTCCGCCCCGGCCTCGACGAACCGCCCGAGGAGGACCTGCTCCCGTTCGAGCCGGGGCCCGAAGCGGACCATGGCGTGGAAGAGCCTGCGGGCGAGGCTCCGTGCGCCCCGGTCCACGGCGCGGGCGTGGCGCGCCAGGACCGGGTGCATCCCCGACGGGGCCCCGCCCGGGAGGAAGGTGCCGGGGTACCAGCCCGCGTAGTGGAGGGCGGCACGGCCGAGGCCCGCGAGGCGGCGACCGTTGGGCAGTTTGGGATTCAGGGCCGCCCCGGCAACTCCGAGGTGGGGATCCAAGGCTTCGCGGGCTACGAAGAGACGCAGGATCTCGCTCGACCCCTCGAAGAGCGTGTTGATGCGCGCGTCCCGGAGGAACCGCTCCAGCGGCGTCCCCTCCTGCCCCCGGGCCCGCAGCGAGTCCGCCGTCTCGTAGCCGCGGCCCCCGCGGATCTGGACGGCGTCGTTGATGACCTCCCAGGCGGCCTCCGTCCCCCACATCTTGCAGAGCGCCGCCTCGATGCGGACGTCCGCCCTGCCGCCGTCCACGAGCGAAGAGGTGAGCAGCGTCATGGACTCCATGGCGAAGACCGACGCCGCCATGCGGGCGATCATCTCCGCCACGGCGGCGTGGCGGCCGATGGGCGCCCCCCACTGCTCGCGCGTCGCGGCCCAGCGGCGGGAGATCTCGAGGCAGCGCTTGGAGACGCCCGTGCAGGAGGCCGGGAGCGTCAGGCGGCCCGTGTTGAGGGTCGTGAGCGCCACCTTCATCCCCCGGCCCTCGCCGCCGAGGACCGCCTCCCGCGGCACCGTCACTCCCCGGAAGGAGAGGACCGCGTTGTAGAGCCCGTGCAGCCCCATGAAACGGCAGCGGTGCTCCACCTTCACGCCCGGGTCCTTCGCCTCGACGATGAAGGCCGTGTACTGCCCGCGGGGGCGGCCCTCCACGACCCGGGGCGGGGTGCGGGCCACCACCACGAGGAGGTCGGCGCAGGTCCCGTTGGTGCACCAGAGCTTTTCGCCGTCGATCACGAACCCCGTCCCGTCGGCGGTCGGCGTGGCCGTCGTCCTCATCCTCGCCGGGTCGGAGCCCGCCCCCTCCTCGGTGAGCGCGAAGGCCGAGATCTCGCCGCGGGCGAGGCGCGGGAGGTATTTCGCCTTCTGCTCCGGCGTGCCGAAGTGCTTCAGCGGCTGGGGGAGCCCGATGGACTGGTGGGCGGAGAGGAAGGCGGTCGTGGAGGCGCAGTGGCTCCCGAGCAGGATCGCCGCCCGCGTGTAGGTGTGCTGGGAGAGCCCGAGCCCGCCGTGCTTCCTGTCGATCTTGATGCCGAAGGCCCCGATCCCGCGGAGCGCCGCGCGGGCCGCCTCCGGGATCTCCCCCGTGCGGTCCACCTCGTCCGCGTCCACGGTCCGGCGGAGGACCTCCGCCAGGCGCGCGAGGAAGGCGTCCCCGCCCCGCCTCTCCTCCTTCGGGGGCTCCGGGAAGGGGTGGACGAGGTCCCAGGGGACGCGCCCCTGGAAGAGGGAGCCCGCGAAGGAGGTCCGGACCTCGAGGTCCTCGCGCGCCGCCTCGGCCAGCTCCAGCGCCGCCCGCTTCCCCTCGGAGGCCGCCCGGTCCCCCGAGAGCGCGAGGTCCACCGTCTCCAGCGACTTCTCGGGGCCGGGCGTCTCCATGGACCCAAGGTACGCGGCGAATCCCCTCGGGCCGAGTTCCCCGCGGCTGGAGTCACTCCGTGGTGAAGCGGACGGTCCGGCGGCACTCCTTCCCCCCGGACCTCCAGGTGAAGGTCGCGCGATGGAGGGTGCCCGCCCGCAGGGGCCTCGCGGGGACGAGGCCCCGCGCCGAGGGGAAGTCGCCGGGGTCGGCGACGAGGACCGGCAACGCGACCGCCGCCGTTCCGCGGAACTCCTCCAGCGTGCCCGCGAAGCCCGCCACCTCGGTCCCCTCGCGGAAGAGCGCCATGATCGGCGTCCCCCGCGAGCCGAGGGAGGGCACCGGCTCCTTCGGGAGCTCGGGGCCCGCGGCGACGGGGAATCCCGCGGACCCGTCGGCCGGCACGAGGACGGGCTCGGCCCAGGGCCACTCGGGGACCTTCGGCTGGACCACGTCCTCGTCCCCCGCGGCCCGCGCGGCCTCGTCCCCCTCGCCGAACCCGCGCCCCACGTCCACGACGGCGAGGTCCGGCGGATCCTCGTTCACGCCGATGCGGTCGAGCGCGGCCCCCATGAGCCCCACCCGGTGGTAGAAGGTCCGCCAGCAGTCGTCGATGGTGGTCTCCGGCCGGTTCGGGGAGATGACGCTCCGCCGCGCCGCCGCCAGCCCCTCGGCGGAGGCCCCCGCGGGGCCGAGGTCCTGCCCGTGGGGGTTGGAGCGCCCGTTCCAGCCGTGGAGCGCGAGGTAGGAGGCGTGGGCCGTGCAGGCGGCGGAGAGCCCCACGTCCAGCAGCGCCGGGGGGAGCCCGTTCGCCGTCCGCAGGCGGTTGAGGCGCACGAGCGCCGCCACCTGGGGCTTCGTCCCGGGCAGGGGAGCCGTCTCCGCGACGATGCGCCCCCCGTCCGGGTCGATGCTTCTGATGCCGAGGAGGAGCGGCCCGAGCGGGATCTGCTTCGCGAGCGGGAGCACCTGGTCGGCGTCCCCCGCCGACCAGCCGTCCCGCGCGAGGTCGCCGTAGCGCCCGTCGGCGTCGGCGTCGTAGAGCCGGAGGACCTCGCCGTCGATGGAGAACCGCACCGCCTCCGCCGCCCAGAAGGTCCAGGTACCTCCGTCATCCCGGGCGAAAGCGAGAAGGGCCTCCCGCTTGGCCCCTGCCTCGGTCCAGGCGAAGCGCACCGGCTTCCCGGCGCCGATCCTCACCAGGGGCTCCCCCCCGGGGACGACCCCGACGAGGACCTCCCCCTTCTCCTCCGCGACGGGGAACGAGACCCCTCCGAGGCGCAGTTCCGTCCCCAGCCGGTGCACCGGGTGCCCCGCGATCCACTGGGAGTGCGGCGGGAAGTGGATGGGGACCCGCTTCCCCCGGAACTCCCTCTCCGCGGCCCCGGCGGCGGCGGCGGAGACGAGGACGAGGGCGGCGAGGAGGTATCTCATGCGGAACCCGACCCGTTATACCCACCCTCGCAGCGGGCCCCCCGTCCGGAATGATCCGGCCCCGGAGTGGGTACGATGGGTCGGGTTCGGCATGCCCGCACCAGCCCGTCCGCTCGTGGCGCTCCTGCTCGCCGCCCTCGCGGCGGGGTGCGGCGCGCCCTCGGAGCCCGGGGCCGCGCCCTCCCCTCCCCCAGGAGACGCCGCCATGAAGCCCGACCCCGCCCCGCCCGCCCCCGCCGCCTCCGGGCAAGTCGAGAAGAGCGACGAGGAGTGGCGCCGCACGCTCACCCCCGAGCAGTACCGGGTGCTCCGCGGGAAGGGGACGGAGCGCGCCTTCACCGGCGCCTACTGGGACACGAAGTCCCCGGGCGTCTACCGGTGCGCCGGCTGCGGGCAGGAGCTGTTCGTCTCGGAGACGAAGTACGACTCGGGCTGCGGCTGGCCGTCGTTCTTCGAGCCCTCGGACCCGAAGGCGGTGGCGGAATCCTCCGACGACGCGCTCGGGATGCGCCGCACCGAGGTCACCTGCTCCCGCTGCGGCGGCCACCTCGGGCACGTCTTCGACGACGGCCCGGACCCGACGGGGCTCCGGTACTGCATCAACTCGGCCTCCATCACGCTGGAGGAGACGAAGGACGCCGCCCCGCCGCCGAAGAAGTAGCCACCGCCCCCGGGGCCGCCCGGCGAAACTCCGGGGATGGCGACGCCGCTGCGCGTCCTCCTCCTCAACAACTACCTGCCTCCCCGGGGCGGCGCGGAGGCCCATGTGCAGGGGGTCCTCGGGCTCCTCCGGAAGGCCGGCCACGCGGCCGAGCTGCACGCCCCGGAGGACGCTTCGGGCTGGCCCGCGGTCCGGGACCGGGTCCACAACCCGGTGATCCTGCGCCTCGTCTCTTCCCGGATCCGCGAATTCGCACCGGACCTGATCCATGTGCACAACTTCCTGCGCCGCCTCTCCGTGGCGCCCTTCCTCGCCGCCCGGCAGGCCGGAGTGCCCACCCTCCTCACGGTGCACGACTTCCAGCTCTTCTGCCCCCGCACCTGGGCGGTGCGGGCGGGGGGCGAGCCCTGCGCCGCGCCGTCCCTCCCGCTGTGCGCGCTCGGGAACTGCCGGGGCGGCCTCGACGGGATCCGCGGCCGTGCGGTCTACGCGATGAACACCCTGCGCCTCCGGTGGGCGGCGCGGGAGGTCTCCCGGAACGCGACCCGCATCGTCGCCCCGTCGAGGGCGCTGGCCCGCCGCCTGGCCTTGACCCTGGGCCGCGAGGTGGCCCACCTCCCCCACCCCTTCCCCACCGCGCCGCCCTTCGCGCCGCCCCCGAACCGCGACCTCCTCTTCCTCGGCCGCGCCTCGCGGGAGAAGGGGCTCCGGGAACTCCTGGTCGGTCTGGCGTCCTCCCCGCGGGGCACGGAGCCGCTCCGGCTCACGGTGGCCGGCGACGGGCCCGACCTCGAGGGCCTGCGGGACCTCGCCCGCGCGCGGGGGCTCGACGGCACGGTCCGCTTCGAGGGCCGGGTGGAGGCGGCGCGGGTGCCGGACCTCCTGCGGGGCCACGGGGCGCTCGTCGTCCCCAGCGTCTGGATGGAGAACAGCCCGCTCGTCGTCCACGAGGCGCTGGCGGCGGGAAGGCCGGTCCTCGGGTCGAACAGGGGAGGGATCCCGGAACTGGTGACGGATGGAGTCGAGGGGTTCCTCTTCGACCCGCTCGATCCGACTTCCATGGTCGGGGTCCTGGACCGATGGGCTTCCTGCGGAGACAGGGCGCAGGAGATGGCGATGAACGCGCAGAAGAGGGCCACGGCCGGGGGGGGACCCGCGGAGTGGCTCCCGCGGCTCCTCGAGGAGTACCGCGCCGCCATCGAGGGCGCCAGGGCCGGGTCCCGGCGATGACGGCGCAGGCCCGCCTCGCGGTCGTCGTCCTCAACTGGAACGGGAGGGAGGACACGCTCCGCTGCCTCGATTCGCTCCGGGGCGAGATCGGGCCCGGGGACGCGGTGATCGTCGTGGACAACGGATCCACCGACGGCTCCCCGGCCGCGGTGAAGGCGGCCCACCCGTGGGCCGAGGTCATCGAGACCGGCGCCAACCTCGGATACGCCGGAGGGAACAACGCCGGGATGCGGGCCGCGCTCGACCGCGGCTTCGTCTGGGTGCTCCTGCTGAACAACGACACGACCGTGGAGCCGGGCGCGCTGGGGACGCTCCATGCCCACGGAGAAGCCCATCCCGAGACGGGCGCCCTCCAGCCGCTGCTCGTCACGGCGGAGGATCCGCCGCGGGTGGATTCCATGGGGCTTCGGCCGCTCCGCTGCTTCGGGGTGCAGGACGCGGGGCAGGGGGCGCCTGCTTCCTCGGCCCCTCGAGACCCGGTCCCCATTCTCGGACCTTGCGGGGCCGCCGCGCTCTACAGGGTGGCGACGCTTCGGGAGACGGGACTCCTCGACGAGGATCTCTTCCTCCTCTGCGAAGACCTGGACCTCGCCTTCCGGGTGCGAATGGCGGGGAAGGAGGCGCATGTTGTCCCCGAGGCGTTGGTCCGCCACCGCCGCGGGATCTCCGGGCGCCAGGGGGACGCGGCCGCGGCCCGACGGCGCAAGTTCTGGCTCCAGAGGAACACGGTGGCCATGGCGCTCCGGTACTGGCCGCCGCGGTGGATGCTCCTCGGGGCCCCGCTGCTCCTCTGGAGGATGTTCACCGCCCTCCGGCTCTCGGAGAGCGACCTCGCGCACCCCTGCCTCCCGCTCTGGGGCAGGTGCCTCGCGGAGAGGGGAGCCTCCCGCCGGGCGCTCGTCCGCGCCGGCGCGGACCGCTGGTTCGCCTGAACCTCAGGAGGGCGGCCGCGGCGGGCCTCTCTGCCTCCCCTCAGCGCCGCGACGGCGGCGTCAGTGTAACGACGAGCACCTCCCCCGCGTTGCCCTCGACGGCACCGCGGGCGCTCCCCGAAGAGGCGGTGATCCTCACCCGGACCGGCGGAAGGCCCGGGAGGGAGCAGATCCCGCCGGCGTCCGTCAGGATCTCGAGGTGCTGGACGCCGTCCACGAGGTACGCGTAGGGCGGGCCTCCGGGGATCTCCACCTCGACGCGGGCGCAGGGGACGGAGAGGACCCGCTCGTCCACGACGCGGACCACCGTGGTCACGACGGCCGGGGGGAGCTCCCGGATCTCTACGGGGGTGACCCGCTCCCTCTGGAGCCGGAGCGAGGCCGGGGCGGTGTAGAAGCCCGGCTCCACCGAGGCGACCACGACGTGGTCCGCGTCGAGCCTCTCGACGACGGCCACGCCGTCCTTCCCCGTCGTCGCCTCCACGGTCCAGCGCGCGAGGAAGTCCTTCCTCGAGCCCCCGGTGACGAGGATCCGGACCCCCTCGGCGGGCGACCCGCCGCGCCGCAGCACCGTCACCTTCAGGCCCGCGGTGCCGGAAGGACGCTCGGGTGCGTGGACGAGGTTGCCCGAGGCGCCCGCGGGCTTCATGGGCTCCCGGAGGATCCGGATCCCGACCGACACCTCGGAGCCGTCCCCCGGGAGCGGGACCGGCTCCGAGGAGCCCCGGGACCCGCCCAGCGCCGCCCCGACGACGAATTCCTCCCCCTCCAGCTCGGGGACGCCGTGCAGATGCGCCCGCCCGGCGGGGTCGGTCTTCGCCTCCGGGACGGGGAACTCCTCGCCGTCGAGGTGGACCGGCCCGAGAAGAGCGAAGGGCGCGGGGGCGCCGCTCCCGTCCGCCACGGCCACCCGGATCTTCGCCTCCGGCCGGAGGACGACGGTCACGAGGAGCCGGGCTGCCGCGGCGCTGACCGTCCCCGCGACGGAAAGCGGCGACCCGCGCTCGGGAGCCGCGGGCTCGAAGGGCGTCACGGAGAGCCGCACCGAGGCCCGCTCCCCGCGTTCAAAGGGGGAGACCGTGAGCGTGAAGCGGTCCCCGACGGGGACGAGCGGGATCGCCGGTGCCGGGTCCCGAAGGAGGGACGCTGCCTGGGCCACCAGCGGGAGCGCGTTGGCCCCGTCCACGAAGGCCACGTCCAGGGGAAGGAGGTCCGGGAAGCGCAGGATCGAGTGCTCCTCCCTGAGGACGAACCGCGCCTCCGGCGCGGCGCCGCCGGTCGCGATCCGGAGTTCGCCCTTCACCGGCCTCCAGGGAAGGACCGCCCGGCCGTCCTTCTGCGTGAGGACCGTCCCCGCCTCGTTCCCCCCGCCCCGGATCCAGGCGCCCGGGAGGGGCGCGTCGCCGGGACCCAGGACGGTCACGGACCAGGGGCCGCCTTCGTCGTCCTCCGGCTCCGGCGTCGCCGGAGGGGGAGGATTCCTCCGGGCAGGAGGAGGCGGATCCGGGGGCTTCTCCGGAGGGGGAGGTGCGGGATCCGGCGCGAACTCCACCTTCGCGGGCGGGGGCTCCGGGGGCGGCGCGGGGAGCGGCGCCGGGGGCGGTTCGCGGAGGAGGAGCAGCAGCAGCAGGAGGAGGCACGCCAACGCCAGGAGCACGGCGCCGTCGCGCAGGCGGCTTCCCCGGGAGGCGCCCATGTTCCTTTGGACGACGATCGTAGCGTCGAAGCTTGCTGCGACGGGAAACCGCGGATCGGGTCCGACCGCAAGGGTCGGCGGAGCGAGCTCCGCCGCTACAGCCCCTACTGCACGCGCACCGGCAGGACCACCATGGTGATCCCCGCCCAGTGGAGGCGGCGCTGGATGGCCATGGCGGTCTCGTTGTGGAGGAGGCGCTGGTACCAGGTCTCCCGGCGGAAGATGACGCGCCCGCCGAAGAAGGTGGTGCGGTGGAACTCCTTCGCCACGCCCTGGCAGAGCGCCTCGGCCTCGTGGACAGCGTCCGTGCCGACCGCCAGGCGGTACACGGCCGGGATCCCCTGCCCCCGGGCGAGGTCCACGTACTGCCGCAGCATGTCCTCGGTCCCCTTCCGGAGGGCGTCCATCTCCTCATGGCCCTTGAAGGTGCCCGAGTCGATGACCCCGACGGAGAGGAAGACCAGGTTCTTGAAGTGGCCCGGGAAGACGCGCCAGACGCTGAGCGCCGTGTGGATCCCGACGCCGCCCCATCCCGCCACGAGCACCGCCGCCGTCGGACCCTTCGGGTCGAACTCCGGGGCCACGACGCCCGGCGTCGGCCGGATGCCCTTCAGCTCGTCGTAGAACGAGGCGAGCGCCCCGGCCACGCTCCGGTAGTGGCGGCGGGTGAGGAGGCAGACCGCCACGAAGCAGGCCGTCCCCACGAGCGTGAGCCACCCCCCCTGGCCGAACTTCACCACCACCGTGACCCCCAGGATGGTCGCGCAGAGGGCGAAGGCGGCGGCGAACAGGGTCGTCCGCCGCTTCCAGTGCTCGCGGTCCCTGCGGCTGCCGTACCACTTGCGCGTCATCCCGAAGAGCGCCATGGAGAAGGTCAGGAAGACGTTGATGCTGTACATGACCACGAGGGTGTGGATGTCCCCCCCCGTGTACACGAGCGCGGCCAGGGAGAGGCCCCCCATCAGGAGCACGCCGTTCTGCGTCGTCAGCCGGTCCGAGAGCGCCGCGAAGCGGTGCGGGACCCAGGAGTCGATGGCCATGCTCGCGAGGACGCGCGGCCCGGCGATGAAGCCCGCCTGGGCGGCGACCACCAGGAGGGCCCCCTCGGAGGCGAGGGTGACGATCCAGAAGGCGTGGCCCCCGGGGATCCCGGCGCTGAGCCGCTCCACGAGGACCGCGTTCATCGTCTTGCCCTCCTCCGGCCCCACGTCCCAGAGAAGGTAGCAGAGCATCAGCCCGCTCGCCGTGAAGGCGAGCGAGGCGGCCATGTAGGCCATGGTGCGCTTGGCGGTCTGCACCCGCGGCTCCCGCATGATGGCCAGCCCGTTGCTCACCGCCTCGATCCCCGTGTAGGTGCCGCCGCCGAGCGAGAACGCCCGCAGGAACAGGAGCGCCATCCCCAGGAGCCCGAGCGAGCCCAGCCCCTCCTGGAACCCCTCGGAGCACTCCCGGATCGTCTCCGGCATCGCCGAGGCGTGGCCGATCACCCCCCCCACGATGACCACGGCGTGCGTGACGAGGAAGATCATGAAGATGGGGGCGAGCACCGTCACGGACTCCTTGACGCCGCGGAGGTTCAGGGTCGAGAGGCCCACCAGGAGCAGGACCTCCACGAGGACCTTGAACCCCTTCCACTCCTCCGGGAGGAAGGAGAAGAGGGCGTCCCCGGCCGCGGCGATGGAGACGGTGATGGTCAGGATGTAGTCCACGAGCAGCGCGCAGCCGGCGACCACCCCCGCCCTCTCCCCCAGCAGCTTCGTCGCGACCACGTAGCCGCCGCCGTAGGGGAACTCCTCGATGATGCGGCTGTAGGCCAGCGAGATGAGGAGCACCGTGACGACCATGAGCACGGCGAGGCCCACGGCGAGGTACGTGTGCCCCCCGTGCTCCACCAGCGTGCGGAAGGCCTCCTCGGGGCCGTAGGAGGAGGAGGAGAGCCCGTCGGCGCCGAGCCCCACCCAGGCGAGCAGGGGGATGAGCGAGAGGTGCTGGAAGACGGACCGGTCGGAGAGGTCCCGCGGCGCCCCGATGACGGCCCGCTTCACCCTCTCGCCGAGCGGGGCCTCCTCCTCCCCCTCCGCGGGTCCGGTCGCGTTCCCGTTCGTCCCGGGCTTCTCGGACACGATCTTCCTTCCGCCTCCGCGCGGACCCCGGGCGTGGAGGTACCGCCATTGTGATTCGGGGATGTGCGGAATCCTACGGTCGGGTTCCGCCCGACCCTACAAAGGCGGGGCCGCCCGGCGGGGGACCCGACACGAAACCTCCAGACCCAGCGCCTTGCCGTGGCGCGCCAGAGCGGAGGCGGCCGCGGCCCGGTCCGAGGCGGGGGGCCGTCCCCCCGGCCCCCGGGCCTCGTGGTGGAGATCGAGCACCCGGAGGCGGCCGGCCGCCCTGTCCGCCTTGAGGTCCGCGCGCGCCACGAGGCGCTCCCCGGCCAGCACGGGGAGGCAGAAGTAGCCGAACCTGCGCCTTGCCTTCGGCACGTAGATCTCCAGCACCTGCTCGAACCCGAAGAGCGTCCTGACCCTCTCCCGGTCCCAGAGCAGGGGTTCAAAGGGGGTCAGCAACACTCCCCGGTCCGGCCGCGGCCGCCAACGGCGCAAGGAGAAGGCCGCAGGAAGGTCCCGCGGCCGGATCCAGCCCCGGCGGTCCTCTCCGTCCGCGCCCCGGAGCGAGCAGGAAAGGATCGCCCTCTCCTCCGCCAGGGAGGCCAGCGCCGCGCGGAAGGAGGGCCGGGACTTCCGCAGGTTCCAGGTCGCGGCCAGCGTCCGCTCCTCGGCCCAGCCGTGGCCGTCGAGCGCGAGGAGGATCAGCGCCCTCACCGCCTCCTGCTCGGGGACGTCCATCTCCCGGAGCGGGGCGGGGATGACCCGCTCGGCCAGGTCGTAGATCCTCTGGAAGCCGCGCCGCTCGCGGATGGCGAGGTCGCCCGAGGACCAGAGCGCCTCCGCCACCTGCTTCGCGGGCTTCCCCCCCCACCAGTCTCCCCGGCGCTTCCCCTCGAGGTCCGAGGAGCGGAAGGGACCGTCGTCCCGCGCCTTCCGCAGGAGGTCCCGGGCGAGATCCGGGAAACTGCCCAGGATGTCTCCCCACCACGGGTGGCGCCGGTAGGCCCTCCGGCGGAACCCGAAGAGCGGGTAGAGGGGGAGCGGCATCCAGGAGGCCGCGTGGCCCCAGTACTCGAAGAGCGGGGCGCCGGGGACGAGCAGGCGCTCGGCGAGGCCGGGGTCCATGCCCTCGAGGCGGGAGAGCAGGACGAGCCCGTGGCTCCGCGCCCCCGCCACCGAGACCGTGTCCAGC
>Ga0247727_10014951_pt1 | contig 12816 bp, 11 predicted proteins | sample WisWelCaveWW1625_FD_202498 | JGI IMG/M metagenome (GOLD analysis project Ga0247727, IMG submission 202498) | Biofilm microbial communities from Wishing Well Cave, Virginia, United States - WW16-25 | ecosystem: Environmental > Aquatic > Deep subsurface > Groundwater > Cave microbial mat | place...
GATCCCTCCGCCGGCCATCGCGCTGCCCGAACCGGATCCGCGCATCAGGCCGCCAGCCGCGGATCGAACGCGCCGCGCACCGCGTCGCACAGGAGCTGCGTGGCGACGTACAGCGCCGCGAACAGCAGGACGCATCCCTGGACCAGCGGGTAGTCGCGGTACGAGATGGCCCGCACCAGCAGGCGCCCGAGGCCCGGCCAGGCAAAAATCGTCTCCGTCAGGATGGCGCCTGTCAGGAGGGCGCCGGTCTGCAGCGCCACGGTCGTGAGGACAGGACCGCATGCGTTGCGCAGGGCGTGGCGCAGCGCCGCCGCAACGCGAGACAGGCCACGCGCCCGCGCCGAGCGCACGTAGAGGGAGCCCATCTCCTCGACCAGGGCGGTGCGCAGCAGCCGCGCCAGAAGCGCGCCGGTCGAGAACGCCAGGGTGGCTGCAGGGAGAATGATCGACGCCGGCCGGTCGGCCCCCGAGACCGGCAGCCAGTTCAGGTGGATCGAGAACAGGATCACCAGTAGAGGTCCGAGCCAGATACTGGGGATGGAGAGGGCCATCGCCGCGAGGACCGCCGTGGCCCGGTCCGTGAACCCGGATGGACGCAGCCCGGACACGATGCCCGCGGGGACGGCCAGCATGAGCGCCATCAGCAGCGTGGCGGCAGCGAGCGCCGCGGTGGCCGGCAGGCGCTCGAGGAGGAGCGACCCGACCGGATCCTGGTAGTGGATGGAAACGCCGAGATCGCCCCGCAGAAGTCCACCGATGAAGGCGATGAACTGGACCGGCAGGGGCCGATCGAGTCCCAGCCTCTGTTGCAGGGCGGCGACGTCGGTGGGCCGGGCCCCTGGCCCGAGCATCACCTGCGCCGGATCGCCGGGGATCACGTGGATCAACAGGAAAACGACGCTCGCGGCGCCCAGCAGGAGAGGGACGATCAGCAGACCGCGCCGCAGCAGGTAGCCGGTCACGGCTCGTTTCGCGGCGTCCGCGGCCGCAGCAGGAGCGCCGTCATCGGCCACCTCGACGAAAACGTCGGGATCTCGGCGCCGGCATGGGCGGCAGGATGATCCCCGCAAGGGGACGATCTTGTCAACCGTTCGCCGGCCGGGTGTCTCGCCTTGACGATCGGATCCGCGTCTGTTACATTGGCGGCGCTCGGTAGATCCTGGGGTTTCCAACAATGCGTTTATCGCGGCTCGTCCTGCTGGTCGGTGCCTTGCTGGCGATCACGTCGCCGATGCCGGTGCGCGGCCAGGCGCCTCAAGACCCCGCGGCGGCCGATGACGGCGGCGAGACGGCCGCAAGCGTCTCCGACCCGATTCTCGCGGATATCCTGAAGGCGTGGGACCGCACGCAGCAGGAGACCACCACGCTCGTCGCCTCCTTCACCGAGCGCAAGGATCTCAAGCTTCTGGCGAAGCCCGTTCTGTCCAGGGGGGAGTTCTACTACCAGAGCCCGAACCGGGCGCGCTGGGAGTACCACGAGCCGGACCATAAGGTGTTCGTCATCACCGAGGACATGTACACCGCCTACTACCCGGCCCTGAAGCGTGCCGAGGAAGTGCCGATCAAGAAATTCGTCGGCAAGCGCCTGTTCCGATTCCTCGGGGTGGGTCAGCGGATCGGCGACCTGGCCCGCTACTACGATTTCGAGCTCGCTCCGCGGAGCGACGTTCCCGGGACGCACCTGATTTTCCTGACGCCACGCAAGAAGGCGGTCCGCGACCGGGTGGCGGAGATGAAGATCTGGGTGGATCAGACGACGTTCCTGCCCCGGCAGCTGCAATACGTCGAGGCCGACGGGGACACGACGCTTCTCGCCTTCGAGGCCATGCGCGCCAACATCGAGGTGGGCTCGGCGCGCTTCCGCATCGAGCTGCCCGACGATGTGGCCGTCTCGCAGACGTTCAACGGATTCTCCCTCGGCCAGCAGAGCTTTTAGCCGGCAGGTCGGCCCGTTCCCCCCCCCTTCGCGAAGATCGAGCAAAAACCGCTGTCTCATGCAGCGCGGCGTTGTGTTAGCCTACGCGCCTGCCTGAATCGCAGCGTCACGTCGGTGGGCACCCTTCGTCGGGAAGGACAACTTTAGGCGGCGGGGTTGCAGAGTAGGGCCTGGGCGTGTCACAGATCTTCCACAGAAGCACCAATACGCTCTCGCGGGTCACCATCTATGCGGCCGTGTTCCTGGCCGCCGGGCTCCTCTTCGTGGCGGCCGCGCTCGATCGCTCGCCGTACAACACCCGCCAGGGGGTGGTGCTGCAGCAGCCGGTGCCGTTCAGCCACCGGCACCACGTGGCCGGTCTCGGCATCGATTGTCGGTACTGCCACACGTCGGTTGAGACCTCGGCGTTCGCGGGCATGCCGCCGACCTCGACCTGCATGAACTGCCACAAACAGATCTGGTCCGACAGCCCGATGCTCGAGCCGATCCGCTCCAGCGAGCGCACGGGAAAGCCGATCCGCTGGGCCCGAGTGCACGATCTGCCCGACTTCGTCTATTTCAACCACAGCATTCACGTCGCGAAGGGGATCGGGTGCGTGTCGTGTCACGGACGGGTGGACGAAATGCCGCTTATGCGGCAGGCCAGCCGCATGCAGATGGAGTGGTGCCTGGGCTGCCACCGGCATCCCGAGGAGCATGTCCGGCCTCGGGCCGAGGTCTTCAACCCCACGTGGGAGGCGGCCGACCGGGCCTCGCTCGGTCCGCGCCTGGTGCGCGACTACCGAATCCGCGGTGCCCGCGACCTGACGAGCTGCTCGGCCTGTCACCGGTAGGAACATGAGCGACGATCACCGACACGGAGACGAATCGATGCGCGACGGCCCGCCGGCGCCCGGAAACACCACCGGCGGCACGCCGCTCCGGCAGGCGCGCGGCCGGGAATTCTGGCGCAGCCTCGAGGAGCTGGCGGGCTCGCCCGAGTTCGAGGCGAGGCTGCGCGACGAGTTCCCGCGCCAGGCGTCGGAGTGGCACGATGGGCTCGACCGGCGCCGGTTTCTGCAGCTCGCCGGCGCCTCCCTGGCATTGGCTGGCCTCCAGGGCTGCACGCGCCAGCCGGTCGAGGCGATCGTGCCTTACGTGAAGCAGCCGGAGGAGATCGTCCCGGGGACGCCGCTCTTCTACGCCACCGTCCTGACGCTCGGAGGCTATGCGCAGGGCCTCCTGGTCGAGAGCCACGAGGGGCGGCCGACAAAGATCGAAGGAAACCCGTCTCATCCGGCCAGCCTCGGCTCGACCGACGTGTTCGCCCAGGCGGCCATCCTGGGGTTGTACGACCCGGACCGATCGCAGCTCCTGACCGAGCTGCGCAGCGTGCGCACCTGGAAGGACTTCGTCACGGCCTTGCGGGCGGGCCTGCAGGCCCAGGCGGCGCTGGATGGGGAGGGCATCCGCATCCTGACCGAGACGGTCACCTCGCCCACGCTGGCCGGCCAGATCCAAGCCGTGCTCGACCGCTTCCCGAAGGCGCGCTGGCACCAATGGGAGCCCGTGACGCGCGATGCCGTCCGTCTGGCGGCGCGCGCCGCCTTCGGCGGCCTCCTGGAGACACGCTACGATCTGAGCCTCCCCGACGTCATCGTGTCACTGGATGCCGACTTCGTGACCGCGGGGCCGGGCGCCGTGCGGCGGGCCCGGGACTTCGCCGGACGCCGCCGCGTTCGCGGGGACGGGGCCGGCATGAGCCGCCTGTATGTGATCGAGAGCGCGCCCACCGCCGTGGGGACCCTGGCCGACCACCGGCTGGCGGTGCGAGCCGGAGCCCTGCCAGCGGTCACGGCGGCACTCGCCAAGGCGCTCGGCCTGCCGGAGGCGTCCGGATCGAACGCCCAACTCGATGAAGCGCAGGCGCGCTTCGTGCGTGCCGCCGCCGCCGATCTCCTGTCGCGCCGCGGACGGTGTGTGGTGATTCCCGGCGAGTATGCCCCCCCCGCGGTGCACGTCCTGGCGCACGCCATAAACCACCGTCTGGGCGCTGTCGGCGCGATGGTGATCCACACCGAGCCGGTGGAGGCCCGGCCGGTCGATCAGGCTTCCTCCCTCCGGGACCTGGTCGAGGACATGGAGGCCGGCCGGGTCGATCTCCTGGCGATCTTGGGAGGAAACCCGGTGTACACGTCGCCGTCGGACCTCGGGTTCGCCGAGGCGATGCTCAACGTGTCGATGCGCTTCCACCTGGCGGCCGAAGAGGACGAGACATCCGAATATTGCCAGTGGCACGTCCCGGAAGCCCACTTCCTAGAGGCCTGGAGCGACGCACGGGCTTTCGACGGCACTGCATCCATCGCCCAGCCGCTCATCGAGCCGCTCTATGGCGGGCGCTCGGCGCACGAAGTGCTGGCGGCCTTCGTCGAGGAGGCGCCGCGCCCCGGACTGGGAATCGTGAGGGAGTCGTGGCGGTCGAAAATAAAGGCCGCCGACTTCGAGACGGTCTGGCGTCGCTCCCTGCACGACGGTGTCGTCGAGGGGACCGCCCTGCCGGGGCGAAGCGCGGCGATCCGGGAGGAGGCGGTGCGCGAGGCGATCGCCTCGATCCGTCCACCGGCGGGTGACAGTCTCGACTTGATCCTGCGGCCTGACCCGTCGGTGCACGACGGGCGGTTCGCCAACAACGGCTGGCTTCAGGAGCTGCCCCGCCCGCTGTCGAAGCTGACGTGGGACAACGTCGCCCACATCGGTCCGGCGACCGCGCGGCGTCTGGGGGTAGAAAGCGGCGACGTCGTCGAGGTCGCGGCCTCCGGAGCGGCGGTGCGCCTGCCGGTCTGGGTCCTTCCCGGCCACCCGGACGGGGCCGTCACGGCGCACATCGGCTACGGCCGGCGGCGGATCGGCCGCGTGGGCGCGGGCGTGGGGGCCGATCTCTACCCGCTGCGCACGGCCGCCGCGCCGTGGCTCCTCGAGGCCACGATGACCTCCACCGGCCACAAGGCCGAACTGGCCTCGACGCAGGAGCACTTCGGGATGGAGGGGCGCCGCCCGGTTCGCCACGGGACGCTCGCCGAGCTCCGAATCAATCCGGGGTTCGTGCGCGAGACGGAGGAGCCCCACCGCAAGGAGGAGTCCTTCTACCCCGCACAACCCTATCCGGGGCGCGCCTGGGGGCTGGCGATCGATCTGTCGGTCTGCACGGGGTGCAACGCCTGCGTGGTGGCGTGCCAGGCCGAGAACAACATCCCCGTGGTCGGGAAAGACCAGGTGAGGCGCGGGCGGGAGATGCACTGGCTGCGCATCGACCGCTACTACGAGGGCCCGGTGGAGGCCCCGGCGGTGCACCACATGCCGGTCATGTGCATGCACTGCGAGCAGGCGCCCTGCGAGGTGGTCTGCCCCGTCGGCGCCACGAACCACAGCAGCGAAGGCCTCAACGACATGGTCTACAACCGCTGCGTCGGCACGCGCTACTGCTCGAACAACTGTCCTTACAAGGTCCGGCGCTTCAACTTCCTGCAATACAGTGACGAGCGGACCCCGGTGCTGAAGCTCGGGCGCAATCCGGACGTCACGGTGCGATCGCGTGGAGTGATGGAGAAGTGCACGTACTGCGTGCAGCGCATCAACGGGGCGCGCATCGAGGCGGAGAAGGCGGGCCGGCCCGTGCGCGACGGCGAGGTTGTGACCGCCTGCCAGCAGGCGTGCCCGACGCAGGCGATCGTCTTCGGCGACATCAACGATCGGGAGGCGCGGGTGGCGCGCTGGCGCTCGGAGCCGACGCACTACGGGCTCCTCGAGGAGCTCAATACCCGTCCGAGGACGACATACCTTGCCAAGCTGACCAACCCGAACCCCGACCTGGAGCGCGGCTGACCCATGGCAGCGCGGACCGTGTCCGAGAGGCCCCCGATCATCGGCCCCGGGCACACCTCGGGCACGGTGACCGACAAGATCAGCGAGGTCGTGCTGAGGAAGACGCCACGCTGGTGGTACGTCGGTTTCGGCGTCAGCTTCCTCCTCGTCATGCTGTTTTTCTACGCCGTGGCGTACCTGTTCACGAAAGGCGTCGGCATCTGGGGCGTCAACGTTCCGGTCGGTTGGGGCTGGGACATCACAAACTTCGTCTGGTGGATCGGGATCGGCCACGCCGGAACGCTGATCTCGGCCATCCTCCTGCTTCTGCGGCAGCAGTGGCGGAACTCGATCAACCGCTTCGCCGAGGCGATGACCCTGTTCGCGGTGGCCTGCGCCTCCACCTATCCGATCCTCCACCTCGGGCGGCCCTGGGTGTTCTACTGGCTGATGCCGTATCCGAATTCGCTCGGCATCTGGCCGCAGTTCCGCAGCCCGCTGGTCTGGGACGTCTTCGCGGTCTCGACCTACGCCATGATCTCGCTGCTCTTCTGGTTCGTCGGCCTGATTCCGGACCTTGCGACGCTCCGCGACCGGGCGGGCAGCCAAGGGGCGAAGGTGATCTATGGGATCCTGGCCATGGGCTGGCGGGGATCGGCGCGGCACTGGCACAACTACGAGTCGGCCTATCTGATGCTGGCCGGGCTCGCGACCTACCTCGTGGTGTCCGTGCACAGCGTGGTGAGCTTCGACTTCGCCTCCGGGGTGCTGCCTGGCTGGCACACCACCGTACTGCCGCCGTACTTCGTCGCCGGGGCCATCTATTCGGGGTTCGCCATGGTGCTGACCCTTTCGATCCCTCTCCGGGCGGCGTTCGGGCTCGAAGACTTCATCACCGCGCGCCACCTGCAGAACATGGCCAAGGTCATGCTCGCCACGGGGCTGATCGTGGCCTACGGCTACCTGATCGAGATCTTCATGGCGTGGTACAGCAACGACCCGTACGAGAAGTACATGGTCGTCAACCGGGTCATGGGTCCGTATGCCTTCCAGTACTGGGCGCTCCTCGCCTGCAATGTCGTCTCGCCCCAGTTCCTGTGGCTGAAGCGCGTCCGCAGCTCGACGGCGTGCCTGTTCGTCCTGTCCATCGTGGTCAACATCGGCATGTGGCTCGAGCGCTATGTGATCATCGTCACCAGCCTCCACCGGGACTTCGTGCCGTCGTCCTGGGGCATGTACTCGGGGACGGTCTGGGACTACGCCACCTTCATCGGCACCATCGGGCTGTTCCTGGCGCTGATGTTCCTGTTCATCCGCTTCCTGCCGGCGATCTCGATCTTCGAGATGCGCACCATCCTGCCGGAGGCCAAGTCGGTCGAGGAGGCCGGCAGGTGAAGGGCGGGCCGCGGCTGTGGGGCCTGATGGCCGAGTTCCACACGCCCCAGGAGCTCGTGGAGGCCGCCGCCCGGACGCGCGCCGAGGGGTACCGGCGCCTGGACGCCTACTCGCCCTTCCCGATGGAGGCGCTTTCGGACGCCATGGGCCTGCCCGCGTCGAAGGTGCCGATGCTCGTCCTGATCGGCGGCCTCATCGGGGCCGTCGCCGGGTTCTCCCTGCAGTACTGGGTGTCGGTGATCGAGTACCCCCTCGACATCGGGGGGAAGCCGTACAACTCCTGGCCGGCCTTCATCCCGGTCGTTTTCGAGTGCACCATCCTGTGCGCCGGGCTGTTCGCCGTGCTCGGCATGCTGGCGCTCAACGGCCTGCCGATGCCGTATCACCCGGTGTTCAACGCGCCCCGGTTCGCCCTGGCATCGCGCGACCGCTACTTTCTCTGCATCGAGGCGCGCGACGGGAAGTTCGACCTCGAGGCGACCCGCCGGTTCCTTGAAAGCCTCCGCCCGAGCGAGGTGACCGAAGTTGCGGCTTGATCGAATGGCGCTCCTCGCCGGCGCCCTGGCGGCGCTGCTCCTCGCCCCTGCGTGCCGGCAGGACATGTTCAACCAGCCGAAGGCCCGGACCTACCGGGCCGGCGAGTTCTTCGACGACGGCGCGAGCGCGCGGTCTCCGGTCGCGGGGACCGTGGCCCGCGGCCAGCTGCGCGCCGACCCCTTGCTGTACACGGGCATCGGGCCCGACGGACGCTTTATCACGCGCCTGCCGCTGCCGCTCGACCGCGATCTCCTCCTCCGTGGCAGGGAACGCTTCGAGATCTTCTGCAGCCCGTGCCACGGCCGCGCGGGGGACGGGCGCGGGATGATCGTTCAACGCGGCCTCAAGGAGCCGACCTCGTTCCACGCCGATCGGCTGCGCCGGCAGCCGATCGGCTACTTCTTCGATGTCATGACCAACGGTTTTGGCCAGATGTCGAGCTACGCCGCCCAGGTCCCCGTCGCCGACCGCTGGGCGATCGCGGCCTATCTGCGGGCGCTGCAGCTGTCCCAGCACGCGCCGCTCTCCGAGATCCCGGCCGGCGACCGCGAGGGGATTGAGCGGACGGCGGGGCCTGCGGGGGAAGCCCGATGAGCGCCGCGCCGGGGGGGAGATCCGCAGTGACGCCGGACGACGCACCTTTCGAGGGTCTCTCCGTCCTCCGGTCACGTGCCTTCCTGATCGGGGGAATCGCCTCCGCTGCGGCGATCGGCGGGGGTCTCGGCGATCCGGAACAGTTCCTCCGCTCCTACCTGATCGCTTACCTTTACTGGCTGTCGATCGTGCTGGGCTGCTTCGCCATCTCCACCCTGCATCACCTGACGGGCGGGGAGTGGGGCCTCATGATCCGTCGCGTGCTGGAAGCGGCGGCCCGCACCATTCCGGTCCTGGCGGTGCTCTTCCTGCCCATTCTCCTGGGCGCAAAGGTGCTCTACCCCTGGGCGCGCCCCGAGGAGGTCGCGGCGGACCCGCTTCTGCGTCATCAGGCGGCGTACCTGAACCTGCCGTTCTTCGCCCTGCGCGCCGCGCTCTACTTCCTCGTCTGGACCGCCTCGTCCCTTGTCCTCGACCGGATGTCGCGCCGCCAGGACTCGTCCCCGGATCCTCTGCTCGCGAGACGCATGCAGATGGTGGCCGCACCGAGCCTCGTCCTCTACTGCCTCACCGCCACGTTCGCTTCCATCGACTGGATGATGGCGCTCGACGAGCACTGGCACTCCACCATCGTCGGCTTCATGTTCATCGGAGGCCATGCGGTCGCCGCCATGTCCTTCGTGATCGTCGTGGCGCGGTTCCTGTCCGCGCGGCGCCCGATGTCGGGGGTGTTCCGGCCGTCGCACTTCCATGACTACGGCAAGCTGCTTCTGACGTTCGTGGTGCTCTGGACCTACTTCCACATCTCGCAGTTCATCATCGCCTGGCAGGCCAACCTTCCCAAAGAGGCCGCCTGGTACCACGCGCGCGCGGCCGGTGGCTGGCGGATCGTCTCCTTGCTCCTGGTGGCGCTGCACTTCGCGCTACCATGCGCGCTGCTCCTGTCGCGCAATACGAAGCGGAGCGTGTCGCGGCTCGCGACGGTCGCAGGCCTCCTGCTCCTGATGCGCTGGCTCGATCTCTACTGGTTCGCCGCGCCGGCCTTCTCGCCGGCGGGACCGGCCTTCCACTGGCTCGACGTGGTCCTGTCGATCGCCCTGGGCGGGCTCTGGGGCGGCCTGTTCATCGACCAGCTCCGGCGTCGCCCGCTCCTCCCCGTCGACGATCCCCTTCTGCCGGAGGTGATGCATGTCTGAAAACGGCGAAACGCCGGTCAGCCGGCACGCGCCCGGGGCCCCCGATCCACACGGGGGGACCATCGACCGGGAGCTCGATCTGCGTGGCATCTGGGGCTTCGCCGTGATCGTGGCGGCCACGACCATCCTCCTGCACCTGATCGTCTGGGGAATGATGATCGGATATCGCAAGGCGGCGGTGCGCCGCGACCCCGCCCCTTCGCCGCTGGCCGAGGCCAACGAGCGGCGCCTGCCGCCCGCGCCGCGCCTCCAGGATCAACCGTATCGCGACATGGAAGCGCTGCGCGCTACGGAGGACGAGAGACTCTCGACCTACGGCTGGGTCGACCATACCGCCGGCATCGGCCGCATCCCGATCGACCGGGCGATCGACCTGATCCTGGAGCGCGGACTGCCGGAGGCGCCCACCCCGCCCGCAGGTCACGAGCATGGGAGCGGATCGTGAGAGTCCGGGTTCGATTCGCGATCGGGCTTCTCCTGGCCGCCTTCGCGGGTGACCTCCGGGCCGCGGCGCCCGCGGCGCCGGTCGATCCGGCGAAGGACATCGGCTTCGACCAGAAACTCGGGAACCTGGTAGATCTCGACCTTGCATTCCGGGACGAGTCGGGTCAGGGCGTCCGATTGCGCGACTACGCGCGCGAGCGGCCGGTCATCCTGTCGCTCGCCTACTACGGTTGCCCGATGCTTTGCGGTCTGGCGCTGCAGGGGCTCGCGAGCAGCCTGAAGCCGCTGACCTTCGAGCCGGGGCGCGAGTTCGAGGTGGTGACAGTCTCGTTCGACCCGCGGGAGACGTCCGAGATGGCGCGGCAGGCCAAGTCCACCGCTCTCGAGATCTACGGGCGGCAGGGCGGCTCTTCCGGGTGGCATTTTCTCACCGGTGATGAGGCGGCCATCCGGCGGCTCACGGACGCAGTCGGCTTCCGGTACGCCTGGGACGAGGAGTCACGGGAGTATGCGCATGCCACGGGGATCGTCCTCCTGACACCGGAGGGCCAGGTCTCCCGATACCTGTTCGGCATCGACTACGCGCCGAAGGACCTGAGGTTGGGGCTGATCGAGTCGGCGGGCGGGAGGATCGGGACCCTGACCGACCGCCTCCTGCTCCTGTGCTACAAGTACGATCCGCACACCGGCCGCTACAGCGCCACGGCCATGAACGCGGTGCGGGCAGGGGCCGTGCTCTGCGTCCTCGGAATCGGGACGTTCCTCATCGTCATGTTCCGGCGGGAGCGCCGGCGGCCGGTCGCGCCCACCGAGGTCCTCCCCTCATGATGCCCGACGCCCCGCTTTTCCCGGTGCGCGCCACCGCCCTGGCGGGCGAGATCGACCAGCTCTTCTGGACGGCTGTCGGCATCGCCGGCTTCTTCTCGGTGCTGATCGCCCTCCTTCTGTTCTATTTCGGGATGCGGTACAGGCGCAGGCACCCGGACGAGGTCGGCTCGTCGACGGAGCATGGATCGAAGGCGACGACCGCGCTCGAGATCGGTTGGTCGGTCATCCCCCTCGGCATCCTGATCTTCCTGTTCGCGTGGGGGCTGAGGATCTACTTCGATGTCGCCCGCCCGCCCTCCGACGCGGCGGAATTCTTCGTGGTCGGCAAGCAGTGGATGTGGAAGGTGCAGCATCCCGAGGGGAGACGGGAGATCAACGAGCTGCACGTGCCTCTCGGCCGGCCGATCAAGCTGACCATGACCTCGGAGGACGTGATTCACTCGTTCTTCGTGCCGGCGTTCCGGATCAAGCAGGATGTCCTTCCCGGCAGGTACACGACGCTCTGGTTCAAGGCCGACCGGGCCGGCTCCTACCACCTGTTCTGCGCCGAGTTCTGCGGCGCGGAGCACTCCCGGATGATCGGCCGGGTCGTGGTCATGGAGCCGCACGACTATCAATCGTGGCTGGCGGGGGGGCCCTCCGGGCCATCGGTTGTTTCCTCGGGAGCCGAGCTGTTCGTCGACCGTGCCTGCCATACCTGTCATCGCCCCGACAGCGCGGCTCGCGCGCCGAACCTGGAGGGTCTGGTGGGGAGGTCGGTCCGGTTGCAGGACGGGCGCACGATCATTGCGGATGACGCGTACGTCCGGGAGTCGATCCTCCTGCCGCAGGCGAAGATCGTCGCCGGCTACCAGCCGATCATGCCGACCTTCACAGGGCAACTCGATGAGGAGAACCTGATCCAGCTGATCAGCTACATCAAGGGGCTCGGGGCGAGCGGGACGGGGCGCGGCGCCGGCTCGCCGGCGCCGGCCGCGGCACAGGCGGGCGCGCCGCAAGGCGGGATGAGATGAGCATGACCTCGACGGAGACGGGGATCGAGCCGCAGGAGCACTACCTCAACGCCAGGTATGGCATCCGATCGTGGCTCCTCACCACGGACCACAAGCGGATCGCCATCATGTACCTGCTCTCGATCACCTTCTTCTTCGCGATCGGCGGGCTGATGGCGGTCTTCGTCCGGTTGGAGCTCGCCACCCCGGACGGCGACCTGTTCCAGCCGGACATGTACAACCGCCTGTTCACCATGCACGGGATCATGATGATCTTCTTCTTCCTGATCCCGGGCATCCCGGCGGTCCTCGGGAATTTCCTGGTGCCGATCATGGTGGGGGCCCGCGATCTGGCCTTTCCCCGCCTCAACCTTCTCTCCTGGTACATCTTCAACATCGGGGGGCTGCTGGCCTTCGGGGCCATGCTTCTCGGCGGCATCGACACCGGCTGGACGTTCTACACGCCCTACAGCACGACCTACTCCACGACGAAGGTCATCCCGACAGCGGTCGGCGTGTTCATCGCCGGATTCGCTTCGATCCTGACGGGGCTGAACTTCGTCGTCACCATCCACCGGATGCGGGCGCCGGGGCTGACCTGGTTCCGGCTGCCTCTGTTCATCTGGTCCATGTATGCCACCAGCCTGATCCAGATCCTCGGCACGCCCGTGGTCGCCGTCACCATCCTCCTCGTGGGGGCGGAGCGCCTGCTGCGCGTCGGCATCTTCGATCCGGCGATCGGCGGGGACCCGCTGCTGTTCCAGCACCTGTTCTGGTTCTATTCGCACCCGGCGGTCTACATCATGATCCTGCCGGCGATGGGTGTTGTGAGCGAGATCATCCCGGCCTTCGCGCGCCGGAAGATCTTCGGCTACCGGTTCATCGCCTACTCCAGCGTGGCCCTGGCCGTGCTCGGGTTCCTCGTCTGGGCCCACCACATGTTCGTGAGCGGCATCTCGATCTACGCGGCGGCGGTGTTCTCGATCCTGTCCATGCTCGTGGGCGTGCCGTCGGCCATCAAGGTGTTCAACTGGACGGCGACGCTCTATCGGGG
>Ga0247727_10014952_pt1 | contig 12815 bp, 9 predicted proteins | sample WisWelCaveWW1625_FD_202498 | JGI IMG/M metagenome (GOLD analysis project Ga0247727, IMG submission 202498) | Biofilm microbial communities from Wishing Well Cave, Virginia, United States - WW16-25 | ecosystem: Environmental > Aquatic > Deep subsurface > Groundwater > Cave microbial mat | place...
ATGCGCTTCCATAGCTCGTCAGATACTTCCCAGATCGTTGGTAAAGGTTTCTTTTTCTTCATCGTTTATCCTTTGTCTGCATACAAATTATATGCCCTCAAAGGGTTTTGAGATAATTACTTAGTAGGTTATAACGCCGGTGACGAACCACAATTTTCGGGAATATGGCCACCCCATATTGTTAATGTTCATCCAAAATATGATCAATTGGTGATTGTTGCTTGGAAGAGCCCAATTAGTGGTTATGTTTCTATTGAAGGTGGAGTCCTTGATGCTGATAATCGGCCTTCGTGTGGTAGCGTTAATGGGATTAAGTGGTTTATTGACAAGAATTCATCCAATCTTGCATCTGGAGTTATCGATGAGGGTGGTTCTCAATCCTTCAGCAATGGTACAGGTGGAGGCAACTTAGATACAGTAGCAGTCAATTTGAATGACATGCTGTATGTGATTGTCGACGCGAATACTGTTCCTGGCGACCCAGATTATTGTGATACCACAACTCTAGACCTTACGATCAGTGTCACAAATCCTCCTGCCCCAGATCAAATAACGTGTACTACTAATCTTGTAGGAATGGCCTGCCAACAGGTCGATCCTTATACCGTAATCATATCGAAAACAGACAATAGTCCATCCGCCTCAGGCAATGTAGTCGCGCCAATTAACGTGCCAATCTATTTGAAACTTGCTGGCAACATGGCTTATGACAACAACGTAAACTACACATCCGATCGCTGGGATCCGCCATTCCACAATCTAATGGGCATCCATGTTGACGGCGTTTATTACACGCCTTCGGCTTACACAACTTTCACTAACCCTCCTTTTGAGCCCTCAAATCCTTACGTATTTACTCGAACGCTAGGAACATATGATCTGGAAACAGTCATTACAAAAACTACCGGCGGAAATTTGGAATTTGATACGGTAGCTTCTTGTATCGTTGCCTGCAGTTATTCTGTCATGAACTTTTTCGGTCAGCCAGATCTCCTTTTTCAATTATCAACGCTCCCCTTTGGCGCTTCATCACCCACCCCAACTCCCACTGGGCCAACGCCAACTCCTACAAATACTTTTACACCAACTGCCACTTTCACACCCACCAATACACCATCACCCACATTTACTGCGACTCCGACACTGCCGTCTCTTCAAGAGATGGTGATCCCGGGGTGGATTGGGAGTCCTGCTCAACAGGGTACTGTATCAGGTGTAGTGCCAATCACACTCGCGGATGGGGTAACACTTCAGAGTGGTATGGTTGATTATTGGCCTGTCAATGATTTGACTCAGGTGAAGGTGCTTGCAACTAATGTAAGCGGAAGCGGCGGTGCCACACTGGCCTCGCTCGACACAACCACGCTCGCGAATGGTTCCTATGTCATTCGCTTGCAAGGCACGGATAGCAACGGTTACCAGCGAGACAGCGGTATTTTGATCACTGTCACCGGCGAATACAAGCCAGGCCGCGTCCGCTTCACGATCACGGATCTCACGATTCCTGTGGCAGGTCTGCCTATTACCATTGCGCGCACTTATGATAGTCTGGAGCGCAATGAAGTCGGCGACTTTGGAAATGGCTGGTCACTCGCCATTGGAAACCCAAAACTGGAGGTCAACCCGGCGCATGATGTTACCCTGACCATGCCCGATGGGCGGCGCTCCACGTTCTATTTCACGCCGGGACATTACGGTGGCGCATTTAGTTTCTTCATGTATCCGCACTATACACCGGAAGCGGGTGTATATGGCAAGTTGGAAGCGCCGGATTGTTTGGTTGTGCTTTCTGGTGGACAGTATTTCTGCTTCCTGGAAGAGGAATATCAACCTGCCGAATATACCTACACCGATCCATTCGGGCGCAAATTCCTGATGGATGTAGATGGCACACTCAAGACCATTACCGACTTGAATAACAATGTCCTGACCTTTACACCTGATGGCATCACAAGTAGTGCCGGGAATATCAACGTGCCATTTTTACGCGATCCACAGGGACGTATCACCCAGATCACTGACCCGGAAAACCACGCTTATGGCTACACTTACGACTCAAGCGGTGACCTCGTCTCTGCTTCGTTGCCAGGCGTAACCAACCCACTCACATACACCTATAACAATCATTATTTCTTAACTGCTAACGATCCGCGCGGCAATACGCTGATCATAGATACATACTATCCAGATGGCCGCTTGGAGAGCGAGACGGATGCGCTTCAGAATACCTTCCACTATGCTTATGATCTGAACACCAACACAACCACGGTGACGAATCCGGATACCGGCACAGTTGTTTCCAAATACGACAGCTACGGTATGCTACTCAGTCAGACCGACCCCCTCGGAAATACAACCACCCTAACTTACGACGCCGACCATAACACGCTCACACAGACCGACGCGCTGAGTCACACAACTTCATTTACGTATGATGACAATAGTCATCAAACTTCAATTACAGATCCGCTCGACAAGACCAGTTATACAACCTATAACCAATATGGCGGACCTCTCACCAAGACGAACGCGTTGGGACAAACGCGCACGGTCACTTACGATTCGTTATTCCGCCCTGTGAATATTTCAGACAGTATGGGAACCCTGCTTGGCGTCACCTGGGATCCGCACGGAAGTATTCTCACACGCACAGACGCCAACGGTAAAACAATCACCAATACCTATGACCAATACGGAAACCTGCTGACTCAAACCGACCCGCTCAACCACACGACGACCTACACCTACGACATGCTCGGCAGGGTGACATCAGCAAAAGATGCGGCAAACAACACTACTTCTTTTGAATATGATGCGCTCGGTCGTCTTACAAAAGTCGTTGAGCCGTTGGGCAAGGTCACAACCTATCAATACGACGCCAACGGCAACCAGACCTTGATGATTGACCCGAAAGGCGGGCACACAGCGTATACCTACAACACCGCCAACCAACTGATCAAAGTGACCCTGCCCGATAACGTCAGCGAATATAACTACACTTACGATTGGCGCGGGAACATTCTTACCGCCACCGACCCGGCTGGACACGTCACGCGTTATCAATATGATTCTGCGGGGCAATTGACTAAGGTCACAACTGCGTATGGCACAACAGATGCCGCCACGATGAGTTATGGATACGATAACGCTGGTCGCATAACATCCTTCACCGACCCACTCAACCACACGACAACCTTTACCTACGACAACGCCGATCATCTGATTCAGATTACTGACCCGCTGATTCATCACACGAACTACACCTATGACGCGGTTGGTCATACGCTCACAACCACCGATGCGAATAATCGCACAACTCAATTTGCTTACGACCCGCGCGGGCGCCTCACGCAAACCACGTATGCCAATGGATCATTAAGCCAGCAGTCGTATGACGGTAATGGCAACGTTCTGAACTTCACCGACCAGGCGAATAAAACCACAACCTACGCTTACGATGATGCAGGACAATTGCTTTCCGTCACTGACCCGCTCACGCATACCACAAGTTACGGTTACGATTCAGTTGGCAACCTGTTGTCCATCACCGATGCGAACAATCATCAAACAGGCTTTGCGTATGACGCGCTCGATCGTCCCATTCAGAAAACCTGGGCAGACAGCTCATTTGAAACTTTCGGCTATGATCTCAACGACAACCTCATTACCCACCGTCTCGCTGATGGGAATACAAATACCTACACCTACAACGCGCTCGACCAATTAACCCATATCAATTACTTCGATGGTAAGGTCAATCAATTCACCTACACCCCCAACGGACTGCGCCAAACTGCGGTGGACAGCCGCGGCACCGTTCAATATGCCTACGACAACCGCGACCGCCTGACCCAGATCACACAACCCAATGGTCAAACGATTGGATACACTTACAATGCTGCCAGCAACCGCCTCACCCTGGACACCGCGGCTGGAACCACCCAATATGCCTACGACAACGCGGGAAGATTAATCAACGTCACGGACCCCTCCAACGGTGTTACGACGTTTGCCTACGATAATCTCGGCTTACGCACACAGAAGGTTTTACCGAACAACATTACCGTTGATTACAGTTACGATTCATTGAATCGTCTCACCAACATCAACCAGCACAACAGCACAACCACTCTAGCTTCTTATGCTTACACTCTTGACCCAGTTGGCAATCGGTTGAGCGTCACGGAAGCCGATGGTAGTTCCATTTACTGGACTTACGATGATGCATATCGCTTGTTGAACGAGACCAGAAAGAATAACAGCAACGTCGTCACTGCCCAAACTGCGTTTACTTATGACGTGGTTGGTAACCGATTAATGCAGAACGTAAATGGTTCGATCACGAATTACACGTACAACAATCTCGACCAAGTACTTACCGCAGGTTCTACCCACTATCAATATGATGGTCGCGGCAATCTGACGCTTGTCACAAACGGTTCGAACGTCACCACTTATGGTTATAACGCCGCGAACCGCCTCACGAATGTAACGCTGCCTAACAGCACGAACATTGCTTACACCTACGATGCTGATGGGCGCAGAGTGAAACAGACGGCAGGCTCACAGGTCACAAACTACCTGTGGGATGAAGCCTCGCCCTATGGTGATGTGGTCTTGGAAACCAATGGCAGTGGAACAACGCTGGCAAGCTATGTTCTTGGTGATACTGAACTGCTCTTAGAAAACCGAAGTGGAGTAGTAAGCTATTACTTGCGCGATGGACAAGGCAGCACGCGTTCCTTGACGAATAGCGTAGGCAATATCACTGATACCTATACTTATACTGCCTTTGGAGAGATTTTTAGCCAGACTGGTTTGACTAACAACAACTATCTCTACACGGGTCAGCAGTTTGATTCACTCACAGGACTTTATAGCCTGAGGGCAAGGTACTATAATCCAACCAACGGACGTTTCCTTAGCCGCGATACGTATTCCTACAATATCAGAAATCCCGTTGAGCTAAATCGGTACGCTTACACTGCGAATAATCCTGTCAATTCAGTTGATCCAACAGGATATCAAGCTCTCTTCGAGTACTCCCAAACTGTTACAAAAGTAGGAGCCGGAGCAGAAACTGCAAACATTGCTTGCGGCGGGGATATGTGCGCAAGTGAATTTCAAAATGTTGGCGGTGCTGTTAATAACGTGGTTCAGGCGCTAGATGCTGATGGCAATCCAACGAATGAAATAGTTACCGTATCAAATGCCTTTCAGCAAGCCGTAGATACTGCCCGTGCAAATGGACAACAAATTACTGTATTGGGAAGATTCAAGGAGGGATTATCCCAATTTGCACAACAGGTTGGTGGCGATTACTTACAGGTTGACCCTTATAATTGGGGGAGGAATGTTAAATATATTGCCGATGCAATTAGAAATGGAAATTTAATCGTAACAAGGCCAGACATAAATTTGGCAAAAGTGGATACTGCAAGTATTTTCTATCGAGAGATCCAGCTTCTAAGTAAACTCGATTATGGATTTGTAGATGGTATTCTTCAAAAAGTGAAATAGTAAGGAGCAGAATTATGGATAATTACTCTTTTCTTAACCATGTCGATGCTCGGCTAGGCGAGTTTATTATCAAATATGGCTTTTCATTAAACAATTCGTTTAGCCAGATTTCTCCAGGTTTCCAGAATAACCTCTTAATGTATGAATCGCAACAATGTCGGGTACAAATTTATCTCGAACATTATAGAGTTTATATTGAAATCTCTGCATTAAATGTAAGCGACCCAAATCTTTGGTACAACGTTGATATGATGGCTTGTTTTGTTTCTCACACCTCGCCAAGTGTATGGATATATAATCTTCCAAGAGGAATCCCATTAAGCCAAGTGATAGAACAACAGTTGGTGCGCTGGCAAAAGATTCTGGAGAGCTATTTCGATAAGATTATTCCCCTGTTTGCTTCTAAAGATAGACTTTATGAAATGCAAAAGATTTTAGATGTGTTTGTTCAAGATTTTTATTCAGAACAAAAAAAAATATCCGCAAAATAGCTTTGCTCGGCGGCGGACTTTCGTCCCCGCCGAGTTTTTTTAATTATTATTTCAAACCAGAAGTGGAACAACAAAATACCACCTGCATAATGGACAAGGCAGCGTCCAAACGCTCACAGACAACTCTGGCGCGATCACCGATACCTATAGTTACTCAACCTTTGGCGGAACACTCAGCCATACGGGAACAACAGTTAACGCATATCAATACACTGGTCAACAGTTTGATTCCCTCACAGGGCTTTATAGCCTGAGGGCAAGGTACTATAATCCAACCAACGGACATTTTCTCAGCCGCGATACCTATCCCTACAGCTTCAGCAATCCCCTTGAACTAAATCGGTACGTTTACACTGCAAATAACCCCGTCAATGCGATTGATCCGCTTGGTTTACAGGCTTTCTTTGAATACACTTCGTTGAACGAAGAAAAAGAAGGAGAAGGCGCAGCACTGGAGCCAGCAGGTAAGGAATTTGAGTCCACAGCAAAGTCTCTTGTGGATGAAACAGATGCATTGCTCCGAAATGCTGGCCACCCGGGCGATGATACAATTAATCAATTTACAAGGTTCTATAATAAAGCCGTACAAAACTCGACATCAAACAAGGCAGTTATCGGTAGATATGTAAAGCCAGGAGATTTGGCTCCCTATGAAAGTTATCCTAGCGTAGGAAATAGGCTTAATGCAAGCTATATTGACCTCAAGGAGCCTTATCTAAGCCAGTGGAATAAATTTGCTGGAAATTCACCCAATGCTTGGAGAACATTTATCAATAAACCCTTCCTCCAGGAGACTGCCAATGCGGGCAAAACGGTATACCTTTCAACGCCGCCAGATCTTATTGGCGCTACATCAACAACCCAATGGGAAATTGATATACTTGTCAATGAGTTTGGTTATAGCTTGCCAGTGCTCGATCCTGTAACTGGTCTATGGATTATGCTTCCTTAAAGCAGTTATTGGTCAGGTAATAGGAGTTGACAATTATGAACTTTGAGATAGAAGGATTAATAAGGAAACATTTTAGGTTCCTTGTAGATGGCTATGGATTCACCTATAAGGATAGAACATTCTCTACCGACAAACTTGAAATACGAATTATATTAGAACGGGAACCACCAGATACTTATCTTCCAGGGCTTTACTTTAAGCTTGTCGAAGAGGTGAATTGCCCCATTTTGCCCTTTGATTGGATTCTATATTACCTTGCAGGTGCAAAACCCTATCTTAATTTTTATGGCAAATCTCTAGATGAAAATATGGGATATATCTCTGATCTCCTGAAAAAAAACAGTCAAAAATTATTCTTTGATGTTGATGATTGGTGGATTCCTGCTCAAAAATTCCGATTAAAAGTTTGGGAGGAAAAGTATCATGTATCTCCTGTACCAACATTCAAAGAGATTTATGACTATGTGAAAGAGAAAGAAGGACATTGAACAACATTTGCATATCATGTTCTCTGGTCGGCGGTGGTCTTTTGACTACCGCCGAGTTTTTTTAACGTGAATTCGGGTAGGGCAATCAAAGCAGGCAGAGTGCCTAAATTGAGTGAAGGTTTTTTGGGTCGATGGCAATAAGCAATCAAGCCACAGAGCAAATTGATCAGGAAGTTGATTGGACTGCGATGGCGAGAATGCTCAATCTGGTCAAAATCAAAGACCCACTTACTCATGAGACCAGGTTCACCTGTAACTCGGACGGACATCCAACCTCCATTATTAACCCGTTGGACAAAACCCTTGGCAGTGGTACAACCAGTATGGCGGTCCCACTGACTTGAGCACCGCGCAAGGCGGCGAATGCGCCTGTGCAGACGGCTGTCCATCATGCGTGGGTCCCGGCGGCGAGAATGGAGTCGGGGGGAAGGAGGAAGCGTTGGAAATTTTGAAGCAATTGGCAATAAGTTCGTAGGGGCGACTCTCCAAGCCATTTCCGAAGTTATGTCAGGCAAGGAAGGAATACAAATCATAGTGAAGGTCAGTCCCAGGCGAGTCGCCCCTACAATTCCTTGAAACAAAAATCTCCCTCAGTACGTTCTATGCAGGAGAACCATAGAGAGGAGAGCGCTGGGATGAAACCGCTCAATCAAAAACAACTTGGGGTATTTTTGTGTGTCATCTTCTTCTTCCTGCAAGCCTGCGACACATCTGCCGCCGCGCTCACCGTCACACCTTCACCCCTTCCCCCTGCGGTGCAGATCCCCATCAGCCAGCAGGTGATGCTTACCTCTGTCTCTTTCAGGGAGGAGGCACAATCTCCCATCTACTGGATTACCGCCCTCACGCCCCGCCTCACAGGCAGTGACGACCCGCGCGCAGAGGCATTCAACAAGGCAGTGAACAATCTCGTCCATAAAGAAATCGAATATTTCAGGGAAAACATCCTCGCGCAGATGCCCATTATCCCTGTTTTGTCCGGCAGTTCCTTCGATGCAAAATATACATTGATCTCTCAAAACAGGGATTACTGGAGTCTCAAGTTCGACTTTTCAGGGTATGCCGACGGCGCGGCTCACCCCTATCATTACAGCCTCACGCTCAACTATGACCTGGAACAGGGAAACAAACTGTCGCTGAACGAACTGTTCCCCAAAGACTCAAACTACCTCGAAGTCATTGCAAGGGTTTGCATCGCCGAGCTCAGCAAACGCGACATCGGCTTCTACGGAGGATTCCAACAAGGAGCCGAGCCAATACCGGATAATTACCGCAACTGGAACATCGCCCCGGATGGAATCCTGATCACTTTCAATGAATATCAGGTCGCGCCCTATGCGGCAGGATCACAAATTGTCCTTGTGCCTTACAGTGAATTGACATCCCTCATCAACCAGCAGGGTCCGCTCGTGGTTTTTTTACGCTAGACCAAATCAAAGCCTGGATGGGGTTCAGCGAATAATCTCATACGGAACCCCTCGCACTTCCCAATCTTTGCCGTTTGCAGTCCCCTTCACTTTGACAGGCAATAACTTCGCAGGCACACCTGTGTTCGGGTACCAAATTCTGCTTTTGACGGGAAGGATGAACAAGCCATTGTCATCACCGACCGGTGTGAACGTTTCGCCAGGCTCCTGCTTGAAGACAGACAAACCCAATGTTGAACATAGGTTCTTCGCAAAAGCGATTACATCCTCCGAAGGCAAGCCGATCTCACTCACGTTCAAAATTTGACCGCTATTAAATTCGCCTTCGACAGCGTTCTTCAAATTACGCCGCGCAATAAATTCAAGGACATTCCCCGCCGCGTCCTTGAAATAAACGGAGTGAGAGTTCCAATTGTCGGAATCAAAATCGTCCTTGCCGGTTTCATCTCGAAGCAAAGGAACGCGGCTGGCAATCCACTCCTTCGCCCCACGGATTTGATTTTCGGGGATGTTGAACGCAAAGTGATACGCGCCGTCGAAACCGGACTGTGCTTGCTTGAAAATTAGAGTTGTCGCACCTGCCTGTACTTTCAAACTATCGGAAGATAACTTCACAGGCAACTCTAAAGCATTTAAATAGTAATCGCTCTGCGCCTCAAGATTTGACGAATGCAATTCAAGTTGATTGATGAACATATCTACTGCCCCATCATTTGCATATTCCTTTGCCTATTTCATTGTCCACTCAAAGATATTCCATGTATCCTCCACGCCGCTGAACGCGAAATGGTTGGGCCGCACGCCGGTTAGTGATGAAGCAATTACTATTGGGCGCTCTGAATTGAACAATGGCAGACTTGGTAAATCGGTTGACCATAGGAGTTGATGTGCGGCCCATAATTGCAGGTACTCATTTGGATGTTCGAGAGCAAGCCGCCCATCATCCAATTGTATTCGGATGGTTTCAGCTTGAGCATTGTTCCAACCTGACCAGTTGGATTTCTCGTAAGGGCAATTATTCTCTACGGTAGGGATGCTATCAATTGCTGTTGCTTGCTCCAACCATTCAACAGGATATAACACTACAGAGCTCCCCCAACCGGCCATACCCAAATCGAACTTCCGTCCATTTCGGATGGCTGAACAATCTTGTCCTTCGAAATCGTGCCAAGAGTAAAACTGCACATCAACCTGAATACCTACCTCTGACAATTGTTCTTTGATAATATTTGCAATGGGTGGGCGAGGATATATATTCACATCCATTGAAGCCAGCTGCAATGTCAATACTCCGCGGGTTGGATGTACGGCGGGATATTTGGTCAGATTATATCCAGCCTTCTCGAGCAGGACACGCGATTCTTTCGGATCATAGGCATAATTAGGAAGGGTCACGTCTCCTGCATAAAGCGGATGCCAAGAAGGCAGATAACTTCTCATTAATTGCCCATGGCCAGCCAATACCTCGTCTACGATACCCTGTCGATCAATAGCATGAGCAATAGCCTGGCGGACCATCAGATCAGCCAAGTGAGGATTATCCAAGTTGAAATCCAGAACTTCCCAGCTTGTGCGAGGCATCCAAGTAACACTTGCCAATCCTCCTTGAGCAGCCAGAGTGTCGTACGCGGCTGGGTCTTCCCCTTGGCGAGACCTCACCCCTGGCGAACCCAACTGAATGTGAATAGCCTTGGCTTGTAGAGCTTGAGCCAGAAGGGTTGGAGGTTGTAAAGCAGGAGTTACTCCGGCTGAGTAATACGAAGCGCCAAAGACGACTCGCTCAATGGCAGGCTTGCCCAAGACAAAGTTCTCGAAAGCTTCCAAGACAACCGGCTTATCGAACTGGGCACCTTCTACCAGTTGGTAAGGACCAGCATACACTGGCTGTCGGGAGAATTCGCTGGCAGAAATATCCTTCGGCGCTATTTTCTTCAAAAGATGTTCGGGGAAGACATTTCTGCCTACATCCATGTAATCAAGCGGCACCACCGGCCCGGACTGTTGCGTTAGGCTGGTATAAAGTGAAGGATCCTTTAGCCTGCCGCCGGATTGAAATGCTTCTCGTGCTTGGCGTTGACTCATAAAGCGGTAGATAACGTGGTCTGGAGCAGAGGCTTCGACTGAGGTTACGTAGATTTCCGGAGCATAACCCGTCTGCCCCCAATGCGAGCCTGGCCAATCCGGATTCATAACCAAGTTCCAGGAGAAAACCAAATCATCAGATGTAAGCGGATACCCATCTTGCCAAGTCAGGTTGGAGCGCAGGCGGAACTCGACTTCGAACTGCTGATCTTCAGCACTGCCAATAAAACGCGCAAAGCCATTCTCCAACGTGGGGATATCTGCCGCTAGGTAGGGAAAATAATTACCATTGGCATCGAGTCGCGTTAATTCAGCGTAGATCGCATGAATCACTAACCTGTTAAGAGGTTGATCATTAAAGAAAGGCAGGAAAGGCGCGCCTCCCTGCATAGGGGCATCTATTACCAACGAATCTTCTGGAGCAGCCACCCACTGTTGATCAACCGAAGTTGCCTCATCTGGTTCTGGCGTCCATATTGGTGAAGCAAGATATTCCTTGGTGTCTACTTCGGAGGCTACAATGATACGCTCAAATTCATTGTAAAGAGGCTCATTAAAATCTATATACTTTGTCTCTGAATCAAAATCTGGGTTCAAGAGAACAGCATGTTCAATTTGGGTCTGCAACGATTGAGGTACGTTTGAAGAAATGGCTATTACACCCAATGGATTGATGGGAGGAGTGGTGTATAGAATCTGCATATCTCGTGACCAACGAGTCATAATGCCGGTAGATAATTCTCCCGGCAGCAGGTTTTTAAAGTCATCAGGTGAAATTGCATCCACGGCGGCAAAATCACAGTCTTTCAAGAAAACACCAGCTTCTACACTGCTAAATCCATCGTTGTTCCCAATAAAAACGGGCTTGCCCGTTGTAACCGAGTTAAGTGCCAAAAGACCAGCAGGGAGAATATATTCCTCAAGAGGAGCCAAGCCGGGCAGTTGCGGATAAAGCTTTCGATAGCAGGGGCGCTTGTCCTTTAGTTGCTCGAAGACTTGAGGCGGCTCACCTGGATTGAGGTTGGTATCTGTGCGGGCGATGAACATAATACGCCTGGCATCCTGTCCATTCCAAGTAGCTACTGCATTAGCAAGCGGTTGTACCCAACCTCGCTCGTATCCAAAAATGTAGGCAAGGGGAGTAAGAAAAGCGAGGTGTGTTTTTCCATTGCGCATGGCTTCCAGTAGTTCCAGTTCCGTTGGAGGGCCTGCTTGCACGATAAAACTCAAGCCAGTGGCCTCTTCTAATCGCTTTGCCCGTTCCTGCCATTGGCTTAGAATTTCCGGGTAGAAAGCACTAGCATAATCAGCGCTTACAACAATTGGATTTGCAACAGTGCCTAGATTGCTAGGAACAGGTGTTGGGATGTCCGACAATGTCGAAGTCCCATCCTGTGTGGTTGTTCCTGCACTGCAGCCAATTACAACAATAAGAAGCAACACAGTGGCCGCGCATAACAAAACTTGCCGTCTACGGTTTTTATGAATGTTAATTATCGAGCATCCCTTCGTCAATTCTAAAGGAATTTCACATGGTTAATGAGTTGGACCGTCATATCACCAGCAGTACCATAAATTGACCTGCTATGGTAGTAATGGCAGTTATCAGGGTTGTGGAGCCTGGGCACAGGGTGCTCCCCCACAACTAACAAGATCCTCGTGGGAGCAATAGCAGATATTAAAGGGGCTCGTGTTCTTCCTACACTTGTTGCATCCCCATTGACAATGACTCAGAGAGTGTTTCTTAAGTAGTCGGGTAAGATTGGCGAATGACCAAATTCAGCCAAACCTACTCGACTGACCTCAAGTATACCGAATGGATGCTGATTGTGGATTTCTTTCCAAGCCATCACAT
>Ga0247727_10014953_pt1 | contig 12813 bp, 9 predicted proteins | sample WisWelCaveWW1625_FD_202498 | JGI IMG/M metagenome (GOLD analysis project Ga0247727, IMG submission 202498) | Biofilm microbial communities from Wishing Well Cave, Virginia, United States - WW16-25 | ecosystem: Environmental > Aquatic > Deep subsurface > Groundwater > Cave microbial mat | place...
CCCTATTCGTCCTTCGCCAGCGCGAACAGCATCCGCTCGCGGTGCGACTCGAGCAGGGCGACCGAGAGCGCGAGCAGCCCGCCGTAGACCGCGGCCGCCACGATCAGCGCCCCGGCGTACGAGACCAGCAGCGGAAGCGCCAGCACCTTCGCCGCCGCGTACGGCGCCCACGCGCCGCCCAGCAGCAGCAGCGCCGCCAGCACCCGCGCCCCGATGGGCCCGGCGCCGCGGACGCGCTTGAAGAGCGCGGGGCGCAGCGGCACCGGCCAGAGGACGCTCGCGGCGTTCCCGAATCCGGCCAGCAAGGGAAACGACGCGGCGTGCGCGAGAAGTCCGATGGCCAGATCCCCCGGGCCCAGGCCGCCGCCGGAAGCGACGATGAAGCAGAGGAGCACGAACGTCAGGAGCGAGAACGCATAGGCGGTCGCGTTCTTGGCGGCGAAGAGCAGCCGCCGATCGACCGGCCAGAGGAAATACGCGCGCGCCGCGCCCAGGTCGCGGCCGAAGGCGTTGGTGGCGGCATCGAGCACTCCCAGGTGCGCATACGCGGCGGCGATGAGCAGCGGCTCGCGCGTCAGCGACGGGCCGCCGACGAGCACGGTGCGCAAGAGGAGAAACCCGGCGGGCACCAGCACGAGCTGGAGCCATCCGGCCCGGAGTAGCGTCTTCATCTCCTTCTCGATGAGGGCGTTGAGGCCGGGCGAAAGGAACGGCAGCGCCCAGCCGGCAGCGGTCGCGGCCAGGCCCCGACCCCGTGGCGCTTCCAGCGGCCGCCGCGATTCGCGCAGCGAAAGCCGGTGCGCCGCGAACCCGGTCAGGCCGCCCATCGAGACCAGCAGCAGCGCCGGCGTGAAGGCGTGGACGACGCTGCCGTCGGCCAGCGCCCGGGCCAGCACCGCCGCCCAGCCCGGCGGCGTCAGCGCCACGATCTCCCAGCGGCCCTCGGCGAAGAGCCGCGCCAGGCCGAGCTGCCCCGGCCGCGCCATGGCGAGCTGGAGCGCGGCGAACCCGCCGAAGCCGACGATGACCAAGAGCGCCCGCTGCACCATCGGCCGCGACTCCAGGACGCTGCCCAGCGCCGAGAGGAAGTGCAAAAGGCCCGCGACGGCCACGGTGGTCACCGCCTCGGCGGCCAAGAGCGCCCAGAACGGTGGCGCCCCCGGCATGCGCGCGACGCCGAAGGCGATGGCGGCGAGCGGCGCGTAGAAGAAGAGCCAGGTGGGCTCGAGCAGCGCGGCGGCGAAATTGATGATGCTGACCACGCGCGCCGGCACCGCGTAGGGAAGGAAGCGGCGCGGATCGAGGAACGGCCCCGCGCCGGCCAGCGACCGCACCGAAAACCACAGGCGCCCGATCAGCGCGATGGCCAGCCAGGTGGCGAAGACGGCCAGCGGCCCTCCGCGCCGGGCGACCTCCTGCGGCGCGCGGGCCAACTCGAAGGCGGCGGCGAGGATGAGCGCGGCCAGCCCGACGCTGCAGAACGCGCCGATGGTGAGGCCGAGCGCGGTGAGCACGGCGCGGCCCAGCTCGCGCTCCTGCACGATGCGCCGCCGGATGAGCGTGGTGCGCAGCCAGAGCAGCGCCGAGGCCTGCCGCAAACAGAGCGCGATCATGGCCCGAGGAACGAGAGCGCGCGCGGCCCCGCCCTGCCCTCGCCCACCAGGTGGACGAACGCCGACGTGAGATCTTGCGCTCCGGGAGCGGCGGCCACCACCTCGGCGAGGGTGCCCTGCGCCACCAGCTTGCCGCGGTGGATGACGCCGGCGTGCGTGCAGAGCCGCTCCACCACCTCCAGGACGTGCGAGGTGAGGAACACCGTCAGCAGGCGGCGCGCCACCAGGTCGGCGAGCAGCCCGGTCAGCGCCGCCTTCGCCACCGCATCGACGCCCTCGAACGGCTCGTCGAGGAAGAGCAGCTCCGGCCCGTGGATGAGCGCGCACGCCAGCGCCAGCTTCTTGCGCATCCCGAACGAATATTCGGCGATGAGCTTCTTCGGCTCCCCGTCCAGCTCGGTGGCGCGGAGCAGCTCGTCGGCGCGGGCCGCCGCTTCGCCGCGAACCAATCCGTAGAGCCGCGCCACGAAGACGAGCTGCTCGCGGCCGGTGAGCCGATCGAAGAGCAACAGCCCGTCGGGGACCAGGCCGAAGCGGCGTTTCACCTCGGGCGAATCATCCCGGACCTCCATGTCGAGCACCCTCATGGTGCCGCTCGAGGCGCGCAGAAGGCCCGTGAGCATGGCGATGGTGGTGCTCTTGCCCGCGCCGTTCTCGCCCAAAAAGCCGTAGAAGCTCCCGCGCGGCACCCGCAGATCGATGGCATCGACCGCAAGCTGGGCCCCGAATCGGCGCGTGAGCTTCTCGGTCTCGATCGCCAGGTCGGGCACGGGCGCGCAGATTGCACCTCGTGCCTTTCCCGGACAAGTCTGGTCGTGGCTCAGGCGGCGGGCTGCTCCGGGGCGCCCAGGCGCACCGGCTGCGGCCCGGCCGTGCTGCCCGTCCGCGGCAGGGCGACCTCCTTCGCCCAGCGCAACGCCTCGTTCACGAGGCGCGGGTCGGCGGCCTCGACGATCGGCGCGTCGCCCTTGTCGCCCATGTGCGTGTGCACCTTCATCGAGCAGAACTTGGGCCCGCACATGGCGCAGAACTCGGCGCTCTTGAACGCCTCCTGCGGCAGCGTCTGGTCGTGTTTGTTCCGCGCCGCCTCCGGATCGAGCGAGAGCGCGAACTGGGTCTTCCAGTCGAAGGCGTAGCGGGCGCGGCTGAGCGCGTCGTCGCGGTCGCGCGCCCCGGGCCGCCCGCGCGCCACGTCGGCGGCGTGGGCCGCGATCTTGTACGCGATGATCCCCTGGTGGACGTCCTCGGCGTCGGGCAGGCTGAGGTGCTCGGCGGGCGTGACGTAGCAGAGCATCGAGGCGCCGTGCCAGCCGGCCATCGCCGCGCCGATAGCGGACGTGATGTGATCGTAGGCTGGCGCCACGTCGGTGACGAGCGGCCCCAGCACGTAGAAGGGCGCGCCGTCGCACACCTCGCGCTCGATGCGCATGTTCATCTCGATCTGGTCCATCGGCACGTGGCCGGGGCCCTCGATCATCACCTGCACGTCGTGCTCCCAGGCCTTGCGCGTGAGGTGCCCCAGGACCTTCAGCTCCGCGAACTGCGCCTCGTCGGAGGCGTCGGCCTGGCAGCCGGGGCGCAGCGAATCGCCCAGCGAGAAGCTGACGTCGTGCTTCTTGAAGATCTCGCAGAGCTGGTCGAAGTGCGTGAACCAGGGATTTTCGCGCCCGGTGGCGATCATCCACTGCGCGATCAGCGCCCCGCCCCGGCTGACGATGCCGGTGACGCGGTGCTGCGCCAGCGGCAAGAAAGCGCGCAAGACGCCGGCGTGGATGGTCATGTAGTCGACGCCCTGCCGGGCCTGCTCCTCGACCACGTCGAGCAGGTCCTGGGCGGTCAGGTCCTCGACGCGCTTGACGCGCGAGACCGCCTCGTACATGGGCACCGTGCCCAGCGGCACCGAGCTGTGGCGGATGAGCGCCTCGCGGATGCGCGGGATGTCGCCCCCCGACGACAGGTCCATCACCGTGTCGGCGCCGAAGCGCAGGCAGTGGCGCAGCTTGTGAAGCTCGCCGTCGATGTCGCTCAGGATCTGGCTGTTGCCGATGTTCGCGTTGATCTTGCACTTCGAGGCGATGCCGATGCACATCGGCTCCACCTCGGGGTGGTTGACGTTGGCGGGGATGATCATGCGCCCGCGCGCCACCTCGTCGCGCACCAGCTCGGCCGGCAGCTTCTCGCGCCGCGCCACGTGCGCCATCTCTTCGGTGACGGCGCCCCGGCGGGCGTAGTGCATCTGCGTGACGTTCGCCTGACCGCGCCGGCGCTCGACCCATGCTGCGCGCATACCTGGCCTCCAGAGGGCGCGGACCGTAACGCCCGCGCCGGGAGGCGTCAATGCGGCTTGCGACCGGGAAAAGCGTTCCGCGAGCCGCGGGCCGTCGTTCAGTGCATCCCCGCTCCCGCCGCCCCGCCCGGCTTCAGCTCCTCGACGATGCGCCGGGCCTTGTAGATCTTCTCCAGCGCCTCGATGATCGCCTCGCTGCCCACCGAGATGGCGCGGTTGACCGAATCGTCGAACCCGTAGTCGCCGCCCAGCGAGTGGATGTTGCCGTCGAAGATGAGCCCGACGATCTCCAGGTCTTGATTGAAGACCGGCGAGCCGGAGTTGCCGCCGATGATGTCGTTGTCGGTAGTGAAGTTCATCGGCGTCGAGGGCCGGAGCTGCGCCTGCGCGTCCAACCAGCTCGGCGGGAGCTTGAACGGCTCGCGCCCGGTGGCGCGCTCGAACGTCCCGCCCAGGTACGTGAAGGGCCCGATCTGCCGCCCGTTCTCCTCGTAGCCGCGCACCTGGCCGTAGGAGAGGCGCAGCGTGAAGGTGGCATCGGGATAGTTGGAGGTGCCCTCGACCTCGAAGCGGGCCTTGGCGATGAGCTCGTTGTTCTTCTTCTCCACCGCCGAGATCTCCTCGTCGTAGATCTTGCGCAGCCGGCGCGCCTCGCCGTCGATGGAGCGGAAGAAGCGGATCATGGAGTCGTCGGAGGCCTCGACGGCCGCCTTGCCGCCCTCGAAGAGCTGCTTGCGCACCGCGGGATCCTTGAGCTTCGATCCCTTGACCAGCTCGGCGGCCAGCTCCTCCGGCGACCTGGTCCCCAGGATCTGCTTCACGATCGGATCGTCGGCGCCCAGCTCCTCGCGCAGCTTGGTGAGCCCGAAGACCAGCTTGAACGTCTCCAGCTCCTCGTAGATGGGGGCGCGGGAGAAGAGGTGCTGCTTGAGGGTGGGCAGCGCCGTCTCGCGGTATTCGCGGAGCCGCTCCTCGTTGGGCTTCTTCGATTCGTCGGCGTAGCGGGTCAGCGTCTTGGCCAGCCCGTAGAGCCGCGACTTCTGCGCCAGCCTGCCGTACTCGATGAAGTAGTAGCGCTTGCGCATCTTCTTGAACTGATCGAGGGCGCGGGCGATCTCGTCCCAGGCGGCGCCATAGAGCTTCTGCTTGCCCTCGTCGGCGGCCACCTGGGCGCGGAGGTTCTTCTCGCGCGCGGACTTCTCCTCGAGGAGCTTCCTGTCCATCAGCGCCTGCATGCGGCCGCGCAGCGCCTTGAAGCTGTTCTCCACGCTGAACAGCTCGGCCTCGGCGATGCGGTGGTGCTCGGGGCTCAGCTTGCGGAACTGGGTGACCGCGCCGCGGTATTCGGCCAGGGCGAGGAGTATGTCGGGCAAGGCCACGTCGCGCTGGTATTCCAGCTCCGCCAGCGTCAGGTCGCGATCGGTGCCGCCCGGGTGGCCGGAGACGAACGTGAGCTGGCCTTCCTTGGCCCCGCCCTTCGACCAGCGGAAGTGGTTCTCGGTGCGCGCCGGCCGGCCGTCTTCGTAGGCGCGGAGGAAGGAGACGTCGAGGTCGAAGCGCGGGAACATGAAGTTGTCGGGATCGCCGCCGAAGAAGGCGATGGCGAACTCGGGGGCGAAGACCAGGCGCACGTCCTGGAAGCGCTTGTACTTGTAAAGGTCGTAGCGGCCGCCGTGGTAGAGCGTGACCGCGTCGCAGCGCACGCGCTCGTTCGTGCCGGCGCACTCCTTCTCGATCCTCGCCAGCACCCCCTTGTGCGCGGCGTGGAACTCCTTGCCGGTGAGCCCCTTGGTGGCGCCCTGCACGGTGGCGGTGACGTCCTCGATGCCGACGAGCTGGTTCAGCTCCACCTCCGGGCACTTCACCTCGTCCTTGGTGGTGGGCGCGAAGAAGCCTTCCTTGACGAAGTTCTTCTTGGCGTTGGAGAGGTGCTCGATGCAGCTGTGGGCGCAGTGGTGGTTGGTCATCACCAGGCCGGTGGCGGAAACGAAGCTGCCGGAGCAGCCGCCCGCCAGCCGCACCGAGGAGAGGCGCGCCTCCGTCAACCAGCGATCGGTGGGCTCGAACTTGTACTTCGACGCGATCTTCTGCTTGGGGAAGTTGTTGTAGATCCACATGCCTTCGTCGGCTCGTGCGGCAAAGGCGCAGAGCGCAAGGAGGGCGATCAGGAGTCGCGTCATCTTCTTCTCTTCCTCTGTTCAGGCGCGGCCGAACCGCGCGGGGAGGGCGTTCTGGCTGACGGCTGCTCCCGCGTCAAGCGGGAAGCGGCCGATCGCAATCAGGACAGGCCGGCGGCGCGTTCGTTGCACGCCCTTACTCGCCGAGCGTGCAGCGGCCGCCGTCGGCGTTGAGCCAGAGCTGCGGCAAGAGGTAGCTCGCGCCTCCCAGCCTGACCACGCCGACCGGGGCCCGGCCGCCCCAGCACTTGTCGGCGACTTCCAGCCCGTCGGCGTCGGTCCAACCGTCGAGATCGGGGCTGGTCGCCGCCTCGGCCAGCTCGTGGAGCAGGACGGAGACGAGCCAGCCGATCGGTTGCTCCGGCCAATCGGCTGCGACCAGGTAGGGGACCCCGCGGTGGTTTCCGTGGTAGCCGGCGGCGCCGCCACCCAGGCCCGCCTCGCTCCTGGCTGCGTACAGGAAGGCCACGACGGCGCCGGGGTCCCGCCCCGAGACGCGAAGCAGCACGTCACGCGGACCCAGCGCGGCGTCATGCTCCTCCGCTTCGATCGAGACCCGCCCCGAAGGAGCCTCGCCGTCCGGCCCCGGATAGGTGCGCAAGACTCGAAGATATGGACTGCCCGAAGCGTCGCGGACCGCCGCCGTCACCGCCTGGGCGCGATCGAGGTCCCAGCGGCCCACCCAAAGGATCCGGACGCGCAGGTCGCCGGCCAGCACACGGCCGCCGCGGGTGCCCATGCCGTGGCCGGCGTCGCGCCAGGGAGACGCGTCGGGTGCGCCGCACGCCATCGCGGCGAGGAGGGTCAGGGCGCGCATGTCCGGCCGACCGGCGCGGAACTGGATGTGACGGCGCTTGCGCTCGGAGCGGGTCCGCGTTCTCTTCCGCCGCCTGTGAGCCTGCGCGCCGCACAGATCGTGGTCCGCGCCGCCTCGCCCGAGGCGCTGGGCGAGGCGCTCCGGCGCGCGCCGCGGCGGCTGGTGGCCGTGCTGGCGGAGGGTTGGGCCACGCTGGTCGAGCCCGGGCGGGCCGACGGCGGGTTCGCCCGGCTCCTCAGCGAGACGCTCGACGGCGAGGTGCTGGCGCTGGAACTGGACGGCGCGGCGCTCTCCTTGAAGCTCCGGCGCTTCGTCCGCGGCGAGCCGCTCGAGGCCGGGCCGCTCCCCCGCTTCGCCGACGTCGAGGGGCTGGCCTGGCGCGCCCTGCGCGATGCGGGCGTGCCGGCGGCGCTGCGGCTCCTGGACGCCGAGGCGGTGGAGCTGCTGGACGACGAGGACGACGGTGGATTCGCGGCGCTGGTCGCCGAGGGCGGCGAGGTCCGCGCCGCGCGCGCCCTGCCGGCCGAACGCGCCGAGGGTGACGACCCGCCCGCGCGGCCCGACCTCGAGGTGGTGAGCGCCGCCGGCGAGCAGTGCGCCATCGAGGTGCGCTCGATCGGGCCCGGGCCGCTCTCCGCCGAGGACGCGGACGCGCTCGCCGCCGTCGAGGAGGCGCAGGCGCTGAGGATCGTGCGCCACCTCGCCTCGGTGGCCGAGGAGGATCGCGCCTCGCGGCTGTCCTTCGCCTACCAGGGGATCGAGGCGCCAGCGCTCGACCGGGCCCGCGCCGCGCGGCCTTTGCTGAGGCGCCTGACCGGGTCGCCGCCGCCGCTCTCGCACGCCGGGTTCATGCGCGCCTGCCGCGCGGCGATCGAGGCGGCCCTGCCCGAGGTGCGGGCCGTGCGGGCGCACGGGCTTCGCCTCGAGCTGGCGTCGTCGCCCCGCTTCACGCTGCGGGCCCCCCTGGCCGAAGCGTGGGCCGCCTACCTGGGCGCCAGCGAAGAGCCGCCGCGGCCGGCGGAGCCGGTGGTCGACGCCGTGCGCCAGCTGCTGTCGCGCCCGGTCGAACCGCCGAGAACCGAGGCGTTCCTCGGCGGCCTGCTGCCGACGGTGGCGCTGGAATCGGCGGAGATCGCCACCGGCCCCCTGGCGGGCCCGCTCCGCGCCGCGCTGCTCTTCGACGACGGCGTCCGCATCGAGAAGGTGTCGGCCCAGGAACTGGCGCGCCACGGGCTTTCCTTCGAAGCTGCGCTCGATCGCGCCGTCGAGAACGTCGAGGCAAAGACGCTGGCCGAGCCCCAGGGCGTCTCCTGGTTCGATCTCGACGAGGGGCGCGTGGTGGTCTTCGACTTCGCCGACCCGGCCGGGGCCGGCCGCGTCCTCTCCCCGCAGGCCCGTGGGCTCCTCGTCGATCTGCTCGGGGAACCCTGCCTCTGCGCCGTCCCCACCCGAGATGCGCTCCTGGCCTGCTCGATGCTCGACGAGGAAGCGATCCGATGGCTCGAGGAGGAGGCGCGGCGGCGCTGCGAGGAGGGGCCGTTCGCGCTGGCGCCGACGCTCTTGACCGTGACCCGGGCTTCGGCGGGTCCGGCCGGCGTGCAGCGCAACCTGTTCGCCGACGAGTAGGAGGCCGTCGCCGTAAAGGCAAGGCGGCTGTCCTCGCGGGCGCGGAGGCGCCCGCAGCAGGAGTAGGCCTACGCCCCCAGCCGCATCGCCACCGCCAGATCGCGGCTGGCCTCGGCCTCGGCCTCGAACGCCGTCGCGCTCTGCCGCAGCCGGCCCGAGAGCAGGTCGATCTCCGCGGCGCTCCGCTCGGCGTCGGCGCCGGCGAGGAGCACCAGGGAGAACCGGGCGCGCTCGAGCTGCGCGGCCTCCTCGTGCAGCCGGGCGGCGATGCGCTCGCGGCCCAGACGCACGCGGCGGACGTGCTCGAGCTGGGCGCGCACCGACTCGGCGGCGCGGCGGTAGCTGGCCTGCGCCACGGCGTCGTCGGAGGCCGCCGCGGCTTCCAACTCGGCGGCGCGGCGCGCCAGCTCCTGCTCGACGGCGGGCGGCGCCGCGCGGAGCAGCTCGGCCCCGCGCCGGGCCAGATCGAGGGCGGCGATGGTCAGGCCATCCAGCTCGCTGCGCAGCGCCGCCCCGGCCGGGCCGCGCAGCGTGGCCAGCGCCGCGCGCCGGGAAGCCGCGATGCGATCGACGAGCGCCCGCAGCTCCCCGAGCGGCAGCGCGCGTACCGACGCCAGCCGCTCCTCGACGCGATCGATGACGATCCCGAGGTGGAGCGGCGCCGACGCCACCGCCAGCCAGAGCCCGCCCAGGGCGCCGCAGAGAAGCCACGCCATCGCTCGGGGAAGGCCCGGCGACAGCGCCAGCCCCAGCCCCCGCAACGCCCAGGGCAGGATGGCCGCCGCGCCCGCCACCAGCGCCGCCGACGCCACCACCGCCCAGATCGACGGCGGGGGCCGACCCTCTTCACGGGCGCGCAGCGTGCGCAGGTCCGCCAGCCCGAGTGCGAAGACGGCGCCGAACGCTGCCAGGAGCGGCGTCCTCGCCGATGCGATCCCGTCGGCGGCGATGGCCGCCAGCAAGGCCACCCCCGCCAGGACCAGCGGCGTGCGCCGCAGCGCGATGACGGCGGCCAGCGCTCCGGCGGCGATGGCGGCCGCGGCCGGCGCCGGGCCGCGAAAGCCCAGCCCGGCCGCCAGTGCGCCCATCGCCGCCGCCCCCGCCAAAGCGCGCACCGCCGAACGATGGAACAGCTCGTGGTCCTCGAAGGTCAGCGTCACGGCGGCCTCAGTACGCGGAGCGGATGGCGTCGAAGGCCTTCTGCTTGGCTTCCTTGGCGGGCGGAGCGGCGGGGGCGCCGGCCGGCGACTCGGCGATCGAGCCGATGAGCGCGCTGTACCCACGCTCCTCGCTCTCGATCTGCGCCCGCTCGGCCGGCTTCTTCGCGGCCCGCAGGCCCGCGGCCTTGAGGTCGGCCATCTTCCGCACGCGGAACGCCGCCTCGTCTTTGCGGCCCATGCTGGCGAACCGCGCGGCCTCGTCTGCCAGCACCGCTATCTCCGCGCGCGCCCCCTGGAATGCGGCGGGCGCGTCGGCCTTGTCCGCCAGCCTCTGGTCGGCCGTGAACGTCGCCTCGACCGGGGCGGCGCACGCCAAGGGCCCGCCCTGCGCGTCCTGGAAGGAAAGCTCGACGCGGGCCAGCTCGGCCGAGCCGCGGCCGGCGGGGAGCTGCAGCTTCACCAGCACGCGGCGGCGCTCGCCGGCGGCGAAGTCGGGGAGCCGGACCCAGCCGCCGTCGGATTCGTAGCCGATCACCTTGACGACGCGCGCGCCGGCGGCGGGATGGACCACCAGGCGCACGTTGCGCGCCACCGCGGTCGAGGCGCGGCGCAGCTCGGCGTGGAACGCGGGGGCGAGCTGCTCGCTGGAACGGATGTAGTGCGTGAGGCCGCCGGCCTGCGCCGCCAGCGAGGTCATCAGATCCTCGTCGTAGTCGTGGCCCACGCCGAAGGTCGAGACCGTGGTGTTGCCGGCCAGGGCCCGCCGCGCCACCTCGAGAAGGGCCGGCCGCGCCGAGACGCCCTCGTTGGCCTGCCCGTCGGAAGCGAGGAACACCTTGTCGACGCGGCCGGGCGCGCGGCCGGCGGCGAGCTGCGGCGCCGCCACCTCCAGCGCGTCGGAGATGTTGGTCCCCCCGTCGGCCCGCAGGCCCGAGACCAGCGCCAGCGCGTTCTCCCGGGCGGCAGGGGTCCCGGCCATCGAGGGCACCAACACGCGCGCGTTGGAGCCGAACTCGATGAGCGCGAACCGATCGTCCCCGTTCAGGCTGCCGAGCAATTCGCGCGCGGCGTCCTTGGCCCGCGCCAGCTTCTCCCCCGTCATCGAGCCGGAACGATCGAGGATGAGCACGGCGTTGACCGGCACGCGCGCGCCCGCCTCGGCCCTGCCCTCGGCGTGGACGTCGACCTCGAGGTAGGCCTCGCCGCCGCCCAGCTCGCTGATGAACGCGCGATCGAGTTGCGCGCTGATGCGGAGTGGCCCGGCGCCGCCGTGCGAGACGGCGGCCTTGCCGGTGGAGGGGTCGTTGCCGCGGCCGCGCAGCGCGAGCGTGGCGGCGGCGGCGAGCGTGGCGAGAGCGACGGAGACGAGGACGGCGGTTCGGCGCACGAGGCACCTCCGGGTTCGGGGTGCCGGTGGAACGCGCGGGGGCCGGAGGGGATCTACCTGTGCTGGAGAAGATCCGCGCCACGCCCGGCGACGAGCCCGGGCGTGGCGCGGCACTCCGCGGGGGCGGAGCGGGTGGAACGGAGCGAGAGACTGCGACCCCTTCCCGGCCTGGACAAAAGCAAGCGCCCTGCCAGTGCCAACCATCGGGAAATGCTCGCGGTCGGCCAGTCGCACCGGGGCGCTTCTCCCCGATCGCCCAGTCGATGCGCGCGCTCCGCGCCGGAGTGACCCGGGCCGCGCCCGCAGCCTCGAGACTTGCCGACGCTAGGCCTGCGCGATGCCCATCAAGAGGGCGCCGAGGCGCGCCACCTCGGCCTTCACTTCGTTGTCGCTCAGCCACTCGGCCGGGAAGTGGCGCTGGCCGCGGAGATACGCGTCGAGGGGGCCGTCGCGCCCGTAGAGGGAGTGCGCCGCCTCGACGGCATGGACGAGGTGGTCGCGGGCGCGCGGCGGATCGGCGGCCACCGACTGCGCCGTCTCGAGATGCCGGCCCACCGCGGCGAGCCGGGAACGATCGTTGACGCGCAGGTTCTCGCGCCGGCTGATGACGGAGAGCGAATCGAAGAAGCGGGCCATGTTCTCCACCGCCTCGCGCGCCGGCCGCGCCTGGATGGGCTCCTCGACCGCCAGCGAAACCAGCGTGCCGCGCGCTTCGAGGAAGATGCGCTTGTCGGCCGTGCGCAGCGCCGGCAACGCCCGCGTGCGCGAGAACGCCGCCACGTCGCGGAACGCGTCGTGGACCACCGCCGGCAGCCGATCACCGCTCGCGGTGGCGATGCGGCGCGCATGGCCGCGGAAGAGGAACGCCAGGTTCGTCGCCGCCTGCCGGAGCAAGAGGGCGGAGGCCAGGTCCTCGGCGTAGCCGGGGACGACGTCGATGCGCTCCGCCTCCATCGTCGTGCTCGCCACCTGGAAGATCAGCTCGCCGATGCCCGAGCGAAGCCGGCCGCGGAACTCGAGCAGGTCGGAGATCAGGTTCCACGGATCTGCGACCACGTGCGGGTTCTTGAGCCGCTCGCCCAGCCGCGCCACGTCGCGCCGCAGCCCCTGCGCCACCGCCTGCGTGATGCTGGCGATCTGCGCCTCGGCGCCCTCCGGCTCGGCCCGTTCGACCGGCTGCGCGTCCGAAGGCCCGAACGCCTCGTCCAGGCCCTCGATCGACCCGTCGTCGGGTGACGGCGGAAACGCCTTCTCCGCCACCTCGAGCAGCCGGTTCACGCTGGCGACCGTCTGCCCCATCACCGGCGCCAGCTCCTCCCAGACCGCCAGGCTCTGCGGCGCCCCGGTCGACGTCTCGTCGAGCTTCACGAGCTGCAGGTCCTGGAGCAGGTGGATGGCCTCCGAGGCCGAGCTCAGCAGCCGGTGGATGCGGGTCCGCAGCCGCTCTTCGACCTTGCCGACCACTTCGGCCAGGCGATCCTGGACCGGCGTTCGCTTGCTCAAGCCTCCTCCACGTCAGTGTGGTAGCACACGCGCCAGCGCCGGCGGCAGTTCGGTCGAGCCGGTAACGATCGCATCGCTCGAAGGACAGTGACAACAAAGGAGGCCGCCATGTTCGTCGCCGCGTGGTCGTTCGACATCCAGTGGGGAAGCCGCGAAGAGGTGCACAAGCTGATGAAGGAGTTCGGCGCCCAGTCGATGCGCCAGGAGGGCTGGCGCAGCAAGCGCATCCGCATCCTGCACGGC
>Ga0247727_10014954_pt1 | contig 12812 bp, 8 predicted proteins | sample WisWelCaveWW1625_FD_202498 | JGI IMG/M metagenome (GOLD analysis project Ga0247727, IMG submission 202498) | Biofilm microbial communities from Wishing Well Cave, Virginia, United States - WW16-25 | ecosystem: Environmental > Aquatic > Deep subsurface > Groundwater > Cave microbial mat | place...
TGAACTACTCTGCAATTATTATTATAATTAAATAAATTTTAGCCACAAAGGCACTAAGACACCAAGAGTATCTAAGTTAAAAAACGTTTGGATTTTCAAAACTGAGTTTCTTATAACATGCTTCAACGCTTTTTAAACCTTTGTGTCTTCGTGCCTTGGTGGCTATGAATTATTTTTGGTCTGAACATAAAAAAACGGAATGGCGTTTTTAGGCGCACATCCCGTTTTTAATTTTTTCAAAAAGTAGCTACGCGTTGGCTTCGGCAGCCGCCTCGGCCTCGGCGGTAGCTTTTTGGGAGGCCTTTTTATCGGCTAACTTATACTTTCGTATGAACTTTTCAACGCGCCCGGCCGAGTCCACCAGTTTCTGGCGGCCGGTAAAAAATGGATGGCAATTGGAACAGATTTCGATTTTCATATCGCCAATGGTGGAACGCACCTGAAAGGTATTGCCGCACGCGCAAGTCACGATTCCAAGCTTGTATTCAGGATGAATTTTTTCTTTCACCATATTCTCCTTTACTTATCGCGTTTGAACACACATTTAAATTATTGCAGGGTGCAATATAGCCAAACGGGAAGTTAATTGCAAGCAAATTTACGTATTCATCGAATCCAAAAAGTCGCGGTTGCTTTTGGTGGTGCGCATGCGCTCCAGCAAAAATTCCATGGCCTCTACCGGCGTTAATTCTGCCAAAAATTTGCGGAGAATCCAGACGCGGTTCAATTCAAATTCATCCAGCAACAATTCCTCTTTTCTGGTTCCAGATTTATTGACATCAATGGACGGGAAGATTCGACGGTCGGAGAGGCGGCGATCGAGCTGCAATTCCATGTTGCCGGTGCCTTTGAATTCTTCGAAAATCACTTCGTCCATTCGGCTGCCGGTATCGATGAGCGCGGTGGCGATGATGGTCAGGCTGCCGCCTTCCTCGATATTTCTTGCGGAACCGAAAAAGCGTTTGGGACGCTCGAGTGCGGTGGCATCGAGACCGCCGGAGAGGATTTTGCCGCTGTGCGGCACCACCGCATTATGCGCGCGCGCCAGCCGGGTGATGCTGTCCAACAAAATCACCACGTCCTGCCCGTATTCCACCAGCCGTTTGGCTTTCTCCAGCACCATATCCGCGACCTGTACGTGCCGATCTGGCGGCTCATCAAAGGTTGAGCTGATCACCTCCGCTTTCACGGAGCGCTCCATATCGGTGACCTCTTCGGGCCGTTCATCGATCAGCAGCACAATCATTTTGACTTCGGGATGATTTTCAGTAACCGCGTTGGCGATTTTCTGAAGAAGAATGGTCTTCCCGGTTTTGGGCTGGGCCACGATCAATCCACGTTGACCCTTGCCAATCGGAGTTAATAAATTCATGATTCTCGTCGGGTAGTCTTTGTTCTTATGTTCAAGATTGATCTTTTTGTTGGGATAAAGCGGGGTGAGATTATCGAACAGGATTTTCTTTTTCGCCTCTTCCGGGTTTTCAAAATTCACCGCCTCCACTTTTAGCAGCGCGAAAAAGCGTTCGCTTTCCTTGGGCGGGCGAATCTGGCCGGAAACCGTATCCCCGGTGCGCAAACCGAAGCGCTTAATCTGGGAGGGCGAAACATATATGTCGTCCGGCCCGGGCAGGTAATTATAGTCAGGCGATCTCAAAAAACCGTAGCCATCCGGAAGCACCTCCAGCACGCCTTCCGCGAAAATCAGGCCTTCCTGCTTGGTCTGCTCCTCCAAAATGCGAAAAATCAATTCTTGTTTTCTCATCCCGGTAGCGCCGGAGACGTTCAGTTCCTGGGCTAATTTAGTTAGCTCGGAAATTTTCTTGTTTTTTAAATCAACGATTTCCATAACTGCTGATCCTTTTAAATTATTAGGTTACTTGTTAAATTCACGAACTTCGAAAATTATTAGGATGTATCCCCATTTAAGATGGAGTTACAGCGGTAAAAGATTTTGAGGTTAATATGTAGCCGAAATTAAAAGTCGCGTGTTTGATTTATTGGTGATTCCTGACGTCTCTTTATTTTGCAACAAAGGCAGGCATAATAGTCATGCAACGAGCGCAACACTGCACCTTATATAACATAAATTCTCCCCTAATATCCTGTCAATTAAAACAATTGAGATGTGTTGAATCGCTACGTCTTTAGTGAAATATCGGTTTCGTTTGCCACAACTAAACTCTTACCATCTTAAATCTTCAACCAACAACTTTTCGCGGGCATCGAGAAGACCACTTTGGGTAATTTTATGTTGACGGGATTTAAAGCTGGGATTGCTTGGCCGGTCTTCAATTCGGCCGAAATTTATAAAATAATATTTAATTTGTCAAGTTTTTTTATGTAAATTTTTAGGCGCTTCAGCCTGTTCGTAGAATTTAACGAACTCTCCCACAACGTAATGGGAGCCGATAACACAGAGCAAATCATTTTCTTGCAGATGCTTTAATGCGCGTTGAAATCCCGCTTGCCGATTTTTACACACTTCAAATGATGTTGTGTAGCGCGCGAATTCGTTGCCCAATTGATTGGCCGGAAGCGCCCGCTCCGATTTTGGGGTAACAACATATATATAATCCGCCCTGGCAGCAATCAGACGAGCGATGGCGGCATAATCTTTGTCTGCCAGCAGACCAATCAAAAATATCAATCGTTCATGATTATAAATCTCGTTCAACGAGTTGATGGCCGCCGATATGGCCGCCGGGTTATGCGCCACATCGATTACGATATGGGGGGATCCCTGCAGCTTTTCCAATCGGCCGCGCCAGCGAACTTCGCGTAAGCCGTTGTAGATGTCTACCTCTTTTACCGGAAGGCCTGTTTCTAAAATTTTAGCGGCGGCAACAGCCAGGGAAGCATTCTTACATTGATAACGACCAGCTAACCCGACTTTCAGGTTTGGGTAGCGTTTATTTTGATAAACCAAATCAAACTCAGAGAAAGCCTCATTCAACCGCACATGATGAAGCGAAGAGATGTGACCGAGTTCGAAAAAATCGGCGTTTCTTTCTTTTGAAATGTTTCTAAACACCGCGTTTACCTCTTCATCATCCGAACCAGAAAGGCAGGGCCAACCGGACTTGATGATGCCCGCTTTTTCCTGGGCGATTTTTACCTTTGTTTCTCCAAGATGTTCAATATGATCAAAATCAATGTCTGTGATGACGCTCACGAGCGGGTCGATAACATTCGTGGCGTCGAAACGGCCGCCTAAACCGACTTCGATAACGGCGAGATCGACTCCGACATCGGCAAAATATTGAAAGGCGATGGCAGTCAAAGCTTCAAAATAGGTGCATCTGATAGATGCAATTTGATTTTGCAGTCTCTTTACATAGAAAGATAAGTATTCCGTGGAAATCGGAACCCGGTTAATCTGAATTCTTTCATTCACTTCCAACAAATGCGGGGAGGTGTACAACCCGGTTTTGTAGCCGGCGCGGCGATAGATCGATTCCAGCATCGCCGCCGTAGAGCCTTTGCCGTTGGTGCCGGCAATGTGGATACTTTTAAATTTTAAATGCGGGTTGCCTATTTCCGACAGAAGTCGAGTTATGTTGTCCAAACCTAATTGCCAGCCAAAACGTTGCAAGTTATTTAAAAATTTTATTGTATCGTTTCTGTACATGTGAACACCATTTTGACCATTCCTGTGCAATTTCTTACCGCAAACTGGTAATATTTTGCACTAACTAAACCAATTTTTTATTTTCCATTTTGACGGCATGTTGAAACGTATACCAGCTTGTAAGATTGAATGACAATAATTTAGCTTTATTTTATATCAAGTTATCCCGTTTAATTATTTCGAAAGAAATGGCATGAAATCGACAAGCAGTTTCATAATTGCTAAATTAATGAGAAGGTTATGCTGGCATGTGTTTTGCAAAAATTAAATAAACATTACGGCCTAATTTAACAAAAATCCAATTAAATTTCAGAAAGAATGCGTAGTCAGTCCTACATAGCCTTGATCTCTTTTACGCTAATCCTCGCGTTGACTTACCATTTGCACGCGGGAATTACCGGCACGATTTCCGGCACCATCCGCGACAAGGAAAGCGACAACCTGCTGCCCGGCGCAGCGGTGATCGTTGAAGGCACAACCATGGGCGCGATGGCCGACAAAAACGGATTTTATATGATCCACAATTTGCCGGCGGGAACTTATGACGTTAACGTAAGCATGATCGGCTATTCAAAATTCACCATAAAAAATGTGAAAGTCAATGTCGACTTGAATACCGACCTTAACTTTTATTTGACTACAAAAGTTCTGCCTTTGGAAGAAGTGGTCGTAACGAAAAGCCGCGAACTGATCCAAAGCGAAATCACCTCTTCGACGTATTTCATTTCCGGCGAGGAAATCAACCAAAAACTCCCCATTGATTCATACCTGGATGCCATCCAGCTTTTGCCCGGCGCCGTCGGCAACCACATTCGCGGCGGCCGCGAAACCGACGCGCTTTACATGCTGGATGGACTGCCAATCCAGGGCGGGCTTTCTCGTGAAATTTCCAGCTACTTTCCCAATAGCTCGATTGTCGAAATGATGGTGCAAACCGGCGGGTTTACGGCAGAGTATGGGCAGGCTTCCTCGGGTATTGTCAACGTCGTGACCAAAGATGGACGAAACAAGGTCGCGGGCGGCGCCAAGATTTATACCGACTTCTTTGACACCGGACTGACCGGCAACGATAACACCCGGCGCCTGGAATTTAATGTTGGCGGCCCAGTAACCATCGGGTTGGGCGGCCCGCTTATCAACGCCAACTATTTTATTTCCGCCGATCTCAACTTAAGCGACACGCCATTCCGCAAACAGATGCGCGAGACGTTTGGCTCGCCGATTTTTAAGAACTACAACCTCAACTCAAAATTGTCATTTGATATCGGAAGCAATACTATCCTTACTTTTCAAGGTCTGCTATCCAATTGGAATTGGCGGCAATTCGATCCGCAATGGGAACTGAACCTGCCGGGGCTGGCGGAAAACAAACATTACAGCCATCGCCTGAGTGTTTCTTTAACCCATACCTTTAGCCCAAAGTTTTTTGCTTCCCTGCGCGCCGCCAGTTATTCCTATAAACGCACTGTCGCTGGTTCGCTCGACGAACCGCAAACCAATCTGGTCTTTGAAAACCCCGAGGACCCCTTTAGTCGCATCCTCAGCGGCGAACAACCTTGGGTCGAGGAAACCAAAGAAAACATCGCTGTATTCAAGCTTGATTTCGTCGGCCAGCTTAATTCCAAACATCTGTTGAAAGCCGGGATCGATTTTCAAAATTATGATTTGCGCTCACAAGCCGACCGACTCACGCCGATTCGGGCGCTGAAATCAACTTCTATCTCGTTTCTTGAATCTCAAAATGATTTTACCTACTCTCCCCAGTTCCTGGCCTTTTATATACAAGATAAAATAGAAGTAAATGGCATTACCACTAACCTGGGTTTGCGTTACGATATTTTTGCGCCGCAAATCAGCATCGAGCAGTTCCCCCAGGAATTCCAGGAGCTGCGCGATCTGCTGCATGCGCCCATTTCGGAAACCAAGGCGCCCATCAGCAACCCCATCTCACCGCGACTCGGGGTGGCCATTCCGCTTTCTGAGAATGAACGCGTGCATGTAAATTATGGCTGGTATTATCAAATGCCGCCGTTGTATTATCTGTATACCAACTCCGACCACCAGCTAAATGGCTACCTGCCCATTATCGGAAATGTTGATCTGAAGCCAATCAAAACCACCACTGCGGAATTCAGTTACAAACGCCTGATTTCTGACGATTGGTTTTTTATGCTGACCGGTTTTGTAAAACAATTCAAGAATTTAGTAGATACCCAGACCTTTATACTTCCGGATAGTCTTCGAACTTTGGAAACCTCACCGGTGGGTTTTTCGAGGTACTCCAGCTCGGCATTTGGCAAAGCTACGGGTTTTGAAGTCAGCCTGCAGAAACGATTTACCAAAGAATTATCAACGCGAGTAAGCTATACCTACCTCAAAGCGAACGGCACCAGTTCTGCGGCAGAAGATGAGTTCAATCGGGCTATTATTGGAGCGCCTCCAAAAGGAAAACCCCAATTCCCATTAAGCTGGGATCAGCGACACTCGTTTATTCTGAATGCGGATTTTGAAACGCGCCAGTTCCATGTAAACGCTTTTTATCGCCTCTTCAGCCCCCTGCCGTTTACGACGCCCGGCAGCCCCGTACCCAATAACGCCAGATTATCCTGGCGCAATATCTTCGACATCAAAGTTTCAATAAAAAGCTGGCGATTGCTGGGGGGCAAACTTTTTCCGTTCTTCGAAATCCGCAATCTGTTTGATGAAAAAAATATCATCAATCCGAGCGATGATACCGGAATTCACGCGTATCGCTTGTTCGATCCGATTAATTCCAACTTCGGAAGGCGACTGCGCGCGGGTGCGTCGTTAGAATTTTAATTGACAATACCAACAAAAAAGCCTGCCGGGGCATCCACCTCGGCAGGCTTTTTTATTTTTAAGGCTCTAGTTAGAAGAGCTAAACCGCTAATCAGCGCAAATCAACGCCAATGGTTTTGTCGGCTATGTTATATTCGCGTTAATTCACGTTTATTAGCGGTTAAAGCTTCAGTCAGGGTGAGCTACTTGACGTATTTTTTATAGCGCGCGTTAATTCTGCCCCAGTGCAAATTGTTCAAAAAGTTGTCGATGTATTTGGCGCGACCCGGACCGTCTTTGTGATAATAGGCATGCTCAAACACATCGCAGGAGATCAATGGAATGCCGCCCCAGATCGCCCCGTACTGATGTTCGTCCACTAACACGTTCAGGAGTCGCTGAGAGTAAAGCGCGTCGTAAACCAGCAATCCCCAGCCGCTGAGTTTCGCGGCAATCGCCGAGGCTTTGAAATCGGCTTTCCATTTATCCACTGAGCCGAAATGTTTTTCAATAGCGGCCTTAACCTCCGGGCCTTTGTTAATATCGCCGTCGCCGCCCAGGACCTCCCAGTAGACATCGTGCAGCAATGCGCCGGAATGATTCCAGGTGAACCGCCGTTTCAATTCTCCGATGTCGCTCCAGTTGCCGTTCGCCGCGGTGGGATCCGCCTTCTCCAATCCCTGTTCAATTTTGTTGAGAAAAGTCACATACCCTTTGTGATGGGTGTTGTAATGCCAATCGGTGGTCTCCGGCGAAACCACATCTTTTAACAGCTTTTTAGCCTCCTCATCAGAGTATGGTCGGGAATTGAATTTCCATTCATACGCCATGACGTTACCTCCTTATATTAAATTTTAATTTTGTTTGGACAACTTTTAACATGCTGAGAAATAATTTAGAATTAATTTTCTTTTAGTCAATCAATTTGAAAGATTTTTTGATTAAGCTTTGGAAGTCGGCGACTGTGTCGCCGGGACGCTGACATAGTCACGCACTCCACTCACTTCAGGCGGGTAAACCGCAGTGGCCAGGGGTCGCGAAGAATTCGTTTTCTAAACTCGCTTTCGTCGACGTGGTATTTGAACGCCTTGCGGCCGTTGATAAAGACTACAGGAATTTGCTCTTTAAATTCTTCAAACAGCGCGGCGTGCTGAGTAATATCGACTTCGGAGATTTCGAACGGAATTTCTTTTTGAATCTTTACAAGAAGCGCTTTGGCCTCGTCGCAGAGATGGCAGTCGGGTTTGGAGTAAATCTCAACTTTTATTTTTGGTCTGTTCTTTCTTAACAAATTCATCGAAGGTCATATTTTTTTCGTACCAGCGCCCGACTAAAAATTTTAAAATCAGAGAAAACCTGTCCGCCGGAATAAAACCCGGCACTTTGGCAATCAGCTCGCCTTTTTCATTCATAAATGCCGTGGTCGGAAATCCGGTAACGCCGAACATCATGCTGAGTTCGCGACCGGAATAACTCGCCCCTTTAAATTTGAAGCGCTCGTTGGTTTCGGCATTGAGCTTGGCCATAATCACATTCTGGCGCGCAAACGCGACGACTGCGCTGTTGCCATAGGTGTCTTTGTCCATCACTTTGCACCAGTGGCACCAATCGGTGTAAATATCAATCACCAGCAGCTTCTTTTGCTTTTGCGCCAGCTCCAACCCTTTGTCAAACGTAAACCACTCGATGACCGGGGTTTTCTTTTTTTGGGTCCCAGCTGACAAAGACGGCGATCCCATTGCAAGAAACGCCGACCAAACCGCGACGAAAATTACAGTTCGCTTCATACTCGCCTGATTATTCCTTTTATCGCACGATCGCCAATTTTCCAATTACTTCTTTTTGCGAAGCCTCTGAATTGCCTAGCGAGCGCGCAACCAATTTATAAAGATACACGCCGTTGGCCGGAAGATCGCCGGCCTGGTCGCGGCCATCCCAATCGATCATGTTAAACCCCGCGCGTGCAAATTGGCGTTCTACGGTTTGAATCAACTGGCCGGCGACCGTGTAAATTTTGATAGTCACTTCGGCATCCTGATTGGATATAAACGTGAAGGTGGTGTTTTGCGCAAACGGGTTGGGGTAATTCATCACTTCGCACAGTACCAGACCCTCTTCATAAACCACCAGTACATCAATGGTCGCAGTGGATGAGTTGTTGGCGTTATCCCAGGCTTTCACCACCAGCTTGTGGCGCACCTGGCCGGCGGCGCCGTGGCACGAGACAGCTCCATCCGCGTCTTCGCGGTCCGCGTCGAGGCACGAGACTTTTCGTCCCGCAATATCGACTTCTTCCGGAAAGGCGAGCGGAAACTCCACCGTGCCGCGCAGGTGATCGCCTTCTTTAAACTGGAACAGGTCGGTCAGGTCAATGCTGCTGATGCCGAGGAAGCGATTCAATTCCGAAAGACAGGTTTCTGCATCAGGGTCGATACTCAAGGTCAGCCGATGGCCAATCTCGCCGGCGATGTTGATACCGCTGACTGCATCCTCCAGTTCCACCACCAAAGTGGCGGTCTCTCCAACAATTTCGCCCGAAGCAAAATTTTCCTGGCCTTTAAAATAAACTTTAATTTCAGGCCCTTGAGTGTCAACGAGGATAGCCGAGGAACTGCTGACCTGAATATTTTCGCGGGAGCCCGAGCCATCGGACTCGTCATTCCAAACATACGCACTGATGCGCGCGAGATTGCCGCCATAAGAAATATCTTTGGGCACAATGAACCGCGCCGTGAAGCGGCCGTTCTGCACCGCCACCGTGCCGCGATAGATGGAGTTGCCGGGCAAAAAGTAACTCTGCGTGGAGCCGGCTTCGGGAACGTGTCGCACAAATTTTTTGGAATCAAACGTATTCATGAGCGCCTTGCCGTTAAAATCGCTCCAGAGCTGACCGTCGCGTCGGACTTCGCCCGAGACTTCGATGGTGCTGAGGGCGAGAATAGAGTCGGGGGTCATCGAGGTGATGACCGCCTGGTATTGGGGAACCGCCAGACGCAGCGTAGGATCGCCATAGAGATGAAATTTTTCGTCGTTAATCTGGTTGCGGTTAATGCGCCGGCGCGCATACAGGAAGGCATCGCCCAGGCGAGCGGTGGCTCCGGACGAATTAAACAACCCCTCGTAGAAAGACACATTAAAAGAAAAATTACTCGAAGAAAATACCAGCCGAGCCGACGACAGGATCGCGATGGCGCCGCGTCGTTCCGCCAGCAACAGCTCCTCGGCCTGGCTCTGCCGCTGGGGGTTATCATACAAAGCCCAGTCGCAGGTGGCGGCGACATAGAGGGGCAACTTGTCAAAATTCTGAACGCGTTCGTTATCCGTTTGTTCAAATACCGCCTCGTGCGCCCACACGGTGGAATTGCCGTGCCCGATGTAATTCACAACCAGCGTGCCTTGATTAATCTGGCGCAGCAACGCCTCCTTCGCCGCGGGTTTACGCACCCCGCCCACGGAAGCATTCACCACTTTGGGGAATTCGGAAAGATAAATTTTTTCGATATCAAATCGGCCCAGGAAATCGGCCTCCGCAATGTTTTCGGTTTGATTGATGTGCACGACATCCACCGAACTCGGGTTGCCGTTGCCAATCAATTCGTCATCGCCCACCACGGTGATGGTGTTGCGCCAACCGCCAAACTGTGGCTGGGTCTCGTAGGCGATTATTTTATCGACCGCGTTCCGAGCGTCGGTCAACGACTGCGCGTTGATCCGACCAATGGCCATATCCATGAAGGCGTCATCACCCGACACGTAGGTATACCAACTATCGCTGGTGCGGCTTTCGAGCTCGGCCAATTCGTTGGAGATTAGCAGCTCGTCCGTCTGAAACGTGGGAATCCAGTTGGCATCTCCGCGGTTGATAATATTTTTGTAATCGTAATCGCCGTCGCCCAGCAGTAGCACATAAAGCGGTTTCGGCGCCCAGGCGTCGAAGGCATATTTCAAAAAATCACGAATAGCGGTGGGGTCAGCCAGGCCACCCGAAAAGTTGGCATACACGTCCGAAATGCGCGCCACCTCGGTGATCAGGCGATTATCCGGGCTGCCGTTTTCGCGCAAACTCTCCAGCCGCAGCGCTTCCGAATGAAAATCATCGTGCGTGATAATGACGAACTCTCCGCCCAGACCGGCGGCGCGCAAATCAGTAAATTCCACCCGCTCGAGATTTTGGATGGACTTATATTTCGATGGCTCCAGCACCAGATAGCGTTTGGGCTGGCTGGGTACTTGTAGATCGGCAAACGTCAACTGCCCATTGCGCAGGTTCAAATTCACAAAGTGCCGGACGTTGGCGAAATCGGTAACATCAAAAAGCTCTGGGGTGCTGGTGGTGAGATTGCTGATGCGATAGGTTTGCAGCCCGGTGTCGGGAAATACGGTAAACGCCAGTTGGTTGTCCACGGCGTTTAACTGCGCCGTGTAAAGCAACTCAAACCAATCCAGGTAAGCCAGGCCGTTGTTGGTCGAATGGGAGTAAGCAAACGTAACGGAGTTGGCGCCGCTGCGAAGGACATTCGGCTGCTCCAGCGCAAACAACCCGGTTCTCATGATCAAATATTGGTCAAACGCCGGACGCGAGCCGCTGAACTGGCGGTTGCCGAGTACCTGGTCGTTCACCGAGATCGCGAAGCGATGAATGCCCTCGTTCGACGATGCAAACCGAACTTGCAACTGAGCACGATCAGCAGCCTCCGCGTTCGGCAAGTTTAACGTATAACTCTGCTGCTGCCCCAGCTCAGAAATGGAAAATTGTCTTCCAAAAAAGTTCAACCCGGAACGCAGCGGATTGTTCAACTCCTCCTCCACAAACGCCAACCCCTGATAGGTGTCGCGAATAATACTGCCGGGTTGGCCGGCGCTCACGTCGGTCATGCGTTTGCCATCTTGCAAGCTGCCTTCCAGTGAAAGCCAGTAGACGTTGTCATTGGTAACGCGATTGATATAGTGAGAGAATTTTCTCGTCCCCGAATTATATTGCCGTCCCTGCACCCCCTGGCCATAGAAAAGAATGTAATCGCCGCGATCAAAACGGCCGTCGCTGACGCCCACTATGATAATAGCATTCTCAATCAACCCGTCGGGACGAGGGGCATTGCTATTTTGCGGAACCTCGCGGCCGCCGTTATTAAACAGCCGAATTTGGGCGGGATTAATTCCGGCTAGTGCGATGCCCTTGGACTCCAGCAGCGCCCCGTCGATTTTATACATCCCTTCGTCCCCAACCGTGAATTTGTACAACGTTTCGCCGGCCTGGATCGTCGACTGCTTTTGCGACCGGATTCCGACCTCCGGTTTCCGCCACGCTCGCGCTTGGTCATAATTCAGCAGCATGATTTTATAGGCGGTCTCCTCGGAACCCGATTGCGGCAGCAGCACGAACGAACCGCCCATTTCGCCGCCGACAAATTCTATTTGCAGCACAATGCGATTGTATTTGACGATTTGATTTTTATCCGGCAAATATTGCGCACCCGCAACCTGAACCACCGCAATTTGCTGCTGGCGAAAAAACGCCGGTGGGTCGATCGTTACCAACTCGAGGGGAAAAGGTTGAGAGGCGTTGTAAATTTGCGCGGCGGGAACATAGTCTTTCTGCGGCCAATCCTCAACTTTCTTAATTTGAGGATGCGGCAGCAATTTAACGTCCGCCAGTGTCTCCGACTCCGTTTCAATGACGCGCGCCATAACATCGGCCCCGACCGGGATGCCCAGCACCGCCACATGATACGGAATTTGCGGCGCGCCCGGCTCGTCAATCAAGTTTGCACCCTCGAAATCAATTAGGGCAAACTCCTCGCCGTTGAGGGGAATCGCGTGCACCCTCCACTCGTGCACCGAAAACTCCACTGTAAGACGACGCGCCTCGGCGCTCAAAATCTGAATACGTTGACGACTTTTACCCTGGCCCCAAACCAGGGTAGCAAAAGAAAGCGAAACGATAATAGCGCAGAGAAGAACTTTTGTCAGCTTCATTACGGCTTTCTAACTCCTAATCACTGCTCCTTGATTAAAAAAATAAATAGCAAAGCCAGAACGGCCACCAAACTGTACATGATCAGCAGAAAGGTCCGCGGCGGCTGCACGAACACGATTTCATACCCCAGACCCAGGCAGCTTAAGCCCGCATAGGCCAAACCTTTGAACTTATGCTTGTTCAATGAACACCAATTTAAATGAACACCAAACGCTGGAAATTTCTTCCCGCGGATTAAAGCGGCTGCAATATAAGAATTTTACCGGAAAGATTAAAATTAATTTTGAGGAATTCCAAAATTTATTTGCCACGCAGGAGCGCGGCCTTCCCTTCGTAAGCCCGGCGATGGACTTTCAAGTCCTGAATCTCGACGCGCATGGCGCGAATCCGTTCCATCACCCGGTTCAT
>Ga0247727_10014955_pt1 | contig 12812 bp, 4 predicted proteins | sample WisWelCaveWW1625_FD_202498 | JGI IMG/M metagenome (GOLD analysis project Ga0247727, IMG submission 202498) | Biofilm microbial communities from Wishing Well Cave, Virginia, United States - WW16-25 | ecosystem: Environmental > Aquatic > Deep subsurface > Groundwater > Cave microbial mat | place...
ATCGTGGCGCTCATCGGGACCGGCGGCATGGGCGCCGTCTACAAGGCCCGGGACTCGCGCCTGGACCGCACGGTCGCGATCAAGACCTCGAAGGAACAATTCGGCGAGCGGTTTCGCCGCGAAGCGCAGGCCATTGCTTCGCTGAACCATCCCCACATCTGCACGTTGTACGACGTCGGGCCGGACTACCTGGTGATGGAGTACATCGACGGCGCGCCGCTCGATGGACCTCGCCCGGTGGAGGAAACGCTCCGGCTGGCCGCGCAGATTGCCGAAGCGCTCGAGCACGCGCACCGCCACGGCGTTGTCCACCGCGACCTGAAGCCCGCCAACATCCTGGTGAACAAGTCCGGAGTGAAGGTGCTTGACTTTGGGCTGGCGAAACTGACCCGCGAACCGCAGGCCGGCGGCAGCGATGAGACGCACCACCTGACGCTGACCGAGCAGGGTGTGGTGATCGGCACGCCGCGCTACATGGCGCCGGAACAAGTGGAGGGTAAGCAAGCCGACGCCCGCACCGACGTGTTCGCCTTCGGCCTGGTGCTCTACGAGGTGCTGGCGGGCAAGCCGGCCTTCGAGGGCCAGTCTCAGACCGCGCTCATGGCGGCGATCCTCGCGAAAGAGCCCGAGCCGGTCACCAGCCTCCAGCCGCTGGTTCCGCCCGCGCTCGCCCACCTGATCCGGACCTGTCTGGCCAAGGATCCCGACGAGCGCCGCCAGACGATGCACGACGTGCTGCTCGAGCTGCGCTGGATCGCCGAGGGCGGCTCGCAGGCGGGGATCGCCAGGCCGGTCATCGAGCGGCGCAGGAATCGGGAGCGCCTCGGTTGGGCCCTGGCGGCCGTGATGACGCTAGCGGCGGTCCCGCTGGCGTTCGTGCATTTTCGCGAGAAGCCTCCCGAGGCGCGCATGGTCCGCTTCTTGGCGCCGCCGCCTGAGAAGGACACCTTTGTCTGGTGGGACGTGCCGGCCCTGTCGCCCGATGGAGGCAAGATCGCTTTTGTCTCCGCGGCCGGCGGGAGAGGTCAGCTCTGGGTCCGATCTTTGGACTCACTGGAATCCAAGCCGCTTCCCGGCACCGATGGAGCCAACTCCCCGTTTTGGTCGCCGGACAGCGGATCAGTGGCATTTTTTAATGGCAGCAGGCTCCTGAAGGTCGACGTCAATGGCGGCTCGCCGATGCCGCTGTGCGCGGCGAGCGGCACTGTCAGTGGCGCCTGGAACCGCGACGGCGTCATCCTGTTCAGACCCAAAACGGGGCCATTGCACCGGGTTTCCGCCGCCGGAGGCGATGCAACTCCCGTGCTCGAGCTGGACCGGTCCCGCCAGGAAGTCGACCAGCGTTCGCCTCAGTTCCTTCCTGACGGACGCCGATTCATCTATTTGTCGATAGGTCCGATTCCTGGCCATACCGGGATCTACCTGGGGACCCTCGATTCCAAACAAGTCCGCCGCGTAGCTGCCTCTGAATCGGCAGCGATTTTTGTTCCTCCCGGTTTCCTGCTTTTCGGGCGTCAGGACACCGTCGTGGCCCAACTCGTCGACCCGGAAACCTTGGAAGCCCGTGGTGAGGTCTTCCCGATCGCGAGGCCCGTCGGACAAAACGCTGGACAACGGCGCTACTACTTCACGGCATCCGAAAACGGCGTTTTGGCCCACGTCGGTGGGCTCATCGGCGACAGCCAGTTGGTTTCGTACGACCGCAACGGCATGCGCCGCGTTGTCATGGCGGAGCCCCGCCGCCTCACACAAATCCAGTTGTCGCCGGATGAGAAACGCGTCCTGGCGCAGATCCCTGACCCCAAGACTGTGTCCCACGATCTCTGGCTGCTCGAGTTGGCCAGCGGGATTCTGTCCCGCATGACGTCGGACCCCGCCAATGATACGGACGGCGTCTGGTCCCCGGACGGCAGCGAGATTCTTTTCAGTTCCAACCGTAAGGGAACCCACGACCTGTACCGGATGGTGATCGGCGGAGGAGACGAGCGGTTGGTGTACGCCTCCGATGAATCAAAATACGCCGAACGATGGCTCAAGGATGGGACGGTCACGTTTGTCAATCAGGATGGCAAATCGTTCCTCCGGCTTCGGCTCGAGGATGGGAGCAAGCCGGAAATGCTGCTCAGAACCGACTATTTCAAGGATGAACCGCGGGTGTCGCCGGACGAGCGGTGGGTGGCCTATAGCACCGACGAATCGGGGCGGTGGGAGGTCTACGTAGCCACCTTCCCCGGATACAGGGAGCGGCGCCAGGTCTCGGCGGGCGGCGGCGTACAGGCCCACTGGCGGCAGGATGGAGGGGAGTTGTTCTACATAGGCCTGGAAGGCGGCCTGTACACAATGGATGTGAAGAGGGGACCGCGCATCGAGACCGGGGTTCCGCGACTGCTGTTCCAGACACGGCTCAGGCCTGACCACAGGTTCGATCAATACGCAGTGGCGGGCCAGGGTCAGCGATTTTTGGTGATGGAGCCGGTGGAAGGCGAGAGCCGGCCGATCACCGTGACCCTGAACTGGACCGCGGGCTTAAGGAAATGAGATGACCCAGCCCCCGCTAACTAACGTCGGCCGATATTCGAGTCGGTGCTGGCGGAGGTCAAAGCCTCCAAAGCCGCCCGGCGCTGACAGAAAGCACGCGGTCAACGCACCGCGATTGTGACCACGCGACTGGACTGGTTCGCCTCGGTCAACACTAATGGCACGGCGTCGCCAGGGGCGACCCCCGCGGGCACCGCTACGTTCACCTGGTACAGCCCGGTGAATCCCGGCGTCAATCCGGCGAACGCGACAGCGGCGGAGACGCCGCCGATCGTCACGGTGACAGGCCGAACCGTGCTCGACAGGACGTCGAACGGCGCCGCCTCTCCTGCCCGAATCGCGGGATTGACGACGCCCAAACCGGTGCAGTAGATCACCAGCACGTTGCCCGCCGAGGCCGGCGTTCCCGGCTCCGGAAAGAACTGCGAGTTGTCGGCTCTGACGGCGACAACCACGGCCTGGCCGGTTCCGGACTGATCCCGGGTGAATACGCCCGGCTGCGCTTCGGCAATGACGACGGATTCCGGAGCGGAAACGGCCGTGCCACGCCGGAGAAGGAGCTGGTGGGGGACGTTCGGGGCCAGGTCGGACGGCAGTACGGCGTTCAACTGGCCGTCGCTTGCAAAGAACAATGGAATGAGCCTTCCGGAGATGATCCCCTGGGTCCCGCCCAGAGAGGTCGGCAAAGGAAGGCTTTCCGCCACGGCCGCCCCGGTGGCCAGGCCGGCGCCGAAGATCGTGATGAAGCTGCCGGGCGCAAGAGCGGTGTTGGGCGCGAAACTGGCCGAGTTGAAAATTCCGCCGCCGGCGATCAGAGGCACACCCGGATTGGGCTGCACCGAGCCGCCGATCCCCGCTGTTCCCGCGATGTCCGGATTCGAGGTCTGCGCTTGCGCCTCGATGGAAATTTGCGAATTCCTGGTGTTTCGCGCCGGCCAGGTTCCCGACCATCTTCCGTCGCGCAGAGACAGCAGCGCCAGAGGAGGATCGCCGTTGGAAAAGCTGACCGTAAGGCTGCCCTGGCGCATGGGGTCGCCGCAATCGTCGACCACGCGCAACTGGATCGGCGTCGGCCAGGCGGCCGGCGTCATGAAGTCCTGCCCGAGAAGCGTGAAGACTGGCAGCAATCGCGTGGGAACGCATCCGCCCGCCGTGCGGGTGGCGGTGGTGGTTATGGCGCCCGGCGCCAGCACCAGCAACAGGCTAATCCTGCGAGGCCCGTTCTCCCCGACGATCTGGATCCGCAGCTCGGCCGGATAAGTGCCCACGGCCAGGCCGGCCAGCGTGGGCTGCAATACCACTTGCGCAGTTTGGCCCGAGGCGATCATACCGTTGGCGGGCTGGAAAGTGAACCAATTTGGACCTGAGAAGAAGCTGGCGCTGGCGATGAAAGTCAACGGCTGGAGCCCGGTGTTCGAAATGACGACATTCTGGGAAGCCACGTTGGGCCGCGCGGGATCACCCACAAAGATCAGCCCGGTCGGGCCCACGTTCGCGGAGGGAGCGGCCGTGGGGGCGGCGATTGACAGTACCACCAGCACCGATTGCGGGGAGTTGGGAACGCCCGCCGCCGCGATTTCCACTTGCCCGTAGTAGTCGCCAGCGGCAAGCCCGGCGGGGTTGACTCGCACCGTGACGAAAGGAGAATTCAAGTCGGTGCTGGTGCCGTTCGCCGGAGTGGCCGACAGCAAGCCCGGCCCGCCCGACACCGTCGACGTCGACGCCGTCCAATTGAAACTGCCCACACTTTGGTTGATGACGGCGAATGTTTGCGCGGGCGGCGCCGGTCCGCCGGCGATGGCCTGGAAGGTAAGTCCGGTTGGAGAAAGAGCGAGCAGCGATGGGCTCGCTGCGATCGACAAGGTGACATTAATGTCGAAGCTTTCTCCGGTGCCGGCACGGATCGAGATGGTTCCGGTGTACGTTCCCGCATTCAAGCCCGCGCCGTCGGCGGTGACCAGCAGCGATACCGGCGTGGTATCCGTCGCGGTTCCGCCGGTCGCGGACAACGAGAGCCAGGAGCCCACTTGCGTCGTCGCGCTGGCCGTGAAGGTCAGTTGCCCGCCGCCCGAGTTGCGAACCGTCAGGCGCCTGTTGGACACCAGGTTGGCGGAGGTGACATTGAACGTCAACGCCGGCTGATCCACCGCCAGGGCCGGGTTGGCGGCCTTCACGCGCAAGACGACGCCGATAATCACCGTGGGAGGAGTGGCGCCAGGGGCGTTTATGTTGACGGCGCCCACGTAGTCGCCCGGCGCGAGCCCGGCGGGGTTGACAGAGATTCTGAGCACGGCAGGCGTGGCGCCCATCGCCGGCGCGACCGAAAGCCACCCCGTTGTCGCCGTGGCGCTGAAGTTCAGTATGCCGCTGGTGCTCAACAGATTGACATTCTGAACTGCTGCCGCGGCCGCGCCTTGGGTGAATGTGAAACTCAGCGAGGCCGCGCTCAGCGACAACCCCTGTGCCAACGGAGCCAACGCTTGATTCACATTGAAAACCGTTCCCGAGTAGGCGTTGGCGTTGGAGATCCTTATCCGCCCGACTCGCGCCGCCAGTGTGGTGTTCGGCCCCACGACGTAATTAACGTTTCCAACACCGGTTGGGAACTGAGCGGGCGGGATCAGAGCAACAAAACTGTCCAAAGACGCCGACTGCGATGCGCAGGTGTTCGCCGGATTGATGGTCCAGGCGACGTTGCCGTTCCCTCCCGTGGCCGGTACGGCGGCGTTGGTGGGAGTCAACAAGAACGGACCCGCCGGGCAGCCACCCTGGCTGTGGACGGTCGACAGGCGCGTACCCACAATCATTAGAGCCACCGCCGCGAGGCACAAGCCCAAATGCCGGAGGCTGCAAAATGTGGCCATGTAGCGTTTCATGAGACGGTTCAGGGATGATAACATGCGGCGTGTCGCGACTCTTCCGGGGGGGCTTCGCCATCTCTGTAACCGGCTTGGCGGTTCTCGCCGTACGCGCCGCGCTTTTGCCGTGGCTGGCGGTTCCTGAGCCGTCCGTGCCGGACGAATACAGCTACCTCCTGATGGGGGACACTTTCGCCTCCGGGCGGCTGAGCAATCCCGCGCATCCGTTGTGGGTCCATTTCGAGACCATCTTTGTCTTGCATCAACCAACCTACGCCTCCGTCTATCCAGTGGCGCAGGGCGTCATACTGGCCGCCGGCAAGAGGCTGCTCGGCCATCCCTGGCTGGGCGTCTGTCTCAGTGTGGCCCTGATGTGCGGCGCCATCTGCTGGATGTTGCAAGGCTGGCTTCCGGCGAGGTGGGCGCTGCTCGGCTCTTTTTGTTCGGTGCTGCAACTGGGACCGGCCAGTTACTGGATGAACAGCTATTGGGGCGGTGCGCACGCGGCGCTCGGGGGTGCGCTGGTGATAGGGGCCCTGCCGCGGCTGGCGGTCCGCCGGAAAACGCGCGATTCGATCCTGCTCGCCCTCGGCCTGTGCGTTCTCGCCAACAGCCGTCCCTACGAAGGCGCCGTTGTGTGCCTGCCGGCGCTGGGATTTCTGTTAACGCGCAAGCTGTCGTGGAAGTGGTTCTGGGCGCCGGTGGCGTTGATCCTGGCCGCGAACTTCGCGCTCATGGGGTTGTACTTCTCGCGGGTAACGGGCAAGTTCTGGAAGCTGCCGCAGCAGGAGTATATCGAGCAGTATGGCGCTTCGGCGACTTTCCTCTGGCAAACGGCCCCGCCGGAGCCGGCCTTCCGCCATTCGGCGCTTCAGGATTTCTTCCTGGTGCAGCGCGCCGAGGCGCTCGCATACCAAACCACCGGCGGAGCGGCCGGAGCGACGCTCGGCCGCTTCAGCACCGTGGCCGGCTTTTACCTCGGGCCTCTGATGCTCCTGCCGGTGCTGAGCATCCCGCTGCTGAGGAGAAAAGGCAAGACCCGGTTCCTCGCGCTTACCGCCGCAAGTGTTTTCTTCGCGATATCTCTGACCGGCTATCACATGAAACACTATGCGGCCCCGATGACTTGCGTGCTGATTGCTCTGGCCATGCAGTCGCTGCGATATTTGTCCGTGCTGCGGCGCTGGGGCAACCCCGTCAGCAGACTATTGCTGCCGGTTGTTCCTTTGATTCTGATGTTTCATTTCTACCAGCAGGTCGCCTCGAGCGTGGCTCGGTCCGCCGCCCCTGGCCGCACGGCGGTGGAAAAGCAACTTCGACGGCAAAGCGGATCTCATCTGGTGTTTGTTCGCTATGCGCAGTTGCACAACGTGGGCACGGAATGGGTCTACAACGCCGCCAACATCGACGGCGCCCCGATTGTCTGGGCGCGGGATATGGGGCCGGAGCGGAATCGGGAGCTCATCGATTACTTTCCGTCGCGTAGTGCGTGGCTCGCTTCTCCCGAGGCGCCGGCGCCATTGCGGCCTTATTGACTTCGCGCGAGGGACTTTCGAAGACGACAAGCTGAAGCATGTCCTACACCGCGCATGTCGTGGCGCATGTTTCAGCTTGCGACGGACTCTTACCACCGGCGGCTAACGCGCGCCAGCCGTGGTCATGATATCGCCTTCCAGTTGATCCACCTGACCGTAAGCGATCCACCGCCCGTCGGGCGACACCGTCAGCCCCAACCCAAAGTGAAACTGCTTGTCGGCGGGGAGCTTCGCCTGCATGCGAAGCCGGCCCCCGTTCCACTCGTGCAACTGAAGCGTGGGACCCGCGTCGCCGTCCGGCTGGATGAGATAAATACCGGCGGGTGTCAGCGCCCACAGTCCGAAGATCCCCAGCGGCAGTACTTCGGTGGCCGCCCCTCCGCCCGACGGCACGCGCCAGACGCCGGGTGGCACGAGCTTGGTGTAGTAGACGAAGCGCCCGTCGGAGGACTCGAGCGCCTCGTAGCCTCCGCCTTCGGTCACTCGCACGGCGGCGCTCCCTTCGGCCGCCATTCTCCAGACCTCCCAGGAGCCCACGCGATTCGAGGCGAAATAGATGAACTTCCCGTCCCGGGACCAGGTGGCGCGGGCTTCGTCGGAGACCTCGCGGGTCAGCCGGCGCGGGGAGCCGCCGACAGCAGAAATGGAATAGACATCCCAGTTGCGATCGACGAAGGCGTGGAACGCGATCCGCAGTCCGTCCGGTGACCAGCTCGGGGCCCGGATCAACGAGCCGCCCATTTCCGTCAGCGCGATGGCGTGGTTCCCATCGGGGTCGGAAACCCATAGCTCGGGAACCCCCGACCGGGTCGAGATGAAGGCGAGTCTGAGGCCGTCGGGAGAATAGGCTGGACTGTCGTCGCCGCGAGTGGATCCGACCAGCTTGCGGGGCGGTTGCCCGGTGACTGTCGATTCCGGACCGGGCATGCGCCAGATATTGGTGTCTTCGAACCGCTGCTCGTAGACGAGCCGGCCGTCGGAGCGCGCGATCGAAATATGGGAGGCGCCGTCGGGCACGCCCGGCGCCCGGGCGGGAGATCCTCCCTTCACCGGAAGACTCCACAGATTGAGCGGTCCGGCTCGATTCGAAGTGAAGTAGATCGAGCGCCCTTCACGCGACCAGTCCAGACCCTCGATCGATCGCTCGTCGAAGGTAAGCCGTATCGGCTCCCTGGCCGGAAGACCGTTGTCGTCGAGTGACAGCCGGTAGAGATCGCCGGCGCCAAAACTCCGCAGCCGCACGAACACGAGCGCCTTCGAGTCCGGAGAAAAGACGGGCCGGATGTCACCGTAACTCGAACCGGCGGGCGACGTCAGCTTTCTCTTTTCCCCGCCCGGCAGACGGATCAGCGCAATCGAATACGGCTTTTCGGAAGCCTCGCGATCGGAAATGGCCAACCATCGGCCGTCGGGCGACAGCGACATCGGTGCACCGAAGTTCGTCGCTTCCGTCACGTGCCGGGTGGTCCCGCCGAGCGCGGGAACCATCAGGATTTCACCGCGATTGCTCGAGTTCCGGTCGAAATGTTGCCGGATGAACACCACGTGCTTCCCGTCGGGCGCCCAGGCCGGGCAGCACTCTGGCGCCGGATCGTCGGTCAGCCGCAGCGGCCCTCCGGCGCCGATCAATTGCACGAAAATGTCGGGATTGCCGGCATCGTCGCCGTCCCACACGAAGGCGACCTGCTTGCCGTCGGGTGAAACCGCCGGCTCCGCCTCCCGACCGGGAAAGCTCGTCACCGGTTCCGGCGTCCCGGGAGCGCCGGCGATGTCTGTTTCGATCGAGCGTATTCCGAGCAGCAGGCCGGCCGCGACCAACATGCCGGCGAGCCGGGCCGCCCACCAACGCCTCGGCCGCGCCGCGTCTTGGGTAACGGCAGCCGGAATGACGCTCGTGCCCTTGGCGGCCTCATCCTTGATTTCCTCGAGCGCGATTCTCACGTCGTCAATGTGCTGGTAGCGGCGGTCGGCTTCCTTTCGCAGACATCGCCCCACGATCCGCTCGAGCTCGGGCGACACATCAGCGAGGAGCTCGCGCACCGGACGGGGCTCATCGCGAAGAACCGAAGACATCGCCACCGCCGGCGAAGAACCGGTAAAGGCCCGCTGCCCGGCAATCATTTCATAGAGCACGATGCCGAAGCTGAAGATGTCGGACCGGGTGTCCAACACCTGTCCCTCGACCTGCTCCGGCGACATGTAGCCGGCCGTGCCGAGAATCGCGCCATCCCTGGTTCTGACGGGCCCGTCGTCGATGGCGGTCAGCGTCGTGATCCCGGAGGGAGGCCCGACGGCCGGACCCAGCTTGGCGAGGCCGAAATCGAGCAGCTTGATCAGACCGTCGGACCGAACCATGATATTGGCGGGTTTCAGGTCCCGATGGATGATCCCGGCCGAATGCGCCCGGCCCAGGCCGCTGGCGATCTGGATGCCGTAGTTCAATACCTGAGTCGCCGGCAGGCCGCGGCCCGTGCGATGGACCGAGACCGCGATCCTTTGTGCCAGCGTCTCGCCCGGCACGTACTCCATCACGATCGAGTCGACGCCATCCTGCTCGGTGATTTCGTGGATGGTAATGATGTTGGGATGATTCAACGCCGAGGCCGCCCGGGCCTCCTGGAGGAATCGCTGTCGTCGCTGCCGGTTCCCTCTGTCGCCGCCTGGCAGGATCTTGATGGCGACCACTCGCCCCAGTCGCGCATCCAGTGCCTTGTAGACCACACCCATGCCGCCCTCGCCCAGCTTCTCCAGACGCTGGTACTGGTTGATAACAGCCGGGAACATCGGCCGGGTTGCCATGGCTTGCCTCTCGAGCTGAAGGGCGGACTTCGTCTCACTCATTCAGGGCAAGCCGAGTGCCAAACCGACTAAACGCCTCTTGGCAGCCGCCGCTGTTGGGGCTGAACGACTTACCGGTTTGCCGGGCCACCCGGCCGCTCAGGCTCTCTATCCGTATGGATAGAGAAACTATCTTTTCCGAACGGCGGTGTTAGAATGCCTGGTGCGATTGCATCGGCCGTTTCCGGCGCCCCGGCCGCTCCTGGCGTTCCTTTACCTGCTTGCTTTGGCCGCTTTGAGCATTTACTTGTGCCGCGAGGTCTTCCTCCGCGAGCACACCGGATACATGAACTCGATGCACGGGTTCTGGATGGCGATCTCACGGCTGGCTGGCGCGCACTGGCTGGTCCCCGCCTGGTGGCCGTACTGGGACGGCGGAATGCCTTTCGAGCATACCTACGCGCCGCTGGTTCCCGCCGCCACCAGATGTATCGCCGGTCTCTCCGGCGCATCGATCTCACGGGCCTTCCATGCGCTGGCCGGTTTTATCTACTGCCTTGGCCCACTGACGATGTTCATCATGGCGTGGAGGCTGTCGGCCGCGCCGGGCTATGGCTTCGCGGCCGCCGTCGCTTACTCGCTCACCGCGCCCGCTCAATTGCTCGCTCCCGAGGATCGGTTCCGATGGGGTTCGGTTGGGGACGCATGGCGGCTTTATCTGAACTTTGTCTGGGACGAAGCGCCCCACCTCCTGGCGCTCGCGCTGGCGTCAATCGCGATGATTTTCCTGGCGAGATTGCTCGCTGACGGCCGGCGGCGGCGCGACTGGCTGCTCGGGGTCGTGTTTGCCGCTGGCGCCGTCCTCGCCAACCCCTTCGGCTTTACCATCCTCGCCATGGCGGCGGTGTCGTTGTGGCTGGCGTCGGGAGCGCGCCGGCACGGGCTCGTCCGGATGCTCGCCGTCGGCGTCGTGGTCTACCTGTTGGTCTCGCCGTTTTATCCGCCGTCTCTGGTCGCCGCCATCGGCACGAATTCGAGACTGCACGACGCATGGCCGGCCACCTCGATCGCCGCGGCGGGTGTCGCCGCGCTGGGAACGATGCTGCTGTGGCTTGCCTTGCGGCGCTGGACCCGCGATGGGTTCGTGCGCTTCCTGGCGCTGTTTGCGTGGCTCGTATCCGGCCCGCCTCTGCTTGAAACCTGGCTCGGCTGGCACTACCTGCCCCAGGCGAATCGCTACAAGATCGAGATGGAGTGGGCGCTCGCCCTGTTGGCGGCGTTCGCCGCGCGCGGCCTGATCGGGCGGTTCAGGTGGCGGTGGCGCGTCCTGGTTTGTCTGCCGCTGGTCTGGCTGGCGGGCCGCCAGATCGCCGTCCAACGCGGTTTCGCCAAAACCGTCCTGCGTTCCGTGGACATCCGCCAAACCGTCGAGTACCGCGCCGCGCTGTGGATCGAGCGCCATCTGCCGGGACAACGGGTGATGGCGCCTGGGTCCATGGCCCAGTGGATGAACGCATTCTCCGGCGTCGGACAGCTCAGCGGAGGACCGTTTTCGACGACTCCCAACCTCGTCCAGCAGTTGGCGGTCGACGCCATTTATCGCAACCGGCTCGCCGGCGATCGCGACGCCGCCCTCTCCCTGCTCTGGCTGAAAGCTTTCGGCGTCGAGGCGGTCGCGACGACCGGTCCAGCCAGTCAGGAGTTCTGGAAGCCGTTCACTAATCCCGAAAAATTCCACGGCCGGCTGCCCGTGCTCTGGCAGGAACCCGGCACGACCCTGTATCGGGTGCCGCAAAGGTCGTCTTCGTTGGCGCACGTCATTCCGGCGACGGCTTCCGTCACCCGCCGGCCACGAGACGGACTCGACACCGCCGAACTCGAGCGCTATGTGGCCGCGCTCGATGACGCCTCCCGTCCGGTGGCCCGCTTGCGCTGGACCGGCTCGAATCGCGCCGTCATCGAGACCCAGCTCGCGCGTGGCGAGGTGGTTTCGATTCAGGTGAACTATCACCCGGGCTGGCACGCCCGTGTGAACGGAACCGAGGCGGCGATCCACCGGGATGGTCTGGGCCTGATGCGGATCGAGCCCGCCTGCCAGGGCGCTTGCCCGATCGAGCTGATCTACGATGGCGGCTGGGAATTCCGGCTGTGTCGATGGCTCCCGGCGGCGGCGTTGCTTGCGCTGGCGGCCGGCCGCATCGTCGTCTGGCACATTGACAAATTACAGTAGTACGTACTATAGTATGTAGGTATGAAGGCGGTGCGATTCCGACTGCGCGGCAAATCGTACCGGTTGGACGCCCCTGCCGTTAGGAATCGCCTGCGGGGAATCGAACCCAAACCCGCCGACAAGTACACCGTCGAGGTTCACGGAAAGTCATATCCCCCCAAGCAGGTGCTTGCGGTCGCATTGGGTGTGCCGCTGACTTCATTCACCACCATCGATGCCAGCCGAATCCTGACCAAGGTGGGCTTCTCCATCCGTCAAGGTGGTCATCAAGGCGGTGGGTCCTTGAAAACTGTTTCCGAGTGCCTGTTCGAAGACTACTTGCAATCGGCGGGTTTGACCGGGTTCGAGTATGAACCACGGATCCGGAGTTCAGCCCGTCGGCCTGACTTCCGCCTTGACTGTCAAGGGAAACAGATCCTGTTCGAAGTCGAGGAGTTTCGCGCTTCAGGCGAGGAACCGGCAGCCGGTTACTACGCCTTGGATCCCTACCGTTCCGTTCGTGAAAAGATCGGCGCCGCCGGAAAGAAATTCCAGGACTTCGAGGATTACTGCTCAAGCCTGGTCCTGTACAACCAAGAAAAGCCGCTCGTCTTGCTCGAGCCCGAAGTCATTTACGGATCCATGTTCGGCGCGCATGGATTTGGGGGGACCATGGCGCGCACTCACACGCTCAGCTCAATCATCGTCCTGGAACGGCTGGCGGTCGGTCAAAAGCGTTTCCGCATCGAAGTCAGGAATCTGGAAGCGAACCTGGGTCGCGGACTGTCGATTCCGGAGCACATGCGGCTGGTCGAGCAGTCGCGCGGCACGGAGCGGGATTTCTCGTTGACGCAGCTCCGTGTCGTCGTTCATGAGAATCCAACAGCGCGCCAC
>Ga0247727_10014956_pt1 | contig 12812 bp, 19 predicted proteins | sample WisWelCaveWW1625_FD_202498 | JGI IMG/M metagenome (GOLD analysis project Ga0247727, IMG submission 202498) | Biofilm microbial communities from Wishing Well Cave, Virginia, United States - WW16-25 | ecosystem: Environmental > Aquatic > Deep subsurface > Groundwater > Cave microbial mat | place...
AAAATTGTTCAAGTATGAGGGTGGCATGTGCTACCCGCCCAAGTTTTTAAGGTGGATTCGTTCTGTTTTGTCGGCGGGAACTCAGTCAGTGATTCCTCTCCGACAGACTGCTAGGAGGACTCCTGTCACGATCGAAGAAGAGACGTTTTGGAGAAAGTTTGGACGGACCATAACCCACAGCAAGGTACTAAAACCGAGAAGCACCAGACACGTTTCCATTCCATTCGCATTCGCCCACAGCGATCCGGTCACAGGGTCAAGGAACCAAGTGAGTATGCCAAAGACACCGATGGGTAGAATCAAAAAGGTGGGGGAGAGCTGTTTGAATTGTAACCAGAACACCTTGGACAAAGCAAAAATCGTGAGAATGATAGTAGCGACACAGAGCAACATCGCTACAACAAGGACACCTGGCTGTGGCAGCCGTATTGCATTGGTAACGAGATACACTCCGCCCAACACGTATTGCCATAAAGGATGAAACCCATTCGTGGGCAGTTGTTGGTCGAAAGTAAATATGCCTTGGTTGGCAAAATTGCGTGCAACGGCAAGGTAATAGAAGGAGTCCGGGGCAAAATAGACAATGACGCGCGTCCAGCCATTGAAGAGGATGTCCAAAAGGATCGGCAAACAAAACAAACCAATCGTTGCGGCAATAATCGCCTTATCAAACTTTCTTTGATCCATTTTTATCAGGCATTCCACAGCAGGGTTGACGAGAAAATTTACCTTGTGCAAAAACTTTCGCAGCTTAGTGATATCTTAGCAAAGCCAAAAGAGATTTCGTACCATCCCTCACGCGCCGCAATTTTTTATCCTTGCGCGGTTTGTACGAAACAGGCGTTTGTAAAAAGGTCACGCCGCGTTTTGCTAATTTCGCTGTAATTTCGGGTTCGATTTCAAAGCCGCGTGATTGCAAATTCAACTCGCGCATCAAGGCAGTTGGCACAAGTTTGTAGCATGTTTCCATATCCCGCAAGTTCGTGCCGCACAAAACATTCGTGGCTTGAGTCAGAAATTGATTACCTAAATTTCCTAGCAGCGGCTGCGTGGATAAATCACGCACCCCATAGACGACGACACGCGCGTCTGCGTTCCGCGCCATCTCGTCGCCGTACAATTTCAACATCGCTTCCCAATCGCGCGGATCATATTCCGTATCCGCATCTTGGATAATCACCACCTCCCCGCGCGCCTGTTCCAACGCGGTTTGAATCCCCGCCCCCTTGCCGCGATTTTTTTCGTGACGAATGACGCGCAAACGCGGATCCGTTTGCCGCGCCAAAATCTGTGGCGTCGCGTCCGTCGAACAATCATCCACCGCAATAATTTCAAACGGCGATTGTGATGCAAACACCATTTGCAAACAATGTTCTAGTTCGCGTTCTTCGTTATAGACGGGGAGGAGGACGGAGAGTTTGAAAGACAAGGGATGAAGGATGAGGGATGAGGGATGAGGGCGGTTCATCCTTCATCCCTCATCCCTCATCCTTTACGCAGAGCGATACGAATACGTGCGGCGATACCCAAAGTCCGTGCTGAACGCGGAAAATAATTTGCGGTGGGCGACTCTTAACGGATGACGCCGCAATGTGCGTACTCCGCGCGTTGCAATCGAGGGCAGCGAATACGCTTTGCGACAAATCCAATCGTATCCCTCGCGCAATTGCTCGCCCGTCATACTCACAGGTTCAAAAACGACATGCGAGGTATCGTACTTGCTCCATGGCACATTGGGATGCAGGCGTCCGTCACGAATGTAATCATCGCGCGCGGGGGTGCCAGGATATGGCGTCATGATCGTAAAACTCACGTTATCCAAACCGCTTTCTTTGACAAAATTCCAAGTGTTTTGAAACACATCGGGCGTGTCGGCATCCAGCCCAAAAACAAAAAGTCCGACGACGCCGACGCCATATTTTTGCACGGTGCGTATCACGCGCTTGTATTCTTCAATGTTACCTTTGGATTTTCCGCCCAAGTCGCGGCGATTGCCCGCGTTGATGGACTCAAAGCCAATAAAAAATTTATCCATGTGCGCTTCGCGTCCTAATTGGATCAGATCAGGAAAATCACCCACCATCATTTCGGCTTGATTCGTCCACCCATTCAACGGCAACTTTTGCAGCGCGCGAAAAACCTGTTCGATATATTCAGGATGCGTGCGAAAGTTCAAACCAAAATTATCATCGGTGAGGAAAAAACGTTTGATGTCGCGGCGTTCGATTTCTTCTACCACTTCATCAATCGGACGATGCCGCATCACGCGCCCCGAAACGCGAATCGCTGTGCAGAATGAACAATTGCGCGGACACCCGCGCGTGATTTCCATGTACGGCGTCCAATAATCGCGTTTCTCGTCCACCATCTTCAACACGCGATTCGTCAAGCGCGCGACACCCTCCAAATTCGCCCACGATTCATCCACGTACATTTTTTCCGCGCAATCGTTCTTCACATCCTCAATAATTTTTTTCCATGTAAAGTATGCTTCACCCACCACCGTAATGTCCGCCCATTGACTCACTTCTTCGGGCGCGAGCGTCGCGTGTGTGCCGCCAACTGCAACCCGCGCGCCGCGTCGTTTTGCCTCGTCCGAAATTTCTTGCGCGCGCTCAATCGAAAGCGTTTTGCTCGTAATCCCCATCAACGTGTTTTTCGTGATTTTGTGAAAAGGAATGGGCGCGAGGTCTTCATCCCAAATTTCGACAGGCAATTCATCAGGCACGAGCGACGCAAGCCGCATCAATGTGTACGGCGAACCTTGTGCCTTGCCCAAAATTCTGCCGTCGCGTTTGGGATAGACGAGCGCGACCTTATCAATGTTCATGCAAGTTGCTCCTGGGGAAAGTGACGGGTGACGGGTGACGGGGAAAAATTTTCTCGCTGCGCGGCACAAAACGATCCGCGTCAACATCATACCCCATAATTTGAATTGTGAGCGCATCCGGTTGAATCACAATCCGATTGTAAGCGTTGCCGTGTCCGTGACGAACGCGCCCCGACATGGAGGTTCCCGCTTGCGCGATCACGATGCCTTGCGCGGTTTGCGTTGTCAATGGAACGTGCGTGTGTCCGTTCAAAATCAATTCGACGCCGAGTTTGTCAAGCCAATTCAATTGCGCGGTGGGAAACCATGTGCCAAAGGGACGATAATTGTTGTTCCATTCCAAATGATGATGCGTCACAAAAATTTTGCAAGCATCGTTCGGCGCGCGCCGAAATTCATTCTCAATAAACGCGCGCTGTTTGCTCGACCAAATGCCGCCGGGAAGTACAGGATGATTACTGTTGACGCCGACGGCAAACACGCCCGCCATTTCAAAACTTGCGTCAACCACTTTGTGAATATGTTTCTGATAGTTTTTCCACGGTGTCGTCATGCGCTCCCACAAGACACCCACGGTCATCCCTAGCGGTTGATCGTGATTGCCTGGAATTGTAAAGATCGGTTTCGGCAATTGCTCCAGATACGCGCGCGCTTGTTTGTACTCCTCCACGCGCCCGCGCATTGTAAAATCGCCTGAAAGAATGGTCAGATCAGGTTTCGCCGCGTAAACATCCTGCAAGATCAATTCTGCCAAACGCGCGTTAAATTTGGGACCGAAGTGAAGATCAGAAAGATGGAATAAAGTAATCATGGTCACAGGGAGACAGGGAGATAAGGAGACAAGCCGACAGGTTTTAACTTGCTCCCTATCTGCCTGTTTCCCTCTTTACCTATCTACCTATCTACCTATTTACCAGCTCCTCTGTGTCAATCTGTGCGCGCTGCAAGCGTCCCGAATAATCCACGTATATGGATTTCCATTCCGTGAACACTTCGAGGACAGGCGGACCGCCACCTTCGCGATGTCCGTTGCCCGTGCCGCGTGTGCCGCCGAATGGAAGTTGCACTTCACTGCCAATCGTTCCCGCGTTAATGTACAAAATCCCCGTTGCAATCTCGCGCATCGCTTCAAATGCCCGGTTCACGTTTGACGTATACACAGACGCGCTCAATCCAAAATTGACGCTGTTGTTGATCTGGATCGCGTGATCAATCGAATCCGCGCGAATGATCGAAAGGGATGGACCAAAAATTTCCTCTTGCGCCAAACGCATAGTCGGCGTCACGCGATCAAACACCGTTGGTTTATAAAAATGTCCGCGAGCTAATTCACCCTCTGTCGCGTAATCACCGCCAACAAGCAAAGCTGCCCCTTCGCCTTGACCAATCGTACTGTATTCGTGAACCTTATTCACCGCCGCTTTGTTGATCAACGGTCCAACATCTGTTGTCGGCAACAACCCATTCCCCAAACGCAATTTTCCCGCGCGTTCCGCCACGCGTTCCGCAATCGTTTTGTGAACATCGGGCGTCACAATCACGCGGCTTGTCGCCGTGCAGCGTTGCCCACTCGTGCCAAACGCGCTCCAAATAATTCCATCGGTTGCCAAATCCACATCCGCGTCATCCAAAACAAGGATCGCATTCTTGCCGCCGAGTTCCAACGAAACGCGCTTGCCCAACTGCGCGCATTTCACCGCAATCAATTTTCCCACCTCATTCGATCCCGTGAACGAAATCAATCTCACTTGCGGATGTTCCACCAGCGCGTCTCCTACTGGCACGCCATACCCCGTCACCAAATTCAAAACACCCGCAGGCAGTCCCGCCTTCTCCAAAATTTTCACAAATTCAACTGCGAGGACGGACGTATCTTCGGCGGGCTTCCACACAATCGTGTTGCCGCACACCAACGCGGGAAAAATTTTCCATGACGGCACAGCGATCGGAAAATTCCACGGCGTAATAATTCCAACGACACCCAACGGATCGCGCACTGCCATCGCCCACTTGTTTGGCAATTCCGACGGCACGAGCAAGCCATTCAAACGGCGTCCTTCACCCGCCATGTACATGCCCATATCTACCGCTTCCTGCACATCGCCCAACGCTTCGGGTAAGACTTTGCCCATCTCGCGCGTCAAAAGTTCACCGAGTTGTGGCTTGCGTTCGCGGATCAAATCCGCTGCATTATGCAAAATTTCCGCGCGGCGCGGCGCGGGTGTCTTGCGCCATTTTTCAAACGCGCGCGCCGCCGCGTCCACCGCGCGCGCGATATCTAGCGCGTCCGATTCTGGCACGACGCCGATCAATTCGCCCGTCGCGGGATTGAAACTCTCAATGGTTTTGCCGCTCATGGCAGAAACCCATTTTCCGTCAATGAAATTCATCAATTCCCCTATTTCCCTTATTTCCCTCATTCCCTTTTCCAACGTACCAATGGCAAAAAAGGAAATTAAAGCAACGCCGTTCATTGTACATCATTCTCATTTCCATTCAAATACCCGTTACCAAATTCCTCTAAAAAGTCTTATGCAATTTTAAGGACAAGCAAGCGATTCAGCTGATACTATACACAGCGAAAGTAGGCACGACATGGACAGAACCGAATTATTATTCGCTCACTGGGCAACGCGCTCGCTGCAAAATGCGCGCGACGCCAAGTGGAAAAAATTGGTACAAGAAATTCAAGCGCTACCCGAAACTCATCCCGATGCGCTTGCGTTTCAATTGATGATGGTGCGGCTCAACAGCTGCGTCACGTGCGACGCGCGCAAGTATGTGGAAAAAGGCGGCTGCGCGCGCTGCAGCAACACGACTTTGAGTTTTTCCAAAGAATCGGAAGAAGCATTGCTCGCGCGTTTCCGCGCGGCGCGCAAAGAAATTACCCAAGCGCTCAAAGAACAAACTCGCGAATTGGAACAAGCGGCGTAAATACAAAAACCTCCGATGTCTTCGGAGACATCGGAGGTTTGAGTAGAGAAATGAAAGTACGCTCCAGCGGCATCAGCGAACTTGAGCATACAGTGAACGGCGAAAAACTTGCGCTGCTCGCCGTGTTTGCGCGTCCTGAAGAAGAAGCGTTCGGTCCGTCTGGAACGCTGGCAAAGTACGCGGGCGAAGGCGTGCGCGTATCGTTAATCACCGCCGCGCGCGAACTCGCAAACTTGATGACCTTGCGTGTTGCCGATCCAAACTCGGTGATGTTGAGCGCGACGCGTTCGCGTGAAACGTCATGCTCGTGCCGCGCAGCGGGCATCAGCCGTTTGTGTCTCGATCACGCGCCCGCATACGTGCCGACGAATTATCATCAATTGCTCCAAGAGCGTCTCGTGCGCCTCATTCGTGAAGTGCAGCCGCAAGTGATCGTCACATACGGACCAGGCGGCTTGTCGGGTGAATCGGAACACAAAATCTTGAACGAATTGGCGACACACGCGTTTGAACGCGCGGGCGATTACGCGGAATACCCCGAACATTTTCGCGATGGCTTGAATCCGTACCAGCCCAGTAAATTGTATTATTCGGTGCTGCCCCAAAGTTGGATTTCACAGTGGGGCTTGCACGGTTTGAATGGCGTGCCAGACGATCAAGTCACCACGATTCTCGATGTGTCGCCGTATTCGGATCTGAAACTCAAAGCGGTGTATTGCCAACGCCATCATTCGCAAGATTACGCGCGGTGGCGCGAGGCGAATGGCGGGATGCAGTGGAACGAGGAACATTTTATTCTCGCCGCCTCGCATCTGGGCAAACGGATGAAAAAAGAAAAAGATTTGTTTGCGGGGCTACGATGAAAAAAATTCAAAACCCGTTTTCGTTAAACGAAAACGGGTTTTGAATTTTTTCGGTGCTATAATTTCTACATCATCCTCAACGGAGAGAAAACATGCCTTCCATGATGAAAGCAGTTGTCAAAACACACGCGGGCGCGGGTTTTGAATTGCGGCAAGTCCCCATCCCCCAAATCAGCAATAAAGATATTTTGATTCGCACGCGCGCCACTTCCATCTGCGGCACAGACATTCACATTTACAATTGGGACACGTGGGCAGCGAATCGGATCAAGCCGCCTGTGATCATTGGGCATGAATTTTGCGGGGATGTTGTCGAAATCGGCGCGCATGTGACCGAAGTACAAGTGGGCGATTTTATTTCCGCCGAAAGCCATATCGTAGATCACACCTGCGATTTATGTCGCACGGGCATGGCGCATATTTGCCGCAACACGCAAATTATCGGCGTAGATCGCGACGGCAGTTTTGCCGAATATGTCGCGCTCCCTGCCGCGAACGCGTGGCACAATCCGCCGAACATGCCATCTGAAATTGCCGCGCTCGAAGAAAATTTTGGCAATGCCGTTCACACTGCGCTGGAGACGCCCGTCGTCGCGCGCAAAGTTTTGGTGACGGGCTGCGGACCCGTCGGCGTCATGACAATTGCGGTGGCAAAAGCGGCGGGCGCGCGCGCGATCTATGCGAGTGACATTTCGGAATATCGTCTCGCCCTCGCCAAAAAAATGGGCGCGGCGCTTTCGATCAATCCATCGCGCGAAAATTTGAATCAAATTGTTTTGGAGGCGACGAATGGTGAAGGCGTAGATGTGCTGCTGGAAATGTCAGGCGCGCCCACCGCGATCCGCGATGGTTTGCAATTACTAAAATCTGGCGGACACGCGGTCTTGCTCGGTTTGCCCTCCAAACCATTTGAATTTGATCTGGCGAATTTGGTGATTATGAAAGGCATCACGCTTCACGGCATCGCGGGACGCAAACTCTGGGAAACGTGGTACGAAATTCGCGGCTTGTTACGCAGCGGCGCGGTAAATCTCGAACCTGTCATCACGCATCGCTTCAAGTTGGAAGAATTTGAAAAAGCGTTTCAAACCATGATCAGTGGGGATAGCGGGAAGGTGGTTTTGTTCCCTTGAGAGAAGCGCGCGATTTTGGCGTGGAACTTTTTCACATCCATTGGTGTCCTTTATGCAATCCACAAATTCACTCACGAATTGATCACGCAGGGTACGACAAATTTGAAATTTGTCCTACATCCTCCAGGAGGTTCGCCATGAAACTTTCCCGCGTTCTCTTCCTCACCACCCTTACCGTCGCCGCGCTTGCGTTCACATTTTCCAACGCGCTCGCGTGCGGCGGTTTGTTTTGTCAAAACATTCCCGTTGACCAATCTGCCGAACGCATCATCTTTAACATGAACGGTGACGGCACGATTACGGCGATGGTGAACATTAACTATACGGGCAATGCTCCCGATTTCGCGTGGGTTGTGCCTGTGCCAACGCCGCCTGATCTAGATGTAGGCGACATGGCGACGATTATGGAATTGGATCAGCTCACACAGCCGCAATATGTCGCGCCGCCGAATGATTGCCCAATCGCGTTCATGCCCGCCATGTCCGCCGATTCCGCGCGCGGCAGCGGCGTCACCGTTTTCTCGCAAGGTTCCGTCGGTCCATACAATTACGCCGTCATTGGCGGCGACGATGCGACAGAATTGGTCGCGTGGCTCAAGGAAAATCAATATCGCGTTCTCGACGCGTTTATTCCCATGATGCAGCCGTATGCGAGTGAAGGCATGGTTTTCCTCGCGATGAAGTTGCAGCCCGAAAAAAATGTCCAAGACATTGCGCCCGTCAAAATGACGTACAAGTCCACCAAACCAATGATTCCCCTGCGTCTCACCGCCGTCGCGGCGAATCCGAACATGGGCGTCCTCACCTGGATTTTCGCGTCGTCGCAGATGGAATCCGAAAACTATAAAAAGCTCACCATCAAGGACGACGCGATTGTGTTTCAAATGTTCGGCGGACACAATTATTTGCAGCTCGTCGCGGACGAAAATCGCAAAGTGAACGGTCACGGCTTTGTGACCGAGTACGCTGCGCCGACCAAAAATTTGAACGCCACCGATCCCGCGCTGCAAAAATTATTCGCAGGCAACGCGTACCTCACGCGTTTCTACACGCGCATCAACCCCGAAGAAATGACGCTCGATCCCGTGTTCCGCGAAAATCCCGCGCTGCCCAACGTTTCCAACCTGCACGACTTGTCGAACGATCCGCGCCGCGTTTGGGATTGCAACACCTTTTCCAACCGCGTCGAAAATATCGTTACAGGCACCGTGACGAAAATTACCAACACCGTCCCGCGCGACGCGCAACCCCTCGCGACAGCGATTGTGTTTGGCGCGGTGTGCATCGGCGCGGCGATTCTGCTCGGCGCAGGAGGGTTGATTTGGTCGCGGCGCAAGGCATAAGACAAATTTGAAATTTGTCCTACCACTCCAAGCAGGCGCGCGGTCATTGACAGCGCGCCTGTTTTGTTTTATCGTACACGCGCGATGCTCAACGTTCCCTATTTCCAACAGAATCGCGAATACACCTGCGGACCCCCGTGTTTGCGAATGGTTCTCGCGTGTTATGGGATTGAGCAAGATGAAGTGACGTTGACGATGATGTGTCGGACAACCCTGTTCGGCACGAGTGCAAGAAATATCGAGCACGCGGCGTTACAATTCAAATTGCAAGTGGAATATAAATACGAGGCGACGCGCGAGGATTTCACGAATGCTCTACAGCGAGATGTCCCAGCGATTTGTTTTGTGGATTTGAGTGTTTTGTTTGATGAGGAAGAGAAGGTAGGAGTTCATGCTGTTGTCGTATGCCAAATGACAGGAGATGAAATCACTTACCATGACCCCAAGCAAGGATCAAGCCAGAAAGCGTCTGTCGAAAAATTCATGGGCGCGTGGCAAGGACTAAAAGGAGAATTGATTTCAATATGGCGCACAAAAAAATGACCACGCAACAACAAATCAGCCAAATTGTTACCCATTATTTGATTGAGAATATCGGGGAAATGGCGATGCAGGGTCTCATACAATATGACGCGAAACTCGAGAGATGGCGTGTCCCGATCCTTTGCCGTACGAATCGCGGGATATTGCTTGCGGGTGAAATTCAACTCACGAATCGTTTAGAGATTCAATACGCAACGCCGCTCGATGAGATGCTTGACACGGTACAAGCCCAACTCAAGCAACTTGATCGCGTGCCTCTGTCTCATCTGCCCGCGCCCTTTTTCGTTGCGCCCAGATAAAGGCAACTTCCCATGTCCACCAAACTCAACTGGATTCACGACGAACTCGCCGCGCTCCAACAACAAAACCTCTACAACATCATCCGCACAATTGATTCCCCGCAAGGCGCGTGGATTGTCGTGGACGGCAAACGCGTCCTCAATTTTTGTTCCAACAATTATTTGGGACTCGCCAATGACGCGCGTTTGAAGGACGCGGCGAAAGCCGCCATTACAAAATTCGGCGTCGGACCTGCCGCCGTGCGTCCGATTGCGGGAACATTGTCACTGCATCTCGAATTGGAAAAACGCCTCGCGCAGTTCAAAGGCGTCGAGGCGACAATTACGTTTCAATCGGGATTCAATTCCAACGGCGCGGTGCTGCCCGCGCTCGTCGGCAAAGAGGATGTGATTTTTTCCGATGAACTGAATCACGCCAGCATCATTGATGGGGCGCGCTTGTCGGGCGCGAAAATTATTCGGTACGCGCATAACGACGCGGAGGATTTGGAAGAGAGAATACGAGAGGCGAGAAACGAGAAATTGTTTCGGCGCGCGTTGATTGTGACCGATGGTGTGTTTTCGATGGATGGGGATATTGCGCCGCTGGCCCAAATTGTCGAAGTGGCGGAACGGTACGATATTTTGTTGATGGTGGACGACGCGCACGGCGAAGGCGTACTCGGACGCGGGGGACGCGGCATCGTGGATCATTTCGGGATGCACGGGCGCGTGGATGTTGAAGTCGGCACGATGTCGAAAGCATTCGGCGTTGTCGGCGGCTATATCGCGGGCGGAAGAGAAATTGTCGAATGGCTGCGCCAACGCGGTCGCCCGTTTTTATTTTCCAGCGCGGTGACGGCGGCGGACGCGGCGGCGTGTATCGCGGCGGTGGATATTTTGGAAGAATCAACGGAACTCGTAGATCGTTTATGGGACAATGCGCGTTATTTCAAAATCGAAATGCAGCGGCTTGGTTTCGACACGGGCGCGAGTGAAACGCCGATTACGCCCGTGATGTTGGGCGACGCGCAGCTCGCGCAAAGTTTTTCACGCACGCTATTCGACAACGATGTGTTCGCGATGGCGATCAAATATCCGACAGTCCCGCAAGGCAATGCGCGGATTCGCGTGATGCTTAGCGCCGCTCACTCGAAAGAGGATTTGGATAAGGGGTTGGAGGTGTTTGGGAAGGTGGGGCGAGAGATGGAGGTGATTCGATGATCAAAAATGGTAGAACACAAATACGACGCAAAGAGGTTGGAAAATTTCTGGTGATTGACCCAGAAATTTGTCATGGGCAGATGACGTTCAAGGGAACACGCGTGCCAGTCGCGACGATTCTTGCGCTGATGGGCAAAGGATTTTCGATGGAGCAGATGCTTTCGAGTTATCCGCAAGTTTCGCGCGTGGCGATTCAAGAAGCAATAGCTTACAAGAATCGTCCAAGTTCTTGAAGCGTCATCTTGGCTTGACGCAAAATCGAACGCAGTGTCTTGGGCGCGAGTTCTGTGTTGTGCATCGGCACCGTGGCGAGGAGTGCTCCCTTTTTGTATTGGGCATGACTCCCTTTCTGGCGGTCAAAAACAAAGCCCGCCCGTTCTAATGCACGCGCAACGTCTTTCGCTTTGAGGACAGGAGTTTTAGGCATACGCGTGAATTGCGATGTTGACTTTGAGCGGAAACGTCTCGATCACGTCCTCAGGCGTGGTCTCGCGAGGATCATCGTCCAAAGGGACTGGGCGCAGATACGGCAAATTATTTTCAATTGCCGTTTCCAGATACAACGCTGTCGCCTCCGCCAACGCGCGCTTGGCTTCCAGCACGGTCTCGCCCTGCGAAGCCACGTCGAGTTCAAGACAGAGCGACGCATAGAATTTTTCGTCTTGCAAAACAACCCCTGTAAATGTTAAATCATTTTCGCGCATGGAATTTTCCTTTCGGTTAAATCCGATTTTTCGAATCGTAATTCATTCGCGGACTCGTTTCGGAGATCGTATATACGCGATGCGTTCCTTGTCCACGACGGGCGTCATCAGAATTGTGCGATACCCAAACTTGTCATAGACGCGGTTCGCCAGCGCGAACTCATCCGCATCGGAATCTACGAGGCGTTCGTTGTGAATAGCGACAAACTTGCCCCGATGCGTTTTCAACAATTCAGGTTTCATTCGCGCAAACGCCGCTTGCTCGCGATTGAAAATTTGCTCTTGCTCCTCACGCCACGCCGTTTTTTGTTCCACGCCGCGCTGCGCCACCAAGCGTTCATATTCTGCCAACGGCACTACGGCGACACTCGGCTTGCCTGCTTGCTCCACAAGCAGCGTCTCGCCCGACTCTTGCACTTGGGCAATTGCCGTCGCGTACTCGGCGGGTGTTTCATGTAAAGTGATTGTGCGAGTCATAGCTTGAACCTTTCTTTATTTTTCGGTTTCCGATGACAGATTATAAACCCGCGTGCAGCAACTGACAACAGGAATCCAGAATGAGCATCCCTCTCCCCGACCCCGCGCTCCTCGCCCACCAACTCACCGCGTTCCTCGCGCCGCATTTGCCGTACCTCGTTGCAGGCGGCGCGGAAATCGCCAAAGGCGCGGCTGTAGGGAACGCTGGCGCTAGCGTTCCCCACGCGGGCGAAAAATTCGCGGAACAAATTTGGGACAAGTTGCGCCCGAAAGTGGAGGCGAAACCTGCCGCGCAAGAAGCCGTCGCCGATTTGGTGAAAACGCCCAACGACGCGGACGCGCAAGCCGCGCTGCGTCAACAAATCAGGGCTTTCGCTTAGTGCCTATCCGAATAACCCTGAAGCGCGAAAGGCAATCAAGCCACACGCGAAATGAAGAAAGGCGATATAGTTTTCGGGTTTTTTGTCCCACCGAATCAGCAGG